>Ga0114957_1000289_pt1 | contig 69426 bp, 55 predicted proteins | sample BantaG_FD_87175 | JGI IMG/M metagenome (GOLD analysis project Ga0114957, IMG submission 87175) | Marine algal microbial communities from Bantry Bay, Ireland - BantryBay_4 metaG | ecosystem: Host-associated > Algae > Red algae > Unclassified | place: Bantry Bay, Ireland | collected 2014-11-21 | reverse complement strand
TTCTCGCGGTTTTCAAAGTAGCGTTTCTTCAACAATTCATTTTGGACTGGGAAACGTCAAACAAATCGACACCCTTTGGTTGAAGTGGCCAGATGGTACTTCGGCTATTGCCACTAATCTAGCTACTAATCAAATACATACTATTTTTAAAAATGCGCCTGGCACAACCGATGAACATTTCAATATTCAAGAATTAAAAAGTCGTCATACCTATGAATTACAACCATTATTCGATTTTACCCATTTCGAAAATTCGTTCATAGACTTTAATAATGAAAGATTGCTGTCCCAAATGCATAGCAACGAAGGCCCTGCGCTAGCCACCGCAGACTTAAATCATGACAGTATTCCAGACTTTTTTATAGGAGGAGCTAAAAATCAACCGGGTAGATTATTTATTTCCAACACGGTTTCTTTTGATGAAATCGACGACCCATTTCTCAAAGACAAATCATCGGAAGATACGGATGCGATTTTTTTCGATGCTGACAATGATGGAGATATGGATTTATACGTTTGCCATGGTGGCAAGGCATTTTCGCCCTATTCCATCGCATTGAATGATGCTTTGTACGTCAATAATAATAATACTTTCGTAAAATCGGACAATAAACTACCTTTTAACAAAACGATAAGCTCATCTGTCGTAAAAGCTGCAGATTACGATTTGGATGGGGATATTGATTTATTTGTTGGTGAGCGTTTTAAGACAAATCTTTACGGCTTGCCCTCTTCTGGTTACATTTTAACAAATAATGGAAAAGGAACCTTTACTATTCTTGAAAACGATCAGCTTATAAATATTGGTATGATTACCGATGCCGATTGGGCTGATATGAATTCTGACGGTTATCCAGATTTAATAGTTTTAGGAGAATGGATGCCCCTAAAAATTTTTATAAATAAAGATGGCAAACTAACCGACGAAACAGAACAGCACAAGCTCTCTAAAACATCTGGTTTATGGACCGCCTTGCATATAGAAGACATAGATAACGACGGTGACCAAGATATCATAGCAGGTAATATAGGCCTTAATAATTTTCATGAAACTAATATGAGAATGTATATCAATGATTTTGACAATAATGGCTTTATAGAACAGTTGATTTGCAGGAAAATTGACGGTAAATACTATCCAATAGCAGATAAAGACGAAGTTATATCACAAATACCATCCTTGAAAAAAGAATTGTTATACTATAAAGATTATGCGAATGCAGACATCACTGCTATTTTAGATGCTGAAAAACTAAAAACCGCCATAGTATTCGATTTACAGATGACCGAGAGTAGTATTTTTATAAATGAAGGAGAAAAATTTAAAGCCGTACCGCTCCCTGCAGAAATACAATATGCACCTGTCTATTCCATAACATCTGAAGATGTCAACAATGATGGATTTAATGATCTATTTTTTGGAGGAAATCAATACAATGTAAAACCACAATTTGGCCGATATGGCGCCTCGAAAGGTTGGATGATTTTTGGACCTTATGAAGAGCGTTTTAATTCAGTAAGCTCTTTGAATATTAATGGACAAATAAGAAATTTGAAATGGGTTAATTTCAATAATGAAAAAATACTAATTGCTATTATTAATGATGAAAAAACAAGTTTCTATGGCCTTAAAGATACTAATTAAGGTAACTGTATTCATGACTCTTATGCTGAGCATCAGCTGCAACGAATCCGAGTATAGTAAAGTGGTAAAAAGAGAAATGGCCAAGGGTGTCGTAAATGACTCGCTCTTTTTCGGATTAAAATTTGGAGATACCAGAAAGACCTTTTATGATATATGCTGGGTACTTAACAAAGATGGGGTAATTATGCAAGGGCCTAAAAATAGTTTTGTTCAATATAACTTACCTAAGAAAAAAAATGATTCTACGACCAAAGACATAAGAATGCTCTTTTACGGAATATTTAATGAAAAAAAAATCATGACGGGTTTAGACATGAAATTTTCTTATGAAGCATGGGCTTTATGGAACAAGTCTTTACAATCTGACCAACTGGCCATTGTACTGCAAGACTCTTTAATCTCTTGGTTTCCGGGAAACGATTTTATAGAAGTTGAACTCGAAAATATAAAAGGGAAGTCATTTATAAAAGTAGATGGAAATAGACGTATTATGATTGAGCCAATAAAAGACTCTAGAGAAGTAGACGTGAGAATCGATGATCTTAGTTATAAATTGAAGTAGTACAAAATGAAAAATCAACTACGCGAATACTTCAAAGCCGCAAGCTCAGTTTTGCTAATATTGCTGGTTGGCAGCTCGTGTAAAACTGAGGTCAAAGAGCCACAGAAAACTTTTGAATTGCTGACCGAATCAGAAACCGGAATTTCATTTTCCAACGATTTGGACTATGACAACGAATTTAACGTATACCGCTACAGAAACTTCTACAACGGTGGTGGGGTGGCCATTGGCGACATAAATAATGATGGCCTTCAAGATATTTATTTTATATCAAATCAAAAAAGCAATAAACTTTATTTAAATCTCGGGGATTTAAAATTTGAAGACATTACCGATAAGGCACTTGTTAATGGCTCTAGACCCTGGTCGACCGGGGTTTCAATGGTAGATATCAATGCAGATGGCTTATTGGATATTTATGTTTGTAATTCAGGAGATTTACAAGGTGAAAACAAACAAAACGAACTATTTATCAATAATGGCGATTTAACCTTTACGGAAAGTGCTGCTACCTATAATTTAGATGACAAAGGCTTTTCAACACATGCATCATTTTTTGATTACGACAAAGATGGTGATCTCGACGCCTATATCTTAAACAACTCATATCAAGCCATTGGAAGTTTTAATCTAAAGAAAAATGAGCGCCCCAAAAGAGATATACTTGGAGGGGATAAACTGATGGAAAATGATAATGGGAAATTTATTGATGTCAGTGAAAAAGCTGGCATTTATGGCAGTGTAATAGGCTTTGGCCTAGGTGTTACCGTAGGTGATGTGAATAATGATGGTTGGGAAGATATTTATGTTTCTAATGACTTTTTTGAACGAGACTATCTATATATCAACAATCAAAACGGCACGTTTTCAGAACAACTCGAAAATCAAATAAACTCTATTAGCGGTGCCTCAATGGGTGCTGATATGGCAGACATTAATAATGATGGGTTTAATGATATTTTTGTAACTGAAATGCTTCCATCTGAATATGCACGTCTTAAAACAGTAACCACTTTTGAAGACTGGAACAAATACCAACTAAGAGTAAACAATGGCTATTACCATCAATTTACGCGGAATACTTTTCAGCTGAACAACACCAATAATTCTTTTAGTGAAATTGGTCGCTTTAGTGGAGTAGAAGCGTCTGATTGGAGTTGGGGAGCTTTGCTGTTTGATATGGACAATGATGGCCTTAAAGACCTTTTTATTGCCAATGGTGTTTACCGAGACCTTACCAACCAAGATTATCTCAACTATATCTCTAATGAAGAAGTATTAAAATCTATCACTGCTAATAATGAGGTAGATTATACCAAGCTTATTGAAATAATACCCTCTAACAAACTAAAAAACCATGCCTATAGAAATTTTGGTAATTTAAAGTTTGAAAAATATGACACTTCTGGCCTACAAATGGAAAGTTTCTCAAACGGTTCTGCTTATGGAGATTTGGACAATGATGGAGATTTAGATCTTGTTGTGAACAATTTAAGCATGAAGGCCTTTGTTTATAAAAACACCACCACTGAAACAGGTCAGGGGGCCTATATAAAATTTGTGCTCAAGGGTGAAAAACAAAATACAAATGCCATTGGCGCAAAGATTCTAATAGCTGAGCATACGATTTCTATCGAAAATCAACCCATAAGAGGTTTTCAATCTAGCATGGATACTCGACCAAATATTGGTTTGAAGAATGGCAATCCCATTTCAGGAAAAATAATCTGGCCTTCCGGTAAGACTACGGTTTTAACTAATGTTAGTGTTAACCAAACTATAACGCTATATGAAAAAGATGCTAAACATATAGTGCAACAGAAAGATAGCACTACACAATATATTTTCAAAAAATCGAATGAAAGAATCGAATTTCGCCATAAAGAAAATCGCTTTGTAGATTTTGATCGGGATCGGTTATTAAATCACATGTGCAGTACTGAAGGTCCGAAAATGAGCATGGCCGATGTAAATGGTGATGGTGAAAATGATATTTTTATTGGGGGTTCAAAAGACAGCTCACCAGTACTACTACTATCTAAAAACGGAAGCTTTGAAATAAAGGAACAGAAAGCATTTGAACTCAATAAAACCTCCGAAGATGCGAAAAGCCTTTTCTTTGATGCGGATGGAGACGGAGATCAAGACCTATATGTGTGCAGCGGTGGAGTAGAATTTTCTAAGTATTCTACCAGTTTCTTTGATCGCCTATATTTTAACGATGGTTTAGGAAATTTTGAACTATCCGATCAAAAACTTCCGACAAAAACTGTTGTTCATAGCACATCAACCGCACTCGCATCAGATTTTGACGGCGACGGAGATCTTGATCTTTTCGTAGGAGAGCGAATTATTCCTTTACAGTATGGACAACCCTGTTCTGGTTTTCTTTTGCAAAATGATGGTATTGGTAATTTTACCGATGTAACCATTAGTGACGCTAAAGAACTCATAGATATTGGCATGATTACAGATGCTTTGTTTCAGGATTTAGATAAAGATGGTGATGATGATCTAATGGTTATCGGAGAGTTTATGGGAGTTGAAATTTTTGAAAACACAAAAGGTTCTTTCACTAAAATGGCAAACAATAAGCTAAGTAATTTAAAAGGATGGTGGAATACAATCAAAGCTGCCGATTTAGATAATGATGGTGATTTAGATTTTGTCTTGGGAAATCATGGGTTGAACAGCAGATTCAGAGCAAGTATAACAAAACCCATTACATTATGGTCAAAAGACTTTGATCAGAACGGTTTTACAGATCCCGTTCTTACTTTTAGGTCTGATAATGGCAACCATTATCCTTTTGCTTTAAGGCACAATCTAATCGATCAAATGAAAGGGCTTGCTAAGAAATTTCCCGATTATGAATCTTTTAAAAATGCTAGTATAACCGATATTTTTTCAGAGAAAGAATTACAAGATTCCCGTCAATTAGAAGTAACCACACTTTCCTCCATGATTCTAATAAATAATGGAGATTTCAAATTAGATATGTTAGCCCTTCCGGTACAAGCACAACTCTCCCCTATTTACGGAATTACAACTGCTGATTTCGATAAAGACGGAGATTTAGATATTGTTTTAGGAGGTAATCTTTATAACGTAAAACCAGAGGTTGGCAGATATGATGCTACCTACGGAGTATACATAGAGAATAAAGGAAATATGAATTTTGAAAGTACCTCTGACGGAAAAGGCTTAAAAATAAACGGGGAGATTCGAGATATGGCAGTTGACCAAGATAGACTTATTATCACCCGAAACAATGATTCTTTAGCCATTTATAACTACTAGAAAATGAAACAGATTTCTTTTTTAATATTGTTTTTCGTATTCGTCTGTAGTTGTACTAAAAAAAGTGATGTTCCTTTAAAAAAAGCCGCCATATATTTTGATTCAGTTCCAGCAGATAGTAGTGGAATTCACTTCGTTAATCAACTCTTTCATAAGAATGATCTTAATATAATCGACTATTTATACTATTATAATGGTGGTGGCGTAGCAATTGGTGATATAAATAATGATGGTTTAGAAGATATTTATCTTACTGCAAACCAAAGTTCCGATAAATTATATCTGAATCAAGGCAATCTAAAATTCAAAGATATTACTGAGGTTTCAGGAATTATAATTGATTCTACTTGGTCTTCTGGAGTTACCATGGAAGACATAAACAATGATGGGTATTTAGATATTTATGTTTCAAAAGTGAATCGAAATAAAAGTCTAGAAAATCACAATTTACTTTATTTAAATCAAGGTGACAATTCATTCAGAGAAGCTTCAAAAAGTTACGGATTAAACTTTTCAGGACTTGCGACCCAGGCCTCTTTTTTTGATTATGACAATGATGGTGACATGGATGTTTATCTAATGAACCATTCGGTACATAGCGTAAGAAGTTACGGTGATATTGGAAAAAGAAAACAAATAGATTCTATTTCAGGTGATCGATTCTTTGAAAATAAACTAAGTGAAGGCCTAAATAAATTTAAAGATGTTACTGAGAGGGCTGGCATTTATAGTAGTGCCCTTGGTTATGGACTAGCACTAAGTACAGCCGATATTAATGATGATGGTCTTATAGACATATATGTGGGTAATGACTTTCATGAAAATGATTATTTATATATTAATCAAGGAGACAAGACTTTTAAAGAATCTAGTGCAGAATTTCTTTCGCACACCAGTAGATTTACTATGGGTGTCGATATTGCTGATCTAAATAATGACCTAAAGCCAGATATATTTTCATTAGATATGATGCCTTTCAACAATGAAATATTTCTAAAATCAGCAGGTGAAGATTCCGATAAAATCACACAAATAAAAAAGAACTTTGGTTTTGGAAACCAGTACGCCCGCAATACCTTTCAACTAAACAGAGGTGGTAATTCATTTTCAGAAATTGCTTTGATGACCAACACCTATGCCTCTGATTGGAGTTGGTCTTCACTTATTCAAGACTACGATAATGATGGTAAAAATGATATTTATATAACCAACGGAATTTACAAACGCCCTAATGACCTAAACTATATCAACTATATAAGTAATATAGATTTTGCTAAATACGACCGCACAAAGCAAAATAAGATGGAGGTACAGCTAATTGAAAAAATGCCAACTCTTCATATTCCAAATGTTATATATCAAAATCATGGTAATCTTGAATTTTCGCAACTTAAGGCAACGGCCGGCTTAAACCCTTCATATTCGAATGGTGCAGCATATAGTGATTTGGATAACGATGGCGATTTAGATTTAGTGGTAAACAACATAAACCAAAAAGCGTTCTTGTTAGAAAATAAGAGCAAGAGAGAACCAAGTAATAATTTCATCTCATTTTCAATAAAAGGAGATAGTATTTTTAAAAACCCTTCTGGTGCAAAAGCATATCTATATTCTGAAGAAAAGACCTTTGTAAAACAAATGAACGTGACCAAAGGTTTTCAATCTTCTTCAAGTCGCAGAATCCATTTTGGACTTGGGGGTATTGATAAAATTGATTCTCTTAAAATTTTATGGCTAGATGGAACAACTCAATTGAAAAAAGATATTATAACAAATCAGCATCATACGATTAGGAGAAACTCACAAAATTTGCGAACAACAGAAATAAGAGATAGCAACTCTAAATCCGAATTCGATATTTTTCCATTTTATCATATCGAGAACAACTATTTAGACTATGAGGCTGAAAATTTAATGCCCGAAAAATTAAGCACAGAAGGCCCCGCTCTGGTACAGGCCGATTTTACAGGTGACGGCCTTCAAGATATTTACATTGGCGGGGCTAGACATCAAGCACCCGGATTTTTTATCCAAAACAAAGACGGTTCATATACCCAAGATAAGAGTAATGGTTTTTCAGAAGATGTAATTTTTGAAGATACTGACGCAACTGCTATTGACTTAGAGAATGATGGTGACTTAGATTTATACGTTATGAGTGGCGGAAATGATAGAACCGAAGAGAACCCATATCTTGAAGATAGAATTTATGTGAACGATGGAAATGGGAAATTTAATCGTTTAGAAGCCTCTCTTATCAAAACCAATGGAGGAAGCGTTTCAGCAAGTGATTTTGACGGCGATGGTTATGACGATTTATTTATTGGAAACCGATCTATACCAGGTGGTTATGGTTTGTCGCCTATGAGTTACATCCTTAAAAACGATGGCACTGGTAAGTTTGGCATTATTCAGCAAGAAGCAATCGGAATGGTTACTGATAGCGAGTGGGCAGATTTGAATAATGACGATCTTTTGGATTTAGTCATTGTAGGCGATTGGATGCCTGTTACAATACTTATTAATCAAGGGAATTCCAAGTTTCTAAATCAAACTGAAAACTATGGTCTTGTAAACACCCAAGGCATGTGGAATACTGTTTGCATTGCCGATTTAGACGAAAATGGGTTCAAAGACATCATTGTTGGCAATGCCGGACTTAATTTTAAATGGAAAGCTTCTCAAGAAAAACCAGTACTACTTTATGTTGATGATTTTGATGATAACACCCAGCCCGACCCTATAATTTTCTATGATTTTTTTGGAAGCTATATTCCATTTGCATCTAGAGACAAATTGTCTGAACAGTTACCCTCGCTAAAAAAGAAATTTTCTAGCTATGAAGAATTTGCAAAGGTGAATACTATCGAGGCACTAACTGGAAGAAGAGAATCAGAGATTGTTGAAACTAAAAAAATAACTGAATTAAGATCTATGGTTTATTTTAATAGTGGAATAAATTTTGAAGGAAAACCATTGCCAAAAGAAGCCCAAATTAGCAGTATTGAGGATATTTACATTTTAGAAACAGCAGAGAACAAAGAACTACTTTATATAGGTAATTACTTGGGGTACATAAATGAGCTTGGTCAGAGTAACGGGAATTCCGGTGGTCGTATTTCTATTTCTAAAGAAGGCAAAATGCAATCCAGGGGTTTACTAGCCTTACCGAAAATGCTAAATTCAAGAAAACTAATTAAGCTTAATGATGGAAGCTTTTTATCTGTCTCGAACAATGCTCAATCTTATTTATTTGAAATAGAATTGAACTAGCTATTCTCGGGGCATTGAAGATGTTATAACGCCCAAGAGCTCCCAACATCCTCCAAAGGAATACAACCTACGAATTTACCGGGAACAGGATCATAATTCAAAACATTCTTCCCTACTTCCTCTGAACTGAAGTAACCAAAAAGGGTAAGCCCTTTAAATTGTCTGTAAAAAGTTACGTTCCCCTCATCTTTTATTTTATTTCCCCATAAATACATGGCAGGTTCATAGGGAATCGCTTCTTGGGCAGCTAAAATAGTATTGCGCTCCTCTATATTGCAATTCTCAAAGGCTTTCCCTGTTTGTTTTTCGCAAAATGCTTGAAATTCTTCTAAGTCTGCAATAAACTTTTTCTGCCCCTCTTTATCATAACACTCCGCAATCAGCTTATCAATGAACCGATGAACAAATACATCGTTAGCACCAACCGTACTTGTTTTTGGCAAAATATGTTCTGCCATCTCTGCAACAACATTGCTTTGATTCTTAGTGAAAAATATAGGGCTCCAATCTTCTTTTGCATCTACTTTACAGCCATTCAACATACTAGAAAAGACAATCCCTGAAAGACTGTACCCCATAAAAGCAGCGCTTAGTTTTAATGCTTCTCTTCGTTCCATAGTTCAATTATTTTGAATTCTTTACAGCATGGTTTGCGGCTCTTGCTGTTAATGCCATATAGGTAATCGATGGGTTCACACAAGAAGAAGATGTCATTGCAGCCCCATCGGTCACATATACGTTTGGTACTGCATGTATTTGATTGTTTTTATTCAATACTGATGTTTTAGCTTCCCTTCCCATTCTAGCCGTACCCATTTCATGAATACCTTTCCCCACACCTCCAATTTGGTCATATGTTTCAATATCGGTCAGGCCACCGGCCTCTAGCATATCAACAGCGTCGCTTTTCATTTGCTCGCGCATCTTTAGTTCATTTGCTCTAAATTCTGCATCAAAAACGACAATGGGCAGCCCCCATTGGTCTTTTTTAATGGGGTGTAGGTACATTTTATTTTCATGATATGGCAAGCATTCCCCAAAACCGTTGATAATCATAGTCCATTCGCCAGGCTGTGTCATATTATTTTTGAATTCGGGGCCAAACCCTTTTTCCGCTGTTCCCCTACCCCAACTTTCTCTATGTGCACCGCCTTGATAGCCAAAACCACGAAGAAATTCATTTGTCTTACTTGCTTCGTCTATATTCTGGTACCTTGGGATGTATATTCCATTAGGTCTACGTCCTTGGTAATAACCATCTTGCATCCCAAAGAATTTGCCACTTGCTCCAGCGAAATAATGATGGTCCATAATATTATGTCCTAATTCTCCACTATCATTACCCATACCATTCGGAAAACGTTCCGATGTAGAGTTTAGCAAAATAGAAGCACTACCCACGGTAGAGGCATTACAAAAAATAATATCAGCAAAATATTCTATAGATTCCTTCGTCTCTTCATCAACAATGCGCACGCCTGTAGCTTTTCCTTTGTCAGCATCATATAGAATCTCATGTACTATTGAATGTGGGCGAAGGGTCATATTCCCAGTTCGTTCCGCTGCCGGCAGCGTAACTGCATTCGCACTAAAATAGGCACCGTATGGGCATCCTCTACTACATCTATTGCGGAACTGGCAAGTACCTCTGCCAACACTACCTTCTAGCGGCTCAGTGAGATGGGCTACCCTGCCAATGGTTATAGTTCTGCCATACTTTTTCTCTACTCTTTCTTTAACCTGAGTTTCAAGGCAGTTTAAATCCATCGGTTTTAAAAACTGACCATCAGGCAATTGTTTTAAACCCAATTTTTGACCACTTACTCCGATAAAACGTTCTACATGAGTATACCATGGGGCAATGTCTTTATAGCGAATGGGCCAGTCAACTGCAATGCCTTCTTTGGCATTGGCTTCAAAATCCATTTCGCTCCAACGATAGCAATGCCTGCCCCAAATTAACGAACGCCCTCCGGTTTGATATCCACGAATCCAATCAAAACGCTTCTCCTCTTCGTATGGATGTTTTTCGTCATTGACAAAAAAATGACTCTCTGATTTACTTATGAAACCAGTGCGCATCTGTTTCTCTTGCAACTTGGTTTCGGCTGGCGACATAACTCCCCTATTCTCCACTTCCCAAGGATCTAAACTTGCCGTGGTATAATCTTTTACATGTTCTACTAATCTTCCTCTTTCTAATACTAAGGTCTTTAAGCCTTTTTCACAAAGTTCTTTAGCTGCCCAACTGCCACTTACTCCAGATCCGATGACGATCGCATCATAAGTATTTGATTCTCTTCCTTTGCCGTTCACATATATATTCTTCATATAGCTTTTGTAATGATTATTAGCCCATTTTGAAAGTTATTAAAAAAACAGCAGAAGTTGAATCTATAATGGAGAATCCGAAGTAAACAAGAAACAAAATTTTCGCAAACGATTGAAACTAAAAAGTCTATTATTCAACCAGATTTTAAAAACTTATGTTATAACTTACAGTTTTAATATTGAATTTAACCTCCATTTTTATAGTTGCAACATGTACACCATAGGTTACGATATCGGAAGCTCATCAATAAAGGCGACCATAGTTGAAACGGCAACGGGCAAAAGTCTTTCGGTGATCAGTGAACCCGACCTTGAAATGAAAATGATCGCCGTTCAAAATGGCTGGGCAGAACAGCACCCAGACGATTGGTGGATTCATATCTGCAACGCTACGAAAAGGCTTCTTAAAGAGCAGCATATCAACGCTGCAGATATAACTGGTATTGGCATTTCTTATCAAATGCACGGCTTGGTAATAGTCGACAAAAATGGCAGTCCGTTGCGTAATTCAATTATATGGTGCGATAGTAGAGCCGTTGAAATCGGTCAAAAAGCATTCGATGAAATCGGTAATGGTACGTGCTCGGAGCGGTTATTGAACTCGCCAGCCAATTTTACCGCCTCAAAACTAAAATGGGTCAAAGAAAATGAAACGGAAATTTTTGACCAGATTTATAAATTCATGCTTCCAGGCGACTATATTGCCTACAAACTAAGTGATACAATCTGCTCGACTATTTCCGGGCTCTCCGAGGGTATTTTTTGGGATTATCAAAAAAATGAGATTTCTGATGTGCTATTAAATTATTACGATATACCAAAAAGTCTTATCCCAGAAATCAAGGATACTTTCTCCATTCAAGGAAAAGTATCTAAAAATGGAGCAACCCAATCAGGATTGGCAGAAGGTACTCCCATTTTATACCGTGCGGGAGACCAACCCAACAATGCATTATCATTGAATGTTTTCAACCCAGGAGAAGTTGCTGCTACTGGTGGCACTTCAGGTGTTGTCTATGCGGTAACCAATAGTTTATCGAGTAAAGAAAGTACACGAGTCAATAACTTCGCTCATGTAAATTATAATACTACCCATACCCGCATTGGCAAATTACTCTGTATTAACGGCGCAGGTATTCAATACCGTTGGCTATTGAACAATCTAGACGTGGCGTCTTACGATGAAATGAACCAGCTCGCCGAATCGGTGTCTATTGGTTCTGATGGGGTTATGATTCACCCTTTTGGAAACGGAGCGGAACGCATGTTGAACAATAAAAATTTGGGCACACAAATATCCAGTATTAATCTGAACAACCACACCAAAGCACACTTATGTAGAGCCGCTTTAGAAGGGATCGCCTTTTCCTTTGTATACGGAATGGAAATTATGACTTCAGACGGAATCACAACCAAGGTGATGCGCGCAGGAAACGACAATCTTTTTCGTTCAGATATTTTTTCGAACACCGTGGCAACACTAATTGGACAGGAAATCGAAATCTACAATACGACCGGAGCAATAGGAGCTGCAAGGGCGTGTGAGTTACACAAAGGCGATTTTAAAGCTTTTGGGCAAAAAATCATGAACAATGATTACGTGATGAGCTTCGAACCTGCCAGCAAAATAGAGCCTTATAAAAAGGCATATCAAAAATGGAAAAACGAACTAGAAAAACTTTTAAATACTACGTAAATTATGGCATTAATCGGTGATAAAGAATATTTTAAAGGAATAGGAGAAATCAAATTCGAAGGTAAGGAATCGGATAACCCCTTGGCATTCAAATATTATAATCCGCAACAAATAGTTGCCGGCAAAACAATGGGCGAGCATTTTAAATTCGCTATTGCCTACTGGCATACATTCTGTGGTCAAGGTGCAGACCCATTTGGGCCTGGCACCCAAAACTTCCCTTGGGACCAACCTAATGATGCGATCGAAGCTGCCAAGGCCAAGGCAGATGCTGCATTTGAATTTATAACAAAAATGGGATTCGATTATTTCTGCTTTCATGATTTTGATTTGATTCAGGAAGGTTCCACCTTCGCAGAATCTGAAAAAAGATTAGCTATTATCGTTGATTATTTAAAAGAAAAAAAGGCCGAATCTGAAGTAAAACTTTTGTGGGGAACGGCAAATTGCTTTTCAAATCCGAGATATATGAACGGGGCATCTACAAATCCTGATTTTAATGTTTTAGCTCGGGCAGGTGGCCAAGTCAAATTAGCATTAGATGCCACAATGGCCCTAGATGGTGAAAATTATGTTTTCTGGGGAGGTCGTGAAGGCTACATGTCCTTATTGAACACCGACATGAAACGTGAATTAGACCACATGGGAAGATTCTTAGGAATGGCAAGAGACTATGCAAGGGCACAAGGGTACAAGGGTAATTTCTTTATCGAACCCAAACCTATGGAACCAATGAAGCATCAATATGATTTTGATTGTGCTACGGTAGTAGGTTTTTTACACCAATACGGATTGCAAGATGATTTCAAATTGAACATCGAGGTCAACCACGCGACCTTGGCCAGTCATACCATGCAACACGAATTGGAAATTGCCGCAGCCCATGGCATGTTGGGAAGCGTAGATGCCAACCGTGGAGATCACCAAAACGGATGGGATACAGACCAATTCCCTAATAATATCGGTGAGGTTACCGAAGCAATGCTCGTTTTCTTGAAAGCTGGCGGACTACAAGGAGGTGGAATCAATTTTGATGCTAAAATAAGAAGAAACTCTACCGATATGGATGATGTTTTTCATGCGCACATTGGTGGTGCCGATATTTTTGCAAGAGCGCTATTGGTCGCCGATAAAATCATTTCCTCATCGCCATACGATAGCCTTCGCACCAAACGCTACAATTCTTTTGATTCGGGAAAAGGAAAAGATTTTGAAGATGGAAAACTAGATTTCAAAGCACTCTATGAAATAGCCAAGGACAATGGAGAATTGGAACTTCATAGTGGGAAACAAGAATTGTTCGAAAATATCATAAATCAGTATATCTAGAAGTGGTTTTTGTTAACTTTTAGAAGGAAAAAAATAGTGTAGCTTTGCTGCACTATTTATTTTTGACAGTATAATAGCACCCTACATAGAAATGAAAAAACTATTTCTCTTAGTAATCTTAGGTTTAACAGCACTATCGTGTGAAGAGGATAAAAAAATCGCAACAGACCCAATAGTCATTACTCCCGAATTGCTTCATACTTCGGTAGATAAAGTTACCCAAATAATGATTCATGACATCTTCTCGCCACCGGTCGCGAGCAGAATCTTCGCGTATCCCAATATTGCAGCATACGAGATTATCGCACAAGCTGATCCGGAGTATAAATCATTGGCCGGACAATTAAAGGGACTTACCGCCATACAGCCAATAGATACTACCCAGAATATAAATGTTCAACTTGCTGCGCTAATTGCGCACATGGATATTAGTAAAACCCTGATTTTCTCTGAAGAAAAGTTCGAAGTGCTTCAAGACAGCCTCTATAACGGCTGGGAAACTACCAACCCCGTAGAATTCGAAGCCTCTAAAACCTACGGATTAAAAATTGCGGCCCAAATCAAAAGTTGGATGGGAAAGGACAATTATGCTCAAACCAGAACCATGCCCAAATATACCGTCGATACTGACGACCCATCTCGATGGCAGCCAACACCCCCAGCATATATCGAAGCTATTGAGCCTCATTGGAACAAAATAAGACCTTTTGCCATTGATTCTGCTGATCAATTTATTCCTACTCCACCACCTGCTTTTTCAATGGAAAAAAAATCTGCCTTTTACAAAGAGCTCTTGGAAGTATATGATATTAGCAACCAAATAACAGCCGAGGGCGACACCTCTGAGGAGGTCGCTATTGCGCAATTTTGGGATTGCAACCCGTATGTCTCGGTAACCAGAGGCCATTTGATGTTCGCAACTAAAAAAATTACCCCTGGCGCACATTGGATCGGGATAACGAAAATAGCGGCTAGGAAAACCAATAGTGACTTTGCACAAACCGTTTTCGCTTATACCAAGACCTCAATTGCAATTGCCGATGCGTTTATTAGCTGTTGGGACGAAAAGTACCGAAGTAATCTTATTCGCCCAGAGACTTTGATAAACCAACATATTGATGAGGATTGGACACCCATTTTACAGACACCCCCTTTCCCAGAATACACAAGTGGCCACAGTGTGGTTTCAGGTGCCGCATCTACAGCACTTACAAATATTTTTGGTACCAATTTTGCTTTTGATGATGATACAGAAGTGCGATATGGTTTACCTATTAGAAGCTTTACTTCATTTGAACAGGCCGCGGATGAGGCTGCCATAAGCCGTATGTATGGTGGTATTCACTACCGCGCTGCAGTAGACATTGGTGTTACCCAAGGTCGTGATCTTGGTGCGTTTGTAGTAAAGAAACTTCAGATGAAAAACGATAGCAAAGTAGCCTCAAACTAGGTTCATCTTTTCTTTAGAAACCAAATCCCAGTCCGAAAGAAAAACGCACCCCGTCTACGCTATTAAAAAGTGCGGCCCTAGCTGAAATCAAATCTGCCATATTTAAAAATAATCCGCCACCGTAGGAGGTATGCCATACTTTTGAAGTATCATCTGGTTGCCAAACACGACCATAATCAAAACCACCGTACAGCCCATATGCGGTGGGGAGAATACCAGTTTTTCCTTTTCCAATGCCCCATCTGATATCGGTATTTTGATAAAAAGATTTTTTACCTGTAAACCTCTGATTTCGAAACCCTCTAAGTCCGTCAACACCTCCGATAGTGGCACCTTGATAAAACTCGTACCCATCACCAATATTAAAATGGGCCTTCCATTTGGTAGCAAGTACCAATTTACCATTCGAACTCAGTTTATAATCAAACGATAAGCTAGGAATCAGGTAACCGAAAGAGCCACCTTCTCCACTAACCTCAGATTTGTATCCAACTTGTAATGAGGTGGCCATACCCATTGTCGGAAAGGCTACACTATCACTATTGTGATATGTGTATTGACCATCAATACCAAAAAAACTAAGACTACTCTCTTCTCCGTTAGCTTGATAGAACGTGTTAACAAAGCGATTATCGGTCTCGTCAACCTCAATTTTTTCATAATGTACTGCAAGTCTGATTTTACTTTCTAGCTGTCCTCTCCAAACTAATGCCGGAGAAAAATGTAATGTCTGCAATCGAACCCTATTGTAATCTAGCCCTAAATCATCATCAGGATTTTCAGTTCTATTACCAAAACCAAAGAAATTAATCGCAAAATTAGGGCTGGTAAATCGTGCGGCCAATTCGAGGTTGACATTGTTGGTGACATTCGCAAATTCCCCGCTATAATCAAATTCAAAACCCCCAGTTGCAAAATAATAAGATAAACCTGTGTGGTGTTTCTGCGTAAACGGGTTCTGCCGAAAGCCGTTAAAAGTGTAGGTGTTACTTACTCCTAATTTTATCCCATCATCAGGGTTAAAGCCAATAGTCGGGATTATCTGATTAGTACTACTTCTAAATTTTAGAGGGCGGTAGGTATTTACGTCATAGTCATCTGTTAGCCTTACCTTGGCGTTCACTACATTTTTTAATGTATTATTTTTTGATTTATGGTCGTAAATGAAAGTGCCTTTGCCTTCGCCCACATCATAGATATCGTTATTTTGACCTCCGATTAACCTGAGTTTTATTGTGCTGCGCCCTGTTTCCTTTACTTCGAATACATCATCATCATCAAGACCATATACCCAAATCTCTTTAGTTACTTGCTCATGAAAACTATAATCATAGAATTTCTTTTTCTTTTCCCCTCCAATTATGCGATACCCCTTAATTGAAATTTTTTCTTCTTGCTGATCAATTTCAAACCAATCATCCTTATCGGTACCGACCACTACAGCATACTTATTTATTATTTCGAAATATTCATCTGCTGTTTCATGAATACGCGCAACTCTTGCCAGCAAGATTTTCTTTATTTTATCGACGGTTGCATCACGGACTTCTTCAGGAAAGCTCAGAAAAGCCTCATCAATAACTTCTTCAGTTAAATTCTCTTGAATAAATTTAGCTTGCTTCGACCATTCTTCCCTATCTGTTTTGTTCAATAACGCCACATCCAAAATATATGTTTTTGGTGAGGAGTTAAAGCCTTTTACATTTCGTATCTCCTTATTATAGCCTTCCATTATTTTTAAGCCGGGAACAATTCGAGTGGCGATATTCATAAAGAAACCATCGCCCATATTCGAAAATGCCATATCACGGTCGCGTGGTACGGGTTTATAAATGACTTTATCAGCCTTCTTATCTTTAAATTCGGCCCAACGCCATTGATCTACATGACGGTCCCAATCTCCCAAAACCATATCGAACAAACGGGCACGAAGATATAAGTCGGTAGCTACGCTATACTTTTCGTCATCGCGAATATCTTCAAACATGGCATCTGTGCTTTTTAAATCTTTGCTATAACCAAAACTTTCGATTTCATGATTATCGCCGGCGTGTTCCTCTATCATATAAAGTTCATCTCCAAAGTCACTGTTAAAATCTTCAAGAGCTGATTGCTTGGGAATATAGTAAAGCTTGGGATTGGTGTGATAAATAGATATCGCGTCAGATAATGTGCCTATTGTAAAGGGAGCATAGGGGTGAGAACCGGTATAGAAATCCATCAAAAACTCTTGCAAATAACTATCCTGTAAATCGTCTATTAAATATTGATCCTGAAAAACCATTGCTTGCAAGTACAATTCTGAAACTTTTCTAAGTGCTCGCATTACGTATTCCTTTCCATTTTTATGCCGCAACCTAAGTGATTTCGATTGATGCCCTCCACCCTTTCGTACAGGAGTCAAACCGCCCAAAAGTGTATCTAAATTTACTGTCGGAGCTAGAACTTTGGTGCCGTAATACTTCCGATAACGATTACCCCATAAACCTTTGAAAAAACCACTTTTTTCAATTTCTTCAGCCGAGTATATCGAAGCTGATTTTGTTGGTGGAAAATTCTCTTCATAAGAATGGTCAACACTACTTCTGTCTGGGGGCAAAACATTAGTGGTAAACAAGAATGCTTCCGAGTCATTCTCATCATCTACTCCATAAAAACGAACTCTTGAAGAACCGTCGTCATAGACCTCTAAAGCTGCATAGCCCATTTGACCACTTGAAAATTTACTGCCGTTCAAAAGTCTTGACCATCCTTTTTTTGCTCCTGAGCCACTAACAATTTGTGGAGTACTATTTTCAACAATATATTGTAAGGTGTGTTCGTGCCCAGAAGCAAATATTACCTTATTGGAATACTGCGCTAAAGTAACCAAACGGTTTTTCAGCTCGGTATATCGTTTGTTCTGTAGATCGGCAATCGATGCCCCAGTTGTGCGTCTTAAAACATTGACAAAAGTTCCTAAGAAAAGTACTGGGCCAATCTTGCTTTTCGGATAAAAGCTCTGTTTTAAACTATATTGCCCCCCGTGCGAACCGTAGCTGAACATTGGATGGTGAAAGGCCATGACAATGGTCTTGCCTTCATTTTTCTTGATAACACCTTCAATCTCCTCAAAAAGTTTAGTACGATCTTTTATTTCACAATTGTCATTGATATCTGGTCTTTTGTTCCAATTGGTAAGGTACCACTCGGTATCCAAAACAATTATTATAATCTTATCATTGACTTCGATGGTTTTCATTGGGCAGCCATCTTGGGGAAAAAACACCTTTTTACTATCTAATTTTTTTTGAATGTATTTCTGCTCTCTTTTTAGTCCTTTAAGACCTTCAGTATACCAATCATGGTTTCCCGGAATGAAAATCGGCTTCCCCTTAAAGTTTTCCAATGTTTTCAATTGTGCATCTAAATCATTTTTTGCATTAATATAGGCGGAAGTAGAATCTTTCTTATCGGGCATACCTGCAGGGTAAATATTATCGCCCAAGAAAATCGCAGTACTGTTTTTATCTGCTTTATCTAATTTAGCCTTGAAAATCTTGAGCGCTTCGTTCATTTCACCCATTGGTGAGAGACCTGCATCGCCTATTAAATAAAATGTATGGGAAACCTCTTTAGTCGAAGGTTTATCTTGTGCTTTTGTGGCATCCAAATACTTTGAATTATAGGTTGCACAACCCACGAATAAAAAAAGTAATACAAATAGTATCAAATGTTTTGTAATCGCAATACCCTTCATAAGTTTAATTTCGTAATTTGGATTTTGTTCTAAAAAACAGATATGTCAAAAATAATCACAACAGCCGAGGAATTTGCAACCGACCTCTTGACCAGTGGGCTGGACGCAAATTTTTTATATCATAACTTGAGGCATACACAAAGAGTCGTTAAAAGTACTAAAGAATTACTTGATAGCTTTGACCTAGAAGCGAAAGAAAATGAAGTATTACATCTGGCGGCTTGGCTCCACGACACAGGCTACACAAAAGGTATTGATGAACATGAAGCACAAAGTTGTGAGATAGCGAAGAAATTTCTCGCAGAACAAGAATATGACGCCGATAGCATACAACAGGTCTGTGGTTTAATTATGGCCACGAAACGACATCATACTCCGCAAAATTTACTTGAAGAAATCATTCGCGACGCAGATGCTTCCCATCTAGGACAATCTAGTTATTTGGAAACCTCTGAAATGCTACGTGAAGAGCTTTCACTATTGGGAGTTGCAGAATTCAGTGCAAAACAATGGAGAAACGCGAATATTAAAATGTTCCAAACCGAGCATCGCTATTATACAAAGTATGCAATAGAAAATTGGCAAGAAGGAAAAGATGCAAACCTAAAGAGGCTTGTAAAAAACAGAAAAAAGCACCGTAAAGCACTAAGGAAAGAAGAATTAAAGGTGCAGCTAAAAAACAAAAGCCCAGAACGTGGCATACAGACCATGTATCGTGTTACTATGCGCAATCACTTGAAATTAAGCGATATTGCTGACACCAAGGCCAATATATTACTTTCAGTAAACGCTATTATCATTTCACTTTTACTTACAAATCTTATTCCGAAACTTGATAATCCCTCAAATGATTATCTGATTTATCCTACCGGGATTTTTGTGTTGTTCAGTATCGCCTCTATGATTATGTCTGTACTGGCGACCAGACCAAATGTTACCAGGGGAGAGTTTGATAAAGAAGATGTGAAAAATAAAAAAGTGAATTTACTTTTTTTCGGAAACTTTCATCAAATGAAATTACTCGACTACGAGTGGGCGATGGAAGAATTGGTTAAAGATCAAAAGTATTTATATTCTAATTTAACCAAAGATTTATACTTTTTAGGAGTCGTACTAAATAAAAAGTACAAGTTGCTCAGGTGGACTTATACCGTGTTCATGATCGGAATGATTTTATCTGTAATCGCCTTTTTTGTAGCTCTAATATATTTTGGGCCCGATCGGGTACTAGAATTACCTGTTTAGAAAGCGCACTAAGATTTCAATTCGGTCATGAGGTCTTCGTAAGTATAGGTTATTTCGGGTTGCGCTGCGCTCTTATATAAAATATCCGCACGAATTGCTTTTAACCCAGATACGCCTTGTAGACCCTCTAACTCAACAATTTCTACTTTACCTGTGAAATAACCCTTCGACTTTAAGAATTTGATGTAACGCAGATATTCTAATTCATCACTTTTTTGGGAGTACACGATAATCATCTTGCCAGGCTGCGTTAATCGTTCACTCGTACCTTTTACAAAAGATTTATCAATGCGTTTTTTAATGATTTCATAGCGGGCATTGTACGTGCCATCTACATCAAAGCGCTTTTCATCTAATCTAAAGCGAATAGACAATGACGTATTATGTACCAATATCAAAGAAGCGACATCTAAAGGCACTTCCAGATTGGGCTTTAGGTTATAATGCACGTTTTCCATCTCGCACATAACTTGTAATTGCCATAACCTAAGATTATTCAAAAACAAAAGATCAAAACTATCATCAGAAACAATAGAATCTCCTATATACATATTGTGTTCAACACCATCGGTCTTATAACGCTCAAAATAATGTGGAAACATATTTTGCGCTTCTTCTTGCCGTTTGTCAATGACAGCAACTAATTTTTTATTGATTTTCATTACGCTTTCATCATAATTTCTTCGATGATCATAATACGAATCGGTACCTCCATCAGTATTGGCCTCGTATAAAGTGATTTGGGCAAATAGCTGTTTATTATTAGTTTTCTTTAAATGCTCAAAGACTGGTACGATTTCATCCTTAATAAAATTAAAAATAGACTGCTCGCTATTGGTATAAAGCATTTCTTTGATATCATCTATGTGATTATTGACCCTAAAGATCAATTCTTCATAGATAGGAAGTTCTTTAGTTTTACTAGCGTCAGATAATATTGATCCTATAACCGATAACTGGATAATCAAATCTTTTTGAATGGCCGAATTGCGCGCTTGAGAGGATTTTTTTATATCTACCTGACCATATAGTGGATATACATCTTTAAAAGCAATTTCTTTAAATGTTGGTTGCAAGCCCTGAATGTCATCTTTTAAAAAAAGTTTTGCCTCTTCTTCAAAACGCCAATGTACCGATGAATGTACCGAAGTACATTCATGCTGTATAATGGCATCGATAAGATTCTCTTCCTCTATTTTAGAACGCATTACAGCCGAAACGATATAGGGCATTATATCATCTAATTTTTTTGCATTTACACTGTTCAGCTCGTTCTTGTTGGTCGAGGTAAGTTCTAATACCCCGAGTAAATTTCCATTTTCCGCTATCGGGGCGAATATGGCACTTTTAAAGCCTAACTCCTTTAGGTTTTTATAAGGCGCAGCGCCTTTAGATATTTTAAAATACTTGTCTACGTCAGAAATGGCGAAATACGATTTGTCGTGTAACAGTGCTGTATACGAACTCTGACAGAGCACATTTTCACAATTTGCAGTCTCTTCATCTTTCAGGATTACACTTTCAATACTATTTGCATCAACCTGCTCAAATTTGTCCTCTTTTGGGTTATAGGTCACAAATCCTGATTGAAGATTTTTTATTCTGAAGAAAGATTGAAATGTTTGACTTAGATGTTCCATAAAACCGGAACTCTTTCGTTTGTTGGCAGAAATAAGACTCGATTTAATTTCAGAAATGGATTGTTCTACAGTAACATCGAACATATTCGAAATAACAAAACCTTTTGAAATAAAGCTCCCGGCCGGAATTTTCTCTTTCCATAGTTCTATATTTTCATAATTTTCTAACAGCTCATCTACATCATCCAGGGTCAACTCTTTTGCTTTATCGGTAGGTATCAATTCCAAAAAATCAGCATTATACAATATTCGATAATGGTGCAGTACACCTTCCGCATCGGGTATATCATAAAAGTAGGGTCTCGAAAAATCAAGTTTGAAGCCGTAGTAAAATTTAAGTACTACCACAGCGGCCATTATATAATCTAAACCCTCCTCTTGGTTTCTGATCTTGGGCTCAAAGTTAGGCCCGGCATCCTCCAATATTTTCTGAAACCGTTCTGATGGGTTAAAAATTACATTGCCATACGGCAACGAGGCTGCCTTAATCTCATTTTTTCCTAAAATATCGGCAAAAGAATCTTCAAAAATAATACTGATTACCTCCTTGTGAGTTTCCAGTAAAGTTAAATCGGTAAACCCTTCGCGAAGTTCCGGATAAGGTGCCTGAGCATTGAGAACCCGTTTGGCCTTTATATTTAAATAAGGGTCATCGCTTTTTACCATTTCGTCGTAATAGTTCAATAATTTATTGAAACTGATTACGCGCTGTATCGGCATATTCTCAAAATTCTCTAAAGGCATAGTTTTCATTAGTATGCTTTTCTACTATAAAATTACAAAACTGAAAAATACAATTTTGTTAAAGGAAAATCTATAAGGTAAAGCATGATTACCGATATTTATAAAAAATTAGTCAATGTCGTCACGATTTCGGTTAACAAGAGCATATAAACAAGCCAAGGTGATACCTTTTGATGCTACTTCAAAATTTATCCTCTTTAGCGATTGTCATAGGGGAGACAACAGTTTTGCAGACGATTTTGCCAACAACAGAAACATCTATTTTCATGCGTTAAAACACTACTACAATGAGGGGTTTGATTATTGTGAATTAGGCGATGGTGACGAGTTATGGGAAAACATACATTTTCAATCTGTTTTTGAAGCGCACAAAAATGTTTTTAAGCTATTAAAGCAATTTCATTTGAAAAAACGCCTACACATGATTTGGGGTAATCATGATATGGTATACAAAGACCCAAACTATGTAAAAAAGCACTTGTCCCATTACTTTGACCCTGTAGACGAATGTGAAAAAGAACTTCTAGAAGGTATTACCTATCATGAGGCTATTACATTAAAACACAAAGAAACCCAGCAAGAGATTTTCCTTACCCACGGCCACCAAGCTGACTGGTGGAACTATAATTTTTGGCGCTGGGGGCGTTTTTTGGTTCGTGTACTTTGGAAACCCTTACAAGTATGGGGTATTGCCGACCCAACCAGCCCGGCAAAAAATTATACAGAATTGCGAAAAGTAGAACGTCGTTTAAAAAAATGGATTTTAGAAAATAATTCTCTTATTACCGTAGTTGGCCATACGCATAGACCACGTTTTCCAGAGCCCAACGACATTCCCTTATTTAATGATGGTAGTTGTGTGCACCCAAGAAGCATTACGGGTATAGAAATCGAAAATGGTAAGATTTGTCTAATTAAATGGCAGATTTCCACTACTGATGATGGTACATTGCGCGTAGTTCGCGTAATGCTCGAAGGCCCGCAAAAATTAACCGATTATCAAAAGAAAGCTTAGTTGATAATCTTACCCTCTTTAGTAAACTCAACATCCATTTTTTTGCCATCTTTTATCAATTCCACATCGTAAAACATGCCTTTAGAGTGGTGATTTACTTTCTCGACTTCGACCACTTTATACTGCCAATAGCTATCGGCAAGAATATCTAGAACCACCTGTGGCAGTTTCTTGGTCTTTATGCTTTGTTCGGTCTCGATCCATTTACCTTCGGGGCTAAAGTCTGCCCTATAATGGTTGCCGTCTCTTTTAAAATGAGATTCATAATTACCATTTTTATCTACTCTCCAATCTGGGTCGTTCTCCCCTGAGTATTTTTTCTGAAAAGATTCTTTTACCGCTTCAGGAGTTTGGCCTTTTATATGGCATCCGAAGAAAGACATACTCAAAATTAATATCGCCGTTAATCTTATCATCTTCCTCATAACCATTTCTTTATAGCTGTTACTTAATAGAATTTACAAATATAGTATATGCATACTTTTTGTTTCACTTAGTTACCAATTGTGTTATAATTTTTAGGGTATGAGCTAAATAGCTCGTGTACATTACACTATTTTAACCCATGACCTGGTTCAGAAAAACATTTGTTCTGGTGAAAAACTTAACGCAGAAAGGGAACGATCGGACGTTCCCTTTTTTTAATTCGCTTTGTTGCACTTAGCCATATTCTAAATATATAAAATTATGTAAAATCGAGTACCTAAGTGATAAAGCCCTCCGAGAATTCTTTCAGATTAAATAAGTGACAAAATGAAAAGCAGTCCAATTTTTAAAATAGCTGTGCTATGCATTTCGATAGTGCTTATCGGCTTGCTTTTTATTCAACTAAGAGCGAAATCAACCGTAGCTTCTTTTTTAGATAGAAAAATTCCAGCACATATCAATTTAGAGTATGATGACTTGGCAATAAATATACTTGCAGGCGAGATACAATTTTCAAATATAAATTTGAATATTAGAGACAGAGACACTACCCTAAACCATACTTCAATTAGGGTAAACGAACTTACTTTTGAGGGTTTAAGTCATTGGCAATTTTTTTTTAAAAATACGATTAAAGCAAGCTTGGTATCAGTTACAAAGCCACAATTGGAATACTATCCGTCTAAATCGTTTCGCAAAGAAACCGATAAGCCTCAAGGATTGGTAAAGTTGTTAAAGAACATCGAAATCGAAAAAATAGCCATTACGAATGGTAGTTTTAAAATGTGGCAACAAAAAAACGATAGCATTCTGGTTAGTGCCAGAGATATCAATTTTGTGCTTAATAGCGGTAAAACGAATCCTGAAATCATTCAACAAAAAATACCGCTCACCTACGACGGCTATAACTTTTCTGCAGCTGAAATTTTTGTAGATCTTGGATCTTATGAATCAGTAAAAGCAGACAAGCTAAGTATCTCAGAAACGAATGCCGAGCTTACCAATATGGTGCTCAAATCTAAATATTCGAAAGCAAATTTATCGAATATTATTCCGAAAGAACGCGATCATATAGAATTGAAAATTCCGAAATCAAATTTAAAGAAAATTGACTTTGGTTTTGAAGAAAACCGCTTTTTCTTTTCCTCTCAATTTGGTCTCATAGAGAACCTTGATCTGATTGCTTATCGTGATAAATTGGTCGAAGATGATTTTACCTTTAAAAAAATGTACAGTTCAATGCTACGCGAACTTCCTTTAAATCTTACTATAGATAGTTTGGCATTGGTTAATAGTAAAATAAAATATGCCGAAAACCATAAAAGAGAAACCAAAGCGGGAAGTTTATTTTTTGATGATGTGAATCTAAAATTAAAAAACATAAGTAACACATACCCTAAAGGAGGGCAAACTATAGCTACTGCAGAAGGGAAATTAATGGGCAGCGCGTTAATCACCTTAAACTATAGTTTTGATGTGAGCGATAGTCAAGATGGGTTTACCTTGGCTGGTACCGTTCACCAATTAGAAGGAGAGAAAATAAACTCGTTTTTGAAACCAATTCTAAACGCTCAAATTAAAGGCGAAATTAACGAACTATATTTTACAACTACCGGGAATAGAAACGCTATAAAGGGTGATATGAAAATGAAATACGCCAACCTTAAATTCGAGCTGTTGAAAAAAGACAGACTTAAGATAAATAAACTGCTCTCGGCAATTGGCAACCTATTTATCAACGATGGTTCTGACACCGATACACAGGGCTATCGCTACGGTACCATTGATGTGGAAAGAGACAATACAAAGTCGTTCTTTAACTATATTTGGATTGGCACTCAAGACGGAATCATCAGCACCCTGACCGGCGACGGGGAAAAAAAATAGTAATGAGTTTAATTATGGAAAAAACTAAGATAAAACGAAGACCTTATAAGAAGAAGCGCTACGTGGTACCCATTACGATTGTAGCAGTACTTGTTATATTGCGTTTACTGCTTCCATTTATTGTAAAAAGCAATATTAACAGCGTGCTTTCAGATATTCCAGGGTATTTCGGTGCCGTTGATAACATTGATATTTCCCTGATTCGCGGTGCCTATGTAATTCATGACCTTTATTTAAATAAAGTTGATGCCGGCTCAGAGGTGCCATATATTAAATTGAAAAAAGCAGATATTTCAATAGAGTGGAAAGCATTGTTAAAAGGTGAAATCGTTAGCGAAATCATTATGACAGAACCTACGTTTATTTATGTATTTGAAGATCAGCAAACCGAGGATGAAGCAGAATTTGATGACTGGACCAAAGCTTTGACCGAACTGGTGCCAATAGATATCAACCACCTAGAAATTATAAACGGTAAAGCGGCTTTTGTTGAAGTTACCGCCGAACCCACTATTGATTTAAATTTGCGTAACGTTAATCTAACTGCGGACAACCTTCGAAACATAATCTTAAAGGAACGCAACTTACCTTCATCAGTACAAGGCACTGCAGTTTCTATCGGGAACGGAGAAGTTAAGTTAGAGGGGCGCATGAATCTGGTAAAACAAATACCTGATATGGATGTTTCTTTCTCTTTGGAAAATGCCGACGTTGCCGCTTTGAATGACTTTACCAAATACTACGCAGGAATCGATTTTGCAAATGGCAATTTTAATCTCTACAGCGAAATTGCGATTGCGGATGGTTTTTTAAAAGGATACATTAAGCCCTTACTTAAAGATTCCAAGCTCATTGAAAAGGAAGATAAATTCTTTGAAAAACTATGGGAAGGTTTCGTAGGCCTTTTCAAATTTATTCTAAAGAATCAGAAAACTGACACCTTAGCCACAAAAATACCGATTGAAGGAGATTTAAACGAAGTAAAAACCAAGGTCTGGCCTGCCATTTTCAACGTATTCAAAAATGGTTGGATTACTGGTTTTAAAGGAATTGTTGATAATGATGTTGATTTTGAGGATGCCGAAAACGGCGCAAATAAGGATGACAATTAAAAAGAATATTTACGAAATGTTTTGATATGATAACTCAATCATAATAATAGCTAAAGATTAAAATTGTAATAGCGTTAAAAATAAATCGCATCATAATACGGTGAAAGCCTAATTTTGTTATCGTTGCATCGAACGCATTTAAAATTCGATAATTAGTTAAATCTAAAATAAAATGAAAGCAGGACCAGCATTAATCTGTATACCCGACATAAGTGGTTTTACTCAATTTATGAGTGAAATGGATTTTGAACTTACCTCAAAAGTTATACCATCACTTTTAAACAACATTATCTATTCAAATGAAATAGGGCTAAAAGTATCTGAAATTGAAGGTGATGCAGTACTTTTCTATCGCACCGGAGAGCCACCGGCAATATCAAAACTAGTTGCACAGTGCCAATACTTTTACAAAGAATTTTACAAGCAGTTGGCAGTACTTCGCAAAAAACATAGCGACTCGGACGGGGCCAGTAAAATACCAGATATGCTAGGGCTTAAGATTATACTCCATTACGGTAGAGAGGTTGGTGTTATATCTGTCGGCAAAAGAATTAAGCTAATTGGGGAGGATGTTATCGTTGCACATAAATTTCTTAAAAATAAAGTGCCACATGATGAGTATATTTTAATTTCCGAAAGCTTGGCTTCACAATACAAAAATGCCATTACCGACAAAGATTTTCACTGGGCAAATCTGGAAAAAGAAAGCATCGAGATAGAGCATATGGGCAATATGCTGTTCAATTACATTAATCTAGAACCGTTATCCAAATAGGCGCCTTTCAAGGTTAATATGTCGTATGGGATAAGATAGATTTTTATAGCGTTAAAGCATCCCTTTCCGATTGTGTAATTTTCAATGAATTATTAAAAGAATCAATATGGATAAGAAACAAGGTAAAGAGAAAACTGAATTTGTAAAGGAAGATGGAGAAGCTAAAAGAGAATTCATTTTTCAAAAAAATTCGATAACAAAAACCGGTACATTTATTGTAATCGCATTTTTGGTCATTATCGTAATTGGCTTAATAGCTTCAGGAGTACTCTTTGAGGATTAATCTTCATTTTTAGGTGCTTAGCCGAGATAAATACAATACATGAAGAAACTTCTAAGATACTGCAGTGCGGTACTTATTTTCCTACTATGCAATTCCTGCGCCACTTTTAAACCGCAATACGTGGAGGGCTTACTTTTGAACACTGATTCTAGCAAAAAAATTAAACATACCTTTTACATCGCTTCCGGTGCGGGTAATATTGAGGATGAAAGTGACGAAAAAGCACTCAAGCTACTAGAGTCCTACTTGGCAGATGCACCAGAGAATACTACATTATTATACACAGGAGACAATGTTTCTAGAGACAACGAAGATTGGAACCAAGACAAACTTTTACTTAAACGTCAACTAGATATTACAAAGAATTTTAGGGGCACAACAATTTTTATGCCCGGGGCTAATGAGTGGCGCACCTTCGATACTAACGAAATAGAGCGAGTAGAAGATTATATCAAAGAACTCGATGATGAGAATATCGAATTTTATCCTAAAAATGTTTGCCCGATGGAGCGCAAGGAAATTAACGAAGACCTTGACCTTATAATAGTCGATTCCCGTTGGTTTATATCAAATTGGTCACGTATTAAAGATATTAATAAAAAGTGTACCGATATTGTTACCCGTCGCAGATTTATAGAGGAATTAGAGGGTTTTATTAACGATGGGCAGGACAAAAACATTGTAATCGCTATGCACCACCCTATAATGAGCAATGGTAAGTATGGTGGTAAAGATTCCTTTAAAAGCAATATGAATCCGCTGCCAATTTTAGGCACATTATTTAATACCGTTAATGAGCTAGGCGCATTTTCTCCAGATCGTTTAAATTCTAGAAGGTACAATTATTTACGTATCGCCTTAAGTGCCTACGCAAAAGCCTCTGACCGTATAACGATTGTTTCTGGTCACGAAGAGAGTCTCCAATATCTTACTGGAGGAGAAATACATCAGATTATCGCAGGTTCGCTAACACGCAAAACCGCTACCCGACGGGCTAAAGACCGTATTAACAGCATCGGTGGAGCCTTAAAATATAATGGGGTATTAACTTACGGAGAAAAAGGCTTTGCTCGGTTAGATTATTTTGACGACGGTTCTTCACAGGTAACTTTTATAGATGAAAATGAAGAAAAGTTCAAAATACCGGTTCTTGATAAACTGAAAAAAAACCAGCAACCTGTTAATTTTAGAAAAATACCTGAAAAAACGGTCAGTGAAGTTGTTTTAAAAGATCTGGATGCTCTCAACAAATCTAATTTCTATAAATTTCTATGGGGCGAACGGTACAGAAAATATTTTGGTAAATCGGTTACTGCACAAGTGGCAATGCTAGATACTTTGTACGGAGGGCTTAAGGTAGTAAAAGAAGGTGGCGGGCATCAATCTTTCTCCCTCCGATTAGAAGACGCCGATGGCAAAGAATATGCAATGCGATCGCTTCGAAAAAACGCTTTAAAGTATCTTAAATTTAAAATTCCCGGCGTTGCCTATACTGAAGATAATTATGAAGATACCATTCCCGAAGATATAATTTCTGACTTCTTTACAACGGCACACCCCTACATACAATTAGTGGTAAATCCACTTGCTCGAGCCGTAGATGTGAATCATTCAAGTCCCTCATTATTTTATGTTCCAAAACAAATAGCTCTTGGCGACTTAAATACAACATTCGGTGATGAACTCTACTTCATAGAAGAGCGACCCTCAGAAGAACAAATGAATTTTAAAGGGTATCGAAGAGTTATTGATGAAACCGGGGAAATCAAAGATTTTGAGAGTACAACAGATATGCTTGAGAAAATTACTAGCGATGAATCGTATACCGTAGATCAACGTTCACTCATTCGGGCTCGTTTATTTGATATGTTGATTGGTGATTGGGACCGACACCAAGACCAATGGCGCTGGGTAGAGTATGAAAAAGCAGATGGCAATCGAGAATTTTTGCCCATTCCAAGAGATCGCGACAATGTATTCCCAAAATTTGATGGGTTTGCCATGAAATTCGCAAAAATGTTCGCGCCAGCTTCAAGAAGGTTTCAATCTTACGGTCCAGAGATTAAAAGTTTGCAATGGCTCAACGCCAATGGTAATAGTTTAGATCGAGTTCTTTTAACCCGATATGGCTCCAAAGTCTGGGAGGAAGAAGCTCGGTTTATTCAAGAAAATCTCACCCTTGAAAAAATAGAAGGTGCTTTTACTAATTTACCAGCCGAAATGCGAGATGAAAGCACAGCTAAGATTCGCAGAGATCTAGAATTACGTCTCAACAACTTGCTGACCTTCGCCAAAGACTACAGCGCAATGCTCAATCGAGCCGTTGCCCTGCACGCAACCGAGAAAGACGACAAAATTCAAATAATCGCCACCGAAGACGGAAAGACCAAAGTAGTCATACGCCGATTACTAAGCAATGATCCCAACAAAATTATATTCGAGCGCACCTTTGATTCAAAAGAAACCAAAGAACTTTGGATTTTCGGTTTGGGCGATGATGATATTTTCGAAGTTATTGGTGACCATAAAAATAATATAACCATTCGATTGATAGGCGGTTATGGGGACGATACCTTTAAAATTTCTCAGAAGAAAAACATAAAAGTTTACGACTGGGAGCATGACAAAACCATGTTCGAAGGTGAAACGCCTAAACGCAGTCTTTCTAACATGTACAAACCAAATACTTTTCACTGGCGTTATTATCAATCTGATAAAAACCTTTTGGTCCCGGCATTAGGCTTTCGTACTGATGATGGTGTTTATCTAGGCTTAAAAAACACATATACCAATATTGGGTTTAATGCTGGTAAATTTCGACAAAAACACTCTATAGCCGCAAATTACTTTTTCAAGTTTAGAGCTGTAGAAGCATCTTACACAGGAGTCTTCGCCAATGTCATGAAAATGTGGAATTTAGAAGTAAACGGCTATTTTACCAACAATCGATTTTCGCGAAATTTTTTCGGTTTTGGCAATGAAACTCCAAATTTAGAAGACACACTCGACAGGGATTTTTACCGCGACCGCATGCAACGAATAAAGGTCGATGTTGGTATTGCATATCACACCCTGCGATTAAAAGCAATCTACGAATCGTTTCGTACACGAGAATTGCCAAATCGCTTATTTACGCCAACTAACGTAGACCCTCGGGTTTTCGATTCTCAACATTACGTAGGTGCAGAAATGTCAGCGTTGTACGATAAGGCCGATGCGAAAGATTTTCCTTCAAAATATATCATTTTTGGATTAACAGCTGGTTATAAAATGAACACTAGTATTTCCGAAAACAAATTCGGCTACTTGAAATTTAAGGCGGGCTTCAGCCATAAATTGATTCCCTCAGGAGATTTAGTTCTAAGTACGATGGGTGAAATCAGCACTAATTTTGGTAAGAATTATTTCTATTACCACACACCATCAATTGGCGGCAATAACGGACTTCGTGGTTTTCGAGATGAGCGATTTTCTGGAAAGACCTACTTCTATCAAAGTTCAGACCTTCGCTGGCGAATTAAACGATATGTTACCACCGTGGCTCCAATAACTGTTGGCATGTACGGTGGCTTCGATTATGGTCGTGTGTGGCAACCAAATCAAAAAAGCAATGTCTGGCACACTTCGCAAGGCATCGGTATTTGGGCGAGCGGCCTAGATTTTATCACCTTAAATCTAGGAGTTTTTAGCTCGAATGAAAATACCTTGGTACAGTTCGGTTTTGGGTTTGAATTCTAAATAATTATTTTGTGAAGCGCAGTAACACCACCAGAATATAATCGCCACGTTAATCCTGGTCGAAATCGAGTTTTTATTGGGTGTGCATAAAGCCGTATAAATTCTTACTTTTACCAGAATCTTTACACTTAAACCATCGAAAATGTTCAAAAAAGCAATTTGTATTACTCTAGCATCTCTTTTATTTGTTTCCTGTTGGAAAGACAAAAGCCCCGAAGACCTTATCCGTTTAAAAGAACAATTTAAATCGCAAGTCTCCACCTTCGAAAAGAAAAAAGAGACTGCCAACAAGAATGTTAACAAAGGTTTGGAATCATTAGGTGCGCTCAAAGGCGCATTAGAAGATGCCAAAAACCAAGATAAAGAATTTGCCAAGGTCTATGGTAATTGGGAAAAGGTAGACAAACGTGTCAATAATCTTAATAAAGAATACGAGGACCTCAAAGAAAAAGCTACTAAGTTATTTACGGCGATGGAAACCCAGACAAACAGCCTTAGTGATGAAGGAAGTCGCAATACGCTACTTGGTTTCATTAAAAAAGCCCGTACAAAATACGACGGCACTTTGGCAAATACTTCAACGGCAATAGACAAATTACGCCTCTTACATGGCGATGCCGTTGAAGTTGTAAAAGCTTTGGAAGTTGCTGCTGCGCTCAACTCTTTCGACAATATCAATGACCAAATGAAAAGTATTGAGGGTCGTGTTGATGCAATAATGTCTGAACTAAACGTGGCTGTAGTGGAGAGCAAAAAACTGTATGAGAAGAAGATTACCGAGTTGGGCGAGGAATAAGACTGTTTTTCTATAATAGAACTCATTTAACTTTTTCAATTATCAAAACAAGGAACACCTTAAACGCTCAAGAGCAAAAATTATGAAAAAAAACGCTTTTCTTTTTTTTACAATACTACTCTTTGTTGGTTGCAAGCAAAATACAAGCAACCCCCAGAATTCGACAAAAATAGCAGAACCGAGGGGCGTTGAAAATATCGCTTACAAATGGGGACAAATGGCATTGACAGCAACAGCGAACGACACCGAACGGTTTAATCCTAGGCCAACGATTACTTCTCGGTTTTTAGGGTTGATCTTTGTTTCTGTTTTCGATGCCTGGTCACAATACGACAATAAGGCAACCGCTGTTTATCTAAATCAAGTAGAAAAAAGACCGACGGGAGAGCACACGTTAAAAAACAAGGAAATCGCAATAAGCTATGCGGCTTTTAGAACAATGAGCGAATACTATTATACCGACACGACCTTGTTCAAAAACTACATGAAAAAACTGGGGTTAGATCCTAATAATAAATCATTAGACCCAACCACCCCCGAAGGTATTGGGAATTTAGCGGCGAAGGCCGCAATAGCAGCCCGAAAAAATGACGGTTCCAATCAATATGGGGAACAAAAAGGTGGTAATGGCAAACCTTACTCGGATTATGTGGGCTATACCCCCTTAAATTCAGCAGATAAGTCTATTGACCCCAATCGATGGCAACCTAAATATTTCTCAGATGGAAAAGGTGGCAAATTTGCACCCGGTTGCTTGACCCCTTTTTGGGATAAGGTAAAACCAATAGCGCTACAATCTGGAGATCAATTTCGACCGGGACCACCTCCCAAAATAGGTTCGGAACAACTAGAAAGGGAAGTAAAAGAGGTTATTGAAATGCAAGCCAATCTTACCGATTATCAAAAAGCGCTGGTAGAGTTCATGAGAGACGGCCCGCAATCGGTACAGCAGGCGGGGCATTGGCTAAAATTCGCTCAAGATGTTTCCCGTAGAGACGACCATACACTCGATGAAGATGTGAAAATGTATTTTTATAATCAGGTAGTCGCTATGGATGCGTTCATTGCTTCTTGGGATTCAAAAATGTTCTACGATTACGCTAGGCCTTATGCACTGGTGCACAACTATTATGATGAGCAGAAAATCAAAGCATGGGGAGGCGAAGGTAAAGGAATGATAGAAATGAAGGGGAACCAGTGGCGCCCCTACTCGCCAGAGGTATTTTTATGTCCGCCCTTTCCCAGCTATGTTTCAGGACATAGTTCAATTAGTGGGGGTTGCGCGGAAGCATTAAAAATTTGGACTGGCAGCGACGAATTCGGTTCAGAGGCTGAACTAATTGCCGGGGCAATGACAGAACCTGACAATTTAGGGGAAACTATCACTTTAAAATTTCCAACGTTTACCGAAACAGCCGAAATGGCTGGCGTATCAAGGGTTTTAGGCGGTTACCATATTCAGGCCGACAATGTAGCAGGGTTGGAACTTGGAAGAAACGTTGCTAAAGAAGTATGGAAGTTTTATCAGAAACATATTGGGGAGGAATAGACCAAATTCAAATATGATGAGTGAAAACTTACTTCACCCAAATGACCAAAAGAAAAAAATCATATTATTTTTTCTGATTCTGCTCACCATCGGCATCGGGCTTTTTTCAAGATCCTCATATATTCCAGATTTTATCTACCCCTATTTAGGCGACGCTCTTTATGCACTGATGATTTATTTTGGCCTAGGCTTTCTATTTTCAAAACCTCCATCCTTGCAAATGCTTTTGGCAAGCGTGGCCATCTGTTTTCTTATTGAAATCTCGCAACTTTATAATGCCGATTGGATCTCAGCCATTCATCAGACTCGTATTGGAGCACTCGTTTTAGGTCAAGGTTTTTTATGGAGCGATTTGATAGTCTATCTTTTTGGGGCTATTGTAGGGTTTCTGTAAGAACTAAAACTACTTTCACACTTTTGGGATAAATAATATATGGCTATTCGAATTGTCCTAAAATCGTATCTTTAAAACTTACCAAACCTTAGAAACCCATCTATGCCCCTTGCCATTGTTATTATTGGAATACTGCTGTTATTTCTTCTTATTGCTCGTTTTAAACTCAATGGCTTTATCTCCTTTATTTTAGTTTCACTTTTTGTTGGTATTGCAGAAGGTATAGATCCTGTTGCTGTTGTAGCTTCCATACAAAAAGGAATCGGTAATATTTTGGGTTTTTTAGTACTCATTTTGGGTTTAGGCGCCATGCTAGGAAAACTAGTTGCCGACAGTGGGGCGGCGCAACGTATTACGACCAAATTGGTAGAAAAATTAGGAAAAAAGAATATTCAATGGGCTGTAGTTCTCACGGGTTTTATCGTAGGTATTCCCATGTTTTATTCCGTAGGTTTTGTAATTCTTATTCCACTAGTTTTTACAATAGGCGCCGCCACAGGCTTACCACTAATTTATGTTGGCTTACCTATGTTGGCTTCATTATCCGTTACACACGGTTACCTGCCGCCACATCCTGCCCCAACGGCTATTGCTGCAACTTTTGATGCTGACATTGGTAGAACACTATTCTACGGAATTATTGTGGCCATACCTGCAATTGTTGTAGCTGGACCTTTACTATCAAGAGCTCTGAAAAACATTAAAGCGACTCCAATTGAAGGCTTTGTTAGCACTAAGGTCTTAACAGATGAAGAAATGCCCGGTACCGCGGTTAGTATTTTCACAGCCTTGCTTCCCGTTATTCTCATGGCCGTTGCTGCTCTGGCCGAGCTACTACTATCTGGAGAATCAATTTTTAAAACCATCCTTGTCTTTATGGGCAACCCAGTCATGGCGATGCTTATTTCGGTTTTAGTTGCTATTTATACTTTAGGATTTGCACAAGGAAAGAAGATGAAAGACATATCGGAAACAATGGGAAGCGCAGTTTCTGGTATCACCATGGTACTTCTGATCATAGCAGGTGCAGGAGCCTTAAAACAAGTTTTAATAGATAGCGGGGTAAGTGAATATATGGGAGAAATGCTACAAGGCACTTCAATTTCTCCGCTGGTACTGGCTTGGTTAATTGCTACTATAATCAGAGTTTGTGTCGGTTCTGCTACCGTTGCAGGATTAACTGCTGCAGGTATTGTTTTGCCATTGGTTCAAGCCACGGGAGTAAGTCCCGAACTTATGGTCTTGGCAATTGGATCCGGAAGCTTAATGTTATCGCATGTTAACGATAGTGGTTTTTGGCTCTACAAAGAGTATTTTAATCTCTCAATAAAAGACACTCTAAAATCTTGGACGGTCATGGAAACCACAGTTGGCATTATGGGCTTACTGGGTGTTTTGGTATTGGATATATTTATTTAAGATAAAACTATGGAAACTTCTTCAGAACGAATCAAAAATTTAGGATTGGTATTACCTCCCGCTCCTCCACCAGCAGGTCTATACAAACCAATATTGGTGGTCGATAATTTTCTGTATGTTTCTGGTCAAGGCTGCATGCGACCAGATGGTACTTTGATTGTTGGGCGTGTTGGCGATACGCTGAGCTTAGAAGAAGGGAAAGCTGCTGCACGCCAAACTGCGCTAACCATGTTGGCGACGATTACTACACATTTCGGAGACCTTGAGCGTATCAAACGTCTGGTGAAAAGCCTTGGTATGGTGAACAGCACTCCTGATTTTACAGACCATCCTTTGGTTATAAATGGTTACAGCGAACTTATGGCCGATGTTTTTGGACCTGATAATGGAGTTGGCGTACGAAGCGCGGTAGGCATGATGCTTCCCGGTGGTATTGCCGTTGAAATCGAAGCGATGTTTGAACTTCATCAATAGTTATATGGAGAATACAAATTGGTATAAACTTAAAAATACAAGTCAAATCAGCTCACCCACGCTGCTAGTTTACCCTGCACGAATTAAAGCGAATATTAAACTAATGCTATCAATTGCAGGGGATGTTTCAAAACTTCGCCCCCACATCAAGACACATAAAATGGCTGAAATCGTGGAGATGCAGCAAGAACAAAATATTCAAAAATTTAAATGCGCGACAATCGCTGAAGCAGAATTATTAGGACAATGCAAAGCCAAGGACGTTCTTTTAGCGATGCAGCTGGTAGGCGCCAACCAAAATCGTTTCTTAAAATTGATGGAAACCTACCCCGAAACCGATTTTTCAACTTTAATAGACAACCAATATACCCTGGCAGAATTCTCTGAAAAAGCATCGATTTCTAGCAAAGTGATTTCCTTCTACATTGACATAAATAACGGAATGAACCGAACGGGTTGTACCGCAAATGAAACAGCAGTTAAATTGTTCGCATCTATTTCAGAAAACAAGGAAACCAAGGCTAAAGGCTTACATGCCTATGACGGGCATATAAGAAATACCGATATCTCGGAACGTCAAACAGTGTGCGATACCGCTTTTAACTTCGTATTAGATTTAAAAAAGACTATAGAGCAAAATGGCTTTAAAGTAGAAAATATTATTGCTGGTGGTTCGCCCACTTTTCCAATACATGCGAAACGAAAAGGTGTTGAAACAAGTCCTGGCACAACCCTTTTATGGGATGCTCGTTATAAAGAACTATTGCCCGACATGCCCTTTCACCATGCCGCCGTATTATTGATACGGGTCATTAGCAAGCCTGAGAAAGATATTCTCTGCTTTGATTTGGGCCATAAATCCGTTGCACCGGAAATGGGTTTCCCAAGAGTTAAAATACTTGGTTTGGAGGAAAGTGAGCAGATAGGGCAGAGTGAAGAACATTTGGTTGTGCGTACACCGCATGCAAATGAATTTAAAGTAGGAGATTGCTGCTATGCGATTCCGTTTCATATTTGCCCCACTGTTGCTAAATATCAAGAAGTGTTAACTGTTTCAAATGGTGAGGTAACAGGCGCCTGGGCAGTTGCCGCGCAGAATCGTAAAATCACCATATAATAATGTTCATTTTTGATGTCCATCTAGATCTTGCCATGAACGCCATGGAATGGAACCGAGACCTTACTTGGTCGGTTAACGACATCCGCGAAAGCGAAAAAGGCATGACCGATAAACCCGACCGAGGTACTAATACCGTATCGTTCGAGGCTATGCGAAAAGGGAATATCGGACTTTGTATGGCAACGCAAATTGCCCGATATGTAAAACCAGAGAACCCCCTACCCGGCTGGAATTCGCCCCAACAGGCATGGGCGCAAACACAAGCGCAACTAGCATGGTATAAAACGATGGAAGATATGGGCGAGTTGGTTCAGATTAAAAACCGGGCACAACTCAATGCTCATCTAGCACTTTGGAAAACGGATACTATTAAAAAACCCATCGGCTATATTTTAAGTCTAGAAGGGGCAGATTCCATCTACGAAATAAAACAATTAGAAATTGCTTACGAACAAGGGTTACGAGCCATTGGCCCGGCACACTATGGCCCTGGCACCTATGCTTTCGGAACAGATTCAGTTGGGGGTATTGGCGCAAAAGGCAAAGAACTATTAAAAGAAATAAACCGACTCAGACTTATTCTTGACGCCACTCATTTGTGCGATCAAAGTTTTTGGGAGACCATGGCTATTTATCAAGGGCCTATTTGGGCGAGCCATAATAACTGCCGAGCCCTAGTAGACCATAATCGTCAATTTTCAGATGAGCAGATTAATGAATTGATTTCTCGAAAAGCAGTCATCGGCGTTGCTTTAGATGCTTGGATGATGGTTCCCGATTGGGTCCGTGGCAAATCGACTCCGAAAGGTATGAATCTAACACTTCAGCAAATGCTTGATAATATAGATCATATTTGTCAATTGGCAGGCAATGCAAACCATGTAGGTATCGGCACTGATTTAGACGGAGGTTTTGGTACAGAACAATGCCCCGTTGATATTGACACCATTGCCGACCTTCAAAAAATTCCTGATTTGTTGGTGAAAAGAGGCTATTCTCCAAGAGATATCGAGGGTATAATGCATGGCAACTTCCTAAATTTTCTTGAGTTAAATCTTCCTTAATGAGCGATATCTTCGCAATTAATCGAATTTAACAGCGTTTTTAGACCCTGTGGCAGGGTATTTGTTATTTTTATCTCCAGTAAACGACTTAAAATCAACAATGCAAAAAATCGTTCCCATATTACTTTTAGTAGCAATTTCATTTACGGGACTGGCGCAAGGTGGCGATACTCCTAAAGAAAAACCACTCAAAATCGAAGTTGCGAACAAGAAAGATGAGCAGGGTAAGAAAAGTGAAGGCACCGCTATTCGAATGCCGTCGATTGTTGGAAATGAACCCCCGATCAATTTTAAAGACTCGCTTAAAGGAAAAAAACCGGTCAAAATGTATCCTGACCGTAAATTGGTACAAGCTGGTACGGGCATGAAAATAGACCCAAAAGTAGGGCCAAGTAAAAAAGACAAAGAAGGTTCTAGCGATTACTTTGGGGATATGTATATGGGCGAAGTAAAAAGCAATGGTAAATTCGTAGGGGTTGTCTGCCGAGATCATGAATATGTTGATGGCGACCGCGTAAAAATATATATTAATGGAAAGGTCGCAGACCCAAACATCTTATTGACCGGAACTTTTAAGGGAGTCAATGTTGATTTACAAAAAGGATTTAATCGCATTGAATTTGAAGCCTTAAACGAAGGTTCGTCTTCTCCGAATACTGCGCAAATAGATGTATACGACGACAAAGGGCAATTGATTTATTCCAACAAGTGGCTTCTTTCTAAAGGGTCAAAGGCTAGTTTGATTGTAACTAAGGAGTGAAATTAGTTAGCAGTATTCAGTAGACTAATTAATTTCTCTTGAAAAAACCTGATTCTTCTTCAAATATCTACTATTTTTTATTCAAGACTATCTATTTGGGTTCCTTCCCCTGCAAGGGGAAGGTGGCATTGAGACTTGAAGCCGCAGGCAAAATACGAAGATGACGGAAGGGGTCATGCGCTCGAATCAAATCTAAAACTTTTAACAGTACTGGAAACCATGGCCCAAGACTTGAAAAAACAATCTGAAATCACCATAGTAACCCCTTCCGACCTTTTGATAGTCCTATCGGGCAATCAAAAGCCCACCTTCCCCTTACAGGGGGGAGTAACACATCTTAAATTGATTGAAAACGTGTCGGTAATTATTCTTACTACCAGCTGCAAAACAGATTTTATTATTCAAACTACTCTTTTTACCAACCCTACTTCCGCCTACCTGGCACATAGGTCTCTTTAGCTCGTTTCAAAACATCCTCTTTATAAAAGGGTACGTCTTTCCATTCTGTATCGGCATATTTTTGAATTTGGTCATCAAAATGTGGAGAATTAGGATTACCACTTTGCCCACCTGCTAAAATACTTTTTGCTTTTACTTTTTCGCCGAACTCGACCGCAGCCACAAAACTGTTGCCTCGAGTACCGTATATTTTTTTAGTGCCGTTGTCATAGCGAGCACCATAGGCAGCTAAAGCTCCCCAACGACCCGATGCGAAACCGATAGGAATACTCGGTTTACTATCATCGAAAGGTTGGCGAATATCTCCGTTCAAACGCTGGTATCGATTTACCTCGCCCCATGGGATTTTCCAAGTGCCGAAGTCTGCGGTAAGTTGGTCAATGGTTTCTTCCAAAAATTTAGTTTGTTCCCCATATTCAGTTCCCCAAAAGACAGCGCGCTCCATTGCGTTCATTCCTGCAGGATATTCTCCTTTTTGATAATATCGCGTGCCATAAAAATGAGCGAGGGTCATCGCTACTGACTCTTTCGATGTTCTATAGTCCCAAGCCTCTAAAACCTTCATCGGCTCCCGTAATTTTGGATTCTTATCATCATATTGATTATAATCTTTTATCAGCCCAGGCATCATAGTTGCAAAAGCAGGCAGATACGAGTCATGGGCTAGATAAATCAAACTATCCAAAGTATATTCTTTTTTGTATTTCAACAATGCTATCGCATGAACCCCTCTAAAATTCTCTTGGTCTTTTGACATATAATAGGGATAGTCTTCCTTTTTCGGACTAAATTCCAACGCAGATGTATAAGGGGTAGAATTGCAATTCTGAATCCACCCGTTTTCGGGATTCAGCACCAAGATATTCTCATCAACGGTATGAAGGCCTTGCCAATCGGTTTTCGGATTAGCCCCATCTACAGGCAATGAATAGTTGAAAGTCACATCTCGCTTAGGAACAAAATTGCCATGAAAATAAGCGATATTGCCCTCGGCATCGGCATATACAGTATTGTTGCTAGAGTTAGTCCGAATATCCATCATCTCCCGAAACCCTTTGTAACCATCTTTCTTTGTTCTTGTAAAAGATTGCTCTAAAGCCTTTACGGGATCCCACATCATTGCCGAAGCTGTCCAAATACCATTGGTCTGATGTGTTATGGGGCCATGATGTGTTCTATAAGCTGGAACACTTTTTTCTTTCATTGCATCGCCCTCTTTATATTTTAAGTTGATACTCGTAGTTGTCACAGGACGCAACTCTTCTCCGTATTCATACAAATACTTTTCATCTACCTTGGTAACAGTCTCCAAAAACTCATCAATAACATCGGTATAGGTAGAAGTATGCATCCAACCTGTTTTCTCATTGAAACCTTGATAGACAAAAAACTGGCCCCATGTTACCGCACCATAGGCATTTAGACCTTCTTCGCTTACCACATGCACTTCTCCCCTAAAATAGAACGAAGTATGCGGATTAATCAATAACATGGCATTGCCAGATTGCGTAAGCTCCCCAGAAATAGCGATTCCGTTAGAACCTTGCGGCTCGGCCATTGCTTCTTTTTTCTGTATTTCTAGTAATTGCGCTTCGGGCAAATCCATCCGACTTTCATAAAACGCTTTTATTTTTTCAGTGCGAATACGCTCAATATCCCCACCTATTGAACCTTCACTAAAATACATGGGCATCCATGGTTCAAAATGAGTAAGTAATCTTGGCTCAACCTCTGGGTGCGTTTCCAGATAGTAATTAACCCCGTCAGCAAAAGCGTTACACAATTTCTTCAGCCAATCGGGGCTTTTATCATAATTGGCTTGGGCTTCTTCCTCAGTCATAAAAAGCTTTGCCCGTAAATCGTTATACAACGCCTCTTCCCCTTCAACCTCCGCCAAACGGCCAGTAGCCCAAATATAATTTTGCTCTACCCTATTAAAATCATCTTCGCACTGCGCATAGAGCAAACCGAATACTGCATCTGCATCAGTTTTTCCATAGATATGAGGCACACCAAAATCATCTCTGATGATGGTTACTCTTTCCGCTTTTTCAACCAATGACAATTGACTCACATCGGAAGTTGATTGCGATTCTGTTTTACAGGCTAAAAGGGTACAAAGTAAAATCAGGTAAATAGCTCTCATGTCGGTAAAATTAAATTTGTTGTAGTTCTCCGTTAAATTAATGCACTTGCATTCGAAATGCTAATTTTTATTTAAAAAACACCTCCTCACTAGCCCAAAACAAGATTGGCAACTTATTTAAAGTAACTTGCATGCCTAAACAATATTATTTCTAATGGCCGAAAAAAAAGTCAGTATTCTTAGCGCATTCAAAACCATTATCTGGCCAAGACGAAAATTGGTTTTTATCGGCTTATTCTTAATAGTAGTTAGTAAAGGGGCCAGTTTTGTGGCACCCTTATCGCTTAAATATTTAATGGATGATATCATTCCAAATAAAGATGTTGACTTCTTAAAACTATTAGTCGGTGCGGTTATTTTGGCAATAACCGTTCAGGCGATTACCTCTTTTTTATTGACAAAAATCTTAAGCGTACAAGCGCAGTTTTTAATCTCTGAATTACGGGCTCAAGTACAGAAAAAAGTACTTTCCTTACCTATTCGATTTTTCGACAACGCAAAATCTGGAGCATTGGTCTCAAGAATCATGACCGATGTAGAAGGTGTTCGAAACCTTATCGGCACAGGGCTCGTACAACTCGTTGGCGGGTCGATTACCGCAGTGGTTTCATTAATTCTTCTTCTTCAAATTAGTTGGTCGATGACGCTATTTACGCTAATTCCTTTGGCAATTTTTGCTGTTGTTGCTTTAAAGGCTTTCAAATTTATACGACCGATTTTTAGAAATAGAGGTAAGATCAACGCAGAAGTTACAGGAAGGTTAACCGAAACTTTAGGCGGTGTTCGTGTTATTAAGGGTTTTAATGCAGAGGCACAGGAAAATAAGGTTTTTGAAGTGGGGGTTGCCAAACTATTTGAAAATGTAAAAAAGAGCTTGACCGCTACCGCTTTTATGACCAGTTCTTCTACATTTTTATTAGGAGTTGCTACCACAGGAGTTATGGGTTTGGGTGGATACGAAATCATGAACGGAAGTTTAACAATCGGTGAGTTTCTAACCTTTACCTTTCTACTAGGTTTAATGATCGCCCCAATAATTCAAATGAGCAATATCGGAAGTCAGCTCACCGAAGCTTTGGCTGGCTTAGACCGCACTGAAGAACTGATGAACATGACGCCAGAGTCAGATGAAGAAAATAGAACCATCGTGCTTGAGAATATCAAAGGTGATATTGTATTTGAAGATGTGTCATTTGCGTATGAGGAGGATAAAGAAGTACTACATAACATCAGTTTTAAAGCACAATCTGGAGATGTTATTGCTTTAGTTGGAAGTTCTGGTTCTGGCAAATCTACTATTGCGGGATTGGCAGCTACTTTTTTGAATCCGCAATCGGGGGTCATCTCTATAGATGGAAAAGATGTGTTAAAAGTAAATTTGAACAGTTTTCGCAAAAACCTTGGGGTAGTCTTACAAGATGAATTTTTATTTGAAGGCACTATTCGCCAAAACATACTTTTTCCAAGACCCAATGCTAGTGAAGAAGAATTACAAGCAGCAGTAAAAGCGGCCTATGTAGATGAATTTACAGACCGGTTCGATTACGGACTAGAAACCTTAATCGGAGAACGTGGTGTAAAGCTTTCAGGAGGGCAACGTCAACGAATCGCTATTGCCAGAGCCGTTCTAGCAAATCCTAAAATCTTGATTTTAGATGAAGCGACGTCAAATTTGGACACTGAAAGCGAAGCCTTGATTCAAAAAAGTTTAGCAACTTTAACCGAAGGGCGAACCACTTTCGTAATTGCACACCGATTAAGCACCATTCGCAAAGCGAATCAGATTCTAGTTATAGAAGACGGGCGAATCGCGGAGCAAGGCACGCACGATGCATTGATTGCCAAAGAAGGACGGTACTATAATTTGTTCACCTATCAAGCGAGGATATGAAAAGATACGAGGTTTGAAGTACGAGGTACAAAATGAAAAAGACGGTTGAAACTAGATATCATTGCGAGGAGTTTTTTGCCACGCGGTAATCTCTTCAAACTTCTAGAGGCTTCAAAAGATTGCTTCGTCGTCTTGCAAAAATGCATTACTCCTCGCAAAGACAACTACGATTCGGGCGCCAGTTCCACTTCTAGCCCATCTAAATCTTCCGTTATGTGAATTTGGCAACCTAAACGACTATTATCTTCAACATAAAAAGCCTCAGCGAGCATTGCATCTTCATCATCTGATTTTTCTGGAAGTTCATGTTCTGATTCTACGTAGCATTGACAAGAGGCGCACATAGCCATGCCTCCACAGATACCGATTGTACCTTCAGGAGCGAGTTCATAGGAACGAACTACTTCCATCAGGTTCATATTCATATCAATTGGGGCGTCAACTTCGTGGGTTACGCCTTCGCGGTCTGTGATTTTTATTTTAATGTCTGACATTTACTTTTCTGAGCTTTCTTGCGGGACATCCCTAAAGTTCCCTCAAGGGAACAGTTTTCACATTAATCAATTGCCTTGACGACGGCTTTCGGCGCCTCTTTTTTACTGCCATCGAAACCTGTGACTCCACCTACCGTGGTATATTTCATTACGTATTTTTTGTCTGGAAATATTCTTTGATACGCACTTTGGCACATTAAGGTTGCCTCGTGAAAACCACAAAGAATCAGCTTCAACTTTCCAGGATAGGTATTTACATCGCCAATGGCATAAACACCGGGGATATTGGTTTGATAGTCTAAGGTGTTATCTACCTTGATAGCGTTCTTTTCGATTTCTAGTCCCCAATCGCCAATTGGGCCTAGTTTGGGAGAGAGCCCGAACAGTGGAATAAAACTATCTACTTCTAAAGCGATGTCTTCTGCCGCATTTGTTGTTTTTCTGACAATTACGGACTCTAATTTATCGCTTCCGTTAAGACCTACAATTTCTGCTGGGGTAATCAGTTTTATTCTTCCTAAGTCCTTTAAATACTGTACTTTTTCAACAGAATCCAAAGCTCCTCTAAATTCATTTCTACGGTGTACCAAAGTTACTTCAGACGCTACATCGGCAAGAAAAATACTCCAATCTAGGGCAGAATCACCACCTCCGGCAATCACCACTTTTTTATCGCGGTACACTTCTGGGTCTTTAATAATATAGGCTATGCCCTTATCTTCAAACTGAGATAAATTTTCGAGCAATGGTTTTCGGGGCTCAAAACTACCTAGACCCCCGGCAATCGCAACTATTGGAGCGTAGTGTTTAGTACCCTTATTCGTTGTTACTACAAAAGAACCATCAGCTAACTTTTCTATGGTTTCTGCCCTTTCACCCAAGGTGAACCCCGGTTGAAACGGTTTTATCTGTTCCATTAGATTATCGACCAATTCGCCTGCAAGTACCTCAGGGAAACCGGGAATATCATAAATAGGCTTCTTCGGATAAATTTCTGAACATTGACCACCAGACTGCGGTAGCGCATCTATCAAATGGCACTTTAATTTAAGCAAGCCTGCTTCAAAAACAGCGAAAAGACCCGTAGGGCCCGCACCAATTATCAGTATATCTGTCTTAATCATGGAAAATCTAGTTTCTAAAGTGTCAAAACCGGTTCGATTACGGGTAAGAAAATTGACTTTAATGAGAATATTTAGGAGATATTGATAACTTCTTCAATTTGTGGGGCATGTTTTTTAATCGTCATTTCAACACCACTTTTCAGCGTCATTTGGTTCACCGAGCAACCTACACAAGCACCTTCTAACCGAACTTTGACCGAAGTTTCATTATCTATCGATACCAACGAAATATCTCCACCATCACTCTGTAAAAATGGTCGAATCTCTTCTAAGGCGGCCTCAACTTTAACTTTTAATTCTTCGGATGTCATATCACTTTTTGTTAACTGCGGAACAACCCGCCATTGTTGTTATTTTGATCGCCTCGGTAGGTGGCAGGTCCTTATTACGACCTACCGTCTCTTGCACTACCTTCTTTGTCAATTCTTCAAATGCTATTTCAATAGCCGTGCCAGTTTGCATTGCCGCAGGTCTTCCTACGTCGCCAGCTTCCCGTATACTCTGCACTAGCGGAATTTCCCCTAAAAATGGCACTTTTAAGTCTTCGGCAAGATATCTTGCGCCCTCTTTTCCAAAGATATAATATTTGTTCTGTGGAAGTTCGGCAGGTGTAAAATAGGCCATGTTCTCTACAATACCGAGAACAGGTACATTGATTGATTCTTGCTGAAACATTGCAACACCCTTTCGAGCGTCTGCCAACGCTACTTCTTGTGGGGTACTGACTACTACCGCACCAGTAACAGGCATAGACTGCATAATACTCAAGTGAATATCTCCTGTTCCCGGAGGAAGGTCGATCAACATAAAATCGATTTTGCCCCAATGGGCATCGAAAATCATTTGGCTAAGCGCTTTAGAAGCCATAGGCCCTCGCCATATTACCGCCTGGTTCGGCGCAGTAAAGAAACCTATGGATAAGAGCTTTACACCATAACTTTCAACCGGTTTCATTTTTGATTTACCGGCCACATTGACCGCAAGAGGTTTTTCATGTGCCACATCAAACATAATGGGCATAGATGGCCCGTAAATGTCAGCATCTAACAAGCCAACTTTAAATCCCATTTTAGCTAAAGTAACCGCCAAATTCGCCGTTACGGTCGATTTACCGACACCGCCCTTCCCGGACGCGACTGCAATAATATTCTGAATTCCCGGAATAGGCCTCCCTTTTATCTCGTTAGTCTTTGGCTTTGCAGGAGCATCTACCTTAATATTTATTTTAATTTTAGCCTTCTCGTAAACCTCACGGTGGATGATTTTTAAAATTTCGACTTCGGTCTTTTTACGAGCTTGAAGGCTGGGGTTGTTGATTGTAATATCAACCTCAACCTCATCACCAAAAATCTGTATGTTTTTAATAGCACCGCTCTCGACCATATTCTGGCCTTCACCAGGTACGGTTATTTGCTCTAGCGCCTTTAAAATATCCTTTTTATCTAGCTTCATTATGTACACTCATTCTAAACCTAACCGTCCGGCAGGCGGGTAACAAAGATAATGTTTAGGGTCGAGAAGCTAAAGGCTTTGAATTGAAATGTGTTATGCACTTGATGTTTGATTCGAAGAGTATTTTTTTTAAAAACCGGCTATAAATCTCCTTGAAGTTCATTGAAAGGATCCCAAAAATACTTTTCCAGATTTTGAATTTGATTATCGATTACTTCGATACCTTCATTCTCTAATAGTTGCTGCATCAAATTAATGCCATCAAAATGATGTTTGCCTGTTAGAAGACCTGCTTTGTTAACAACCCGATGTGCGGGAACTTCTTCCATATTACCAGCTCCATTCATTGCCCAGCCAACCATTCTGGCGCTTCTAGCGGCGCCCAAATATTTTGCAATTGCACCATAAGAAGTTACCCTTCCATAAGGTATTTGCGCTGCAACCTCATAGACTTTCTGAAAAAAATTTTTATTATCCGGTTTCATCGCAAATTATAATAGATTCTAACTAAGGTAACAACAAATAAAACGGCCATTAATGCGCTTAAAATATAGTTGCTGTTTTTCGAAAAACCATCTGTACGTTGTTCCAACTTATTAAAATAAAAAACATAGATGTATAATACCGCAAAAGTTCCCAAACCAGCTGCCAAAACAAACACGACGATATCGGTAATTTCATATTTGATCCACCCCGAGGCGTTCCACATGGCATTGAGAGTACTGTAATATGGAATAGTCAATAAGTTTACAGCGGCAAGTAAAAACCCTCTTAGGTAGCTGTTTCGCTTACTAACTTTAGTTTCCTTCTGTTTTTTCTTCTTATTACTTTTGGCTGCCCTGAAAAAATAAACAGCGAAAAACGCGAATGCCAACAATGCAATTTTTAAAAGCCAATCTATAACTCCAGGGTTATTGAAAACGAATTTCGAAATCATTACGGCGATATACGCTTGTAACAAAATCATGCTAGATACCCCCAAACTGAAAATGACTCCGTTCAGTTTTCCTTTTTCCACACTAACCTTGGCAGCATTCATATTAAGTAATCCAGGAGGCACAGTTGCCATTGCAGCGGCGGAGAACGTAGCGAAAAATAAAATTAACAGATGCTGCATTTAGAAGACTTTATTTAAACTAAAAACTGAAATTAATTCAATTTGAATTGAATGTAGGTAATCGGTTTCCCCTCTTGAAGGTATTGATTTTCATAGAAAGTTTGAATTTTTAAAACCTCTTCCGGGCTCCCTTCGTTCTTATACACATCATGATTCGCATAATTTATTTCCAAACCTGAACCGTGTAGCAACCCCAATGTATACCCATGCATAAATTCGCTATCGGTTTTAAGATGTACCAACCCGTTTGTAATCAATACCTTTTTGTATTTCTCGATAAAAGATTGATTCGTCATTCTATGTTTGGTGCGCTTAAATTTGATTTGAGGGTCGGGAAAAGTAATCCAGATTTCGGAAACTTCATTGGTAGCGAACAACTCATCTATCAATTCTATTTGTGTTCTTAGGAAAGCAACGTTCTCTAGGTTTTCTTCCAAGGCAGTTTTAGCCCCACGCCAGAACCGCGCTCCTTTAATATCAATTCCAATAAAATTTTTACTACTATTCAGTCTGGCCAGACCAACCGTGTACTCTCCTTTTCCACAGCCCAATTCTAAAACAATGGGGTTCGTATTACCAAAGTGTTCAGACCATTTTCCTTTTAAAGAAAAACCAGCCGCGACCTCCTCTCTAGTAGGCTGTATAACGTTGGTGAAAGTTTCGTTTTCCTCAAATCTTTTTAGCTTGTTTTTACTCCCCATTTTATAATCCTATTTGGTGAGGTAAAACTACTAATTCTAATCGAAGCTTAGCAAGTCTTCTTCCAGTTCTTCGCCTGCTACTTTTTCCATGGTAAATGAAAATTCGGAACCAACACCTAGGGCACTTTCAACATATATTTTCTCGCCGTGGGCCTCGATAATATGCTTTACGATTGCAAGACCAAGTCCGGAACCGCCTTCACTTCTGCTTCTACTACTATCGATACGATAAAAACGTTCAAAGAGTCTTGGCACGTGTTTTTCTTCGATACCCTCTCCGTTATCGGTTACTCGAACAATTACTTTATTTCGAATCAAATTTTCAACACTTACTTCTGTAGTGCCATCTTCATTTCCGTACTTTATTGAATTTACCAAAAGATTGGTGAGCACTTGCTGAATCTTTTCTCTGTCGGCCGTTACTAAAATAGGCTGTGGATAGTCCATATCAAAAGTTAGGGTTACCTTCTGTTTGTTAGCCTTCATTTCTAGCAAGTCAAATACATTTTGTATTAATTCTAAAATATCAAAATCGGAAGGTTTAATGCTAAGTTCGCCAGCTTCTAGTTTAGTAATTAAATCAAGGTCTTTGACAATGTAAATCAAACGATCTACAGCTTTATTGGCCCTTTGCAGGTACTTTTTACGCACATTCTTATCGTCGATTGCGCCATCTAGTAGTGTTTCTATAAAACCCTGGACCGTAAAAAGCGGGGTTTTAAGTTCGTGCGAAACATTGCCCAAAAAATCTTTTCGGTATTCTTCTCTCACCTTAAGAGTATCGATCTCTATTTTCTTGTCTTTTGCGAACTTTTCTATTTCTTCCGTCAAGGTCTTCATATCGGTCGTAATAGGATCCGAGGTAAGGCTTGTCGATTCTAAAAGGGCTACATCATCGTAGATTTTTTTAATCCTTCTATAAATAAATCGCTCTATTCGAATTTGTAGCAAAAAAAAAGAAATCAGAAAAACAACCAGGGTAAATAAAGAGAGGGTTCTCCAATCTAGCGTATGGAAAACTAAAAGTAAGCCCGCCAAGATAAATACTGACAGTAACGTTATGAAAACAGCGGAACGAAATGCAAACTTATATGACCTTTTTAGCTTAATAGCCATGCTGGTTTGGAAGATTAATTTACTTGCATTTCTACAAAAAAATGTGTGTTACAAAATCTACTCGTATTTAAATCAAAACTTTCAATTGGCCTTTTCAAACTCTATTTGAGTACGAACTTATACCCTACTCCTTTTACTGTTTTGAAGTTTTCTTCTCCGATTTTTTCACGTAGTTTTCGAATATGTACGTCAATTGTTCGGCCACCTACTACGACTTCGTTGCCCCAGACTTTATCCAAGATTACCTCTCGCTTAAAAACTTTATTTGGTTTGGATGTTAATAACGATAATAATTCAAATTCTTTTCTAGGAAGTACCATTTCAACACCATCGTTGACGACTTTATATTCTTCACGGTTAATAGTAATGTTCCCTACTGTTACGATGTCTTCCGCTTCGGCGGTTTCATTTTTGACCCGCCTTAGCAGGGCTTTTACTTTGCTCATTAAGACCTTGGGCTTTATAGGTTTGGTAATATAGTCGTCTGCCCCTGCATCGAAACCGGCAACTTGAGAATAGTCTTCCCCCCGAGCGGTTAAGAAAACGATAATGATGTTTTCCAACCCAGATGTCTTTCTCAACACCTCACATGCTTCAATACCATCCATTTCTGGCATCATTACATCCAAAATAATCAAATGTGGTTGCTTCTTTTTCGCTTTCGCAATACCTGTAACACCATTTGAAGCTGTATACACCTGATACCCCTCGGCAGAAAGATTGTAACTTACGATTTCCAAGATATCTGGCTCGTCATCTACCAAGAGTATACGTGTATCTTTCTTCTTCATTTTCGAAAAATTCGTTTGTAATCTCTCAAATGTAAAAATAAAATCGTTATTAATTTATTTCCTGAATAGAAAGACGGATATAGTAACCTTAAAGTAACATAGGATTGGGAAAACCGTAACAAAGGCCTTGTCCTGAAAACACCTCTAAATATCGTGGATTCAGGAAAGAGTAGCCTTGTTAGTGATTTGAAAAATGTTAAATTTTACTATTTTAACAGGCTTTTCTTCCTTTTGGCTAAATTATTGCACCATTCGTACAAAACATACAAAAATACGATCCTAGTTTTGTTACCTTTGTATCATATCAGTATACATGAAGAAACTATTACTTCTAATTTGTTTTTGCTTTATTTCCTTTAGTTACGCCCAAGAATCGGCTGCTAAGGGAGAAATCGCTGGTTTTAAGCTGTATCCCAACCCGGTTACACAGGGTAAGGTTAATATTATCACTACAGCTGACGCTCCAAAGAAGGTGCTTATCTACGATGTTTTAGGCACACGTGTTCTTGAAACCACCATACTAGGTTCTGAACTGAATCTTTCTGATTTGGATGCAGGCATATACGTTATACGTGTTTTTGAAAAAGACAATGTCGCCACTAGAAAGTTGATTGTTAAGTAATTTTAACGCATCATTCATCCTATTTTTCTTATACTCGCCTACCGCAAAAACTTCGATAATGTGCATTGCCTTTGCCACTTACCTACAACATTTACCGTTTCACAACAATTTTAAGGCCTAATACCCTCATTTAATTATCTTTAAATAATTGATCCCGCATCAATATTTATGAGACTTCTGTGCACATTACTTTTTATGGTATTTTCAATTACCGTTTCGGCTCAAGAATTACCTCAGTCGAAAAGTGAAAACAATACAGAGATTCCTGGTTTCAAACTATACCCGAACCCAGCTTTCGATAACTATATTTATATTACTACCTCTCAAAACGAGCCAAAAGAAATTACCATCTATGATATTTTTGGAAAAGTAGTGCTTCGCAATCGAATCAATCAGAATGCTTTGGATATTTCGCACCTAGATTCCGGAGTTTATGTGCTTCAAGTAATCGAGGGCAAAAAAAGCACCACCCGTAAACTAGTGATCAAATAATATTTCTAGTTGATTACTCCTTTTCAACAGTTACACAACCAATTTACTCCGTGCTATTATAAAGTTAGTTATAATCCAATACTTCATTTTTTAACAATCTATTAATTTGGGTATTTTTGACCTATGATAGGTAAGGAATCGATTTTTAATAATTCTTTTAAAATTAATTCGCGCCTGTATGAAGAAACCTTTAAATTGCAAGCACTATCGATTTTTCAATACCAATACCGAAACAATCCTATTTATCGAGAATTCTGTGATTATCTAAATGCTACAGATGAGTCGGTAGTTGAATTAAACCATATTCCATTCTTACCTATTGAATTTTTCAAGAATAAAAAAATCATATCTGGGAACGAGAAAACACAGGTCATTTTTAGCAGCAGTGGAACCACTGGCAGTCTAACCAGCAAACATTATGTTAGCGATATTCAGATTTACCAAGAAAGTTATCGCAAAGCATTTTCAGAATTCTATAGCGATATATCGGAGTATTGTGTATTGGCACTTTTACCTTCTTATTTAGAACGTGAAGGTTCTTCACTGATTTTTATGATGAACGACCTCATCGCCCAAAGCAATCACAAAGCAAGCGGTTTTTATCTGGATGCCATGGATGTGCTTCCCGAAAAACTGGCCAAATTAGACGCACAAGGCACTAAAATAATTCTTATCGGTGTGTCCTTTGCCTTGTTAGATTTAGTGGAAGCGCACAGCTTTAGCCTGAAGAACACAATTGTTATGGAAACCGGTGGTATGAAAGGGAGGCGCAAAGAAATGATACGGGAAGAACTACATCAACTACTTAAAAATGGGTTTGGCGTTTCGCAAATACATTCTGAATATGGGATGACAGAATTACTTTCACAAGCATACTCAAAAGAAAATGGAATTTTCTATACGCCACCATGGATGAAAATTTTAATACGCGATACAGAGGACCCTTTGACTTCTCAAACTTATGGAAAAACCGGAGGAATTAATATTATCGACTTGGCAAACATCAACTCTTGCTCTTTTATAGCTACCCAAGACTTAGGGAAGCGCTATAAAGATGGTAGTTTTGAAATTTTAGGCCGCTTTGACAATTCTGATATTCGTGGATGCAATTTGATGGTTCTTTGACCGAATAACGAATACCTTAAAGCCCTAATATTTTAGCATCTACAAAGAAGGTAGATTTTACATCGAGTTCGTAATCTTGACTGATGGCTTCATCGGTAACTGAATTCATACGAAGACTGTAACTATCTTTTTTGATGAATTCTTTTAAATCGGCATCTGAAACTTCCAAGTCTAAAGTTGTAACATCTTGCGGCACCTCAACTTTAGAGGCAATTTTGAGCTCATCAAGACCATCTGCAGAAATAAATACCTCTATAGATTCTAAAAAACTAAAATCGGCACCAGAAGGGGAGGTAATCACCAATTGTAATTTGGTGAGCTTTATTTCCTCTATTAAATCTTTGCGGGTATCGTTAGATTCAAATCTAGATTCTGAATTGGTTTCAACATCGGGAGTTAATACGTCGAAAGGGAGGTTTATCCCTGCGGAAGACGGAATCGTTACCTGCGTATCGTAGTCTATATTAAATTTTGTTAGATTATCGAGCTTATCGCAGCTGCTTACTAAAACCGTTAGAATAAAAATAGAAAGATATTTACGCATGATTTCTGTGTATTTATGTTACAGTAATCTTTTAACGTAAGTGACCATCGATTATTTTATATACTATCTTAAAAAATAAAAACTAGCGAATATTCATAGAAATCTTTATCTAGCTATTTCAAATTCATCGAACCACCAGTACAAAGTAACTCTTTTTACCGCGCTGCAAAAGCACGAATTTATCATTGATCAAATCAGATTTGGTAATGGTATAATCGTCGTTTACCTTTTCCTTGTTTACCGAAATGGAGTTTTGCTTTAGTTCGCGCCGTGCTTCTCCGTTAGAAGCTAAAAACCCAGTTTTCGCGGCCAATGCTGCAATCATATCAAGTCCACTTTCCAAGTCCGTCTTGCTTACTTCCGCTTGTGGCACTCCATCAAAAACATCTAAAAAGGTTTTCTGATCAAGCCTTTTCAAATCTTCGGAAGTAGATTTTCCGAACAGGATGGTACTTGCTCTTTCGGCATTCTCCAAATCCTCTTTAGAATGCACCATGACAGAAACTTCCTCAGCCAATCTTTTTTGTATGGCTCGTTGATGCGGCGCCTCTTTATGAGTAGTTATTAGGCTCTCAATTTCTTCTTTTGTCAAAAGTGTAAAAATCTTGATATACTTTTCAGCATCTTCATCTGAAGTATTCAACCAGTACTGATAGAATTTATACGGTGATGTTCTTTCGGTATTTAACCAAACATTGCCCCCTTCGGTCTTACCGAACTTAGACCCATCAGCTTTGGTAATTAAAGGGCAGGTAAGTGCATAACCTTTGCCACCGCCAATTCTGCGAATTAATTCTGTCCCAGTGGTAATGTTTCCCCACTGGTCGCTACCACCCATTTGAAGCGTACAATTATGATTTTTATACAAATGGAGAAAATCGTAGCCCTGTACTAATTGATAGGTGAACTCAGTAAATGACATGCCTTCTTTCGCCTCAGAGGACAAACGTTTTTTTACGGAGTCTTTCGCCATCATATAGTTAACAGTAATATGCTTGCCCACGTCGCGAATGAAATCGAGAAAAGAAAATTCTTTCATCCAATCATAGTTGTTGACCAATACTGCCGCATTTGGGGAATTACTGGTAAAATCTATAAAACGTGATAATTGTTCTTTGATAGCTTCTTGGTTGTGGCGCAAGGTCTTTTCATCTAATAAATTTCGCTCTGCAGATTTTCCGGAAGGGTCGCCAATCATTCCCGTTGCACCGCCGATCAAGGCATACGGTTTGTGCCCTGCCCACTGAAAATGGCGTAACATCATCACCGCTACAAGATGCCCAATATGTAACGAGTCTGCCGTTGGGTCAATGCCCACATAAGCTGCTTGCATACCGCTTAATAAATGCTCTTCTGTTCCTGGCATTGCATCGTGCAACATTCCTCGCCATTTCAATTCCTCGACAAAATTTAAAGCCATACTCATTCAATTTTCTATCGTACAAATATAGAGAACTCCATTTGGGTTTTCTTTTTTTCAAAGGCAAAATGAACCACTTTGATCTATTGCCATTAAGGTATAGCATCAAGACCACTTTGCTAATACAAATGAGAAGCTAAAGAAAAGAGACGTCTTGGCTCCTGGCTCTTATAGTCTTAGCTCTCTACAAATGGTACAATCCAAATCGTTACCTTTATTCAATGATTTTGGTCACCGGCGGTACAGGTTTAGTGGGCTCACATTTGCTCTTGCATTTGCTGCAACAGGGTTATAAGGTTAGAGCAATACATCGAAAGTCGAGTAAGCGCTACGAGGTACAAAAGGTATTCGGATATTATTCGAATAATAGTGCCTCTTTGTTTCAACAGATCGATTGGGTCGAAGCGGATCTCAACGACATACCTTCATTAGAGAAAGTATTTAATGGCATTTCAAAAGTTTATCATGCAGCAGCCATGATTTCTTTTGATCCCAACGATTTTGATGAGTTATTAAAAATCAATGTAGAAGGTACAGCTAACATTGTTAACCTTTGCATTGCTTATTCGGTTGAAAAATTATGTTATGTGAGTAGTATCGCAGCAATAGGAAAAACCATTGATGCCTCAAAAATTACCGAAGAGACAGAATTTACCGAACCGCATGCCGATGTTTACGCTCGCTCTAAATACGCTGCCGAACTTGAGGTTTGGCGCGCCTCTCAAGAAGGCTTGGCCGTTGTTATAATTAATCCCGGCATTATTATCGGGCCTGGTTTTTGGGAAGGTGGCAGTGGTACTTTATTCGCAACGACCAGTAAGGGCTATCGGTACCATCCGCCCGGAGGATCAGGTTTGGTTACCGTAAAAGATGTAGTTCAAATAATGGTATTGCTAATAAATTCAGGTATTACCAAAGAACGATTTATCGCAGTTTCAGAGAATAAATCTTTTAAGGAAGTCATGAGCCTTTTCGCTGCCGAATTAGATGTTGTGCCACCTTCAAAAGAACTTCAGATTTGGCAGTTAAAATTACTTCGTTTTTTAGATGCATTTTGGTATTTACTTTCAAGAAAAGAAAGGCGTATAACAAAGAACAGTGTTGAATCGGTAAAACAACGCAACTATTTTAGCAATGAAAAAGTAAAACAAATGTTGGGTTTTCGCTTTGAACCAGTAGCTGATACTATAGCGCTTTCATGTAAGTTGTTTAAGGAAGAGAATCTTTCTTAAGTTTTTTTTGCTTCTGTAGCAGCTCTGCTTCTTCTCTTTGTTTTTTTAAACGAAGACTATCGCTCTTACGTTTTGCCACACTCATAGCTTTAGCGTCTGTTTCCAAGCGTTTTTCTACAATTTTAAAAATCTTTTCATACTCGGCGGGCTTCGAAACATAGTAGCGGTCGCTCTCCACATATTCAATACTATCAATATCAAACTTTGCCAATACATATTCGGTAGGATCGATGTTATTCTGTCGAAAAATTGCGGAATTAGTTGTCTTGGCTGCATTTACGATAGCGAATTCCTGAATAATATCTGCCATTTTTTCTTTGGAAATCAGATTTTCAGGCTTTGAAATCAGTTCTTCCCCACAAGAAATAAGAAAGAAGATTGCGACACTATATAGAACTACTTTTTTCATATTATACTCTATCGAAAGTCAATCGTTTTGCATTTCGTTGTTTTGAAAAATTTCCGTTTTCGTAAGCCAAATGCCCGTTAACAAAAGTGTGTGTTATCTTGGAGGAAAAGGTATTTCCTTCAAAGGGAGACCAACCACAATGGTAGGCAATATTAGCATTTGAGACTTGCCAAGATGATTCTAAATCTGCCACTACCAAATCGGCATAATAGCCCTCTCTAAGATAACCACGCTTACTAATATCAAATAAAATAGCTGGGTTATGACACATTTTTTCAACAATCCTTTCTAATGATATCATACCTTGATGATACTTTTCCAGCATTGCAGGTAATGCATGCTGAACCAAAGGTCCACCCGATGGGGCTTTGGTATAAACATTGTCTTTTTCTTCCAAAAGATGCGGAGCGTGATCGGTAGCAATCACATCTAAACGATTATCCAATAAGGCTTCCCATAGTTTTTTACGATCTTCTGCGGTCTTTACGGCGGGATTCCATTTGATTAGCGTTCCTTTCTCTTCATAATCCGTATCAGAAAACCACAGATGGTGAATACACACCTCAGCGGTTATTTTTTTATCTCGAAGCGGAATGTCATTTCTGAACAGATCGGTCTCCAACCCTGTTGATAAGTGAAATACATGTAACCGAGCTCCAGTTTTCTTTGCCAAGGCAATTGCTTTTGATGATGATAAATAACAAGCCTTGGCACTCCGTATCAACGGGTTGTATTTAATAGGAATGTTATCCCCAAAATCTTCTTTGTACTTGGCAAGATTATTTTTAATGGTCGTTTCATCCTCACAATGGGTCGATATAACCATCTCAGTATTCCTGAAAATCTGTTCAAGAACCATTTCGTCGTCTACCAACATATTTCCTGTAGATGACCCCAAAAAAAGTTTTACCCCAGAACAGGAATTTTTATCCAACCGCTTTAATTCTTCTAGATTATCATTGGTACCACCGAACAAAAAGGAGTAATTCGCATAGGCACTCTTCTCGGCCATTGCGAATTTTTCTTCTAATTTTTCTAAAGTAGTCGTTTGCGGATTTGTGTTAGGCTGCTCCATAAAAGTAGTAATACCCCCGGCAACTGCGGCCCTACTTTCAGTTGCAATCGTACCTTTATGGGTAAGACCAGGCTCACGAAAATGTACTTGGTCATCGATAATGCCAGGTAACACATAACTTCCGTTCACATCGAACACTTTAGCAGTGTCATCGGTAATACCTGTGCCTATTTTCTGAATAATATCATCTTCTATTAGAATATCGCTTTCGAAAATGATTCCTTCATTAATTAAACGCGCATTTTTTATAAGCTTCTTGCTCATGGTTAAAATCTATTTTTTTGAAATATACTTCTTAGTTTCATGACAAAAACACCCCAGATTGCCTCTTTAATAATAGAACCACTCATTTTTGATTTTCCTTTAACACGATCACGAAAAATTATTGATACTTCTTCAATTTTATAATTCAGTAAATACGTTCGAAACTTCATCTCGATTTGAAAAGCATAGCCAACAAAACGAATGGAACCTAAATCGAGATGCTCTAACACATGCCTTTTGTAACAAACAAAGCCTGCGGTAGGGTCATGTACCCGCATACCTGTTATCATTTTAACATAAAAAGAAGCTCCATAGGATAGCAATACTCTATACAACGGCCAATCAACAACATTCACCCCTTTTTTATAACGCGAACCCACACTCATATCCGCACCATTCTTGCAAGCCATATACAATCGTAACAAGTCTTGAGGGTTATGCGAAAAATCAGCGTCCATTTCAAATATATAATCGTATTTTTTGGCAATTGCCCATTTAAAGCCATGGATGTAAGCAGTTCCTAAACCTGATTTTTCTTTGCGCACTTCTAAAAAAAGTCGGTCAGGAAATTCCGATTGTATTTCAGCAACTTTAGATGCCGTACCATCGGGCGAATTATCATCTACTATTAGTACGTGAAAGTCTTTTTTAAGCTCAAAAACAGCATGTATGATAGCCTCAATATTCTCTATCTCGTTATAAGTGGGAATAATAACTAAACTGTCTGACATTGCTACGCGCTAATTAAGGCCGTTGGGCAAAAATAGCATTTTAAAGCAGTACGTTGCCACCACTGTAGCGTTTTATGCTTTTTTTAAAACAAGAACCCGTAATTTTGTTTTCATTAAAATAAGAGACCGCTTTAAACGATGCCTTCAAAACTTCCAAGAACCTTACTTATACTACTTGCAGTGATTTTTGTACTTAATCTTGTACAGGCCTTTTTCATGGAGTTAATTTTTGATGAGGCCTACTACTGGCATTATTCGCAAAACATGGCCTTTGGGTATTTTGACCACCCACCAATGGTTGCTTGGCTTATTGGATTGGGAAGTTTGCTCTTTGACGGTAATCTAGGCATCAGATTCCTCAGTTGTCTATTATCGGTAGGCACAATACTTATTTTATGGAATACCATAGATAATAATAAGAAAAGTGATTTTGTAGTACATTTTGTTGTACTCGCCTTTTCAATGACCCTGCTTAACTTTTATGGGTTTCTTACCTTGCCAGATACGCCTTTGCTTTTCTTTTGTGCCCTTTTTCTACTTGTGTACAAAAATTTTATCTCAAAACCATCGTGGGTACTAGCTATAACCCTTGGGCTGGCAATGGCTGCTTTAATGTATAGCAAGTACCACGCAATCTTGGTCATTTTTTTTGTTTTGCTATCGAACCTCAAATTACTCACTAATAAATTTGCTTGGTTGGCTGTGATAACTGCGCTATTTGCTTACACCCCTCATTTTCTTTGGCTGTATGAGAACAATGCCATATCTATTCAATATCATTTATTTGAACGACCAAATAACGCTTACGACTTTAATAAATATACTCTTGGATTTCTACTGAACCTAGTGGTCCTTTTCGGACTCACATTTCCTTGGGTTTATAGAGCACTTTTTCGAACTAAGATGAACAACACCTTTATCAAGTCTCTTTTGTTTTTAACCTATGGCGTATTGTTGTTTTTCTTTATATCAAGTTTTAACCGCAGGGTACAAACACAATGGATTATCATTATCTGCATACCATTGATTACCGTGGTTTTTAACAATATGATGGTCGATAAAACCAGCCGTAAATGGGTTTTCAGAATGGGCCTGGCCAATATTGCGATTTTACTTTTTCTAAGGTTGGGTCTTGTTTTTGAAGAAATATCGCCTATTCATTATGAAAGCCATGGTAATAAAGACTGGGTACAGCAAGTAAAAGACAAAGCCAAGAGCAACCCTGTGGTATTTGAGAATAGCTACCGTCTAGCGCCCATGTACGCTTACTATAGTTGTGAAACTTCTTTCTCGCTAAACAATGTTTTTTATCGCCAAAACCAGTACAGCATAGATGCAAGTGAAACTGAGGTACAACATAAGAATGTTTATTATGTCTCGAAATCTCCTTCAGGAGGCGAGGTAGCCTTTATAAATGATAAGGGTACTGAATTTTATGGCAGGTTCATCAAGGGTTTTGAAAGTTTTAGAAAGCTACGTGTCGAAGTAGATGGAACCGTTTTCAAATTGGACCATAAAAAAGAATTAGTTTTCCAACTTACCAACCCCTATAAGACAGATATTCCATTTAATAAATTAAAGTTTGCGGTGGTATACCTGAATGAGTATAAACGAAAACCGGATGTGAATCAGATTATGGTAAAACCAATTGGAACTAATATTTCGACACTAAAATCAAATGATACGTTACGTTTCACGTTTAGGCTACCACAGCCAAAGTTAAAAGACCCAAGGTATTTTAGAATTGCGATTTCGGAAAACGATTTGCACTACGGGTTAAATGGTAAACCAATAAAGTTAGAATAATGGAGCCAATAATACGAACTACAATCACTATTGATTGGATAACAATCTTGCTATTTGTGAGCCTTCTCTTTATTGTTATCGCCAAAGGGTTATTCTATGGCAGGTTTTTGAACTTCATAATTTTACCCTTTAACAACAAGTACGTCTTTATGTACAATAAAAAAGATAGGTTGCGCAATTGGTTTCATGTATTTTTCACAATTTTTCAGTTAATTAATTTTTCTCTTTTTGCGTATTCAGCACGAAATATACTAGCGGGACTTGACAAGAATGCCGACCCTTTGATATTTCTGATAATTATGGGAGTCATATTCCTGTTCTTTGCAACAAAAGTAATTCTACAATTGAGCAATGGTTTTGTATTTGGCTCATCCAAGTCAATTTCAGAAATTGTTTTTAAAAAATTGTCATATCTTAATTACAGTGGTTTGGTCATGTTTTTGGCCAATGTGTTGTTATCTTTTGTTCTGAATGACTCAAAAGTTGTTGTTTTTGCTGCAATATTGTTGATTCTTTTAATCAATATCATCGGTTGGGTAACAACTTTGCAGAATCATCAAAAGTTTATAGCATCGAATTTTTTCTATTTTATTTTGTACCTTTGCGCACTTGAAATTGCACCCTTGGTCATAATAGGAAGCTACCTTAACCATTGAAAACTATGAAAGTAAAGACGATTTTGGTGTCTCAACCAGAACCGAAAATGGAAAACTCTCCGTATGCTAGATTAATAGATAAGGAGAAAGTGAAGGTAGATTTTCGACCCTTCATCCACGTAGAGGGGGTTGAAGCAAAGGATGTTCGCCAACAAAAAATCGATTTAAACGACTTTACCGCCATCATTTTAACAAGTAGAAACGCGGTAAATCATTATTTTAGGTTGGCCGAAGAAATGCGTTTTAAAGTTCCTGATAGTATGAAATATTTTTGCCAGTCAGAGGCCGTTGCCTACTACTTGCAGAAATACGTTGTCTACAGGAAACGAAAAATATACGTGGGCAAAAGAAACTTTGCTGACATGATACCCATGTTCAAAAAGTACAAGGAGGAGAAATTTCTTTTACCATCCTCAGATTCCTTGAAACCAGTTATTCCTGATACTTTAGATAAAGTTGGGGTTAATTGGACTAGAGGTATTTTCTACAAGACCGTAATCAGCGACCTATCTGATCTGAGAAACGTGTACTACGATATATTGGTATTTTTCAGTCCATCGGGAATTGAATCGCTATTAAAGAACTTTCCAGATTTCGAACAAAAAGATACGCGAATTGCAGTCTACGGAAATTCTACAGTAAATGCAGCTACCGAAGCTGGCCTACGTATTGACATTTCTGCGCCAACACCTGAGACACCATCGATGACAATGGCGCTTCAGAAATATATAACTACAGCGAATAAAAAGTAAAGCCACTAGCCCCTAATGGGTGAGCCGCAAAATTAAAATGCCTCTCGATTTCGAAAGGCATTTTAATTTTGCGGCTTTGTTGTTTCCCCCTTTGGGAGCTAGGGGGCTTTTTAATACGCATAGCGCTGCGGACCTCCTCTTCGAATTTCCTCACTTGCGTAAGCTTCGAATTTTTTAAAATTTTCACGAAATGCATTGGTCAATTTAAAAGCGGTATCGTAATAGGCTTTATCATCGTTCCAGGTAGTTCTAGGGCTAAGTACATCGGTAGGTACGCCAGGGCAAGACCTTGGCTGTGCCACTCCAAAGACCGAGTGAATATGGTAGTCGTCATAAGAATACAAGCCCAAGTCACCATTCAATACCGCATTTACCATAGCCCGGGTGTATTTCAACATCATTCGGGCACCAACACCATACGGTCCGCCTGTCCACCCTGTATTAATCAACCATACGTTAACACCGCTCTTCTGCATTTTTTTACTTAACATCTCGGCATATTTAGCCGGGTGTAACGGCATAAAAGGTGCGCCGAAACAGGCCGAAAAAGAAGGAATCGGTTCTTTAACCCCTGCCTCTGTACCAGCAACTTTGGCGGTATAACCAGATATAAAGTGGTACGCCGCCTGGCTTGGTGTTAGTTTTGAAATCGGAGGTAAAACTCCGAATGCATCAGCTGTTAAAAAGAAGATGTTCTTCGGGTTCTTTCCTATAGAAGGCCGCTTTACATTATCAATATGGTATATGGGGTAACTTACCCTTGTGTTTTGTGTTATTGAGGTATTCGCGAAATCTACAATCCCATTATCGTCCATGATTACATTTTCTAGGATAGCCCCTTTTTTAATAGCCCCATAAATTTCTGGCTCTTGTTCTTCTGAAAGATTAATCACCTTGGCATAACAACCACCCTCAAAATTAAAGACCGCGTTCTCATTGTTCCAGCCGTGTTCATCATCACCAATCAACTTGCGATTGGCATCGGTCGATAAGGTAGTTTTACCAGTTCCCGAAAGTCCGAAAAATATTGCTGTCTCTCCGTTTTTACCCACATTTGCCGAGCAGTGCATGGGCATGGTATTCTTCTCGACCGGAAGTATAAAATTTAGTGCTGAAAAAATGCCTTTTTTAATTTCTCCGGTATAACCTGTACCGCCTATCAAAGCTATTTTTCGCGAAAAATTTAAGATTGCGAAATTATGTTGACGCGTACCATCTATTTCTGCATCTGCCATAAAACCAGGTGCATTAATGACCGTCCATTCAGGATCAAAGTTCTTGAGCTCCTCCTCCGTTGGACGAATGAACATATTGTATGCGAACATATTCGACCAAGGGTATTCGTTGATTACCCGAATATCCATCCTATAATTTACATCCGCGCAAGCGCAACAATCACGAACATAAAGCTCTTTATCGTTCAAATAATCAATTACCTTGTCATACAGCGCATCAAATTTTGATGGCTCGAACGGAATATTGATATTTCCCCACCAAACCTTGTCTTCGGTAATTTTATCCTTCACGATAAAACGATCCATTGGGGACCTACCCGTAAATTCACCGGTATTTACCGCAAGTGCTCCCGAGGAAGCCTCTTTTCCCATTCCTTTTTCTAAAGTGATGGCATGTAGTTCGCTAGATGAAAGTTGGTATTTGAAATTTTCGTTGTCGATTCCGTAAGCGGATAAAGAAATTTTTGAGGGTGCTTTTTTCGAATTATTCATTCTGGAGTTGTTTTATGACGCAAAATTATCATAAATATATAATTCGATGCCATATTTTGAGAATATATTAGCTGAAACGTTTTAAACATCCGAGGCCTAGCAAGATCCAACCAAGAATAAGACAAAGGCCACCAATGGGCGTTAAAAATGCAATAGTTTTAAAGTCAAAACCGGTCACTGAATTGGTAGCCAATGCATAAATTGAAAAAGAAAAAAGAGTTATACCTATCGTCACAAGATAATAAGGCCATTTTTTACTGGCCTCTGGCAACTGTTTTAAACTTCCGAGAATTAGTAAGAATAACGCATGATACATCTGATATTTTACACCGGTTTTAAAAGTATTCAGTGCTCTGTCATCCAAAAGCTTTTCCAAACCATGTGCGCCAAAAGCACCTATGATTACCGCTATAACACCGAAAATAATTCCTGTTAAAAAAATTGTTTTGTTCATAACTTAAAAAGGGTGTTTTCTTGTAAATGTAACAATTTGATACCTTAGTATTTCGTTAGACAAAAGTAACCAATCCATATTAGCATGCGTAAAATACTAGTCGTCGGAGCCGGAAAATCTACTTCTTACCTCATCGGTTATTTTTTAGAAAAAGCCGCCAGTGAACAATTACACCTTACGATTGGCGATATTAATACCGATGCAATTGCAGACCACATTAAAAAGCACGCTTGCTGCGCCGTTATTCAACTTGATATTTTCGATGATACCGCTCGAAAATTAGCAATAGAGAAAAGTGATATTGTCGTTTCAATGCTTCCGGCACGTTTGCATATGAAAATTGCCAATGATTGTATTTCTTTCGAAAAACACTTGGTTACCGCTTCCTACATTAGCGAAGAAATCAAGACTCTTGACGAACAGGCCAAAGAAAGAAAATTGGTCTTTATGAATGAAATCGGCTTAGATCCGGGCATAGATCACATGAGTGCAATGCACCTTATCGACAGTATTCGAAAAAAAGGTAGATAACTGATTCTTTTCGAATCTTTTACAGGAAGCTTAGTCGCACCCGAAAGCGATAACAACTTATGGAATTATAAATTTACCTGGAACCCAAGAAATGTTGTAGTAGCGGGACAGGGTGGCACTGCGAAGTTTATTCAAGAAGGCACCTATAAATATATTCCATATCATAAATTATTCCGCCGTACCGAATTTTTTGAAATAGATGGTTATGGCAAGTTCGAAGGCTATGCGAACCGCGATTCCCTAAAATACCGAGAAGCGTACGGCTTGCAAGACGTGCTTACATTATATCGCGGCACTATGCGCAGAGTCGGTTTTTCTAAAGCGTGGAATATGTTTGTGCAACTAGGTGCTACCGATGATAGCTATACTTTGGAAAACTCGGAGGGAATGTCTTACAGGGAGTTCATTAATTCATTTTTACCCTATTCCCCTACTGATACCGTAGAGCTGAAACTACGCCACTATCTTAAAATTGAACAAGATGATATTATGTGGGAGAAACTACTTGAGTTGAACCTGTTGGATGCCAAGAAAGTTATTCCATTAAAAAATGCTACTCCGGCTCAAATACTACAGTTCATTCTTGAAGATAGCTGGTCGCTGAGCGAAGACGATAAGGATATGATCGTTATGTACCACAAATTCGGATATGAATTGAACGGGAAGCAATTTCAGATTGATGCCAATACCGTTGTAAAAGGAGAAAGTAAAACACATACCGCGATGGCCAAAACTGTGGGGCTGCCCGTTGCAATAGCTACACTTGCGATTCTTAATAAAAAAATAACAACTCCCGGCGTTCAAATTCCTATTCAAAAAGAGGTCTATGACCCTATTCTTAAAGAATTGGAGAATTACGGTATTGTTTTTAAGGAGTATGATGTGTCTTACCTTGGGTATGACCCCGAATCGGTTTATGATAAATAATTACCGTTGAGCACCTTCTCCATGTAGTTAAGGTGTCCGCTTGCGAAAGGAAGGGGCTGGGCTTGCGCCGTTGTCCTAAGCACTCGCTTCTGTAACATTATTTATATCAGACCCATTGACTTGAAATGAGTGATTTGAATTTAAAGCATTCTCTATAAACCCTGCCGTCTTGTTATCCCGACAAAAGGTCGGGATACAAACCACATTCCCATTTCTGGGGAAGGAACAGAATAAATTCAATTTGATGTAAAATATTTACTTTTGCTACAAATTCGAAATCGAATACATGAAATCCAATTCTAAAAATGTCAAAATTGATGGTATCGACAAGAAAATCCTAAGATTTTTAATGGCCGATGCGCGTAAACCTATTTTAGAAATCGCTAGAAATATTGGTATTTCAGGAGCCGCGATTCATCAAAGACTTAGAAAGTTAGAAACTTCAGGACTTTTGGCCGGGTCAAAATTCATCATCAACCCAAAAGTTATGGGCTATACCACTATGGCATACGTGGGTATTTTCTTAGATAAGGCAATGAGTAACCCTGCTGCTGTTAAACAACTAGAAAAGATTCCGGAAGTACTAGAATGCCACTACACCACGGGCAATTGGTCTATTCTTATTAAAGTATTGTGCAAAGACAATGAACATCTTATGCACTTGCTCAACAAAGACATTCAACAAATAGAAGGGGTTTCAAGAACGGAAACCTTTATTTCTTTAAATCAACAAATAGATCGGCAGATAACAATTTAGTATGCAGTTAGCAGTGGCAGTCTGCAGATATGAGTACTGCGAACTGTCACTGCCAATTTTTTTCATTAATCTCTACTTGCAATACGCATTGCGTAATAAAGTAGTGTCGCCAATGAACCGATTGCTGCAACCACATAAGTTCTTGCTGCCCATTTTAAGGCATCTTCTGCACCTGCATACTCTTCTTGGCTCACCATATTTTTATTTTTCAACCATGCCAACGCACGATTACTTGCGTCATATTCGACTGGGAGCGTTACAAAACTAAATAAGGTTCCCATACCGTACATGGCCAATCCTACCCATGCGATAGTACCGCCAATTGCAGTCGTCGCCATTAGCATAAAACCGCCCATAACCACCCACATTGAATATTTGGAGGCCAAACTCACCACCGGCACTAACTTTGAACGCATCTGTAACCAACTGTAGGCCTGCGCATGTTGCACCGCATGGCCTACTTCATGCGCTGCTACGGCAGCAGCCGATGCATTTCGTTGTGCATAAACCCCTTCACTCAAATTAACCGTTTTATTTGACGGGTTGTAATGGTCTGTCAACATACCTGGGGTGGAAATCACCTTTACATCGCGAATGCCATGATCTGCCAACATTTTTTCAGCAATCTCTGCACCGCTCATTCCATTGCGTAAATGCACGTTTGAGTAGTGTTCAAACTTACTTTTTAACTTCCTACTCACCAAACCGCTGATCAATGCAAAAACACCTGCAATCACCAAATATCCTATATCAATTCCGAACATATTTTTCTTTTTTTAATTTCCAATTAAAGATAATAAAGATTCTCTTTACTCGAGATATACAGTTCTTGAACTACAAAAACCCCGCCATATTGCGGCAGGGTTCGTTTTCTGACAAAATGGCTATCATGCTATTTCAGCTTCCCAACCAAACGCTTCGATAATTTCTTTGTAAACTACTTCTCCTTTTATGATATTCAGTCCTTTTTTAAGGGATTGGTCACTATCCGTTGCTTTTTCCCAACCCAAGTTCGCTAGCTTCAAAACATAAGGTAACGTTACATTGGTCAACGCAACCGTTGAAGTATACGGTACCGCCCCGGGCATATTCGCCACGGAATAATGCACCACATCATCAATAATATAAACGGGATCTTCGTGTGTGGTAGGTTTCGTTGTCTCTACACAACCGCCTTGGTCTACCGCAACATCAACGATAACAGTTCCGGGGCGCATTTCTTTCAGCATATCCCTAGTAATTAGATTAGGTGCTTTTGCTCCTTTTAATAAAACCCCACCGATGATAAGGTCATGCGTTTTAATGTGCTTTCGAATATTGAACTCATTTGAAAATTCTGTAACTACATGCGGCGGCATTACATCGTTTACGTAACGCAGACGTTTCATGTTGATATCCATAATCGTAACATGAGCTCCTAAGCCAGCAGCCATTTTTGCCGCTTGGATACCAACAACACCAGCACCGAGCACCAAAACCTTACCGGGCTGTACTCCGGGCACTCCACCTAACAAAACACCTCTTCCTTTTACCGGTTTTTCTAAATATTTAGCGCCTTGCTGAATGGACATTCTACCCGCCACTTCGGACATTGGGGTTAATAACGGAAGTGCTCCTTCTTCGTCCTCTACCGTTTCATAAGCAATACAAATAGATTTGCTCTCGATCATGGCCTTGGTCAAGGGTTCGCTTGAGGCAAAGTGAAAATAGGTAAAGACGACTTGGTCTTTTTTGATAAGCCGATATTCCACGGCTATCGGTTCTTTTACTTTTACGATCATCTCGCTCTTTGCGTACACTTCTTCGATAGTATCGAGGATAACCGCACCTGCTCCTTGGTAGTCAACATCAAAAAAACCACTCCCTTCGCCTGCCGTTGATTGAAGGTATACCGTATGGTTGTTCTTTACCAGTTCGAAAACTCCAGCTGGGGTCATTCCGACTCGGCTTTCATTGTTCTTTATCTCTTTTGGAACTCCTATTATCATTTGCTTCCTGTTTAATGGTTACGAAAAATATCCTTAGCTACTTTCTAAACAAAATTGAAACAAATTATATGTTTTTGAAAATAAAATCGATAAAAAGAGGGGCTGTTAGATCAATATGAAGCTTATTTCAACCCAACACCCTCTAAATCGTAGGAGTATTTGGTTGAATATTCATTTTTCAGAAAAGTATTTACTACTGAAACTATACCTTATTTGTACTTCAATTTCGCAATAAATATGGAAATTGCCAACAGCAGTGTGCCAGAATTCGCCAAAATCATAGGAATACTTTCTTTTTCAATACCATAGTAGAGCCAAAGGGCCAGCCCGATCGTAATTACCACATACATTCCGAGAGAGATATCGTTGGTCGATTTCTCTGTCCACACCTTGTATGCCTGAGGAATAAAAGCACCGGTGGTAAGTATTCCTGCGATAATTCCTATTATTTCTATGGTTGGCATGCTATCCTCTAAATCAAGTTCGGTATGCAGGTATTGCTCCGCAATTAACCCACAATATTCACGATTTTACCCGGTACTACAATCACTTTTTTAGGTGTTCGCCCTTGCAATTGCTCTTGTGTTTTTTCATTGGCCATTACCGCGGTTTCGATTTCTTCCTTTGATAGGTCTAATGGAAGCTTCATCGTAAAGCGCATCTTGCCATTGAATGAAATCGGGTATTCCTTGTCGCTTTCTACCAAGTATTTGGGTTCGAAAGTAGGGAAAGGAGCTGTTGCAATCGATTCATTGTGTCCTAATTTCTCCCACAACTCCTCGGCGATATGCGGCGCGTACGGAGAAACCAAAATGGCCAAGGGTTCTAAAATTTCCCTACTGGTACACTTTTGGGCT
>Ga0114957_1000285_pt1 | contig 69936 bp, 53 predicted proteins | sample BantaG_FD_87175 | JGI IMG/M metagenome (GOLD analysis project Ga0114957, IMG submission 87175) | Marine algal microbial communities from Bantry Bay, Ireland - BantryBay_4 metaG | ecosystem: Host-associated > Algae > Red algae > Unclassified | place: Bantry Bay, Ireland | collected 2014-11-21 | reverse complement strand
TAGCGACAGAGGATCTCTCATGTTATTAACACAAGTGACATATGCGCTAGATGATCCTATCACAACATCGGGAACCTATCAAGTGAATATCATCAGTAATGGCGTTGATGAACTTGTGACAGATTGTGGCTCATCAGTTATGTCTTCTAGTCAAACCTTCAATGTGTCGTTAGATATAGAAGCCCCTATTGTAACGTCGATAAATTTCCCAGATAGTTGTAATATCCAAACACTTAGCATCGAATTTTCAGAGCCAGTGACATGTGATAATGCCATAGGAAGTGGTTTTTCATTGACGTACAATCAAGCCAATATTGATATTACTGGAACTACAAACTGCGGAAGTCAAACATCAGTTAACACGTTTGAATTAAATATTGGTCAAGTGATTAATAGTGATGGTGAGTATACTTTTTCACAATCAAATCAATTGTCCAGTTTCACTGACGCCTGTGGTGTTTCTCCCGAACCATTTAATTTAATTGGCAACCTTACTTTCGATGACTGCGATTCTTGTTTCATTTATATACCAACGGCATTTTCTCCAAATGGCGATAATATCAATGAAGAATTGGGACCATTATCAAATTGTGCGTTTACAAGTGTGGATTTTTCTGTGTTTGATCGTTGGGGTAATTTGGTGTTTACAGACTTAGGTGTGAACCAAACCAACATGTGGAATGGATTTATAGCTGATGGTAATTTAAACCCTGGCGTCTATGCTTATGTGATGGAAATTCAGCTAGAAGAATTCAAAAGATTAACGACTCGGACAAGAAGAGGGACTTTTACTATTCTTAAATAGACTTGATAAAACAGGAATTATTTTAAACTTGAGTCCACTCAGAAAACTTACAGTCTAGTTTTCATCGATTTAAATTTATTAATAGAAATTAAAAAGAGTTTAAATCAAGATTCAAATCTGAAGAAAATTCAAAATATAAATAAATAGGGATATTCAGAAAAACAATTTGTTTTGCTGTTCCAGATCGTTATAAATTGAATGTCAACATTTTAAGAAATTAAAATTGTCATTACTTATAAAATTTACCCTGATTTCCTTTAAAAACAGAGTTGTATAAAATTAATTTGTCATGATTTTTATAAAGAATCACGCCAAATTGCAATTCTATGTCTAAATCCGCCTCGGGATAAATCTAGAGGCTATTAATATTTCGTACTTACGGCACTTTTGCTTCTACTTCTGAATCTCCCTAAATACCAAATAGACTAAATCGCATTTATAAGTTATAGACTACGCTATTGTGAAAGCCATATCAATCCTCGTATACGCACAAATTAAAAAAATAGAGGTATACCAAAAAAGCCACTAACTTTCACAAGTCAGAGGCTCGAAATATATTAATTAATGTGTCCTAATTATTTCCCAATATTAACGGTAACCCTCCATCTTCACCACCGCCAACGATGACAACTTTAGAGTTTGGTGACTTCGCTAATTCAAGTGTTGCTTCTATCCCTTTATCCATTAAAATATTTTTTGTCAAACTTGCATTTAATATTTTATTGGCATCGGCTTTGGCTTGCGCTTCAATTATCTTACGTTCAGCTTCTTTTCGTTCTCGATCCAATTTGAAATCAAACTGGAAAGACAATTGTTCCTCTTCTAATTTTTGCTCGATCGCATTTCGAAGAGTCTCTGGCAACTGGACAGATTTGACAAGAACAGCATCAAGCGCTATATTCTTCTGTTCAATAGATTTCCGCGTTTGCTCATATATTTCAGTTTGAATCGCCTCTCTTTTAGTCGAATACAATTCTTCTGGTAAATACTTACCAATGACTTCTCTAGTCGCTGATCTAATTTCAGGCTGGATGATCCGACGAGCATAATCGATACCAACTTCATCGTGCAAATGACCAATTCTTACTGGATTTGGACTAAATCTATAAGATAGATCAACTTGGATAGACAGTCCATTTTTAGACAAGACATCCATACTCTCTTCTCCTTCTTGGTATCTGACATCATAGATAATCATATCATTCCAAGGCATTACTACATGAAATCCTTGATCATATACTTTATCTTTTTGGATACCCCCGGCAAATCGCTTAAACTGGACACCTTTACTACCCGCAGGAATAGTTATAAATGTGGTGCTTGTCAACAACATGAACAAGACAAATACGAAAAATCCAATTACCAGATATTTCATAAAATTGAATTGCTTCAAGTCAAACGGGTTATTTCTTTGAGTCATAGGTAGATTTAATTTTATACTATTTCAATGATTTACTTATTAAAACTAAAAAACAATCGCTTAGTTCCTTATATCTAGCTTGTTTATTTGTGTCAGCAGATCAAATGCCTTCCAATCGTACAAACATTTGGCATGTTCTTTTGGGCATTTTGACCTTCCAGATTTCGAACATGGCCAACAGGACAGATGATCTGGCAAAAGATACTTGATTTGTGAATCATCTCCCACAGTATATGGATACATCCCAAAAATCGGAGAAGTACTGCCATACATGACAATCGTCGGTTTAGAATAAACTGCTGCAATGTGCATCATACCTGTATCTCCTGTGATCACAAGCTTAGATTCACGCATCAACACAGCCGACTCTAACAACGTATATTGTCCAACAAAGTTGTTGATGTGTCTATTGGAGAATTCAACTATTTGCTTTGCTTTATCTACCTCTTCGGGCCCACCAATCAGGACAATAGGCTCTTCAGAATGGTTAATGTAGTCCACACACAACTCAATAGGGATCTGTTTGGTCCACTGTGCTCCACCTATAACAAGGGCTGTATATGCCCCATTAATCTCTAGCCTATCTAGGAAATTCAACATTTTATGTTCTGAATGTTCATCTATAAATAACTCCAAGCCTTTGCCATCGTTGGTTACTTTTATATCTGCCACACCCTCAAAAAATCGATCGATTAAATGCCCTTTGGGTAGACGATTTATATTGAATTTTAATACTAGCCATTTTGCGAGTGATGCTTTATTAAATTGGATGATTGGCTTATTTAGGAATGATCCGAGTCTAAGAGACTTTGTCACTTTATGTAAATCGATAACCAGATTAAAATTTTCTGCCTTCAACTCATCTTTTATTTCAGTCCAGTCACTATCAAACAGATGTAATTTATCCAGATGAATGTTACCTTCAAGTAATGAACTGTATTTTGATACAGTCACATAGTGTAATTCTGCTTCTAATTGCTGCTTGACACACCGAATAATTGGCGTTGTCATAATGATGTCGCCAATAGCGCCAAAACGTATAATTAGAACTTTCAGAATCTTAAGATTGAATGTATACCAAATATAAAGATGTCTATTCTAAAATAAATAATCACAATTGAAGGGTAAAAACTGACCAAATGATTGCAAAACAAGTCATCGTCAATGGTAAAGTGCAAGGAGTATACTTTAGGGCAAGTACTCGCGAGCAAGCTGTAAAGCTTGGCATTACAGGTTGGGTCAAAAATCTCATAAGTGGCGAAGTTGAAATACACCTTGAAGGTAGACAAGATGCAATCGATCAACTGATTAGGTGGGCAAATGTTGGTCCACCTCATGCTTATGTGCAAAAAGTGACTATCTATGAGACGACAATTAAGGGATTTGATTCATTTACTATAAACAGATAAATGCACAAAGCTTTAGAATCATATTATCGTACCGAAAGAATCAGCAGTGCTTTTCTAAGTTTTGTGGGAGCAGGAAGTGCAACTGCAGGTCTACTCTACTATTTATATAAAGGAAGCCCATTTTCAACAGGTTTGATGTTGGGTCTTTGCCTTATTGGGACCTATCAAATTGTGATTGGTGTTACACGAATATTGAGAAGTAGAAGGCGATTCAAACAAGGACTAGATCATATTGAAGGTAAAAACACCTACTTAAGGACGAGTGAATATCCGCGAATTTTACAAAAGGAGCAGACAATGAAAAAAGTGAGATACATTGAATTGGGAACAATCATTAGTTGCATGATCATATTAGTCTTCTTTTTGATCTTTCCATTTTCTAAATCTGCCTTAGGCACCTTGGTCGGTCTCTTATTCCACGGCGCTTTTTTATTTGCCTTTGATTTATTTTCTCAATTTAGATTGCAAGAATACATTCATCAATTGAAAAAGTATTTGAGTGCATCGTAATATTTGCGTTCAATTTATATTTTGACAAACCGTATAGTTTCCACAGTATTATTCTCTCCATATATCTTTAAAAAGTAGATCCCGTTATTATAGGAAGAGATGTCTATTTGGAAGTTGTCAGAGACTGTTTGTATCAATTGCCCTTTCAGATTATAACACTCAATAGACTTGACATTTAATTGTGTACGAATATTGATAATCGTACTAGCAGGATTTGGTATTATGTATGCATTATCCGGCTCAAGATTTTCGTCAACGGAAGTAATCATATCACAAGCCTCGCCAGCAATATTTCCCCAAATGAGATTAGCATATTCAGGATGATCAATAAACGGATTCCGATTTTTTTGAATCGCAAAAACAGCTTTATTTCTATTTAATTCTTTTTGAGAAACAGGATCCATCTCGTGCCATTTTAGCAATAAATTAATATACCATTCTTCATAAAACGGGTACGCTTCTGCTACCATAACTGAGCTGCCTCTACCATTTTGACCTTCCCAATCAGAGACAAATTGTTCATACCTAGTCGCTATATATAATTGCATACGGGCAATGTCTCCTTTATACTCATCTATTGGCTCGAATACGACATTGCGAAATCCTGGAAAACTAGATGAGCCTCTCATCGAGCCATTAGCTGTCACCATACTCGGATCATCCGTTTCTCCATAAGGGAAATTAAGTCTAATACCATTCACTTCTTTATCCGTAGGGATAACAAAGTGAATATCAGAAAATTGAAAGTTTTCTTGTGCACCACCCCACCAAGACTGAGGAAATGTATGTTCTCGATTATAAAATAATCCCTCATCATTTATGTTTTGTCCAAAATCTCTGTCCACTCCCGGTGTAAATTCATAGGGATCATCACCATCTGGCACATCGCTGTACATATCCCAAATAATCTCTCTCAAACCATCATCACTTACTCTAAGATCCGTCGTAAATTGAGAATCCCAAACGTCAAAATCAGCACCTGTATACGGGATCTGTTTATGATCTCTAATGAGCAGTTGGCTCAAACTTGTTTTTAAATCTGCACATCTCATCCCAGATTGAACAGATTGCTGGATTTCAGTATAATAGTCAGAACCTATACTAAGCTCATCAATTAAAAAGTCAAAGTCATCACTAGTATTGATAAATCTAAAAGCAAAATGGATTTGTTGTTTGCCTTCTAAAAATGACAAATCAATCGATGGGTGTCTGATAAAATTATTTATTTCTCTATCATCACCAATCGGATAAATATCGATGGGAATCTCATTCCAAATTATCGACACTGTTTCTTCATAAGAAGTATTGCCAGTATAATCCTCTGTGTATAATAATTCCAATTCACCATTGACAATTTTATTCTTATAATTGAAGAGTAAATACGGCTTTGAAACAGTAGAAAAATCAAATTCGGGGGAAATCAACCAAATATCAAAAGGCGCTTCATTACCTCTAAGGCCGAGTACATTGTCATCAAATTCTAATTGACAAACCCAACTAGTTTCATTTGGGTTTTCCTGAATGACTGACCAGATATTTTGGTTGCAGTCATTGAATGATTCTGTTGAATTCATTTGCCCATAGCAAGCTGTTAAAGCACTTAAAAAAAGTAGACAACTCACAAATATATCATAAACCTTCATGCATGAATTTTTGCATCAACTAACAAGGTTGCTGTTTCTTTCTCTAAAATTTTAAGGTACTCTTTTATATGAGAAAAATGTGTTCTAAAATTGACTACAGCTATTCTTAACCACACTTTTTGATTAATCGTCGTTGTCGAGATAAAGTATTTAGAGTTTTCTCTTACGGCAATTGACAAGGCTAAGTTTAGTTTATTGTCGTTATCTAAATCACCAGAATCATATCTATAAATACAAACAGACAGTTGAGGTATTGGACCAACAGTAAATCCAAGTTTGGCAACTTCTTCATGAAAATATAAAGTCAATACGTGCTTCTCTTCCAATGCTGATCTAAATGCTTTAACTCCATGAAGCTGCAAAGGCAACCACATCCGTAGACCACGAAAATGTTTACTTAATTCTGGAGAAGTATCTGACGGCGAGATTTCCAAATTATTATTAAATGCATCTTGCAAACAATTGCCAACTTCATGATGCGCATTTAGCATTTGTTCTCTAGATTTAATTAGTACCGCTCCTGATCCATAAGGAAGGAATAAAGTCTTGTGTGGATCCATCACAATCGAATCAGATAACTCAACACCTTTAAAACTATCTTTCATTGCATGGACCAACATATAAAAGCCTCCATAAGCAGCATCTATGTGAAACCAACAAGCTGACTCAATTGCAATCTGTCCAATGGTAGCAAAGTCATCAATAGCTCCAGTATCCGTAGTGCCACATGAGCCAACAATCATAAAGGGATTCAAACCTTGTGCTTTGTCATGATTGATATGGGTTTGGAGGGCGTCCGTATCCATCATGAATCGATCATTGACAGGAACCTGTCTCACTATACATTCTCTCAGACCTGCAATTTGAGCGGCCTTTAACACACAGTGATGCGTCTGATGTGTCAAATAGATAACCGATTGTCTGATATTTGAAGAATTAATTTTCTTGGCATCTCGAGCTGAAGTAATTGCGATTAGGTTACCGATTGATCCACCACTTGGTAAATTGCCAAAAGCGGTTTTGGGATAACCGACCATATCCATCATCCATCGGATAAGAATGTTCTCTAGTTTGACGGCACCTGGGCTGCCAAAATACATTCCAGCAAAATTATTTGTGAATGCTGCTATGAAGTCTCCTATTGCAGAACTATATACACCGCCCCCAGGTATATAGCCTAAATGCCCTGGAGATGAAGGTCTGACACCAGGATTATCAACACTCTTCTTCAATAAGGGTATTAACTGGTCCAGCTCACGTGGAACATCCTGAATAGGAAATTCTTCTAGTGCATGTATCGCAGAAAAATCTGGTCCAAAAGAATGATCTGTTTGTCGCTCTTCCAAAAATTCCTTTGCGTATCTATTGGATTGTGACAACCAATCATCAAGTATTTCTCGTGTAGGTTCCAAATATGAAGCCTTTTTTTCAAGAGCTTTTAGATATATCTCATCAACCATTGAGTTTTAATAACTCGGAACTGAAGAGTCAATTTCTGCAGACCATGCAAGTATACCGCCTTTAAGGTTGTATAATTTGGTAAGTCCAAGGTGCTGTTGCAATTGAAGTATAGCCGTAGCACTTCGTTGTCCACTTCTGCAATGAATGACAACGTCTTTGTCTTTCGAAATCTTTTCAGCTTGTTCGATGATATTCCCCAAAGGAATTAATTCACCTTCTAGATTACAAAAATCAAATTCGTATTGTTCTCGACAATCGATCAATTGAAAATCATTACCAGAGTCTTTCCACTCCTTTAATTCCGATACTGTAATTTCTTTTATTTCTGACATATCTGTTTGTATTTCTGTTCCACAAAATTGCTCATAATTTATTAAGCCATCAATATGAATATTTGGATTCTTTTTAAAAGATAAAATTCTAACATCTAAAGACAATGCATCAAATAAAAGCAGTTTACCAGCTAAAGGTTCTCCTACCCCTGAAACAATTTTGATTATTTCATTTGCCTGCATGCTTCCTATGATCCCAGGTAAAACACCAAGAACGCCACCTTCTGCACAATTTGGCACAGATCCAGGTTCTGGTGCCTCAGGATATAAATCACGATAATTAGGGCTTATACTTCCGTCATCATAAGTATAATTAAACACCGATACCTGACCTTCGAACCTATACACAGAACCATAGACATTTATTTTATTGGCTAGAACACAAGCGTCATTTACCAAATATCTTGTAGGAAAATTATCTGTGCCATCAGCTACGAGGTCATAGCCATCAATTATATCCATAGCATTTTCTGATGTGAACCTAGTTTCATATACATTGACTGCAATCAGTGGATTTGCTAGGCGTAGTTTTTCTGCTGCTACTTTTGCTTTAGATTTTCCGATATCTTCTGTCGTATACAATACTTGTCGTTGTAGATTGCTTTCATCTACCACATCATCATCTACAATACCGATGGTACCTATACCTGCAGCTGCAAGGTAAGACAACATTGGGCAACCAAGACCACCTGCGCCAACAATCAAGACTTTGGCATCAGATAGTAGTCTTTGACCCTCTACCCCAAATTGAGGGATAGAAATATGTCTACTGTATCTGATAAATTCTTGTTGATTCATCTCTTATTCCTATGGCGGGTCTGGTTGTGCGAATGTATGCCTTTTTGCACGCAAAATTCATCTCTTATCCACTGCTTTGCCATCATATGATAGGATTTTTTTAGGTATGAGATGAACGTACAATACATTAAGAAAGTTATTTGAGGGTCAAACAAATGCTTAATTAAATAGATGCTGACATTCTTTAGAACCCCCTTCAATAAAGAAGAATGGGCTATTTGTCGTCCACTACATTGACGCACTTGTATGCACAAAAGACATATATAATATTTATTATCAATATTTTATACATTACATTTTATTGTAATATATAAGAATCCTATTATATTCGTCCTACATTATCCTAAACCGTTTTACACATAAGGTCTCATGAGTAAAAAGAAGCTGAAAACCAGCAAAAGGAAATCTAAGCCTTTTTCTGATCCTAGGATACCAAAGATTGTCGGTATTCTCTTCCTATTTTTTTCATTCTATTTGTTAGTCGCATTTATCTCCTATCTATTCACTTGGAAAGCTGATCAAGATAAGGTATTGATGTATTCTTGGAGCATCATATTTGATGGTGATTTGACCGTGACGAATTGGCTGGGAAGGTTAGGAGCATTTATATCTAACACCTTTATGTATTGGGGTTTTGGTGTATCCTCCTTTTTATTCATTCCCTTATTTTGGAAATTTGGAGTTGACCTTATCCGAACAAAATCTATAAGACACTCTATTTCATTATCAAAATACATAATTCTTTTCGTTGCATTTCTTTCTATTTTATTAGAATTTTTGTTCCAGTCATCTTCATTTACTTGGGGAGGAATTTTCGGCACCAGTACGACCTATTGGCTGATCAATTTTATTGGCAGGATCGGCTTGAGTCTCCTTTTGTTTTTCAGTACGCTTATTTTTTTAACCTGGGTATTTAATCCGAGTTTTGAAAAGCTACAACTAGCAATACCCGAAGGAGCAAAATTTGATTTTCAACTTCCAAGCTTTGACTTTTTCAAAGCATCTCCAAAAGGTATAACTAAAAATAAAAACCGTTCCAAGAAAGATCTTCTACAGAATGAGAATTCTGAAGAGGATGCTAATAGACATTTTTCTGCGCTCAAACCCAATTTTTTAAAAAAATTAGGTGGGGCCATTCCAAAAACCGACTCAGATGGAAAACCAGCTCGGGCTATTTCGGATGACAATCAATTAGAATTCGAAGTACCTGAGTCCATCTCGAGTAAACCAAACCGTTCCAAAAAAGCACCTGCCGTTCCAAAGCCATTAGAAATGGAAATCAGCGGTTCCGATGTCAATGTCACTGAAGGAAAAGCGCTTACAGTTGAAGAAAAAGCAACTGAGCAAAAACCCATTCTTGGTATTGATGAAAATAATGTTGATCACTCTGAACCATATGACCCCACTGCAGATCTAAGAAGTTATAAAAGACCTTCAGTTGAACTTTTGGAAGATTATGCTGATCACAAATATGAAATCGACAGATCTGAATTAGAAGCCAATAAGGACCAAATTATAGAGACCTTATTAAATTATAAAATAGAGATAGTAAAAATAAGAGCGACCATTGGTCCTACAGTTACGCTTTATGAAATAGTACCTGCACCTGGTGTAAAAATAAGCAAAATCAAAAATCTAGAAGATGATATCGCTTTAAGTTTATCCGCTCTTGGTATCAGGATCATTGCTCCAATTCCTGGTAAAGGAACCATCGGTATTGAAGTACCAAATAAAAAACCACAGATTGTCTCACTCAAAGAAGTCTTGACGTCTGACAAATTTACCAATGCTAAAATGGATTTACCGATCGCTCTTGGTAAGACAATTTCGAATGAGGTTTTCGTTGCAGATTTGGCTAAAATGCCTCACTTACTGATTGCAGGTGCTACAGGTCAAGGTAAATCAGTTGGTATCAATACGGTATTGATGTCCTTATTATATAAGAAGCATCCTTCTCAGGTCAAACTAGTCTTAGTTGATCCGAAGAAAGTTGAATTGTTCCCCTATTCAAGTTTGGCCAAACACTTCTTGGCATATTTACCTGATGCAGAAGAACCAATTATCACAGAAACTAAAAAAGTCGTCCACACCATTAACTCTTTATGTATAGAGATGGACGAGCGTTATGATCTCTTGAAAAAAGCGAGGTCTAGGAATCTTAAAGAATACAATAAAAAATTCACCGCGCGAAAACTCAATCCTAATAACGGTCACAAATTCATGCCATTCATTGTATTGGTGATTGACGAGTTTGCAGATTTAATTATGACAGCCGGTAAAGAAGTTGAACTACCAATTGCCAGACTTGCTCAGCTTGCACGTGCAGTAGGCATACATTTAATCATTGCAACACAGCGTCCCTCAGTTAATATCATAACTGGTACAATCAAAGCAAACTTCCCTGCGAGAATTGCTTTTAAAGTAACATCCAAAATTGATTCACGTACAATCCTAGATACAGGTGGTGCTGATCAATTGATCGGTCGAGGAGATATGCTTCTCTCCGTTGGCGGTAATATTGTCCGACTACAATGTGCATTTGTCGATACCCCAGAAGTCGAATCAGTCATTACTGAGATCTCAGAGCAGAAAGGATATCCAGATGGATTCCATTTACCAGAATATTTGGATGAAGACAGAGAAGTGGGCAGTAGCAATTTGAAGATGTCTGATCTAGATGAGCATTTTGAGGATGCAGCTCGATTAGTCGTCGGGACTCAATCTGGATCGACGTCAATGATTCAGCGTAAAATGCAATTGGGCTATAACCGTGCTGGTAGGATCATGGATCAAATGGAAGCTCTCGGCATCGTCGGAGAAGCTAGAGGTAGTAAACCAAGGGAGGTGCTATATCATAGTGAAATGGAGTTACTGAATTATCTGGATCATTTGAAGAATAAGAAGTAGGGAAGGGCTTAGGGATTAGGGATTAGGGATTAGGGATTAGATCCTAAATTCGGCCAGAAAACTTGAATCAGATGAGTGCCACTTAAACAATCTAAGAGCCTTAACTAAAAGCGAGCCTGCGAGCACACTAATAGCTAAAAGCGAGTTTACGAGCGCACTAATAGTGAGCCCGCGAACGCCCTAACAATTATATATTATATAAAGGTGAACTCAGATATCTGTCTCCTCGATCACACACAATAAACACTATAATACCCGACTCTAACTCTTCACTCATCCGTAGAGCCGCGGCACACGATCCACCACTACTCATCCCAGCTAGGATTCCTTCTTCTTTTGCCAATCGTCTAGCCATATCCGTTGCTTCTGTTTGGCTGACATCTATGATTCTATCCACTCGACTTGAGTCATATATCTTGGGTAAAAATTCTTTGGGCCATCGTCGGATGCCAGGAATACGAGAACCATCTTCTGGTTGAGCACCTATGATTTGTATATCTGCATTTTGTTCTTTAAGAAACTTAGACACACCCATGATGGTACCTGTCGTACCCATTGCAGAAACGAAGTGAGTCAATTTACCATCCGTATCTCTATACACCTCTGGTCCAGTTGTGCGGTAGTGCATGGCTGGATTGTCAAGGTTTGCAAATTGATTTAGCATATGATAATCATCAGTGCTCCCCATCTCCTCGGCTACCTCTCTCGAATGAGTGATTGATTTATCTCCTGGTGTGAGTTTGACTTTTGCACCATAGGCCTTCATTGTCAGTACACGTTCTTTAGTCGCCGTATCAGGCATGACCAAGGTCATCTTTAGTCCCATTAATTGCGCAATCATCGCCAAAGCAATTCCCGTATTGCCACTAGTTGCTTCTACTAAATGGTCCCCTGATTTAATGTCTCCCCTATCAAGTGCTCCGCTTATCATCCCAAAGGCAGCTCGATCTTTGACACTACCACCAGGATTATTCCCTTCTAGTTTTCCATAAATCGTCACATTAGGATTTGTTGGAATTCTGTCTAATTTCACTAAAGGGGTATTCCCTATTAACTTTGTTATACTACTCATCTACCTGTCTATTTAGCAAACCCTTTGAATACATAGGTGTCTGTTTCTCCATTACTATCCATATTCATTTTGGCTTGATAATATATTTTAGAGCCTTCTGGTACAGATCTGGTCAACCACACATTACCACCAATGATACTGTCTTTTCCTATAACTGTTTCGCCACCCAAGATTGTTGCACCAGAATATATGACACAATTATTTTTGATTGTTGGATGTCTCTTATTGTTAGCATCCTTTTTACGCACACTCAAGGCCCCAAGTGTCACTCCTTGATATATTTTCACATTGTTGCCAATGGCGGCTGTCTCTCCTATGACTATTCCAGTACCGTGATCAATACAAAAAGATTGTCCAATAATAGCACCAGGGTGTATGTCTATACCTGTCTTACTATGTGCATATTCTGTAATGATTCTTGGAATATCTCTGACACCCATCAGATGTAATTCATGAGCAATGCGATATGCAGCCATAGCATAGAATCCAGGATAACTGCGTACCACTTCCTTTTTGCTACTTGCTGCAGGATCTCCATCATATATTGCTGCTATGTCTAAATGCAAGAGCTTATGCACAACTGGTAAGCGATCAAAGAACCCATCTGCGATCTGGTTTACGCCTGTTCTATCTTCAATATCGAGTTTCAATAGAAGATCTATTAAAGCCATTTTATTGCGCTGTAAGGCAACGACTACTTGAGCTTTAGTATATATATTATCTTTTGTATAATCGCAAAACAACAATCCCAACAAACCTTTAAACATGCCTGCAACTTCAGAAGGAGACGGGCAACCTGTTTTTGACTTGTGTTCTTGCAAAAGCTTATCTATAAAATCCTCATTCATTTCATAAAAATAATGGTAAAAAAGCATACATAGGCATTAAACACCAGACAGTTGTAGAGTATTTGAAGGTTTAATTTTAATAGCGTGGTACTTTTGTAGGAGAACTGAGTGAGTTATGTAGTTTGAACTAAGCTTTGTTTGCTGTTATCTTTGCGATGTCAATTTGATCTGATGGTCAACTGATAAAAGCAAGCACCCACATCACGCTATTTCGTAAAGTCCTAGCAAATTATAAAAGTGATTTTCTTCACTTTTTCTTAAACTAAAATATCATCATAATCACTCTGGATCGACAAATCCGCTATTGAGTATTTTGATTCTTTGCACGTGACATTACTGTATAGCTAAGCCTTATTTAAAATCTTAATATTTTAAAATGAAATCACTTAAATTACATTACGTGATAGGGACATTTATTGCCCTATTGTTTACAACTCAACAACTTTATTCACAGTGTAACAACACTAGTTTTGGGTTATCTCAGTACACCATTTTATCAAGTCAGCAAAATGTAACAATTACTGATGAGTTGTCAGGAATGACATATAATGATGCTACTGATGAATTTATCGCAGTCTCCGATGGAGGTTCAATTGCAGAGAGACATCCAGCAGGATTTTGGTCTGCATATGGTATATCTAACTATGGAGGTTCTCATTGTAACAACTCACGATTTAGCGATATAGAATCGATTACCTATATAAAATCAACAGGCAACTCACATCAATATGCCATTTCAGATGAAAGAGATAGAGCACTTGTTTTTGTTGATATTACGGATTCACAAACGAGCCTTACTCACCCATCATCATATTTAAAATTTACTGGACTTGATTGCGGTGGTAATAATGGAATAGAGGGATCAGCATATGACCCAGCATCTGGAAAAATGTTTTTTGCTACAGAATATAGTAGTCAAAAAATTTACAGCTTTCAAGTACCAACAAACATTAACGGACAAGAAGTAGCTGTAACTGAAGTCGTCAATCTTCGAAACGTTTCTGGTTTAAGTACTTATTCAACACATGCACTAGATATACTTCCAAATGGAAACATAGTAGCATTAGTGACAAAACCTGGTTCTGGAGACAATGGTTTATTTGACCGTATGTTAATTGAAATTAATCAGTGTGGAGACATGTTAGATCAATTTGATTTAGAACCTACAATTCCAAATACAGCAGAACTTGAAGGTGTTGCTATGAAAGGAAGTGATATTTATTTGATTGGTGAATTAGGCGTTTTTTATCAATTAACTAGAGAAGCTCCGCCATCAATTCAAGTTGTTTCTCCAGGAACAGCTAACTCATTAGCTGGTGGATCAAGCACTTTGGTAGAATGGACCAGCACAAATGTCTCAGGCAATGTCGAAATACAATTATTTTTAAATGGAAATTTTGTTTCAACATTAGTTAACAGTACATCAAATGATGGTAGTCAATCAATTAATTTACCAAATGTTACTTCGAATACATCTGGCTATTCAATAAGAGTTATTAGTAAAAATGATGCATTTGTATTTGGAGAAAGTTCAAGTTTTACCATTGTTGCACCTGGTACAATTACTGTTATCTCTCCGTCTACAGGAACATCATTAACTCCTGGTTCCGCAATGGCAATTATTTGGTCATCTCAAAATATTTCAGGGAATGTAACGATCGAACTATTTCAGGGTGGATCGTTTGTGACAACAATAGCTTCTAATATATTTAATGATGGTGTACAGTCCGCAGTTGTACCAAATGTTCCTAATGGAGATAATTACAGGCTCAAAATAATCAGCGTAAATAATAATAGTATAAATGATTTCGGTGGATTATTCTCAATAGTCAATCCATCCATCACAGTACTTAATCCAACAAGTGGGAGTACATATACTTCAGCAGAAACGATTAACATTCAATGGCAAACTGTCGCAGTAATTGGTAGTGTCAAAATAGAATTATTGCAGGGAGGTTCATTTGTTAATTCTTTAGGTGATTTTGTTGTTAATGATGGCATTGAGTCGGTAACATTACCAACTGTCTCAACAACTGCAAGTAACTATTCTATTAAAGTAACAAGTTTAGTTAATCCTTCTATTAGCGATATAAGTGGCACATTTGGAATTGCTCAGCCACAAGTTTTTCAATTGACAAGTCCAACAGGCGGTGAAGTGCTTGCAAGCCAAAATTCAGTAAATGTAAATTGGATTAACACTTACAGTGGTACGGTGAGTATAGAATTGTACAAAGCAAATTCATTAGTCAATGTATTGGCAAATGGTGTAGCGAATAGTGGCTCGTATCCAGTACAATTACCAACAGTGCAATCTACTTCAACCGATTATTCAATAAAATTAATACTCGATAATGATAATTCTATTTTTGACATCAGCAATAATTTTACTATTACGCAATCTCCGACGATCAGTGTAATGACACCAACAAGCAATGACTCTTATTTTACCGGTAATCCAATTTCAGTAACATGGAGTTCTAATGTAGGTGGAAATGTCAAAATTGATATATTTGAGAATGGATCTTTAATAAGCAATTTAGTATCATCAACACCAAATGACAATTCACATACGGCGATTATACCACTTAATCTTGCTGGAGGAAATTCATGTGAGATTAGAGTAACAAGTTTAACTAATCCTACTGTGGTAGGAGTAAGTGATCCATTTCAGATTACTAACAATGTAGCAAATGCTAGTGAGTCAGATTTAATTATTCAATCTGCCGGTACTGTAGTAGGAACTGCTAACGCATACACTGTAAATGGAATCACAATATTGAATCAAGGTGGAAAAGCTGTCGCTGGCACATATTCGGTAGGTGCCTACTTATCAACAGATCAAACTATTAATTTCGCTGATTTCAGAATAGGAACGGTTGGTACATTTACACAGACTGGTATTAATCAAACAGAAACTGCGTCTTTAAGCTTTGATGCTGCATCACTGGGGTTAAGCGATGGTAATTATGTCCTTGGATTTATTGTAGATGAATTTGACGAGGAGACAGAAGATGACGAATTCAACAATATTACTACCAATTCACAATTAATCGTTGTCAGCAGTAGTGGATCAGGTCCAGGTAATGGAGATTGTCTTAACGTTGATGATAATGAGTCTGCTGAAAGTTTTGAAGTAGATTTAGGTACATGGACTCAAAATACTGATGATGATATGAATTGGACAAGAAGTAATAGCTCGACGCCTTCATCTTTAACAGGCCCTAGTGCTGCTTCTGATGGTAACTATTTTCTATTCACTGAATCATCCAATGGAAATAGAAATAAGTCTGCAGTCATATCAAGCAGTTGTATAGACCTTACAAATACACTTAGCCCAAGATTTACATTTGACTATCATATGTTTGGATCATCTATGGGATCTCTACAAGTAAACATTATTGAAGCTTCTGGTAATACAGCAATTGCTTTTTACCAATCAGGAGATCAAGGAAACCAATGGAAAACAGCTGCAGTAAGCATGGCTCAATACATTGGACAAGAAGTAACCATTGAAATAGAAGCCAACCTAGGTGTATCTTATAGAAGTGATATTGGTATTGATAATATGTCAATTGCTGATACACAAGGATGTTCATTAGTTGGTACGCCTTGTGACGATGGTGATTCGTGCACAATCGGAGAAACATACGACATTAATTGTAACTGCCAAGGAGGAGTTTATACAGACTTAGATCAAGACGGCATCTGTGTAGGTGACGATATAGATGATAGTGATCCGTGTCTTCCAATTGCCGGTTCATCTTGTGTTTCATGTACGTCAACAGTTTCAGGAGGTTTAACAGAAGGCTTTGAAGGAAATTCAAATAACTGGATACAATCTGCTTATAATGATAACCAATGGTTAAAACATTCAGGATCAACTCCGTCTTCACGTACTGGTCCTTCTAGCGCATCTGAAGGTAATAACTATATGTATGTAGAAGCATCTTATGGCGGTTATCCTTTCAAAACGGCTATAATGAATAGTCCTTGCTTAGATTTAAGTGCATTAAGTACACCAAAACTTTCATTTGACTACAGTATGTATGGAACTTCTCAGGGTTCATTGATTATCTATGTCATAGATATGGCTGATGGAGCTAGTACGCAAATCTTTAGTCAAAGTGGCAACCAAGGCCGAAATTGGAGATCTAACCAGAGAGACTTAAGTGCGTTTGCTGGTAAAACGGTTCAGTTAAAAATTGAAGCAATCACAGGATTTGGATTCAGAAGTGATATAGCGATTGATAACATTGAGGTATCTGATACAGCTGGTGACTTACTAGCAGATGAGACAGAGACTAGAAATTTTGTTGAGGCAGCAAGTATCAATATCGAAGAATTTGGAGTTGAAAATGAATTATCATTATATCCTATTCCAGCAATTGACTTCTTCACAGTAGAATATCAAACAGCTGAAGGAATTGAGAAAGCGACACTATCATTAGTCAACGCAAGCGGCCAGATTGTAAGAACAGAAATATTACAACTTAGAGATGGATTGGTGGAGCAAAAAGTAAATGTATCAGGTTTACCAACCGGCACATATTACGCAACAATTAATTCTAATTCTGATAATATTACAAAGAAAGTTTTCATTATTGACTAGGTGGTCTAAGTCAAAAATTATTAAGGTTGACCAGAGTCTTTGTCGAGGCTCTGGTTTCTTTTATTTATGAGAAATTTTAGAACAGATAACACATTCAGAGATTAGACAGTCACTATTTACTCAAAAACTAGGTTTATCGATACATATGACGTCTAAGCTTTGTAGCATCATCTGAATAATTACTAGAAAACAACTACTTTGCAGCATGACTTTTGAAGAATTAGGCTTAGAAGCAGGTATTTTAGAGGCTTTGTATTACATGAACTTTGAAAAGGCAACTGCCATACAAGAACAAGCCATTCCGCTGATCATGGAAGGCAAAGACTTACTTGCTTGTGCACAAACCGGGACTGGAAAAACAGGAGCATTTTTACTCCCAATTTTACATAAACTTGTAACCACCAAGGCGAACAAGACAGAAGTTCTAATTGTCGTTCCTACTAGAGAACTAGCCTTACAAATTGATCAGGAATTAGAAGGATTTTCCTATTATACAAATATGAGTTCTATCTCTATTTATGGTGGTGGTTCTGGTAAAGATTGGGAAATACAAAAACGTGCTTTGAAGAAAGGCACTCAGATTATTGTAGCTACTCCTGGTAAGCTTCTTACCTATATCAATATGAAGTATATTGATTTAGAAAGTATCAAGTATCTCATACTTGATGAAGCAGATCGAATGCTAGATATCGGCTTTCAGGATGACATCGTCAATATTGTAAAAGCCTTGGTGAATCGAGAACAGACACTGATGTTCAGTGCTACAATGCCTTCCAAGATCAAAAAATTAGCAAACACAATATTAAAGGATCCAGAAGAAATCATTATCGCTCTGTCCAAACCAGCAGCTGGCGTTTTGCAAGCTGCTTACTTGGTAAAAGAACGTCAAAAAATAGATTTACTCGTTCATTTAATAAAAGACAAACCTAATTACAAGAGCATCTTAGTATTTAGCTCGACTAAGAAAAAGATTTCAGAAATCACCCAAGCACTGAAGCGTAAAAAAGAAAACGCTGATCAAATATCTTCTAACCTAGATCAATCTGACAGAGAAAAAGTCTTACTTTCTTTCAGAGCTAAGCGGACGAGAATCCTTGTTGCGACCGACGTCATAAGCAGAGGTATTGACATCAAAGACATCAATCTTGTCATCAACTTTGATGTGCCCGGAGATGCCGAAGACTATGTGCACCGGATTGGACGTACAGCACGAGCTGACACCACTGGAGTTGCAATAACCTTCGTCAATAAAGATGACATGTTCAACTTTGATCGTATTGAAAAACTAATCGAAAAAGAGGTACAGAAAATTAAGTTGCCAGAATTTTTAGGTGAAGGTCCAAAATGGAGTTTGTCAAGAGATAAATCTAATTATCGCAATAAGAAAAGCCACGGACGCTCCGGAAACAAGAAAGGTAAAGGAGGCAATCATAGAGGTAAAGGAGGCAATCATAGAGGTAAAGGTAATCAGAATAGAAGATAAATAAATCAAGCAAATCCATTCCAAATTCTAAGATCGTATATTTTGTTAATTTTAATAAATCGAGAGGTTCGGAGACATTCGATTTGGTGATCAACCTGTGGCAAAGGACTCCGTTCATATTGCCGAAAGGGATTCGAAGACCTTCGATCTAAAATCAACCTGAGGCGAAGGACTCCGTTCAAATGCTATTTAGTTAGTCTTTCGGAGAATTAGCTGTTACAAATGAAATTACATTTGTCACGATTTTTAACCCAAAATCCCGCCAAATGCGGCTCTTTTGTAACGATTTCGCACGATACTTCGTACCGTGCTATTAAGATATCGCACCTATGGCGCTATTTAATTAAATGACATTGGACTCCGTTCCTCTTATCGAAAGACCAAAAAAAAGCCTTCCCAAATAGGAAGGCTTTAAGTTGTAAATTATCTATTTAAAATCTGATCAATTAATTACACATCAGCTGATTTTACCGTTTTGACAATCCTACCAGCTATTTTGTAAGGGTCACCATTTGATGCAGGTCTTCTATCTTCTAGCCAGCCTTTCCATCCACTTTCCACTGTAGCAATTGGAATTCGTATAGAAGCTCCTCTATCTGAAATACCATAACTAAAATCAGTAATTGCAGCTGTTTCGTGTAATCCCGTCAAACGTTGATCATTGAATTCTCCATATACCTCAATATGCTCTTTGACAACAGGTCTAAAAGCTTCGCATATTTTATCGTAGACCTCTTTAGACCCTGCAGTTCGTAATGTTGTATTTGAAAAATTAGCATGCATTCCAGATCCATTCCAATCCATATCTTTGCCGAGTGGTTTTGGATGATAGTCGATGTAATAGCCATACTTCTCCGTCAATCGATCCAATAGATACCTTGCGATCCACAATTCATCACCTGCTAATTTTGCTCCTTTGGCAAATAATTGGAACTCCCATTGTCCGCAAGCAACTTCTTGATTGATCCCTTCAAAATTAAGACCAGCTGCAATACAAACATCAGCATGTTCTTCGACTAAATTTCTTCCATGGGTGTTTTTTCCACCTACCGAACAATAGTATAAACCTTGCGGTGCAGGATATCCACCTACAGGAAAACCAAGAGGCAGTTGTGTCATGGTATCCATGATGAAATACTCCTGTTCAAATCCAAACCAAAAATCATTATCATCATCATCTATAGTCGCTCGCCCATTTGAAACGTGCGGAGTACCATCAGCATTAAGGACTTCAGTCATTACCAAAAATCCGTCTAATCTTTCTGGATCTGGATAAATAGCCACTGGCTTTAATAAGCAATCAGAGGATCCACCTTCAGCTTGCCTAGTCGAACTGCCATCGAATGACCACATTGGGCAATCTTCTAACTTACCACCAAAATCATTGACGACTTTGGTTTTACTTCTAATGTTTTGCGTGGGAGCATAGCCATCTAGCCACAAGTATTCTAATTTTGTCTTACTCATAAAAACATGTTTTACTGTTTTGGTTTTAATTAATTCACTTTAAGAATTGATACTATAACTGTTACATATTGGTAACAATATAGATTTAGATAAAATAAAATTAATATTTCAATTCAAAAATACCTATCAAAAAGAATTTTGATTTTTGAAATATTGTAATCGTATACCAAATGGAAAGTGGTTTTGGAATATGTTGACAAGGTATTTTGTTTGATATTAAGGCATGAACGAACGATCTCGAAGAGTTGAGCGATTAGCTCCAAGAGAGAGAACCGCGATCAGCGGGAGGGCAGGGAGTAAGAGAAATACGGCGAGCATTTTCAACGAAGAGAGCGAGCAAAAGATAAAGTCAAATGTCCCAAAATGAATTCCATTTGGTATACCAATTTATCACATACAAATACATTGTTTAGCTAAAAATTTTATTTCTTGGACAGCAGTCATCTGTATTCATTATATGATTCTAAAAACACTTTTAAGCAACACAAATGAGAAGAATAACTAATTGTAAATAAAACGTAATCACTTGGACAGATTAGTTGTCCAATTGTAGAGGTGCTGAGTAATTTCTGTAGCTAATCCGAACATGAACTTTGTTTATTTTTGGGGTGTCAATTGACTTATAAGACACTTATTCACACATATATTAGTATTAATCAATTGAGAATTAAGTAGGGGTACTTAAAATAGTATTTTATCTAGAGTCCTATTCAAGACTCTGGTTTTTTATTGGGGTATGTTAAATTAATTGATTCTTCGCAACTATAAGATTAGTATTTCTATTGGTAATGGTAATATCTTTGTACCATATATGATCAATATGATAAACACAGAAGAGACTTTGGTAGATGTACAACTTGATTCTATTGAAGATGCCATTAATGATATACGTGCTGGCAAAATCATCATTGTTGTAGATGATGAGGACAGAGAAAATGAAGGTGATTTTATTTGTGCAGCAGAACTCATTACTCCAGATATCGTAAACTTCATGGCTAAACACGGAAGGGGTCTGATCTGCACACCCATTACAGAAAAACTTGCAAGCGAATTGGACTTGAATATGATGGTCAATACCAATACTGCTTTACATGAGACTGCCTTTACTGTGTCTATTGACTATAAAAAAGATGGTTGTACAACAGGTATCTCAACATATGACAGAGCAACAGGCATCAAAGCCTTGACCAATGTTGCAACACGGTCTACAGACTATGCCAGACCTGGGCATATCTTTCCACTGATTGCGAAGGATGGAGGTGTACTAAGGCGGACTGGCCATACAGAAGCTGCTGTTGATCTGGCTACATTAGCCGGATTACAACCTGCTGGCGTACTGGTAGAGATCTTGAATGAAGATGGTTCTATGGCTAGGTTACCACAGCTTGTTGACATAGCAAAGCGATTTGATCTGAAGCTAGTCAGTATCAAAGATTTGGTCAATTATAGAATGAGTAAAGAGCGATTGATCAAACAAGATGTCACTGTATCTTTTGATACAAAGTATGGCAAATTTGATGTGATTGGTTTTACAGAAAAAAACACAAATACCACGCACTTAGTCATTAAGAAAGGGGAATGGACAGATGACCAACCGGTATTAGTCCGTGTTCACTCTTCTTCCAACACAGGTGATATACTAGGTGCTTTACTCTTAGGACACAGTGAGCAAATACAAAAAACACTAGAGAAAATAGCAGAGGCTGGCGAAGGTATTCTGTTGTATCTCAGACAAGATGAAACAGAAAACTCTTTACTGGAAACCTTGCGCCTACTAAAAACGCAACAGGAAGATGGCGTCAAATTGAATCCTTATCCACATGTGACTTCTAGTGATGTGCAACGAAATTTTGGTATTGGTGCTCAGATTTTAAATGAACTTGGTGTTCGCAAAATTAAATTACTGACCAATAATCCTAAGCGCAGAATCGCAATTGATGGTTATGGATTGGAAATAGTAGAAAACATCCCTTACTAGAGAAAATCAAACATATCTGCTTTTTGTTTTCTTACTTTTTCGGCATGTTGTGTCTGGTCTTCATCACTTCTTATCCCAATAGGTACGATAACTACCGAGCTCAATCCTTGCTTATCCAAATTAAGTATGCTATCATATTCTGAAGGAACAAACCCTTCCATGGGGCAAGAATCAATTTGTAAGTCTGCACAAGCATTTAGCAAAAAACCCATCGCCAGATAAGCTTGTTTTTGAGCCCAATCTTTCGTCTTCTCCTCATCCATTGAGGCTAAAAAGCCTTTAATCGTTTTGCTATATAAATCAAGATTTTCGATGGTTACATTTCTAACTTTAGCAATATTAGCTATAAAATTATCCACGTAATTATTGTCGATTTTATTGATAGTACTGAATACAAAGAGGTGAGAACATCCTGCAATCTGTGCTTGGCCATAAGATGCTGGAGTCAGTGACAACAACAGTTCTTTATCCTTGACAATATGCACATGGAAAGGTTGTAATCCATAAGAAGTCGGCGCCAATCGTATTGCTTCAATTAGGGATTGTATTTGTTCTTCTTGCAACTTAATATCAGCATTAAATTTTTTAGTAGCGTATCTCCAGTTAAGATTTGTCATAGTATGTATAAATAGATTAATGTATGAAAGTGTTCATTCTTGTAGCTGGATAGTACTTGAGAATACATTCATCTGTGGGTGTACTGGATTACCAGAAGATCTTCTAAAACTTACAATCTGGCCGACATGATAAATAGCATCAGTCAATGGGCCAGCTAATAAATTCCAAACTGGAAAAGAAGATTCTTGTTCACCCCTTTTAAAAATAATGTCATGGTTCTCCAAATTAGTATCACCACGAAAAGCATCACTAGCTTCTTTTAGTTGAAGTAATGTCTGCTTACGCAATTCTTCATATTCGAGAACTGGCCTTTCTGTACCTCGAATGTTTGGTTCGTTTAATGCCGCATTTCTAACCATTATAGATAAGCCATATAAATGTTCTAATACATCTTGGGTAGGATTGCCGCCATTCCCCGGAAGGTAAGCTAAATCTTCAGCCCTTAGACGATGAGTAGCCCAGTAATAACGGAAGCCAAGTCCATCGATCATTCTAGAGATTACAGACCCAGCAGAATCATCTTCAGGTAAAGCATCTATCCTTGCGTAAGGGATACTTGGATCAAGATCTGTCTCTTTAACGTCAAAGGACAGAGATTGTATTTTCTGTTCAGTCATCTTCTCTTTTTCTATTACAGGAGGTTTTACATTTTGTGTTTTACAAGCAAGTATACAAATCAAAAACAAGGCTATCGTATATGTAAATTTCATTACTTATATTTTTGGCAAAAATAGATGAGTTCTGCAAAAAGCCTAGTGGTTGATCCTTTTTATAATATTGTAAACCGTACTTTAATTCACGTCAAGCCAATTTTAAGCGTGTTTGATTTCAAAATCAATTAGCATCGTCCTTAATTTCTATAGCTTTTCCTAATTGATATGTTCCAAGGTTTCTATGCATGTCTTGAGTAGAAGTATTCGATTGTTCGATTGATGATGAACTTCTATTGAACTTTGATTTAAATCTGTCAATTCTGCTTCGATAATTGTTATTTAAGTTCTGGCAATTTAAAATTTCAGCTTCAAAAGTTGACCCATTTTTTACTTCAAAATCAGGTGTTAAATCTATAGCTTCTCCAGCTCTAAACAAAACTGTTTTGACATCCCCATCAATGATGACATCTGAACTAAGTGACACATTTGCTCGAAAGACACCTTCATCGATTTGTTGAAACTGAGGATTCCCAATATGAATTTGATCAATACAGTTAATGGCGACTTCTCCATTATTATGTTCATGCAAATAATATGTGCTACCCGAATCAGTGATATCAAACACAATAATATTTAAGTAAGACAGTTGGCCTGCTAATCCAATGACTTCGAATTGTAATGTAGCTCCTATAAAATCAGTATTCCTCCCATTAGTATGAAACCCCGCAAGCTTCACTACTCCTGGTTCATTTAGATTACTTATAACAGCAAAGGGTGCTTGACCTTGTTGTAAGCTAAGAACTTGTAATACTGATGGATCATATTCAACATCAATTCTGTATGTTGCTACTAAAAGCCCAGAAGTAGAAATACTTAAAGGGACATCTATGACATCTCCAATTTGCTGCTCAAGATTTTGTAAACCTACTTGAACGTGTTGTTGGGCATTAATTGGGTTCACCACCATAAAGATGAAGACCGCTTTGAAAAATATTATATTTAAAACTCTCATGTTAAATATTAATTTGGACATAAAACATTTGGTAACATAGATATGCATTGTGCGATTGCCACAGCGTCTAATGTATTTATTATTCCATCACTATTTGTATCGGCAAGACTTATACACAATTCGGTACCTATATCTAAATCGTAACAGTCTCCACTAGATGCAACACCTACAACATAATGAGCAACCTTTACTGCATCAAGGATATTTAATTGTCCATCGACATTCACATCCCCCATTATTAAAGGCTCAAATATTTTGGTTGTATAAGTAAAAGTTTCGATTGTCCCATTTGCAAGCACCACATTATTTATAGTCACACTATAGTGTACATCTTCGGATGAGTTTGTAATAATCGGACTTGGCTCCCAAACAATTGAATTGTCGGCAGAAGTCGTGGCATCATCAGATACAATTGTTAGAGGTATGTTATTATTATTTATGTCCTTGACAATGACATCAGCATTTGAAAAATCAGCTGCTGGAATACCGAAAGACCATCTGTCATATACTAGTTCATTAGGTATATATCCATTTGGAGGGTAAGCTATGTAATCATTATAGACGCTTGGATTATTTGTAGATTGGATTACCCACAAAGCATTGAAATCATTAGTCTGACCCACACCAAAGGTTTTTGCTTTAGAATTTAACAACCATCGACGATGTCCAACTTTTTTATTAGAAGAACCTCGATCTTGTATGTATACATTTATTGGATTAAGAGAGTCGCGGTCTATGTAAGGTGAAGAGTTATTATGTCCACCCCATAAATTTGACTTTTGTGCTGCTGTATCTCCAACCATGGTATAACATTGCAAGTTATCAGGCGGGTCATGAGTTAATGTGTCATTTGCATTCATCATAAGTACGGCTTGTTGACATTTAATGTCAAGCGCTGGGGAAAAAGTTATTTGATCTTCAACACCAACCATTCTTCTAAAATAATTGATTCTTTGCAATAACTTATCTTTAGCTATTGTGGAAATAGTACCTGGATTACAAGTCGTCACATCACCTGTCCATTGAAGCAAATCACTATCAATGTTGGATTGTATGTAATTCGTGTGAAATTCTTGAACTGCCTCTGCTCTATCAATTATCTGAGATAAAACTGTGTGACTGCTTAAGGCAATAGTAAATAATAAGATATATTTCAACATAATAGTTAAAGCTAGTAATCACTTTAATTTTTGTTTTAATGGTATCCACTAATATGTAATAGGGAAAACCCTGATAATATATTTATATAAAATAATCATGTGAGAGATATGTCCTTATCTATTGATCGATCACCATTGGAGCAAAGGAATGCAATTGCCCTAATGATTTGGTTCATAGCAAATTGTAATTATTCAGACAATTATCCAATGGATCATGTAATGTAATTTCAAATTAATTGTCTAAATGATTGATTACTTTTAGACCCTAATTTTAAAAACGATGGCTTCATTCAACATCAAAGAGTACATAAATAGACTATTCAACCAAGAAGTACTTACAAAGTCGGAAACCAAAGAAATACTCACACAAATTGGAAATGGAAATGTTGACCCACATCAGACTGCAGCTTTATTGAGTTGTTATCAAATGCGGCCGATAACTGGAGAAGAGCTTTCTGGCTTTAGGGAAGCGATGATCGAATTGTGTCTACCCATAGACTTTATCAGAGACGATATCATTGATATTGTAGGTACAGGAGGTGATGGTAAAAACACATTTAATATTTCTACGGCAACTAGCTTTGTCGTTGCAGGCGCAGGATACAAAGTCGCCAAGCATGGCAACAAAGGTGTCTCTTCACCTTGTGGCTCTTCCAATGTCCTAGAACATCTCGGCTATACCTTCTCTAATGACTATGATAAATTGAAAAATGATCTGGATAAAGCAAACTTTTGTTTTTTTCATGCACCTTTTTTTCATCCAGCTATGAAAGAAGTCGTGCCAATCCGAAAAGCACTTCAAGTCAAAACCTTCTTCAATGTTATGGGTCCTTTACTCAACCCAGCACAACCGAAGCAACAGCTCTCTGGCGTGTATCACAAATCAATACTACCCTTATACGAGAAAGTGTTTACGGATATGGGGATCAATTTCGCCGTAGTATATGCACATGATGGTTATGATGAAATTTCATTAACTGACAAATTCACCATCGTCACAAAAGAAGGCTCACAAGACTATGCTCCAGAAGACCTCGGCTTTGCCAGAGTGAAACCTGAAGCACTATTTGGAGGAGAAACAATAGAAGATGCAGCAAACATTTTTAAGACAGTCTTAAGAGCAGAAGGAACAACATCTCAAAAAAATGTGGTGATCATTAATGCAGCATTTGCCATTCAGTGCTTTGATCAGCAAAAACCAATTGGACATTGTATCACCGAAGCAAAAAAATCGCTAGAGTCAGGAATGGCATATAAAAAACTACAATTAGCAACTGAACGATAATTAGGTATATTTTTGGTAAATAGATGTATCAATACAAATGAATAAAGACAAAAAGAAAAGTTCATTAAGCTGGGAAGATTTTCAGGCAATGGGTAATCCAGAAAATGTCCCTGAGGCACCAGAAGAAGTGACTGAAGATCAAGAACCTGCAAAAAGCAAGATGGTAGTGAGAGTCTATCTCGAAAGAAAAAATAGAGGTGGTAAAACAGCAACCATTATCAAAGGCCTTGATTTGTATGATGATGAATTGGAGGTATTAGCTAAAAAACTAAAAAGCTCTTTAGGCATAGGAGGAGCTGTCAAAGATGGAGAAATTGTTTTGCAAGGCGATAAACGCGTGAAAGCCTGTGAATATTTAAAAAAACAGGGATATGCTAATACTAAGAATGCAGGAGCATAAGTAGATCAAAGTAGTTTATTATATTGCATTATAAATTTTTAATGAATGCCTTAGAATTACAAGCAAATTCTTAAGTAGTCACCAAACTAAATTAATATCTGATGCTGATAGGAGTTATTTTATGTTTTATACTCGGATATGTTGCTATTGTATTTGAGCATCCACTCAAACTAGATAAAACTGTTCCTGCCTTATTAATGGCAGCGCTATGTTGGGCATTTATATCTATTGGTCACCTGCCAGTCCTTGACCATCACTTTGAGTTCATGGATGAAGGTGGAGATTATTATAAATGGTTAAGCCCAGTCCTCCTTCATCATATGGGTAAAACTGCAGAAATACTTGTCTTCCTAATTGGAGCAATGACTATTGTAGAATTGGTTGATCTTCATAAGGGTTTCGCTGTGATTACAAATAGAATCACGACCACCAGTAAAAAGAAGATGTTGTTTTTAATCTGTGTCTTAGGATTTTTCCTCTCTGCTACACTTGACAACCTTGCCTCTACCATCGTTTTAGTCTCTTTGCTAAGAAGGCTAGTTCCCAATAAAACTGAGCGACTATGGTTTGTTAGTCTTGGTGTCATCGCAGCAAATGCTGGCGGTGCTTGGTCTCCGATTGGTGATGTGACAACGACAATGCTTTGGATACAAGATAAAGTATCAACAATAGGTTTGATCCAAAACTTAGTTATCCCATCTATAGTCTGTATTGTTGTTCCAGCGGTAATTGCAAGTTTTTTACCTGCATTCAGAGGGAACATAACACCTCCAAAAGACAGAGATGTCGATAAAGCAATAGAAGCTGAAAATCTACTCAGTAGTCGTATCATGTTGATCGTAGGCGTTGGAGCGTTAGTTTTTGTACCTGTCTTCAAAGCGGTAACGCACTTACCTCCATATGTGGGAATGATGTTGGGATTAGGCGTGGTATGGTTAGTCTCAGAATACATACATCCAGAAGAAGACTTTGACGAAGAGCGCAAACATTTATACTCGGCACATACAGCATTGTCTCGAATTGAGATGTCAAGCATCCTCTTTTTTCTAGGAATCTTACTGGCAGTTGCCGCTTTAGAATCCTTAGGTGTTCTTTTAGACATAGCCCAATACCTCGATAATAATATACCCAATAGAAATGTTGTGGTCATGCTAATCGGAGTCTTTAGTGCAATCATAGATAATGTGCCACTTGTTGCAGGCACAATGGGGATGTATCAATACCCTACGGATGATTATTTGTGGCACTTTATAGCCTATTCGGCTGGTACGGGAGGTTCAATGTTGATCATCGGTTCTGCTGCAGGTGTTGCTGCGATGGGAATGGAGAGAATAGATTTCATTTGGTATTTAAAAAATATTGGATGGCTGGCTGCACTTGGGTTTCTAGCTGGAGCAGGTGTTTACATTTTGCTCCACGGTGGTGGATAGTCCATTAGGCATTTATATAAAAAGTCTAAGATTCGTTTTCTCTTTTTAAAATTATCTCTGGTAATTCCTGCTTTGGTGGCTTTACATCTGAAAGGTGTATCACAGGCAAGCCAATCAATTCTGTTTTTATAATAATGTTGTCTGTATTATCTTCAATGTCATTGATGAGGAGAGAAACAACATTGGCAGAGAATTGGAGAGTTGCTTTTGCTAGTTTCTGACTGTGTGTAAAATAGCTAAGTAGAGGTTTGATGTATTTTTGCAAATCGGATATTGCATTCATTTGCTCGTTGACGGTCTCTACTATCGTATCCTTTTGTTTTTCGATAGCTGAATCTACCAATGATTTCACAGGCAAATGTATTATGCCAATATTGACATCTGGACTATCAATCCATCGATGAGAATCATAATTAAATTTAGCCTGCAATTGCCAATCCTCACTTATCGCATAGCCTGTAGAGCAATTCAATTGGACCACCCCATCTCCTGCAACATCAGCTAACAATGTCTTTTTCTCTACATCAACTCGAGCTGTTAAAGAAATTGAGAGTAATGACTTTGTAAACTTAAGGTCATTCAATTTAATTTTAGATAACTGTACAGTTGCACCTTTCACATCAAACGTCAATTTAGAACTTGGGATTGAGGAAAGATGATAATTGCATTCCTTCAATAATTGTTGTTTTTCAACTTTTATGATTAGCTCCATATCTTCTAATATCTCGTTATAAATTTCGCTCAAACATATTTAATTTTTTCCAATGATCAAGCCATCATTTTCAGCTAAGTGAAGCTATAAACTATATATTTTGCTTTTAGATATAATTTATATAGTTTTGAGTAACCCTTTTAACACTACTTTCTTATATTATCATAATCTGCATGAAACGAACTGGTATACCCGTACTACTGTATCTTATCTTTTCTATAAGTTCTGGATTTTGTCAACTCCCCGTTGTCAATATGTATACTGACTCTGTCAAGGATAGTATCAATACGCTGAAACTTGAAGAAAGTAGCGCCATTTCCGAAGGTGATTACCAAATCGCCCATCAGAAGAGAATGATCATTGAAAATCTTGAAGAAAAATTAAGGCTTGAAGAAAATGTGTTGTTTCTCGAAATGAAGCAACAAGAATTTGATTTAACAAACACGACTTTGAACAATCTTCTTCTTCAAAAGGAGCTAGAAAGAAACACTAAATCTAAAATAGCACTTATTATAATCATTGGCTTGCTGTCAATAGTCATTTTTGGTGCTTATCTTCTCTGGCGTCAAAACAAAACATTCTCCTTTAAGCTCCAAGAAAAAGTAAAAGACCAGACTCAGTCTCTTAAGATCATGAATGAACAACTGATTGATAATAATCAAGAATTAAAGAGATTCAGTCACATCGCATCTCATGACATCAAAGAACCAATCCGTAATATTGGAAGTTTTATCAAACTTATTAGAAGAAAAATAACTCCGGATCAAGAACAACAATTACAAAGTTATTTTGAAATCATTGATAGAAGTACAAATCAAATTTACACTTTAGTGGAAGACATAATGCAATACACTAAAATTGGAAATAAGGAAAATATACCAACAGAAATAGTTAATCTGAATGACATGGTAGATTCGATTATATCAAATATGAGTTCATTTATTTCAAGCAATAATGCTGTTGTCGAAAAAATAAGTCTCCAACCAATTCATTCAAACAATTCGCTTCTTTTTATCATTCTTAAGAACCTAATCGAAAATGGTATAAAATACAATGAAGAAGAAGTACCAAGGATTAAAGCATCTTATACAAAGACAGATTATGGACATGAAATCTCTGTTCAGGATAATGGTATAGGGATTGTCCCTAAATATCGAAAGGATATTTTTGACATGTTTACACGCCTTCATACTCGCACGGAATACGACGGCACAGGACTAGGACTGTCCATTGTACAATCTTGTGTACATCGAATGGGAGGAGTAATACAACTCAAATCAGAAGTAGGATTTGGTAGTAAGTTTACAATTATTTTACCGATAAGAGTCACAACTAAACAACCAGATAATAAGCAAATTCCACTGTCGAGAGTAGGTTGAGTTAGTGTTTTAGCGAATATTATAATCACAATGATTATCTTAGTCGTAAACACATAATATATGCTACGTTTTTCTATTGTTATATTCATCATTCTCAGTTTTGATTTTTCTTCTTTTGACCTTCATAGCCAGTCCATAGATGAGTCATTATATTCAGGAGTAGAGTGGAGACATATCGGACCTTTCAGAGGAGGTCGATCTTGTGCAGTGACAGGAGTACCCGGCAAACCTAATTTATTTTATATGGGTGCAGCGGGCGGTGGTGTTTGGAAAACACAAGATGGAGGACAATCATGGGAAAACATTTCTGATGGTTTTTTTGGAGGATCTATCGGTAGTGTCGCAGTCAGCGAATCAGACAATAATGTCATCTATGTCGGTGGTGGAGAAAAGACTGTTAGAGGAAATGTGTCCTATGGCTATGGCGCCTGGCGCTCTGTAGACGCAGGGAAATCATGGACATCAATCGGTCTCAAAAATTCCAGACACATTTCTAGAATACGTATTAATCCTAAAAATGCAGACATTGCCTTTGCTGCTGTGATGGGAGATCTGTATAAAGGTAGCCAAGAAAGAGGCGTATATAAAACAATTGATGGTGGTCAAAGCTGGAAGCGAGTGCTCTTCGCAAATCAAGACGCAGGGGCAGTAGACTTAGTTATTGACCCAAACAACCCACGCGTCTTATACGCATCAACTTGGAGAATCAGAAGAACGCCTTACTCCTTGTCATCTGGTGGTGATGGCTCTGGCCTTTGGAAAAGCACAGACAGTGGAGACACTTGGACAGAAATCACATCAAATGAGGGTCTACCTTCAGGCAATTGGGGTATATCAGGTGTTGCAGTTTCACCTTTAAATTCAGAAAGAGTTTGGGCAATCATAGAAAATGAAAAAGGTGGTGTGTATCGGTCTGATGATTCGGGGAAGACTTGGAAAAAAATAAATGAGAGCCGTGCCCTTAGACAACGAGCTTGGTATTATACAAGAATATATGCCGACACGCAAGATGAAGATATCGTATACGTGGTGAATGTCAGATATCATAAATCTAAAGATGGTGGTCAGACTTTCTCACCAAACGTTGCACCTCATGGAGATCACCATGACCTTTGGATTGCACCAGAGGATAACCAACGAATGATCATCGCTGATGACGGTGGAGCTCAAGTCAGTTACAATGCTGGTGGCACATGGTCAACCTATCACAATCAGCCAACAGCGCAATTTTATCGGGTGACTACAGACAACCATGAGCCATATAGAATCTACGTTGCACAACAAGACAACAGTACAATTAGAATTGCGCATCGATCTAGTGGAAGTTCAATAGGCGAAAGCGATTGGGAACCTACAGCTGGTGGAGAATCTGCTCATATAGCACCAGACCCTCTAAATCCAGAAATTGTTTATGGTGGCAGTTATGGTGGATTTTTATCTAGAAAAGATCATTCAAATGGGACAACGAGAGCTATCAATGTATGGCCAGACGATCCAATGGGTCACGGTGCAGAAGGCATGAAGTATCGATTCCAATGGAACTTCCCGATTTTCTTTTCGAAGCATGACCCTAAAAAATTATACACTGCATCTAATCATCTCCACGTGTCAACAGATGAAGGTCAAAGTTGGGAAATCATCAGTCCAGATTTGACGAGAAATGATCCTGACAAACTCGGCCCATCAGGAGGTCCAATCACAAAAGATAACACTGGTGTTGAATATTATTGCACGATTTTCGCAATCGATGAATCACCAATTACAAAAGGTGTTATCTGGGCAGGATCAGATGATGGCCTCATTCATTTAACCAAAAATGGGGGCGGAGATTGGACGAATGTGACACCTAATAATAAGCCAGAATGGCTGATGATAAACAGCATAGAGCCAGATCCATTTAATGAAGCAGGGTGCTATATCGCAGGTACATTATATAAGGCTGGTGATTATAGACCATATTTATATAAGACTAACAATTGGGGTGCATCATGGACTAAAATTACAAGCGGTATTCCTGATGACCATTTTACAAGAGTCTTACGAGCAGACCCGAAACGTAAAGGCCTACTGTATGCTGGAACAGAGTCAGGCATGTATATATCTTTTGATGACGGCAGACAATGGTCTAAGTTTCAGCAAAACTTACCTATCGTACCCATCACAGACCTAACCATCAAAAACGATAATCTAATTGCTGCCACTCAAGGGCGAAGTATATGGATGATTGATGACTTGACAGTCCTGCATCAACTAGACCCAGCAATAGCAAAAACGGATTTACATCTATTCCAACCAACAGATGCTGCACGACTGGCTGGCTCTCAAAATAAAAAAGTAAAAGGTGCTGGTATGAATCACCCAGCAGGTGTTATGATCAATTACGTTATTCCAAAATTTAGTGAAGAAGACAGTGTCGCTATTAGTTTTATGGATAGCGAAGGTCAGCTAATCAGAACATACAGCAACAAAGCTGAAGACAAGAAGGATAAGTTAGAAGTAAAAGAAGGGACCAATACATTTGCGTGGGATATGCGGTACCCTTCTGCAAAAGATTTTGAAGGTATGATTTTATGGTGGGGATCGCTCAATGGCGCTAAAGCTCCTCCGGGTGACTATGAAGTAACGTTGAGCCTAAATGATAAAGCAGAGACTTCTACATTTTCTATTTTACCAAACCCTCAACTAGATTTACCTCAAGAAGATTATGAAGCACAATTTACGTTCATCAAAGAAATCAATGAAACAGTGTCAAGTGCTCACGAAACCATAATAGATATACGGACGCTAAAAAAACAAATGAAAGGTTATAAGGATATCGCTGGTGATCAGGCAGAAATTGTTGAAGATATAGAGCGCATAGATTCACTATTGACTGATGTAGAAACGACATTGTATCAGACCAAAAATGAAAGTCGCCAAGATCCACTAAATTTCCCAATCAAATTAACCAATAAATTAGCGCACTTAAATTCATTGACAGGCATGAGTGACTTTAAACCGACGGAGCAATCCATTGCGCTTAAAAAAGAATTGGAAGAGAAAATTTGGGCAGAAATAGATACGTACCAAAACATCATTCAGACAGATATCCCTGAATTAAATCAAATGATCAAATTGAGTCAGATAGATGCGATTAAAGTACCGACTAAAGCAGACAAACCATAAGATGAATGTCGCAAGTCGCAACAAAATTTGAATAAGTCAATTCATCATCTCATTAATGAGGTGAGAGCTTGTACCATTTGCAAAAATCATCTTCCTGATGGTGTTAATCCCATCCTTGAGTTTTCGTCATCATCAAAAATCTTGTTGATTAGTCAAGCCCCGGGAAGGGTTGTTCATCTCAACAATAAAGCTTGGGCAGATAAAAGTGGAAAACGTTTGCGAGATTGGCTCAGCGTATCTGAAGAACAATTTTATGATACCGATAATTTCGCAATTCTACCAATGGGATTCTGCTATCCTGGTAAAGGTAAATCAGGCGATCTTCCTCCTCGCAAAGAATGTGCCCCCTTGTGGCATCCACACATCTTCAATTCTCTAGAAAATGTGAAATTAAAATTGTTGATAGGTGCCTATGCTCAGGATTATTATTTGGAATCTACGTACTTAACCCTGACAGAAAGAGTCAAACACCATCATGAGTTTTTGCCAGAATATTTTCCGCTGCCCCACCCTTCACCTAGGAATAATATATGGATGAAAAAGAATGAGTGGTTTTCAGAAGAAGTATTGCCTGTACTTAAAGAAGTTGTACATACTGTGTTGGAACAAACGCCTTGAGTCTAATGACATGCTAAGAATTCTGATCAACTGCCGCTCTCACACTTCCTGCTTGCAACAATTTTTCTTTAGCATCTTCATAAGATGTGCCTAATTTTTGCATCACCATTTTTGTGCCTCGGTCTACCAATTTGGCATTTGAGAGCTGCATATCAACCATTTTATTGTCCTTGACACGACCGAGTTTCACCATAACTGATGTGGAGATCATATTGAGAATAAGTTTTTGAGCTGTTCCTGATTTCATCCGCGTACTGCCTGTCACAAATTCTGGGCCGACATCAACAGCAATAGGGAAATCTGAAACCTCTGTTAGAGGAGAACCAGGATTACAGGTAATGCATCCAGTAATAATCTTTTGTTCTTGACATTTTTTGAGTCCACTGATAACATATGGTGTGGTCCCTGATGCAGCTATTCCAATGACCACATCTTGGGCGTCGATATTCCATTCACTCATATCTTTCCACGCCTGATCTTCACTATCCTCTGCAAATTCTTGCGACTTTCGTATGGCAGCATCTCCACCAGACATAATGCCAATCACCCAGTCGAAAGGCACTCCAAATGTAGGTGGACATTCAGAAGCATCTACCACACCTAGCCGTCCACTTGTCCCTGCACCTATATAAAACAAACGGCCACCTTCAGCCATTTTATTCACAATGGCATCGACCAATGGTTCTATTTGAGAAATAATTAATTTAATTGCAGGTGCCACTTTGTGATCTTCCTGATTAATGTTTGCTAGTAATTCAGCTGTTGACATTTTATCCAAATGTCTGTGCAAAGAATCTTCTTCAGTAATTTTTCTAAATGTATCTGCCACTTTATTTTTTTGATTTACTATACCAAATAGGATTCTTTGAGACATTTGACTTTGTCTTTTGCTGCCTTGATAGCAAACAAAATACTTTGACAATTTAATTACAAACTACTTTCCATTTGGTGCAGAATTCGAAATCGCCCACAAACCTAAAAATGTCAACAAGCCATTTAATGCTAAAATGGTGAAACCAAATTCGAAGCCATTGAACCAAATTGCTGAATATTTATTCAACACAAAACAAATTATTGGGGAGGCTAAACAGACCAATAGAACATATTTATCCTTGACAAATCTTTTCGTAAATAATCCAAAACTAAACAAGCCAAGTAAGGGACCATAAGTAAATCCTGCAGCTACAAATAATTCATTTATAATCGAATCTCTATTAATAAACTTAACGACTAAAATCACAAGCAATAAAATGATTGAAAAACAGATATGTACGATAAGCCTCGTTCTCTTTTTTTCTTGCTCAGTTCTATCAGTTTTTTTAAAATCTAAAAAGTCAACGCAGAAGGAAGTAGTCAAAGAAGTCAATGCCGAGTCTGCACTCGAATATGCTGCTGCGATTAGTCCTAATAAAAATACAACACCTATAAATGGAGATAAATGTTCTAATGCCAAAGTTGGATACAATTGATCTTTTCTAATTGGAATCTCAATCCCTTGTTGATTAGCATAAATATACATCAAAGCTCCCATCGATAAAAAAAGTAGATTCGCAAAGATGAGTACGATACTAAACGTGAACATATTTTTCTGTGCGTCACCAAGCGTTTTACAAGTGAGATTTTTTTGCATCATATCCTGATCAAGTCCTGTCATCACGATGGCTATTAATGCGCCACTTGAAAATTGCTTGTAAAAATTATTTGGATCACTCCACCCTCCTTCAAAGAAAAACAGTTGAGAATACTCACTATTTTTAATCGTTGGAATTAAGTCACTAAAACCTAAATCCATACCGTTTAGTATAGCAGAGATTGTCAACACAACAGCCGTCAGCATACAAACAGTTTGCAAGGTATCCGTCCATACGATCGTTTTTATTCCGCCGCGATATGTATATATCCAAATAAGTAAAATAGCAATGACTACTGTCAACCAAAAAGGGACACCAAATTGATCAAGCACAAATTTTTGTAACACTATAGCGACTAGAAATAAGCGCATCGACGCACCAATAATTCTCGAAGACAAAAAATAAAACGCACCCGTTTTATAGCTCACTGGACCAAACCTATCTTCTAAATATTCGTAAATAGAAGTCAGGTTTAGTTTATAATATGCAGGTAATAGTACGGTCGCTATGACAAAATATCCGACCAGATAACCAAAGACCACCTGCATGTAAGAGAAGCTCATATTCAATCCACCTGCACCGACAGTGCCAGGCACCGAAATAAAAGTCACACCAGATAAAGAAGCACCGACCATACCCACAGCTACTAAAAGCCATGGAGACTTCTTATTCGCTGTAAAGAAAGTCTCGTTATTTGAGCCCTTTGAAGTGACTGAAGAAATCAACATCAGCAGAAGGAAATAGCCAAAAATAACTGCCAATAATATAAATGGTGAAATAGTCATATGATAATTACAGCTAATGTATTACTAATTATGTATTCGGACTACTAAAAGCCATAGGACTTCATGGAACAGATGAAATTACTATTCAATCAAAGCATCGAATACTCGTTCCCATTCATCCCACCCACCTAATGTTGCAAAAGAACTGTTGTGCCAGATAAAACTAAAATGTCCATTTACCTTTTTAAGTGTCTGCTTAATTTCTCTGATGATCTGAATAGCCTGAGTAATCGTATATTTTTGATATTCTTTAAGTGTGACATCCATAACTGAAAAGGGATGAATCAATAGATCTGTTTTTTCTTCAGCTAGCAAATCATAAAAATAAAATGGCAAACTGGTACCTGCTCTAAATCCACATTGATCCGCATAGCCCATACTAAAGTCATGCTGGATGTCTAAGGTGATTAGATCATTGTATGTCTGTGGTATGCTTAATTTCAAATAATGTTGTCGACTCGTACTTATCGACCTTCCTATTCGTTGTTCTAGCCATTGTTTTTCTCGTTTAATTTTCACCACATCTCCAGTGCTCGCATAAGAGGGATGGACACCTACAGTCGCGAAGGATTCTTGGTCTCTGATTAATTTTTCAAATTCAATATTATCTAAAAAATATGCTGTATCAAATGGAGGCGAATGGTAGCACAAGAAAAAATAATGGCTATTAAACCCTTGCAACTTTTCTTTCAACATAGAGAACGTGTCGAAGGGGTCTTTGCCAGATTTGTATGCTTGACGTTGCTCTTGCAGGACAGCCTGTTGACCTTTGATTGTCTTCTTGAATTGACTGCCTATTGCATGCAATGGCTTTCTTTGCAGATACGCCCATGCAACATCAACATCAATGGTTGGTGAAATTTGAAACGGCTTAGGCTGAAGTAAATCGATGTTCCATTTTTTCTCAATCTTATCACGTAAAAGCATGACCCATTCATCAACGACTGGTCTATTCAGATAATCATTCCTCCTCGCATGAGAAGCTTCAGAAGGAAAACGCCCATGTTGATCAGGAGTAAAGGCTTGATATTCTTCATACCTACTTAGACAGAAAAACGTCGAAGCGAATAAATCAAAATGTATGTCATAAGTGGTTTCATCTGAAGGAAATAGCTCTATAATATCCCCTTTTCTGACTCTGGGCCTAGCAAGATTAAGTTCGTTGACTTCATTAAAAAAGCCAGAGTTGTAGATTGACAAACAGTTTTCTAAAGGATTAAATCTATAATCAATGCAGCGATCATCATCGATTTGCCCGTCAATTGATTGCAGACAATGGATAGTGATGCCTAGACGCTCTTCTAAGAAATTAAGCACGAATTCAAGTCTAGGGGAATTCTTTTCTATCAGAATTTTAATCTCTTTCATACACGTTTATACATAACAAAGTCAGTGTAGTCAACAAATAATTGTGTTTAATCAAATCAAAAGAAGCGTAAACTGGACAAAAGCAGTCAATTTATCAAAATTTTTCAAGCAGAATTGCTCAATACTGTTTACTTTAGTATCCAAATGAGGCTCCCTATCATCACTATACTTTGTTTTTTGGGTCTAATGTCGACAGCTTTAAGTCAAGTCGTTTTTCAGCCAAAACAAATTGAAACCAATAACAAAGGAGTGTTGTATGATTTTGAACGTTCATTTGATTTCAAGATATATACAAACGGATTTAGTATTGGTATGTCATTCGGAGAAATAGAATCCTATTACAAAACAAGCTACTTCTCAATTGAATTTGGCACACTCAAGGATTTTCGAGAGAGAAGACAAAATAGAAATGTCACGTTCAGGAGTAACGGCCTTTCTTCTTCCTTTATTTATGGAAAACAAAACAGCATTTATCTCTTAAAATTTGGCAAGGGGAAGAAAGTATATCTAACAGAGAAGGCTAAGCGAAAAGGCTTAGCTGTCGGCTTCAACTATAATTACGGCTTAACTGTCGCACTAAAAAAACCTTACTACTTAGAAATTGTCAATCGTAACGCTTCGGATTCAGATGACGAGTTGTTTACTGTTCGAGCAACTGATGAGACTATGGAAGACTTTCTAAATTTCAACATCATCTTTGGTGGCTCCAGTTATTTTCAAGGATTTTGGAATATCCGCCCAACAGTTGGTGCACATGCTAAGATCGGAGCACATTTTGCATTTGGAGCATACGATCAATCCATCAAATCTGTGGAAGTCGGTCTGCAAGCAGAAGCATTTCCTAGACGACTGCCAATACTCGTGGAGAGAGAAAACATCCGCAATCGACATGTCTATGTGAATATGTATGTGCTGGCTCAGTTTGGGAAGAGAAAGTAACATTCCTATCCAACTCTCACACTAAGTACTCTTCAGAATAACAAGGCAATGTATCATCTCCTACAAAGTGTTCTTTACCCAAAAAATCAATGGCATTGAAGTCTATCTAATTCTTTATTAGGTACCCCACTTAAGATTCTCGAACAGTTTATAACAGAACGGTGAAGTTTCTTATCTTACATGGAGACTAGACTCTGAGTGACTCATGGTTGAAAAAAAATTACAACAATATTGGAATAGGAATTTGAGGTATCTACTCATCTTATTAAGTATTTGGTTTTTGGTGTCTTATGGGTGTGGTATTTTATTCGCAGATGTCTTAAACAACATAAAAATTGGTGGATTCCCATTAGGCTTCTGGTTTGCACAACAAGGGGCAATTTACGTTTTTGTCATCCTCATTTTTGCCTATGTTTATTTAATGAATAAGCTGGACAAAGAATTTGATGTTGATGAAAAGTGATACATCAATTCAACATCTTAAAACTGTAATCTTGTGAGCATTCAGACTTGGACTTATATTATTGTTGGGATAACGTTTGCGCTTTACATCGGCGTAGCTATCATGGCTAGAGCAGGTTCTACTAAGGAATTTTATGTCGCGGGTGGTGGCGTATCACCTTTAGCAAATGGTATGGCGACGGCTGCTGACTGGATGAGTGCAGCATCATATTTATCTATGGCTGGATTGATTTCATTCATGGGATATGCAGGTGCTCAGTATTTGATGGGTTGGACTGGCGGGTATGTTTTGCTTGCCTTATTACTTGCACCCTATCTAAGGAAATTTGGCAAATTTACGGTCCCTGATTTTATAGGCGAGCGATATTATTCCAATCTAGCAAGAGTTGTTGCAGTCCTCTGTACACTTCTCGTTTCATTTACTTATGTCGTTGGTCAGATGAGAGGTGTTGGAGTTGCTTTTGCACGTTTTCTAGAAGTACCATTTTCGACTGGTATTTTTATTGGGATTGGTATTGTCTTTTTTTATGCCGTTCTAGGCGGAATGAAAGGAATCACATATACACAGGTTACTCAGTTCTGTGTACTTATTTTTGCTTTTACTGTACCAGCAGTTTTCATTTCTTTACAAATGGTAGGAAATCCGATACCACAACTTGGCTTTGGAGGGCAGATGGAAGATGGAACATACTTATTAGATAAATTAAATCAGTTAAGTGTTGATCTTGGATTTGCAGAATACACCAATTCGGGAATGGATGACCGAATCAATGTTTTTTTTATAACTGCTGCTTTAATGTTCGGGACAGCAGGATTACCTCATGTCATCGTTAGATTTTTTACAGTACCTAAAGTAAAGGATGCTCGAATATCAGCTGGCTATGCCTTGTTGTTTATAGCAATTCTCTACACGACAGCTCCAGCGGTTGCCACATTCGCTCGAACTAATTTAATTCAAACCGTCAGTAATAAAGAATATGACACAATGCCTTCATGGTTTAAAAAATGGGAAGACTCAAACTTGATCACCTTTGAGGATAAAAATAAAGATGGCGTCATCCAATATGTCGCTGATGCAGAAATGAATGAGCTCACCATTGACAGAGACATTATCGTACTTGCAAATCCAGAGATTGCTAATTTGCCTGCATGGGTGATTGCACTTGTTATAGCTGGTGGGCTAGCGGCTGCATTATCAACAGCTGCTGGTTTGCTATTGGTTATTGCCACATCAATCTCGCATGATTTATTGAAGAAAAACTTGATGCCTCACATTTCTGAAAAAGGTGAATTGTTAGCTGCACGAGTAGCAATTGCAATCGCCGTCATATTTGCAGGGGTTGCTGGACTTAATCCACCAGGTTTTGTTGCACAAGTGGTTGCCTTAGCATTTGGACTCGCTGCATCCTCTTTTTTCCCCGCGATTATTCTTGGAATTTTTGACAAACGAATGAATAAAGAAGGAGCAATCCTTGGAATGATTGTCGGCGTACTTTTCACCTCTATATATATTTGGTATTTCAAACCACAACTAGGTGGACCAGGCTTACCAGAAAATTATTGGTTTGGTATTAAACCTGAAGGGATAGGTGTATTAGGCATGATACTTAACTTAGTCGTCTCTCTTGTCGTCAGTCGACTAACTCCCGCTCCTCCAAAAGAAATTCAAAGGCTAGTGAATGACATAAGAATTCCACGAGGATCAAGTTCTCCAGGGGCAGCTCACTAAGCTTGATAAAATTGAGATGAGTATTCCCAAATTTTCCTACGCGAGTTTTTGATTCCTGAAGGATTGCGGGCTTCTACAATTTGGATTAATATTAATAAACAATTCAAGACTTTACGTATGAAAAAAATAAAAATCAAATCTTATATTGAGGAAGCACAAAAATTAACACATGACTACGCAGATAAAAGATTTAGCACACTATAAATCACTTTACAAACAAAGTGTTGATGATCCAGAAGGCTTTTGGAAACATGAAGCAGAAAGCTTTGTTTGGTTTGAACCGTTTACAGAGGTATGCAAATGGAATTTTAAAGAGCCAGACGTCAAATGGTTTATTAATGGTAAAACCAACATCACATATAATTGTCTCGATCGACATTTGGTCGAAAGACCTGATCAACCTGCTATCCTATGGGAGCCAAATGATCCTAAAGACGACGTAGTCACTTATACCTATCAGCAATTACATGACAAGGTTTGTCAAACTGCCAATGCGCTCAAAGAAATGGGTGTCGCCAAAGGAGATAGAGTTGTCTTCTACATGCCCATGGTGCCAGAGTTGGCGATTGGGTTATTGGCTTGTGCCAGAATAGGTGCTGTGCACTCTGTGGTATTCGCAGGATTCTCCGCCCAAGCACTTGCAGATCGAGTCAATGATGCAACTGCCAAAATGATTATTTGTTCTGATTTTAATAAACGTGGTGCCAAACGTATTCCAGTTAAAAAAGTCGTTGATGATGCTTTGGCAATTGGATGTCCTTCAGTTGAAACAGTATTGGTGCATAAAAATATAGGAGACGACATTGCGACCTCTTCAAAAGATAAATGGTGGCATGAGCAAGTCGATCATCAGCCCATCATGTGTGAAGCAGAGTTGATGGATGCCGAGGATATGTTGTTTATCCTTTACACATCTGGCTCTACAGGTAAACCTAAAGGAGTCGTGCATACAATCGGAGGGTACATGGTATACACTTGCTTTTCGTTTAGCAATGTTTTCCAATATAAAGAAGGAGACATCTATTGGTGCACCGCTGACATAGGCTGGATCACTGGTCACTCGTATATCGTCTACGGTCCACTTCTCGCTGGAGCAACATCACTCATGTTTGAAGGAGTCCCAACATTCCCAGATGCAGGTCGCTTTTGGGAGATTTGTGAAAAACATAAGGTCAATCAGTTTTATACAGCACCAACTGCCATAAGAGCATTGATGGCAAAAGGTGATGAATGGCCAGCGAAATATGATTTGTCTTCCATTAAATTACTTGGTTCTGTTGGCGAACCCATCAATGAGGAGGCGTGGCATTGGTACGACAAACACATTGGCAAAGGACAATCACCAATCATCGATACCTGGTGGCAAACAGAAACTGGAGGTATTATGATCACTCCACTACCTGGAATTACTGATGCTAAACCAACTTATGCGTCTTATCCGTTGCCTGGCATTCAACCAGTATTTGTGGACACAGAAGGGAATCCCTTAGAAGGAAATGATATCGAAGGTTTGTTGTGTATTAAACACCCATGGCCATCAATGTTGAGAACCACATATGGCGATCATGAAAGATGCAGACAGGTGTATTTCTCTGCATTCAAGAATTTATATTTTACTGGTGATGGAGCACGAAAAGATGCAGATGGTAGGATCAGAGTGATCGGCAGAGTCGATGATGTCATCAATGTATCAGGTCATCGTCTCGGTACTGCAGAAGTGGAAAATGCGATTAATGCACATCCTAATCTTGTAGAGTCAGCAGTTGTTGGTTATCCACATGATATAAAAGGGCAAGGCATCTATGCCTATGTCATTTCGCAAGGCAAAGAGCTGGATGATGCCTTTAGAAAAGAAATACTTGATGTTGTCACAAAAGAAATCGGACCAATTGCCAAGCCTGATAAAATTCAATTTACTGATGGTTTGCCAAAGACCAGATCAGGAAAAATCATGCGTCGTATTTTACGCAAGATTGCCTCGAATGATACTTCGAAACTTGGGGATACTTCTACATTGTTGAATCCTGACGTAGTGGAGCAATTGATCGAGGGGGCGAAGGAGGTTTAGGGAAGAATGGCCTGGTGGTGGACGGCCTCTTTGACTTGTTCGACCACCCCGCCCTGGCGGGCACCCCTCCGAATGGAGGGTAATTTGCATCATTCGTAAAAGTAACAGCTGCTTATAGAAGGAGCATTAATTTCTACCAACGGGTGGACATCTACCCTCAAAAGTAAGAGGCGTTCCACTGAATGAAAGTACCACTTTTTGCCTACTATTAATGCCTTTATATAGTAGGGCCAAATTCTCCTCCAAGGAAAGACCGACTGGTCTGCACTAGCGGAATATGATGTGCTAAATGCACATCATATAAGGAGGGAACCTCGACTCCTGGAGAGGATGGGTGGCCCAATGGTGGATGACGAGGTGGTCTTAACCAAAGGGGACTGGCAGCCAACTATAGGTGGATGACGAGATGGTATTCCCCCTTATGCATTAGAATCCGAAAAGGCAGGATGGTTTAATAAGTACTCCATCACCTGCTCAATATTCTTCTTCACATGCAAATCATCAATATGAATGACGACAAGTCCCAAAATTTCTAAGTATTTATCTCTTCTGCGATCGTCGTCTTCTTTTCCAATATAACTTGAACCATCTATCTCAATGACCACATTACAATTTGTACAAAAGAAATCAACAATAAAATTGCCAATGATTTTTTGTCTGTCAAAATCATATCCTTTGAATTGACCATTTTTAAGTTTATTCCAGAGTAATGTTTCGGATAGATTTCTAGCCTTTCTTAATGATCTGGCTCGCTCTTTTAATTTTGGATTATATGGTAAGCGGTAGAAGTTGTTAAAATTTCTGTGTTTCATATTTTCTGTAGAGTTGGGTTGTAAAGCCTTCAAAAGATACGAATTTAGATTTTTGTTTCAGCTATAAAGTTTAGAAATTTTGCAGGAAGATTCTTATTTCTGGAGGAATGACCATCCCGTCCGCAAGTTGGCGGCCAACACTCCAGAGAGGAATTTTTAATTTCAGAATAGTATTTGGAGATTGTTTGGGGTTAGTTCTACTAAAACATTTCCTAATCTAGTGATCAGCTCCTAGTGGACAACTCTTTTTATTTAAAACAAATACCTCCTTAAGACAAAGCAAATTCTCCTCCGGGGAAAGACTGACTGGTCCGCATTAACGGAATATGATGTGCTAAATGCACATCATATGAGGAGGGAACCTCGACCCCTAGAGAGGATGGGTGGACATCAGGCGGATGACGAGGTGGTCCCACATAAAATTCAAACTATCCATTCTTGACGGATACTCTACAACGTGTTCTACCACCCCACCCTAGCGGGCACCCCTCCGAATGGAGGGGAATTTGCACTGTCATAAAGGATAACCTTATATTGAAAAAAGAGACATTCTACAAGTTGAGATACTGTTTCAAAAAGCAGGTCAAAATTCTCCTCCCGTGGAAAGACTGACTGGTCCGCCCTAAGGGGATATGATGTGCTAAATGCACATCTTATAAGGAAGGAAACTCAACTCATGGAGAGGAAGTGTAGCTAGACGTCAGGCGGATGACGAGGTGGTCCCACATCACTTTTTACCAATAAAGACAATCACCTTCAAATGATATTCCTATACCCTCAAGTACCTAAGTCAAAATCTATTTTGTATCTTCTTTCCTCAAATATAGTGATCATGAAAAAGCACCTTTTTGTATTTACCATACTTAGTTTGGCATCCTCTCTTATGCCTTTGACATCAGTGAACTGTCAAAACTCTACAGGTTGGCTCTCAACACCTGATAGTCTATATGCTGGACTTGAATACCGAAATATTGGTCCGTTTAGAGGTGGCAGAAGTGTTGCAGGCAGTGGTGTCATTGGTGATCCATTGACCTACTTTATGGGTAGTACAGGAGGTGGGATATGGAAGACTACGGATGCTGGGGTGACATGGAATCCGATTGCAGATGGTCAGCTCAAAACGGGTAGTGTTGGGGCAATAGCTATTGCCGAGAGTAATCAAAACGTAATATATGCTGGTATGGGTGAGCATCCAGTGAGAGGCGTCATGACGTCTGCAGGCGATGGGATATATAAGTCTGTTGACGGTGGGATTAACTGGATACATATGGGTTTAAAAAAATCCAGACATATCGCCGAAATTCGTATACACCCTAAAGAGGCCAATATAGTGTATGTGGCTGCGCAAGGAGCTGTACATGGAGACAGTAAAGAACGTGGTATTTATAAGTCAATTGATGGAGGAAAAACTTGGAGGAATGTGTTGTTTGTGGATGAGCGTACGGGTGCTGCTGATTTGACAATGGATCCAAACAATCCGTTGATTCTCTTTGCAAGTATGTGGGATCATCGTCGACTTCCATGGCAAGTGATCAGTGGTGGAAAAGGTTCTGCTATTTACATGTCTACAGACGGTGGAGAAAACTGGAAAAAAATTGAAGGTGGACTTCCAACTGCTATAGGGAAAACTGCAGTGGATATCTCTCCAGCTAATTCGCAGGTTGTGTATGCAAACATTGAAGCAGAAGGAGAAAAAGCAGGCGTTTACCGTTCTAATGATGGTGGCAAAACTTGGAAACAAACGTCAAAAGATAGAGTGACAGTCGCTCGTGCTTGGTACTATATTGAAATATTTGCAGATCCAAAAAACGAAGACATCGTCTACGTCTTAAATGCGCCAATGTTAAAATCTACTGATGGAGGAAAGAACTTTAAGTCAGTCAGAAATCCGCATGGAGATCAACATCACTTGTGGATCAACCCTGACAATCCAAGTAATATTTTACTGCTGAATGATGGCGGTGCTTGTGTGACATTTAATGGTGGACAGACATGGTCATCTCAACAAAATCAGCCAACAATCCAATTTTATCGGGTGATCACTGACAATGTATTCCCATATAATGTTTATGGAGGTCAACAAGATAATTCATCTCTTGTCACAGCTGGTCGTACCAATTCTCCAGGCATTGGTTGGAAAGATTGGTTTAATGGGCCTGGCTGTGAAAGTGCGTTCTTAGCGTTCGATCCTGATAATCCTACTCAAATTTATGGCGGCTGTTATCAAGGAAATATCTCAGTCATGGATAGGAAGACTAAAGAACAAACAGACATACTGGCCTACCCGACTGTTGGTCTAGGTTGGACGCCAAGTGAGATGAAATATCGCTTCAACTGGAATGCGCCAATTGTCGCTTCTCCTCAAGATCCAAATACAATCTATCATTGTGGCAATCATGTTTTACGAACCACTAATGGCGGTGTCACTTGGGAAGAGATAAGCCCTGACTTGACAAACAACGATAAATCTAAACAAGGCCCTGGAGGTGCGCCATATACAAATGAAGGTGCTGGAGGTGAAGTTTATAATACAATCAGTTACTTTGAAGCATCGCCTCACTCTGCAGATGTGCTTTGGGCAGGAAGTGATTGCGGTTTGATTCATATCAGTACAGATAAAGGTGAAACTTGGCAGAATGTGACGCCTCCCGGCATAGGTGAAGCACTTGTAAATGCCATAGAGGTTTCTCCACACAATCCTGCCAAAGCATATGCAGCTGTCACCAAATATAAATTCAATGATTTTAGTCCAATGATTTATGTCACAGAAAATTATGGTAAAACTTGGCAAAAAAGAGTCAACGGCATAGAAGCAGAAGACTTTGTCAGAGTCGTCAGAGAAGATGAAAAAATTGAAGGTATACTTTATGCAGGAACGGAAAGTGGCATCTATTTGTCAAAAGATGATGGACGCAATTGGAAAGCCTTTCGGCTAAATATGCCTCACTGTCCGATTACTGATTTGACTATTAGAGACAATGACTTAGTCGTTGCTACTTCTGGTCGTTCTTTTTGGATTCTTGACGATGTATCTAGTTTGCAACAAGGTGGCAACCCCACTGATGACATTGTTTTATTTACCCCAAAGCCAAGTTATCGAATAAGTACTGGTGGCAGGGGAGATCTAAATCTTGGGAAGAATCCAGCGCCAGGCATATTGATTGATTATTACGTCTCAGAAAATTTACCTGATTCAGTTGATTTAACAATGATCATTCAAGATGCAAAGGGCAACATGCTTAGAAGCTATACGAGTAAAGCGGATAAAACATTTAAATCCTATCCAGGAGGACCATCAAAACCGAAGGTTCTACCGCGTAAAAAAGGAGTCAATCGTTTCAACTGGGATATGCGTAAAGAGCAAATGAAAGGCGTAGATGGTCGATTTTTAATCGGTGGCTACAATGGTCCTATAGTGCCTCCGGGAACATATACAATAAGCTTATCAGCTGGAGATTTTGAAGTGAATACCAATGCGGTATTAATGGCCGACCCTAGAATAGAAGCTGATCAAAAAGAATATGATGCTCAATATAAACTCATCACTGAAGCAGAAGCAATGGCAAGAGATTTACAAGATTCCGCAGCTGCGATGCATCAAACTAAGGAGCGGATTAAAACAGTGAATAAACTATTCGAGAATGAAGAACAAGCAGAAGAGATGATTTCCAACGGCAAAGCATTATCTGATGAACTAGCAGTCTGGGAAAAATTGGTGTTACAACCCGATCAAAAAACATTTCAGGATGTCATCAATTTTCCAAATAAATTATCTGCTGAATGCATGGATTTGATGGACCGCATGGGAGGTATGATTCCTACAATTACCGATGGTATGAAAACGAGATTGAATGATTTAAATTTAGAATATCAAGCAGTAAAATCGGCGCAAGAAAAAATAACAGAAGGGTTTAAATCCTATAATTCTTTATTCAATAAATTAAATCTAGATGTATTGAAAAATTAATACTCAGCCATCGGATTAGGATTTTAAGCTGTTAACATCCCTTACACATCCGATTCATATTTATTGACAAATTTATAAGTACTTGTCTCAAAAAAGTCATCTGCCACCTTGACGCGCTTGATTAATCCAATTCTGTTATCGTATTCATCAAAAGTCACATTGGTCTGACTTACCTCTTCCTCGTTAGTGGTGACTAGCTCTTTGATGATCTTACCACTATCATTAAATTCGACCTTGATTACTGACTCTTCATTTTTTGCAACATCGTAAGTATTTGTTTCAATGACTCTTCCTTCTTCATCAAAACACTCGACTATTTCATAGACTTCCTTACCATTATTATAATAATTCTTGAATGATTCTCCATCGACAAGCTTGTGCTCAATCGTTTGTTCGTTGGTTTCTTCTCTATCCTCGAAAATCTCTGTTATTTTCTTTTTGGTGGTTCTCCCCTCTTCATCTTTTGTTGTCTCTGTTTTTCTTACAAGTGTTAATTCTTCATCAAAGAAACTCTCCATTGTAATTAGATCAGAATAGTAGTAGGTGTATCTTGAACTAAGACTGCCATCATTATTCAAGATATCATTTTTAATGAGTTGGCCTTCTTCATTATAGACATATACCATTTCAATTAACAGGTCATCATTTAAATAATCTTTCTGATTCACCAGTTTTCCATCTTTATACGCACAAACGGTTTTATTAATATTTTTTTCTATGAGGTCTTCTTCTTGCGTTTGGATAACATGTTCGCCTTGATACTGATATTCTATCTTCTTTGTTAGATTACTTTCAGCATCATATTGCTCCATATGAAGCACTTTGCCATTACCATTTAAACGCGAGATATTTATCAATCTTTCTTCTACCAGCTCCTCTGCTTCATAAATACATTCGTAGACAGAAATTGTTTTCAGTGATTTCATACGTCAATATATTGAATTAGAATAAAATACAAGCCCGTAAAAGCAGAAAGTCTCAGCTAGATCTAATGCCTTAGTTCAATAGGATAAGTCAATAATATTGTCAACTTGATGTAGATTCATATTTATCGAGATTTGTTACTTTCTTCCAGAGAAATCCCTGACACTTGTCTATAATCAATTTGGACATGTTACTATTTCTGAGATAAATTCACCATCATCAGATACTTTCATGCGAAAGCATGTCCCATTTGGCGAAGTCATGATCACACCATGACAGGCATTATCAAGATATATATCTCCATCTTCTACATGAATCTGATCATTTGTATCACACACTGGACATTGCTTCACTACTATAGGCGTCTGACAGCAATTTAAAGGCCTCTTACCCTCGCTATTAATCCCATCCATAAAGAACATTGCTGATCCGTCTTCCATTCCAGGAGTATCAGATGTTATGATGAGGGCTTGATCTGTTGTTATAAAATCACCATCGACATTATACCAGGCGAATCCTTGGAATCCACTAGCTCCTTGTCTGACAATTTGATCTATGCCATCGTTACACACAAATTATAGTCTGCAGGATCTACATGTAGGCATGCACAAGCGACTGTAGATATCGAAACATTAGCACAACTAGTTGGTGCCATTTAAGTAAAGGTATCATTACAAGAAGAAGATTGATCTGGGAATGTTACGTGCACAGTTCTATTCTGACCTGAAGACATCAGAAAAGGAACACTGATAACGATTTGGATTGGATCTACATTAAATGAAGACAGATCTTCTACATGTGTGAATCCCTCATGATAAATAATAACCAATCCCGAATTAGGAGGATCTGAGATTTCAATATTTATGTTAGCCGAATAGAAATTAGTGGACGTATCACAGCTACTTGTATTAACCACAACATCAACTTGACATTGAGCAAATGCGCTAACAGTTAAAATCAAGGAAAAACAAAAAGATAAGATTGTTGAGCGAGAGCATTTCATAAGTTTTAATTTTTAGTAAGTAAGTTTTTTCAAGATAAGACGTATTCATAATTATTTGGAATAATTGTACTTAGTACATTAATGCTGTTTGTATAATTAACATTTCGAAAGTAGCAATAAGCTTTCGTACTTGATTTCAGATAGAATATCAAGAGATAAAATCTGTAAAACAATATATAATGGAAGGGTTTTAAATCTTTACTTCCTTATTCAATAAATTAAACTTATTAAAGAATGAATGTTCTTGGTGAAGTAGATTCCGAATTTAAAGTTTTACCATTTTTTTAGAAATAAGCGTTCCATCTACTTTCATCTGAATGATAAAAATACCACTTTCCTCTTGTGATAGATCAACTGTAATTTCACTTTGTGCCGAATTTCTATCTATCGTGTTCTGTATTTTTCTTCCAGTCATATCCATGACTACAATGTCAGAGATTTTCCCAGTACATGCGATCATAAATGTATCATGAGTTGGGTTTGGATAAAAAGATATTTCCTGATCATCGAAGCTTCGTAAATTTCTATTTTCACTTTGATCATTGATCAATCCATCACAAGTAATTTCTGCTACAAGATCTGTCAAGCCATAAGCTGATACACAGTTATAAGATTCAGTTTGTGCACAATAGAAAGTACCGTCTTGAAAATAGAGTGCTCTTTCATTGCCATTATCGATTAATAAAAATTTATATATGCCGTCTAAATAGACTTGTACTGAACCAGTCGTACATGATGGTACTATGACACCTGATAACCATGCAAACTCAGAAAATAAATCTGATGTATTCTCTTAATTGAAAGTCCAGTACAATTAGTCAAAGACAGTTCATTAGCTAACCAGGGGAAATTGTCAAGGTATGGAGAATCCGATTGATCTGGAAACTGCTCTTCCTCTTCAGTTCCTTCTAAGTCTATCACAATGAAAATAAGAGATGAGGATCCTGGTGAAAATTGACCAATTTCGATAACCGTTGACATATCATCATAGCTTTGCGCCAAGTTTATGGCCTATCTATCCGAGAGAGATATCATATGTAAGAGAAAGTAAAATTAACCCAAATAAAAATGAGCGGTCTTCAGCTGACCACTCATTTATGCAGAAAAAGGTTATTAATTAATAGCCTTTTAGTTAGCTTCTCATTTATCCGTCCCACAGGCTCCTTGTTGGGCAAATTTTTCAACCATTTTTTTAGTACTATGATATCATCACTTAGACGAGTAAGTTGAGATTTCAATTCTTCAATGTCTTGGTTACTTTTATCTGAGATTGGATATATCTATCTTTAAATGGATTATTATGTCTGATTCTGCAGTCAAATTTTTTTCCTGAGAGCTGACAAGTGCGGCAACGTCTGTTTGTGTTTGGTGAATAAATGTATTCGCATCTATGATAACCCAGATAAAGGTTTGGGTCTTTAATTTCTTCATTGAGTTGTGATGATATTCGTATGACTACCAAACAATAGTTTTAATATAAATTTCCTCTGAAATACTATTCTCAATTTTGACTTATATCGCAGCTCTCATGCCAATACTATTTAAGGATAAATAACCGAGCTCAAATGCTCGCCTGATTAGTCCAGCAGAATTTTTCGCTTTGAGTTTACAAAGCAGGTTTTTTCGATGTGAGGTAACAGTATGGGCACTGATGCATAATCTTTCAGCTATTTCAAGATTGGTGTACTCATGAGCGATGAGCTTTAAGATTTGTGACTCTCTGGAAGTGATCAACATATTCTTATTTTTAATCCGCAAAATTCAACTAAAACATTCTTTTATGAATCAGTCGTTTATGTTGTTGCAATCTCTCTATTTTGATGACCTTTGCCTTTCACTAGATTGTCAAATTCTTGCACTATTTGGTCATTACTAGTCTCCATTTTTGCACTATACTGTCATTTTTGAGAATCAGAGTAGGCTAATCTCCTGATTATCAGATATTTAATAAAAACAGAAATAGAAAGTGGTTAACTGTTAAAATTTGTAGTGTTTTTGAGTAGCGAGGAGGACTGGAGCGAGGTGCGAATAGGCAGAAAATCATCAATAATGCATCATATATCTATTAACTAATGGTGATTTCTGATGGATGATATATGATCTTTCTTCCTCGCTTCTCGCCCCTGACACCTCATCTCTGAAACCTCACCCCTGACACCTCACCAATCACTCTGACACCTCACTCCTCACTCCTGACTTCTGACTCCTCGCTCCTGACTCCTCGCTCCTCGCTCCTCACCCCTGACCCCACAACCCTGACCCCTCTCCCCTCACCCCTTACGATACTGCCTTGGAGACTTGCCATACTTCTTTTGGAAGGCTCTGGAGTAGTAGCTTGGGTTTGAGAAGCCGACTTCATAGGCAACTTGAGAAATATTATATTCATCTGAATGAAGCAGAGAAAGGCTTTTCTTAAGTCTGATGTCTCTGATAAATGTTGTAGGTGTCTCTCCGGTCAGCGCTTTTATTTTGCGATAAAGTTGTGACTGGCTTATGCTAATCTGATTCGATAGATAGTATGAATTCAGGGAATCATTTTTTATTTCTTTTATTACAATGTCCCGTAAGGTTGCTAAGAACTGCTCTTCCTTAGACTGATCTTCTGGGGCTTGGATGGTTGCACTTTGCGCTATTGTTGTCGATCCATCAACAGAGCTATACATGGTGACATATTTGGCTCTGAGGACATTCCTGATTTCAAGTAATTTATTAATTCTAATGAGCAATTCTTCTTTGTTGAATGGTTTACTCAGGTATGCGTCTGCACCTATTTTGAGACCCTCAAGTTTATTTTTTTTTGCTGCTTTGGCTGTGAGCAGGATGATGGGTATGTGACTGGTGCGCTGATCCTTCTTTAAGACACGAGTTAATTCGTATCCATCTTTGACAGGCATCATGACATCGCTGATGATAAGATCAGGGATGATCTCGATGGCTTTATCAATCCCCTGTACGCCATTAATCGCTTCTATGACATGATAACTTTGTCCCAGCACTTGTACAAGGTAATTGATTACGTCTCGATTATCCTCTACAATCAGTAGTATCGGTTTATCTTCAGCTTTGGATGGAATTGCTTGAACACTCCTATTTTTTTCTTCAGACTCTGGCAGAATATTCATCGTAGGTCTTACTACGTCTACTATTGCAGCTTCATTCGTAATGGGTATAATGATTGTAAAAGTGCTCCCCTCGCCTTCAGTGCTCTCCACATTAATCTCTCCACCCATGAGCTGGATGATGTCTTTGGTTAATGACAAGCCGATGCCACTCCCATCCACATTTCGCGAATTTAAATTATCTACTTGATAGAATCGGTCGAAGATGTAATTAAGTTCATTGGCTGGAATTCCGATGCCATCATCTTTGATTTTTAATTGAAGTAAAGATTGATTGATTTTGGCAGCATGCATGACAATTTTTCCATGTTCAGTCGTAAATTTCAATGCGTTTGAGAGGAGGTTATATACGACATGTTGAATTTTAATTTCATCATAATCCATCAAGAGAAAAGGTATCTCAGAGTAAAAGACGAGCCTTATATTTTTATCATTAGCCTGACTTAAAAATGATTCTACCAAATAGTTGAGATAAACAATGATGTCACCATGAATGAGTTTTAAGTCTAACTGTTCACTTTCAGATTTGGAAAGGTCGAGAAATTGATTGACTAGACTTAATAAATTTTCACTGTTTCTATGGATTAGTTGTTGGTTCTGAATGATATTATTCTTTTTATCTTCTGGTAGATTTAAACTTCTAGTCGTCTCTGTTAGTTCATCGTTTATCCCCATGATTACAGTCAATGGAGTTCTAAATTCATGGGTAATATTGGTATACAATCGAGTCTTGATTGCATCCATTTCTTCTAGCTTTTCAGTACGCATCTGTTTCTCGAAGATGATTTGCTGTGCTTTAATATTTTCCTTGATAGCAGATTCCTTCTCCAACTTTGATGCTTGAGACCTATACCCAACAGTCAAGGCTAATGTAAAGATTAATGAGACAACAGCGCCTTTCATAAAATCATCTATGAACATAGCATTTACATATCCAGTCAACCATCCTTCATTATATGTGGTGGTAAGTATTGTACCGATGACGATTGGCATAATGGCTAACAACAGAAACAGTTTAGAATTTTTTGAAGAAGATGGTGCTGTACAAATCATATAAATTCCTAACAGAAGTGCCATATTAGTATAAGCTGCTGGAGTTAATAATGCTGGATAGCTACCTGTATCCGAAAATGAATACCTGAATATAAAGCGCAGATAAGCAATCAATGTCATCAATAAATAAAGGGGAATGACTCTCTTCATAAATTTACCATCTCTAGGAATTGATAAAAATTCAGAAATGAATAAAAGTCCTCCCGAAATAGTCAAATAAACAGATGAATGGTGTAACAATGTATTATAAGGAATCAATGAAGGAAATGGAACTAAGCTTGAAAAATTAAACATTGCAAATGCTCTGGTGAGAAATAGTCCTGCACCAAAAATCGAAAAAGAGATGTATATTTTTTCACGCTCTATAAAGTAGAGTAAAATAAAAAACATGATTTGGATCCCAAGTACTCCATAAAATAAAAATGACTTTTTAGCTATGTAAATTTGTTTACTAAGGACAGAATCAAAATCTAAATGCCATAACTTAATTGATTCTAATGGATAATAAAGATTTAATCCTTTTAATCTGATATAGACATCAAGTGTATCATTAGATGGTACCTCTATTTGAATATAATTAGCCCAAAACTCTATAGGTCTATCCTCTGGTGGAATTTGTATCCCAACTTGTTGAGTTGTCTGATTACCATATTTATCAATCACATAGCTGTCGATATAATTGTAAGCATGTAAGTCATTGCCGAGTCTATCAGCGACATGAAGCACCTGCCTTCCATCGAATGCAGGATGCCCAGCCATTCGCGTTTTCAGCCAATAAACATTATCTCTTTTTGGTTTGATAACATCGGCGGGCTCCCACTTCAGATCAGAAGTAGAAGTAAGGATATCCGTAATCTCTGTCGTTTGAGTTGTATCTGTATAAATTAAAAAAAGCGTGACTTCAACTCCTTTAAAAAGTCCAGTTTCATTTTCGACGAAAGGTTGCGAAAAGCTATAACAGCTATTAACTGCGTCTTGGCAATACACTTGAGATGTCAAAGCTAAATATCCTAATATGACACCAAATTGAAGGAAGCTGGTATATATCTTTTTAATGGAAATTAGAATTGTTTTGAATTGAGTGATTTACGGTAACGCATCGGTGATTTATTATATAGTTTATGGAAAGATCTGGAATAGTAACTTGGACTATTGAATCCAACTTCATATGCTATTTGCGCAATATCCATTTCTGTGTTTTCTATATATTCAATGCTTTTATGCAGCCTTAGCTGATTGATGTATCCACTAATCGTCAGTCCAGTTAAAGCTTTAATTTTACGATACAGTTGGGATTGACTGATACCGATTGAATTCGCAATAATTTCGGCATTGAGCTTGTCATTGTTAAGATGCAAATAAATTATTTTTTTAAGCTGATTTATGAAAGCATTTTCTTGAGAAATATAGACCTCATCTGTTGAAGTATTTATTTGGACGGCATCATGAATTTGTGGGTTTGAATAAAACTGTTGCATTGCATTTCTATTCTCGATTAATTTCTTTATTCGAATAAATAATTCTTTCTTATTAAATGGTTTATTTAGATAGGCATCAGCGCCACGACTCAGACCTTCAATTTTACCCTTTTGAGTGGCCTTAGCAGTCAATAGTATTATGGGGATATGACTCGTACTGGTATCAGTCTTCAATGTTTTTGTTAATTCATATCCGTCTTTGACAGGCATCATCACATCGCTGATGATTAAGTCAGGGATTAATTCCAAAGCCTTCTGGATACCAATTTCGCCATTGGGCGCACTAATGATTTCATAACTCTGACTCAGCACTTGTTCTAGATAATAACAGACATCTTTATTATCCTCTACAATAAGAATAATGCACCGATCTTGTGGTAGTGTTCCTGCCAGAGAAATTGCAGTACTACTTTCACCATTGTAAAGAATAGATGTATTGACGGCAGACTTTCGTGCAGACTCTAGAAAGGGCGCTTCATTTCTAATAGGTAATAAAACGGTAAATGTTGTCCCTTTATGCAGTTGACTATCCACAGAAATTTCTCCGTCCATGAGTTCGACACATTCTTTGGTGAATGAAAGTCCTATTCCACTGCCATCTACATCTCTTGTTTGTGAGTCATCGACCTGATAAAACCGATCAAAAATTTTAGCTAATGTTTCAGAGGCAATCCCTATTCCATTGTCGGTAAACTTTAATTGAAGCGTCGGTACTCCTTTGTGTATTATTTGATTTGCGTGCAGGATTATTTTACCGTTCTCTGCAGTAAATTTTAAAGCATTAGACAATAAATTATAGACGACTTGTTGGATTCTTGTGTCGTCATAGTCCATGACTAATTCACTTAATTCAGGATAAAATAGGAGTCTAATATTTTTCTCTTCCGCTTTACTGTAGAATGATTCTGTGAGATAATTGATGTAAGAGATGATATCATTTTGAATCAGATTCAGTTGTAATGATTGGTTGTCTGACTTAGCTAAGTCTAATAATTGATTGATAAGAGATAAAAGATTGTCACCATTTCGTTGAATTAGCGTGTGATGTTGCTTTATTTTATTTTTGGTGCTTTGAGGAATATCTGCATCTTCAGTTGACTCCAATATCTCTTCACTCAGCCCCAAGATGACGGTTAAGGGTGTTCTGAATTCGTGTGTAATATTCGTATACAATCGACTACGCATCGCATTCATTTCATCTGTATTTTTCCTACGTGCTTGTGTACTTCTATATATTTGGATAAGGAATAAACCTAAAATTCCAGTGAGTGCAAACCCAAGCCATTTGATAATATTTTGTTGCTTTAATTGTTCTTGCTGCAGCATAATTACTTCTTCTTTCTCTTTTGTTTCATACTGCGTGTTAATCTGCTCCATATTGAGTCTAGAGGTCGCTAATCGCTCTTCATCACGCATTTTGTGTACCAACATATGGTAATGATATGCAGAGTCAAGTTCATTCTCAAGAGAATAAATATTCTCTAAATAAGCATACGTATCATCCAACCACCGATTAAAATCTCTATCTGGTTGATTAATTATTTCGTAACACACTTTTTTAGCTTTATTTAATTCACCCATCCTTAGGTAGTAATCGCTTCTTTTGTGGTTGTTCCAATTCTTAAAGTCAAATCGATTGTCTCCATCAGTCATGCCTTCTACGTAATCTATATCCGCAAGTGCCTCATCATATCGAGCTGCTTCTCCTAAGATTTCTCCTCTTTTTTGAATTAAGTGATAATACTTTACCTCTCCCCAAGATGGATGTTCTTTCGCAAGATTTATGGCTACATTAATATCCCTGAGCGCCAGATCCCATTGTCCTAAGCGCATGTAATTTGTACAGGAGTAGAATAGTGATTGTGAGATCCCTTCATCGTTGTTTTGTTGTTGATACAACTCTCTTGCTTTTTCTGCGTACTCATTACTTTGTTCTTCTTTGACAAAATTGGTAAAGTTGCGAGCAGCTTCTAAATAAATCTCGGCCAGTAATTTTTCATCATCCATGGCTTCACACATCTGTATCACTTGATAGCATGATTGCATTGCCTTATCATAACTCAAATCAACAGTATACACATTAGCCAAAACTCTTTGAGTATAGAATATTTCTTTGGTAAGATCAGCATTTGTGAAATGTGCTAATGCTTCTTCTGCAGAGGTGACAGCAAGCTTAATTTCAAAACTATCTGAATAAATTTTAGCCAAACAAATTTTCATTCTTCCTATCCACCCTTCATCATCTATGGTCTCAGCCAATGCCAAACCTTTAAGCGCATACGCTAATGGTAACGAAGATTCAGTCGCACTTAGATTACCTAAATTTTCTGTAATGAATCTCAACTTAGTTGTGTCAGGAAGATTTGAATAAAGTTTATGATCAAATTGATCTTTATACTTTTTTTCTTTTTCTATTAATACAAATTTAGCCTTGGTTGTATTGGCTATGGAATCAATAGGAATAGCTAACTCTGCATTTGATTTAAGTACTTGTGTATGGGGTGTGACTATAACTTTGTGAGATGCAAGATCTTTATCATATTCGTGTTTGTCTAAGCTAGATGACTCCTGCCCTATGCTATTATAGACAATACAAAGCATGACAAAAACAACACAAAGTTTTTGAAAAAATAGGTGATATTTACGAGCAGATTTTTGATCATTAATCTTAAAAAGGACCATAATCAAAAGAAATTGCGTTATTAGAGATTATTACTTATCTAAAATAGCGATAAAAAAAGGATTAACAAGTGTTAAGTCAATGTTTTAACATGTTAAATGATTAAGCTATCGCATTTGTGGGTTTCTGAGCAGCATGTAAAATTGCATTTGAGTACAAAGAATCCAAACAATCCGTCGCTTAAATCTAGAGCATCTTCGTTTATTGGTAATGGCTGGCATATTTCAGACTTGTAGCTTGCATCAATTATCGCCTACTAAAAAGATGCATAATCCTGGTGTCAATTTAATCTTCTGAATTATAGACATTGCTCTTTGTAAACCAATGTAATACAACCGAAAATAAGTTTCGTATGATGGCAGTACCTAGAACTTGACAGAGACATACTTTGAATTTAGATCATGCATGGAAGCAGCAAGTACTACAATTCATAGAACAACAAAATGCAAGGCAGCCTCAGCACTACCTTGCATTACACAGAAATTTTATATAAGTTCTTTCTAGACCTTCATATTAGTTACATCCTTTAATATAGGCATGAATCTCAAGACCTATCACCACTTCAAACCCTGGAAGTAACTCCGCAGAATTTCCAGCTGAATATTCAACGCTTGTTGTATTAACTGTACCGTCTGATGTAATATCTTGACTGACCTCATACAAGACACCATCGATGCTGAGCCCCATCCCTGGTATGTATAGATCCTCTTGACAACATTCTTCTACAGTTAATTGCGACCCGCCTAAATTGAAATGATCGCATTCGCCCAAGCCTTGAAAGAAGCCAATGAAACCAAGAATATCTTGTGTTCCAGAATCAACAGTGGTGATATCAAAATTATCAGGATGATATACCAGTGGGGTCATCGCATAGTTACCTATTTGGTCCACAACAAATGATGGAGTGAAACTATAGTCTAACAATATATTCGTATCAGCATCTCTAAGCATGTAAGCGATCACATATCCTGGAGGTAAATTTTCAGCGTTTTGAGTTGCTGTTAATGTTGCAGTCATACCATTAGCAGGATCTGCACATCCATCGACGGCTGCATTTGTCAAATAACCTGATCGGGCTTCACAACATGCTTCCACTTCAACTTCTAATGGGGCAGATATATCTCCGCACATCAAATTGGATGTAATTTCAGCTAAGGTCGTTGCAGTTGTGACGTCATAATCACTAGGATTATAGGCAACACTATATGCCTGAAATATCCCAGATTGATCTACAAAATATTCCGATAGCGTATTAAATATTATAATTGTACCCGTATCATCTACAAGAATATACACGATTTGAAAACCTGGTGGAAGAATTTCTAAATCATCAGTAAAGATATTTCTGTATACTGGCCCTCCACCTACTGAATGACAGTCATTTCCAGTGCCTGTAGAAATGGCATCCGTTTTAACAAAACAGACAATCCCAAAATCTATATGTTCATCTGCATCCATATCCATTGGATCTGTATCTGACGGATTGTAGCAATCTGAAATACCATCATTTCCTGGTGAATCATCTTCATCTCCTGGGCAAGCTGCTGCAACTCCTGAAGTAAAATTAAATCCTGAAGGTGCAATAATTTCTGTCCTGTATATTACTTCAGGATCTAAACATACATTATTTGGTCCCTCATCTAGGCCAAAGGCATATGAACCATCCAGTCCAGTTGTTGTCAACTAACCAAACTAAATGACCTATCCGCATTACATGAATACAATTCCACATTCGCTCCTGCTAGACCATCACTCGCCATCGCTTGACAGCCATCTTCGTCTGCATCTATAAAGACCACTCCTGCAATCTTTTCACAAGGATATAAGCCGATATCGATATGTTCATCATCTGTATCTGCTGAAGGATCAACACAGCCTGTCGTCCCATCATTCGCAGCGCTATCATCTGATGAATCTATTCCATCACACGCACCTGCTCCTGCTGGATCGCCTGTACTAAAATTTAGATTATCCAAACTGTCATCGGCTGGAAAGCTAAAGGAAACTGTGTATGTTTTTGCCGCTTCAAGACAAATCATACCACCGCCACTTTCATCAGGTCCAAAAACATAACTGCCATCAATTGCTGTTGTATCACTTGCTAAGGCAACTCCTATTGGCATTCCTCCTGCAACACATTCAAAAATACTTGCAATCATCCCTGCTACACCTACTTCATCAACTCCTGATTGACAGCTATCATTGATGGCATCTAGGAACGCTACACCACTCACTTCTTCACATGTCGAGCAATTAATTCCTAAATCATATTTATGATCACCACAACCCATAGCATCTGTTGTCAGAACCTTGATTGTAAGTATAGACATAAGCTCTTAAATTGGTTGAGTCCTGAGTATTTTCAGCAGTACAAACCATGCCTACATACAGCATCCCTTTGTAATACTTCAATCCAAATGGACGGACGACATCTCCTGTACAATTAGCAGGAAAAGGAGCGTCTGTTACGAAAATATCACCAACTGCTGGCGCTACTCCATCCATTCCAATAGGGATTTCAAATAACTGTCTCGTTGCCAGATTAATGGTATATAAGTTTTGGCCATCATCTGAAATATCTAAATCGCCCATGCCTTTTTGATGCGCTCAGTAAAGCGAGTAACAACTGCAAGCGAGTCAGTGCCTGCAACTATACTACCAAATGCACCATTGAAATAAGCAGTACTATTTAAATCAATAAAAGATGAAGCAGAATTCACATTCGCATTCGTACCATCATTAGTGCTATTGTCAACGACGTATATAGTCCCTAAACTATTGCCAGGAGTAGTATCTGAATCAACCTTAGAATAGGAAGAGGCAAATATTTGCTTTGTATTCTTTTTATATGCTAATCCCCAGACAGCCCCGACATCATTGTATGGTACATTAATCGGATGTATAGTCGGTTCGCTATAGGCAGCGGCATCTGTTGTACTATTTGAGCCTGCGGTCGATTGATCTACTACTGACACGATAACATCTCCATCTTGATTAGCTCCACCAGGCGTGAAAAAACAAACAGTCACTAAATTAGCCTTATCCTCACAATAGTCAGCAGGGCTACTTAAACTAAAATCAGCACAAGCCGGCGCGATAACAAACTGCACATCTGAGCCATTCTGACTTCCAACATAATATCCCAAAATAATCGAATACATGATAATTGGCTAAACATCGCAGTGATGCATATATTCTCTGCTATTATTGGCGAGGAGGAACAACTGCTAAAGACCTAGCAGTCATTGAATAGAAAACATATGATCGTGTCTGCTATATTGCTAGCAAGCTTAAGAAATACACTCATTGCGTACTTAACGTTTTGCCTATTTGAGCATAGAATCAAAAACGGCATTGGAATAAATAAAATTGTAAGAAAAAGGAGCAACCTTTCTAGGCTACTCCTTTGTATTTAACTTACTTACATTGCACTTGTTACGCTACATCAAATCTATCTGCATTCATCACCTTGACCCATGCTTTTACAAAATCCTCACGGAATCGTTGGGCACCATCATCACTACCATATACCTCGGCAATTGCTCGCAACTCAGAGTTTGAACCAAAAATAAGGTCTGCTCTTGTTGCTGTCCATTTTGTCTCACCAGTGACTCTGTCCTTCCCTTCAAACGTTTCTCCATTATCATCAGTTGCAGTCCATGTTGTATTAAAATCTAGTAGGTGAACAAAATAGTCATTTGACAACACACCTGGGTTGTTAGTAAATACACCATGAGTAGACCCATCTGCATTTGTTCCTAACATTCTCATACCACCAACCAATGCTGTCATTTCAGGAGCAGTCAACCCCATTAGTTGAGCTTTATCGACCAATAGTTCTTCAGTAGAAACATTGAATTTCTTCTTCATGTAATTGCGAAATCCATCTGCAGCAGGTTCAAGTACAGCAAACGAGTCGACATCTGTTTGGTCTTGACTAGCATCAGTTCTACCTGGAGTAAAATCAACCGTCGTATCATAGCCTCCTTCTTTGGCTGCTTTTTCAATCCCCACATTACCAGCCAACACGATCAAATCAGCAAGAGATACCTTCTTTGCTCCGTTCGTGGTATTGAATTCATCTTGGATCGCTTCAAGTTTTTGTAGGATTGTTGATAATACAGCCGGATTATTTACTGGCCATGATTTCTGTGGTGACAAATTAATTCTGGCACCGTTAGCTCCACCTCTTTTATCAGAATTTCTATATGTAGAAGCCGACGCCCAAGCTGTTGATACCAATTCAGACACAGACAAGCCTGAGGTCGAAATTAATTTTTTAAGTGTGTCAATCTCTGCAGCACCGACTAATTCGTGATCAACTTTAGGCACAGGATCTTGCCAAATCAATTCTTCGTTTGGCACGTCTTTACCAAGGTATCTGACAGTTGGACCCATATCTCTATGCGTTAATTTATACCATGCTTTCGCATAAGCCTCTTCAAATTCTTTTGGATTGTCCAAAAAGTGTCTTGATATTTTTTCGTAGGCAGGATCAAAACGTAAAGAAAGATCCGTTGTTAGCATGAACGGAGCATGTTTCTTAGAAGGATCATGTGCATCAGGAACTGTGCCTTCTCCACCACCATCTGCAGGTTTCCATTGATGCGCTCCAGCTGGACTTTTTGTTAATTCCCACTCGAAACCGAATAGGTTTTTAAAATAGGTATGACTCCATTTAGTGGGTGTATCTGTCCATGCACCTTCGAGACCACTTGTAATTGTATCAACACCTATACCAGAATTAAAATTGTTTTTCCAACCCAGCCCTTGCATTTCGATACCTGCACCAGCAGGTTCTGCTTCTAAAAATTCACTATCAGCAGCAGCCCCGTGTGTTTTCCCAAACGTATGGCCACCTGCGATAAGAGCGACAGTTTCGTAATCATTCATAGCCATCCGACCAAAAGTCTCTCTGATGTCCTTCGCAGCTGCTACTGGATCAGGCTTACCATTGGGTCCTTCCGGGTTGACATATATTAAGCCCATCTGTACAGCACCAAGTGGATTTTCTAATTCTCTATCACCTGTATAACGCTCATCACCAAGCCACTCTGTTTCTGATCCCCAGTATACATCTTTATTAGCTTCCCATATATCTTCTCTTCCGCCTGCAAAACCGTACATCTTTAATCCCATCGATTCATGTGCACAATGACCAGCTAAGATCAATAGATCAGCCCAGGAGATTTTCTTTCCATACTTTTTCTTGATAGGCCACAGTAGGAGTCTCGCTTTATCCAAATTAGCATTATCTGGCCAGCTGTTTAAAGGTTCGAATCTTTGCGTAGCAGCTCCTGCGCCACCACGTCCGTCTGCGATTCGGTAAGTCCCCGAACTGTGCCATGCCATACGGATGAATAGCGGACCATAGTGACCGTAATCCGCAGGCCACCAATCTTGAGAAGTAGTCATTAGCTCTTCAATATCCTTTTTCACAGCATCTATATCTAAACTTTTAAATTCTTCTGCGTAGTCAAAATCATCGCCCATTGGATTTGACTTTTCAGAATGTTGCCTTAGAATATTTAGTTTTAATTGGTTTGGCCACCAGTCTCTGCTAGACGTTCCGCCACCGGCGCTTTGATTGACGATTCCACTCATGAATGGACACTTGTCAACCCCATATAAAGAGGATTCATTTTTATTTTCCATAAGGCAAAAATTTATTTTAGTTTGAAAATTGGTTTGAATATATAACAAACATACAATCAATTAACTATTGATAAAAACGAATTATTCTATCTTTACATCTAATTCATCAATACTAATAATGAACAGAAGTCAAATCGAATATATCCTAGCCGTTCATAAATGGAAAAGCTTTGGCAAAGCCGCAGAGGAATGTTTTGTCACACAATCCACTCTGAGCACGATGGTTGCGAAATTTGAAAAACAAAATGGTATTCAGTTATTTAATCGAACAACAAGACCAGTAAGTGTCACCGAACAAGGTGATTTAGTAATTAGATCTTTACAAAGCATCAATAGAGAATTCCAATTGCTTGACGAAGTGGTTAACGAGCTACAGGGCATAGAATCTGGAGAAGTCAGTATTGCCTGTATACCAACCGTCGCACCCTATCTGTACCCATTAATACTCACGGAAGTATCTAAGCTGTATGCAAATGTCCATTTCAACATTCATGAACTAACAACGGAGACAATCGTGGAAGAAATACTTGCTGGCCATATTGATATAGGCATCGTATCAACACCACTTGAAAATAAACAACTCATAGAATATGACTTATATGAGGAGGATTTTCTGCTATTTGATTGCGGACGAAGACAAAAGGACTTATCCTATAAGGTGAGCGACATTGACTTAGATCGATTGTGGCTACTGGAAGAAGGGCACTGCCTAAGAAATCAAGTCGGTAAAATTTGTGAATTACATCAGCAAAATAAAATACATGGCAATCTAACCTACAGTTGTGGTTCTATTTTCACATTGATAGAAATGGTCAAAAAAAATAAAGGTGTCACGCTTCTACCGCGATTAGCTGTCAAACAAAGTAAACAACTAAACAAATCAAATATTCATTCTATACTTGAACCAGTGCCTGTACGAAAGATTGGTTTGATTACACACCAGAATTTTTTAAAAAAAAGAATATTAAATCAACTTAAATCTATCATACTAGAAACTGCAAGCAAACACCTGATTAAATTTAATAAAGTAGAAGCAGTTGATCCTTTTTAATGAATTTTAAATTCGTTCTCACAAAAGCTGGTATGCAAATGTATCTTTTAGTCATTCACATAAAGTGAAATGAGTTTAATGTTTGAAACATTAAACTCATTTTATTTTTAATAAACCAATTGTCTATACTAAGTATAATTTTTGGTGTTATTTTGATTTAATTATTGTTTTGTGCTTTGGATGATCCCTCATTATCTTCAGGCTGAGGAACAAGTAGTTTTTGCTTAAATAGAGGATATACAACATAACTACACAATAAGCCCATGACCAACAATTCTACAAAAAGAAAAGCTGAAATGGCTGCTGCACCACCAATTGTATTTGCTTCCAAATTATATTTTTGAATAGCAAAACTAGGGTCAAAGAAAAATAATAGCATGTTTGTTAATCCAACCATTGCAGCAGCAACAAAACTAATTTTTGCTCCTGAGGCTATATATTTGAATAAATTTGGACTCTCACTTAAATTGTTTTTGCTTCTTCGATAGAACATGATCAAGCCTGCAATCAAGATTAGGAATTTGGCATATTTTATTGGTGATAAACCATAGTTACCTGTCGTACTCAGTAATGCTAAAAATAAAGATATTAATAACCCGATACTAAGCGCATATTTCCAAACTCTCATTTCTTCTAATTTTAATGGTTTTACGTTTCGTCAAAACTATCACTTTTAACTATAATTGTTGGCATTTTATTAACGAAATCGCTTTTGTATTGTTCAAATGTCTGGTTCTCAGTCAAAGAATACACTATGTGCAAATAACATCACAGTTGATTACTCTTACAACAAATCACCAATTAAAGAAGGTCACAACATTTAATTGGTCTCGACTAAAGCCATTTAGAAATTGATTCATATAACCAAATTCAAAACGAAGTCGATCATTTAATTTATAACCTAAACCACCGTAGGTTCTATTTCTATCAAAGGTATTTGCAACAGTATTAAGAAAAATCTCATTGTAGGCAGACAGATAAAATTCTTTAGCAGACTCTTCAGATTTCCAAATAGGATATCCAAGGCCTAAAAAATATCTAAAGCGGAGCCTGAAATCACCTTCAACAAAACGCTGTTCGAATCTATATCGGTGTTGCATTCTCAACTTACCAACAGATTGTTTTGTTATTAATTGTTGGTATAATCGATGTTCATTTACCACCATTTTTTCATCACCTGTTACAACATTTTCGCTTCTGATGAATCCGTACCCTTGAAGAAGGTTTGCGTTGTCTCCAAGGTTATAACCTATACCTGTCCTGAGAAGCAGTTGTTCTAGATCTCCAATGATATTGTAATTTCTATATTGTACTTCGTGATGCCAATTGAATTTGTCACTGAGGTTTTTATTACCAAACAACATATACCAATTACCTAAATCACTGGATTGGCTACTTGCCAGAACAGGAAGGAATATCGTTATTAAACTAAACCAAATTAATCGCATTTATAAGAAGTTGACGCTACCGTCTTTGACGTCATACATAGCACCAACGATATCAATTTCTCCAGCATTCAGCATCTCATTTAACACAGTACTTTCGTCCTTAATCCTCTGGATATTTAACTTCACATTTTCTACTGCTACTTTATTAACGAAATCGATATTTGCAGAACTACGGTCAGTGCCTTCTGGTGTGCTAATGTTTTTCATCGCTGGATGAATTTTACTCAGCATGTCCGTCAAGTTGCCTAGTTCAACATGGTCACAAGCCCCTTTTACAGCACCACAGGAAGTATGTCCCATAATAACAATTAATTTAGATCCTGCGACTTTACATGCAAATTCGAGACTACCAAGAATATCAACATTAACAAAATTACCTGCAACTCTTGCATTGAAAATATCTCCTATCCCTTGATCAAAAATTATTTCAGTTGGGATACGAGAATCAATACAACTCACAACTGCAGCGAAAGGATATTGACCACTACTTGTTTCTTGTACTTGATTATTTAAATTTCTACTAACTGGCGACTTACTAACAAATCTGCTATTGCCGTCTTTTAAAACCTGTACGGCTGCAGCTACGGCTAGACCAGCTTGCGATTCCTTTGTTTGAGTGAGACTGTTATCTATCATGTTATTTATTAATAATTAGCTAATTCAGATTTAAGAGGAGCTGCAAACAAAAGACTTTTCTAGATACCGCATATCATTTTCGACAGTAGAAATATAAGCCAGTTTTAAAACAACCTTAAACAAGGTAAACAAAAATATACAAATATTAGTATTACTTACATTAGTAATAATCTTACGTAACCGGTTTTAAGCAAAAGTTGTTTATGCAATAGTAATATTTTTATAATTTTATATCATGATTATTACCTCTGATATCATTATGCCAAATGGATTGGCATTACGTAACCCACTAGAGACGAAGCTAGGAAGAGACATCATCAGCTACAGCATTGACTTGATCGACGAACTTGGATTTGAACATTTCACTTTTAAAAAGTTAGCTGTTCGTATGGGATCTAATGAAACATCCCTGTATAGGTATTTTGAGAATAAGCATTTGCTTTTGCTATACCTGGTGGTTTGGTACTGGAATTGGGTGATCTATCTGATTGATTATAACACCAAAAACATTTCGGATTCGAATAAAAAGCTTGATATCATCATTGCTAATTTTGTAGATGCAACTAAAGAGAATCCAAAAATTGATTTCGTAAACGAGCAAAAATTGCACAGTATAATCATTGCGGAGTCTTCTAAAGCTTATCATACAAAAGGTGTAGATAAGGAAAATAAAGAAGGATTTTTCCTAAGTTATAAAGCGCTAACGCAAAAAGTAGCCGATGTTATATTAGAAATAGATCCATCATTCCCCTACCCTCATGCCTTCGCGAGCAATTTGTTTGAAATGGCTAATAACCAGATTTACTTTGCGGAACACTTACCTAAATTGACAGATGTTAAGGTCAAGAATGGAAATTATGATGATGTCATAAAACTACTTTCATTTTATAAAAATCGGATGCTTAGCAAAACATAAGTACTTTCCATGACAGCTGCCAAAACAGCTGCTAGTTGAATCACTCTAAAGCAATAAAAGGATAAAATGCTTACCCTCACATGAGATGGCAGACTTTTCTGTATTTTGCCTACTTGATATGAAAACGACTGAATTAGATGTGATAATAATAGGTGCGGGATTGACTGGTTTAGCATTGGCGTATTTCCTTAAAGAAAGCTCTCTATCCGTAATGATCCTAGAATCTCGCGATCGTGTAGGCGGGAGAATACATACGATAAAAAAAGAAGGTCTGACCACAATGGAAATGGGTGCCACTTGGTTGGGTAAAAAACACACAGTTCTCGCCAATCTTTTAGAAGAATTTATTATTGGTATTGTCGAACAAGAAATGGGGAACACTGCTATTTACGAAGCCATATCGACGAGCCCACCACAAATTGTCAAACTTGACAAACAGCAAGACCCGACTTATCGCATAGACGGAAGTTCCTCCAAATTAATCGAAAAATTGCTATCTGCAATTTCACCTAAAGTTCAACTTAAATTAAGTGAAGAAGTACAATCCATTCAATTTTTGACTGATGATTCAATTGTACACACGGCTACAACTACTTATCAATCGAAAACAGTTGTCTCAACACTTCCTCCAAATTTACTGGCCAATACAATTGTATTAAAACCAACAATAGATGATCAGCTAATGCATCAATTAAAAAATACCCATACTTGGATGGGGGAATCAATTAAAGTTGGCCTTCATTACAAACATCCATTTTGGAATGAAGGCAATCTGAGTGGGACTATAATGAGTAATGTTGGCCCGATACCAGAGATGTATGATCACTCAAATCCAGAAACCGGAAAATATGCATTAAAGGGTTTTCTGAATGGCTCTTATTATTCTGTTTCAAAGGAGGAAAGACTTAAGCTAATACTGTATTGCCCTCAATTAAATGTGGACACTAAAAAAGCTTAATATTTTTAGTAAACACATAACTTACAACAATGAAACAAGAGAAAAAGACACGAATGAGTCTGAATCGAAAGACAGAAGTG
>Ga0114957_1000282_pt1 | contig 70315 bp, 66 predicted proteins | sample BantaG_FD_87175 | JGI IMG/M metagenome (GOLD analysis project Ga0114957, IMG submission 87175) | Marine algal microbial communities from Bantry Bay, Ireland - BantryBay_4 metaG | ecosystem: Host-associated > Algae > Red algae > Unclassified | place: Bantry Bay, Ireland | collected 2014-11-21 | reverse complement strand
GTTCACGCAGGAGTCAATACGTATTTGAGAACTGTAGCCGTATTCTCTTCTTTCCAGTTCTCTTTCACATACAGGCCAGTTGACGGCATCTTTATCTTGTGCTTTGGCCATTGAGAATGCATTACCCACATGGTCGGTAATTTTACTCAATTCAGATTCATAGTCATGCACGCGAACTTCTTGAATTTTTTCCAGTTCCCCTTTATCGAGCCAAGCGTCGTGGCAAAGGTTACAGCTATCTATTTAAACTGCATTTTCGTATGTTTCTTTAGTTGTTCATTGTTATCAATGGGGCATTTCATAAGTGTTGTTTTAAGATTAGTTTTTTATAAAGCTAAGGCAAGTTTATTCCTACCATTCCGTATGAAAAACACCCTCTCTATCAAGTCGCTCATACGTATGCGAACCAAAATAATCGCGTTGTCCTTGAATTACATTTAACGGTAAACGGGTACTTGTATAGGCATCAAAATATGTAAGCGAGTTTGATAGTCCTGGCAAAGGAATTCCATTTTTAGCACCGTACGCTACTAGCTTTCTAGCAGCACCCACAGTACTTTGAACTTTTTCGATAAATGAAGGCGAAAGCAATAGGTTTGGTAAATTGCCATTCTCTTCAAACGCCTCGGTAATATCTGCCAACAAACCAGCTCGAATGATACAACCGGCGCGCCATATTTTCGCGATTACCGCAATGTCTAAATCATAACTATATTCTTTAGAAGCATCTGCCAATTGGTGAAGGCCTTGCGCGTAGGTGATGATAAAAGAAAAATACAAGGCTTTTTCGGCCAGTTCGGTTAAGACATGCTTATCCATAATCTCAACCTCAGGTCTGTCGTACAATTTATCCGCTTGTATACGCTCGTTCTTTAAAGCCGATATTTCGCGCATGCTTACAGCAATGTCAATAGAAGGAATAGGTATGCCCAAATCCATCGCATTTTGACTTGTCCATTTTCCGGTACCTTTCTGCTTGGCCTTATCCAAGATTTGATCTACCAGATGGCCATCGCCAAGCTCATCTTTTTTAGCAAGAATTTCTGAGGTGATTTCGACCAAGAATGATTGTAGTCTACCTGTATTCCATTCCGCATAAACCGTATGCATTTCTTCATTCGTCAACCCTCCGCCTTTTTTAAGCAAATCGTATATTTCCGAGGTCAATTGCATGAGGCCATATTCGATACCATTGTGTACCATTTTCACATAGTTACCTGCTGATTTCGGTCCCAAATAAGCGACACAAGGTTCTCCTTTATACTTTGCGGAAACTGCTTCAAAAATTTGTTGAACAGCAGCATAACCTGCTTTTGAACCACCGGGCATGATACTCGGGCCTTTTCTGGCGCCCTTTGCACCACCTGAAACCCCAGCTCCAAAGAAATGAATTCCTTTTTCAGAAAGGTAGGCTTCCCTTCGGTCGGTATCGGTGAAGAAAGAATTACCACCGTCAATAATAATATCGCCTATATCAATATGAGGTAATAGTCCTTCTATAACCACATCCACTATTTTTCCGGCCGGCACTAGCATCATTATTTTCCTTGGTTCGTCAAGTGCTTTTACAAAAGTTGCAACATCTGTAGTAGCACTCACTTTCTCCTCATTACCGCCTTCTTTTATAAGTGCATTCACTTTTTCGGAGTCTAAATCGTTTCCATAAGCGGAAAAACCATTATCCGCTACATTTAATATAAAATTGCGACCCATTACACCGAGGCCTATCAATCCAAAATCGTACATAGTTATTATTTAAATTTCATTTCCACAGCGGCGAAAATCCTTCAAGGAATTACAACGCATGAAAAAAGCCCTATCGAAAAGGTTTCTCTCAAAAATAATTTAAAATATTGGGTTTTGCTTCAAATGTAACTTGTAAACTGCTTTAGGATAGTTATATTTAAATAATTGCAAAGCATACCCTAAGTATATGACAAAAACAGAAAATCAACTCTTGGTAATCTTCGGTGCTTCCGGAGATCTTACCGCACGTAAATTAATACCCGCAATACTCAATTTGGCGAAAGATGACCATCTGCCAGAAAATTTTGTAGTGCTAGGAGCTAGTCGCTCTGCATGGTCTGATTCCGAATTTCGTAAAAATGTAATTAGCGAGAGCAAGCATTTGAAAGGGAAATTTGCCGATGTCGATAAAAAGTTCATTGCTAAATTTACCAACAGGCTTTTTTATCATGAATTGAGCAGCGCCGAAGATTCGGACTATTCAAAACTGAACGAGCATATTCTAGATTTGGATTCGAAACATCAAACTGATGGTAATTTTATATTTTACCTTTCAGTTCCGCCATCGGCACATGAGGTTATTTCTAGCAGTCTTTATGCGCAAGGCCTTCATAAAGAAGACAAAGGTTGGCGTAGGTTAATTGTTGAAAAACCATTTGGTTATGATTTAGAAACGGCAAAAAAACTCAACGCTACGTTACAGCGTTATTTTAAAGAATCGCAGATATACCGTATAGATCATTATTTGGGAAAAGAAACTGTTCAAAACCTCTTGGTCACGCGATTCGCAAATAGCATTTTTGAACCATTGTGGAACAGAAACTACATTCACCATGTCGAAATTACGAATGCAGAGAGTGGGGGAGTTGAGAAACGCGGTGGCTATTATGATAAGTCTGGGGCTTTGCGCGATATGTTCCAAAGCCATTTATTGCAGATTGTAGCCTTGATTGTAATGGAACCCCCACTAAGTGCAGATGCGGAGGAAATACGAAACGAGAAACTAAAAGCCTTGAAATCGTTACGAATAATGACAGATAAGGAAGTCTTGCATAAAAATACTATTCGTGCGCAGTATGTGAGTTCTGTTATTGATGGCAATAAGATGGCTGGTTATCGCGAGGAAGAAGGGGTAGACCCAGATTCAACTACCGAAACCTATGCAGCTTTAAAATTCTTCGTTGATAACTGGCGCTGGGCAGATGTGCCTTTTTACGTGCGCACCGCCAAACGTATGCCGACAAAGGTAACAGAAGTAGTCATTCATTTTAAATCGCCCCACCATCAGATTTTCAAGGATTCTGGAATGAATCAAAAAGACAATAAGCTGATAATCCGCATTCAACCAGATGAAGGTATTTTGGTGAAATTCGGTGTTAAAGTACCGGGTCAGGGGTTTAAGGTGGAACGTGCCAATTTGGATTTTTACTATTCGGGCCTTACCGAAACTCATGTTATGCAAGCTTATGAACGCTTGCTATTGGACGCCATGCAAGGCGACCCAACACTCTACGCGCGAGCCGACGAAGTAGAGGCCGCATGGGAATTTGTAGACCCGATTCTCGACTATTGGAAAGATAACAAAGAGGTAAGAGTCTACGGATACTCTGCGGGCGTATGGGGACCCGAGAATGCTGATGAGCTTATAGAAGGTATAGGCAGGTGGCGAAACCCTGGACCCAATTTAGCCGATGAACAAGGGTTTTGTGTGATTTGTTAGGTGTGCTCGACGCTATATGACGGATGACAGATGCTGGATGCTCGATGTGCGAAGCACAAGGACAGAAGCTCTTGTTTAAATTGACAACAACCCAAACTTGCGCAAAGGAGTTTCTATTAAACAGATTACTTCGCTGCGCGCGTAATGACTGATTACATGAAATTAAAAATTTATAAGACAAAACAAGAAGTAGCAGTGAACTTTTCACGCTATTTAGCAATTGTACTAGCTTCAAAAGAAACATCGCATATTGCGCTTTCGGGAGGTAGTACCCCGAAGGTTGTTTTTGATGAGTTGGCGGCTAATTTTCAGCCAGATATCGATTGGAATGGAGTTCATTTGTACTGGGGCGATGAACGCTGCGTTGACCCAACTGATACTGAAAGTAATTATAAAATGACGGTGGAATACCTACTTTCCAAAATAGATATCCCGGAAGATAATATTCACCGTATTAAAGGAGAGAATGCCCCTGAATATGAGGCAAAGCGTTATGCCGAAGTATTAGATGAAACCCTACCCAAAGAAAATGAACTTCCTAAATTTGATATGGTCATTTTGGGAATGGGTGATGACGGGCATACAGCCTCTATATTTCCACATGAAATCGAGCTGTGGAATTCCAAAAACCATTGCGAGGTGGCGTCACATCCTGATACGGGACAAAAGCGTATCAGTATCACCGGGCAAATTATTAATAACGCTAGAATGGTTGTTTTTCTAGTGACGGGAGAGAATAAAGCAAAAAAAATGGCCGAAATAAAAACTAAGGATGAGAAAGCGAAAAACTATCCAGCATCTTTGGTCGCGCCAACATCAGGGAAATTACTTTGGTTTGTTGATGAGGCTGCTGCAACTTTAATTTATGGTTAGAAAGCCAGTTGGGCAATCTTACTTGATACAGCTTCGATTTTAGTGCAATATCGATTATCATAAGTTTAGAATTTTATGACTCCTCCCTTTTTCTAAAGGGAGGAGTCTAAAAAAAATATTTTAACTGTCTTTGGGTACTCCAGATAACTCTTAATCGCCACCTTTGGTGAGATTGATGCCCAAGGACTTTAGTGTAGTATCTTAAATAATTTGATAGCAATAATGCTTAAAATGCCTATTTGCAGGATTGTAGAGCACAGTCCATTGGTGGTTCATACATCAGAATTTAATAAGTCTCGACTCCGCTCGACAAGACATACTCGGACTATTTCAGATTGATTTGAATATTTTCTTTTTGTAAAGTATCTAAGTACTCATCGACTTCAAAATTGCTATTCTCAAATTTTGTGTCTCGGGCAAAAGCAGATGCTTTTCTGAACTTACTTCTTGCAAAACGCCTTACGCCTTGCTTGTCTTCGACCAATAGCCCGGGAACAGGAGTGCTATTGCCTTTGTCATCTTTAGCAACCATGGTAAAATAAGAGGAGTTACAATGTCTCTTTTCACCTGTTGTTACATGTTGTGACTCTACCCGAACACCGACTACCATTGAAGTTCGCCCTGTATAATTAATAGATGCTTTTAGGGTCAATAGTTCCCCGACTTCAACGGGAGAAAGAAAATCAACTCGATTCACCGATGCCGTAACACAATACCGTTGGCAGTGCTTTGAGGCACAAGCAAAGGCAATCTGATCCATTAAACTTAAAATATGCCCACCGTGAATTTTTCCACCAAAATTAGAATGGGAGGGAAGCATCAACTCGGTGATAGAGAGCCTCGATTCGCGTGCGGTTTTAAATTTGTTCATGGGGGTGAAAGTTAAGAAAAAAGTTTAGGTGTTTAAAAATGGTTAGGAGTTTAGAAAAGATTTATAAGTTTAGATATAGTAGTGTCCGGTTAAAGACTTAAGACCCCCAAAGCGTCGGGGCGCTATAAGATTTAAGACCTAAGACTAAAATGCAGCTAACCTTAAAACAAGTTATTATATGAATTATTTTTGAATATTTTAATGTGGTATCCAAAATCAAAAAGGCAAGGTGTCGCATATAGGTTTGGACTAAATTAGAAATGGTCAAGGCTATTTACTCAGTTTTTAAAAAGTTTACCGGACACCAATGGTTTAGAAAAATTAAATTTTGCCTATTGCAAGTGCTCACTTACTTTTTAAACCCCGTACCTCGCTTCAATTTCTAAAGTGAGGTGATTTTTCTTGGACTATTTCCGTAATAAAATATTTCGTGTCTCCCAACCAGAAAAAAGTGGCGTAACGTTCCACATACGTAACCTTTACATACTGTCCTTGATATTCCTTTAAGTTATCAATAACTTTTTCATCTTTGTCCAATACAGAAAAACTAAAAATCTGTGCTCCGGAAATGCCTTGGCTTATTTCCCCTTCCCATGTTTTTACGATGACCCCCTTGTTACTGAATTTTATCAGTTCTCCGGAGCGGGTGCCTTCGCTATAAGTTACAAAATAGATAAAAGCATAGTATGCCAATAGAAGTGCTATTGCGCCGAAGACGCCTATTCCCAGTACTTTTTTCATATTTTCAATTTTATAAATAGTTAAGAGGGTAACTATAAATTCAGACGAGGCTCCTCTTCTAGCTCAGCTTCTTCGTTTAAAAAATCGCTTTCTTGTGCACGTTTTAGAATTGGCTCCGGAATTGATTTTTTAGCCTTGGCACCCATTTTCTTCAATTTTTCAATACTCGTAATAATGTTGCCACGACCTTCTACCAATTTATTCATTGCTCCCTTATATTCATCTTTGGCATCGTCCATTTTCTTCCCGACCTTGGTGAGGTCAGAAACAAAACCTTCGAATTTGTCGTAAAGAGCGCCCGCTTGTCGTGCGATTTCAATAGCGTTTCGTTGTTGCTTCTCGTTGTTCCACATACTATCTATGGTACGTAAAGTGGCCAATAGTGTTGAGGGGGTAACAATAACTATATTTTTTTCGAATGCCTTGTTGTACAATGAGTTATCATTATTTACTGCAATTGCAAATGCAGGTTCTATGGGAACAAACATTAAGACGAAATCCGGACTTTCCATTTCATAGAGGTCCTCGTATTTTTTTGCAGAAAGTTGGTCTACATGTTTTCTAAGGGAATTGATGTGATCTTTCAGAAATTTATCCTTCAACTCATCTTCCGAATTGATAAAACGTTCGTAATCCGTCAGTGATACTTTAGAATCTACCACCATTTTTTTGCCATCAGGGAGGTTGATAATCACATCTGGAAGCACACGCGAACCATCTTCCAAAGTAAAACTTTGTTGCACTGTATATTCACGGTCTTTTTCCAAACCTGATTTCTCTAACACCCGTTCTAGTACGAGTTCTCCCCAATTTCCTTGCATTTTGCTATCGCCTTTTAAGGCTTTGGTGAGGTTTTCAGCTTCTTGGGTGATTTTCAGATTTTGAGTTTGCAGGTTGAGCAACTGCTCTTTTAAGGCAGAATGAATGCTGATATTCTCTTTTTGACTTTCTTCAACTTTCTTTTCGAACAACTGAATCTTTTCGTTCAAGGGCGTTAGAATATCCTTGATGTTCTTTTCGTTTCGCTCGGTGAATTTTAAACTTTTTTCTTCTAGTATTTTATTGGCTAGATTCTCAAATTCTTTGGTGAATTTTTCTTGAAGTTTTTCAACCTCTTCTTTCTGTTCCCTATTTTTTAATTGAAGATTTTCCATATCGGCTTCATAACGCACGATTTGGTTACCCAAAGCTTCTTTTTCCCTTTGAATGTGGGTTTTATGCTCTTCAACATCCATAAGTTTAGACTCCATCGCAGAAAGGGTATTTCGCAACTGCGCTTCTCTCTCTTCTAAAGCACTTTGACTCGATTTGGTTTTTAAGTTCTGAATATAATTGCCTAATAGATAACCTATTGCAAGGCAGATCAATCCGATGAGAAGATATATTATGTATGGATTCATTTAAATTTTAACCTGTTTGAAGTAAAGATACAGTATTGAATTCTAATTTTTGACTAAGTTGTATTCGGATTTTGCGCCTGCTATTAGGTAATACGAAATGATTTCGTTTTGAGGTCAAAAGTGAGTGAATCATCAGGAAATAAAGTGTCAAAAGCCTTTTGTTGCATCAAGTATTCAGGAGTTCCAAAGAGGTTGTTTTCGCCATTTAACAACAAAATCGTATCACACATTTGCAAAGTCATTTCGATTTCATGACTCGTAAAAACAATTGTTTTTTTAGTATCATGTGCAATTTGCTTCAATAGTTTTAATAATTGCACTTTGTGATACAGGTCTAGGTGCGTAGTAGGTTCATCTAATAGCATTATCCGTGTGTCTTGGGCAACAGCTCTTGCAATCATTACGCGCTGTAACTGCCCATCACTCAATTCATAGCATTTTTTATGTTGTAATGCTGTTAGTTCGAGCATTTGAATCGTTTCTTCTATTTTGTTGATGTCACCTTTTGTCAAACTTCCTATCCAATTGGTATAGGGTTGCCTACCCAATGTAATTAGTTCTTGAACGGTCATATTTTTAGATGCAATAGCTTCTGTAAGTACCATACTTATTTCCGAGGCTAAAGCAACGGATTTATATTGCGCCAAAGACTTCCCTTTTATTTGAATGCTTCCCTCTAATTGATGCTGCACCTTCCCTAAGGTTCGTAATAATGTGGATTTACCAATGCCGTTGATGCCAATTATCGCCATCAATTCACCTTCCGATAGCTCAAAGTTGATATTTTCGGCGACTATGAGATTTTTGTATCCAACAGATACATCGGATACGGTAAGAACGGTATGTTTCGCTTGCGAACTCAAAATAGCATACGTTTTTTACGAATTAGCAACCAAATAACAACGGGAGCTCCAAGAATACTGGTAATAGCATTAATAGGCAATACACTTGCCGAACCGGGCAGTTGCGCTACGGTATCACAGACTAGCATCAATATCGCCCCATAAAGTAATACTGCCGGAACAAGAATTCGGTGGTTCGTAGTGCGAAACAATTGTCTTGTAAGATGGGGAACTGCAAGCCCTACAAAAGCAATAGGCCCTGCAAAAGCAGTAACTGAACCAGCCAATAAGGCCGTCGCTATAATGATAATGTAACGCGATTTTTTCAAATTCACCCCTAAACTACGTGCATAGTTTTCTCCCAATAAATAAGCATTCAATGATTTTATCGATACTATGCTCAGAATTATTCCTATTAAAATAATCGCGAATAACAATGCTAATTGCATGTATGAGAGATTACCAACGCTGCCAAAGGACCAGTAAATATACTGCTGTAATTTTTCGGCATTTGAAAAATACGATAGCACGCTAACTACCGCACCGGTAATGCTCCCGAACATCAGCCCAATAATTAACAGCGCCATAGTGTCTTTTACTTTCGCTGCAACAACCATCACCGCTAACAAGACCAAAAGACTACCTATACTTGCTGCAACAGCTAGAGAAATATCATTTAGCATCGAGAATGCGGTATAGCCTGAAATTAAAGAGGAACCCATTATCAATAATGCTGCACCAAGACTTGCACCCGAGCTAATACCTAGAACAAAAGGCCCTGCCAAAGGGTTGCGAAAGAGGGTCTGCATTAAAAGTCCGCTTAGGGCAAGTCCGCCACCAACGAGTATGGCCGTAAAAGCTTTAGGGATTCTATACTCCCAGATAATATACTCCCATGTAGTGTTGTCTAACGTAACACCGAATAATGCATTTAAAGTATCTTTTATTGGAATGGAAACCGAGCCAAAACTAATATTCAATCCGAAAGTCATAACTAATGCTAGGAGCAAAAGCGCGAATGACAGACTATATGTTTTTTGGAATCTCAAACTTAATCCAAAGGTTTAAAAAAATAGGGTCGATGGTCGGGTAGTAATTCTGGATGAAAAATATGAATCAAGTCCTTCAGAACCAAATCCGGTCGCTGCGGTGCCAGTTCATAGTATAGAAGTCCGCCTGTATCACCTATGGTTTTTGAAAATGTGTATACATTCTTGCTTTTGAATGGCTTGAATTGTTGGTAGTGTACACTGCCTTCAATCATAGCATTATAGGAAGTGAATTGGGAGGGAGATACCCAAAAATCAGCATCTTGCGCCGTTTCTAAAACACTTTCCCAACTTAAGGAAAGACTTCCCGTTTCTTCTGTAGTTGCCCATAAATAATGGGCATTCGCATCTTTAATAAATTCAGCTGGCCAACTATTTCCTCCGGGTAGGTACCAAACATCTTTATACAATGCCCCACTCATTACCGTAGGGCTGTTCGTGGCCGTGTTCGCAAGTTTTTTTGCGCTGAGGTAAGAGGTTTCAATGCCTTTGAAAACGCTATCCGCTATTTGTTCCATTTGAAAAAAAGGAGCAAAAAACTTTATCCACTCGGCTTTTCCTAACGGATTTTCCTCTGTCCAATCCCCGTTATAAACGACGGGGATATTGGCTCGCTGCAAGGTTGCGTATGTTTTGTTTTGTCCATTAATTGCAAAACCCACCACAACTTCTGGGTTGATGGCAAGTGTCATTTCAGTGTTGATACTCTCATTATTTCCCAATTCCTTAATAGCACCCAAATCTATTCGTTTTCTGGCTTCTTTTGAAGAAATATATTTAGTGTCGGGGAAACCTACTAGTTTGTCCAATACCCCTAAACTTTCCAATGCCGGAATATGGGTCGTTGAGGTTACCACAATTCGCTCCAAAGGTACGCTTACAATGGCATCATAATCATCCTTGTTAATTACTATGGAGGCCATTTTTTCTTTCGGAATTAATGCATAGGTAAAGGCAGCTTCCGAATTGGGCCAAGGAGAAGTGATTTTGATTACCGTAATTCCATTATCGGATTTTTCAATATGAAAACCCTTTGCATAGGTGACGGTATTCTTTTCTGGGGATGAGGTAGTTGACGGTAGTTTCTTACGTTCTTGTTTACAACTGACATATAATGTTATGAAAAGAACGAAGAATAGCTTTTTTATCATCTCTTTGTATAGATGTTCAAAAGTAGTATTATTTCATTCTTTGGTGTAAAAGATTAAACAAAATGTTTAATTTCGCTTTGAATTTTGGTTTTTGCTGCAAATTTAATGTGGTGAGATTAAAAGGGAATCCAGTGATTGGATTTATGATTGATGAATTGTGAACAACGACTTTTTGGGTCGTACCTCGCACTTCGTAAGTCATACCTCTAAAAGTCTGGAACTGTTCCCGCAACTGTGAACTTTGTCTGCCATAGGCGGATGATTGCCATTTTCTTCGAATACCACTGCGCAAGCGGGAAGGTTGATGGTAATACGTAAGTCAGGAGACCTGCCGAATTCATAACCAAAACTGATAGACTTTCGGGTAAAAGGTCTTTTGTGGTATGAAACATATACTCCTGATATTGTTTGTACTTACGGGTACAAACTTCATTTTTGCTCAACGCGATTCTGTTGTTGTATTGGAAGAAGTGGTGATGACCGACAATCGGTTAAAGCAATTTTCCAATGGAATAAAATTGACCGTGCTAAATGATTCTGTTCTACAAAGGAACAGCGGAATGTTGACTGATAACTTGCGCCATACTACCCCGATTTATTTTAAAGAAACCGGATACGGAATGGTATCATCGGCTTCTTTCAGGGGAACGACAGCACAGCAGACAGTCGTAATCTGGAATGGTATCAATATCAACTCGCAACTTACAGGTCAAACTGATTTTAATGCACTTATGCCTCAAAACTTAGACGGTATTACCGTGCGCAGCGGTGGTGGAAGCACACAATATGGTACTGGAGCGATAGGGGGCAGCATTCACCTTAACAATACCCTTGTGTTTGGTGGCCCTTTGCGAAATAAACTCAGCTTAGGATATGGTAGTTTCGATACTAGAAAACTTTTTTACAAGGCTAATTTCGGGACAGAAAAAACCGCTTTCACGATAGGTCTAGGACACTTTACTTCTGAAAATGACTACCGTTATTTGGGAACCGAGCAAAAAAATGAAAACGGGGCATTTAACAATAATGCCTTTGATTTCGCCTTTGGTTTTTTAGCGTCGGAATCTAATCTCATCAAATTATACCATTATACCTTTCTGGGCGATCGCGATTTTTCAGGCACGCTTACAGCACCTTCGAACGACAACTATCAAAACTACGATTCGCGTTCTTTGGTCGAATGGGTAAATTTTAGAAAAAATAGAGTTCAAAAGGTTCGGACTGCCTATCTCTTTGAGCGTTATCGCTACTATGCTAATAATCAGACAGATGATTTTAGCTTTGGAAAATCAGGCAATTTTCAAGTGGAATATGATTACAAATACAACATGAATAAATGGTCGATTAATGGTATTATAACCGCAAATAACATTAGCGCAGAGGGTTACTCAATACGTAACGAAACTCGAAATCAACTATCGGCGGTGTTCTTACTTTCGCATACACCAAATGACAAATTGGGTTATGGTATCAATTTACGGAAAGATTGGGTGAGCGATTATGAGAGTCCGTTTATTTTTTCGGTGGATGCAAAGTATGCCGTAACGAAGAAATATCACATTCGCGCAAGCGCCTCCAAGAATTATAGAATACCAACTTTTAACGATTTGTATTGGCAAGGCGCAGGTGCGACCGGAAATACCGATATACTTCCGGAAAGTGCATTGCAAGGGGAGTTGGGACAAACTTTAAATGGAGAAGGATATCAAGTAAACTTAACGGGATTCTATATTTCAACTACTGACTTTATTCAATGGCGACCTGATAATACAGGTATATGGTCTCCCATTAATATAAAGGACGTAGCTCAGTACGGGTTGGAATTTGATGTTAAACTCGAAAACGAAATGGGCGCTCATAAAATCGCTTGGATTAATGGATATGCCCTGACCAGGGCAATAGATAAAGAAACTCAAAATCAACTACTCTACGTACCACTTCATAAATTCACTTCGAATTTGACTTATAATTATGGTAGGTGGGGCACTTTTTTACAAAGCCTTTATAATGGTAGCGTTTTTACGACTACCGATAATCAAGGCGAATTGAACGATTATTTAGTTTTGAATTTGGGCTTGGAATATCGTTTCCCAAAAATAGCTGGCATTGAAACAAAAGCCGGATTGGCACTTACTAATCTAACGAATAAAGTCTATCAAAATGTGGCATTTAGACCTATGCCAAATAGAAATATTACAGTTAACCTTAATTTTAAATTTTAAGAATGAGAATTAAAAATGCAATGTGGGCCTTGGCCTTGGGAGTTTTTATCACAGCTTGTGAGAACGATGATAATGGGGGAGAAGAACCAATGCCAACTGGTGATTATGCAAATGGCATAATGGTTTCCAATGAAGGTCCGTTTAACAATGGCACAGGAACCGTTTCTTTTATTTCAAATGATTTGACCATGAAAGAAGATAATATTTTCAATACGGTCAACAACGAAGATTTGGGCAACATAGTTCAGTCTATAGGTTTTGTAGAGGACAAAGCTTACGTGATTGCTAACGTATCTAATAAGATTACCGTCGTAGACCGATTTACTTTTGTAAAGGAAGCTGAAATCACCGCTGGTCTAAATAATCCGAGATATTTTGTTGCCGTAAACGGAAAAGGATATGTAACTAATTGGGGCGATACCGCAGATGATACCGACGATTATATTGCGATTATTGATTTGCAGACTAATAGCGTTGAAGGCTCAATTCCTGTAGTCTTGGGGCCTGAAGAGATTGTGGTAAAAGAGGATAAGATTTATGTAGCTCACCAAGGGGCATTCGGACAAAATGATAAAGTTTCTGTTATTGATTCCAACACTAATGAGGTTACTATTGTAATCACAGTTGGCGATGTGCCCAATAGCATGCAATTTGATTCGGATGGAAATTTATGGGTGCTTTGTGGAGGTAAACCAGCATTTACGGGTGAGGAAACAGGAGGTTCGCTTATTAAAATCGATACTGATAGCGATACTACTCTTGGTTCATTAAATTTTGAAACCACTCAACACCCTAATCACCTTAGTGAAGATGGTAGTGCTTTTTATTACAGCTTGGGCGGTGCTGTTTTTTCAATATCAGATTCGGCGACTACTATACCAATGACTAGTGATTTCTCCGAATTGAGTATATATGCAATGACAACTCTAGACGGGAAGTTATACCTTACCGATGCAAAGGATTTTGCTAGTAACGGAACCTTGACCATCTATGACTTGGGTTCGAAATCTGAATTGGCGTCTTTTGAAGTGGGCATTATACCTGGTGGGATTTATTTTAATTAGAGCCGTAAAATAGGATTTTGAATAAAGGCGCTTGTAGAAATCCAAGCGCTTTTTATTGGTCTCAAAATTAGTTAAAACTATGCACTTTAGTGCATCTCGCTTTAGCTTCTAAAAAAACCTACTTTTGCTTTCGTTGCGGAACAAAGGGTCAATGGTCATACAGTATCGAGAATGACCGTTCATATAGTTTGGAGTACAAAATACAGGTACGCCGTTCATTGCGGTGACGTGCAAAAGCGTTGTAGGTTGGTGCTTATCGAAGTACGTGATGCCGAAGGTGTGCGTATTCTGAAAGAAGTAGTTAGCAAAGACCATGTACATATGCATTTGGAGTACCGTCCCTCCTAGGATGTAAGTACATTGGTGAAGAAACTGAAAGGTAGGAGTTCACGAAAACTTCAACAGGAGTTTCCCGAACTAAGGAAAAAGTATTGGGGACGTCACTTTTGGGCGAAAGGCTTTGGTTGTTGGAGTACCGGGAATATTACCGATAAGATGGTTAACGAGTATTTGGAACATCATCGCAAGTCAGAGAACGATACCGATACGTTCACATTGGAGCAACCTTCCGTATTGCTAACTTTAGTTGGATTTAAAAACCTATGGCACTTTAGTCCATAGTGGTTTTAAAGTTCAACCCAAGGCGCAATACTCTTGACGGTAAAACTTAAATATCAAATAAGTAATATAGCCACAAGAAAAATGAAATTAACATAAATAAAAAAGGCCTAGATTTCTCCAAGCCGTTCTTAAAATTCTTTGCCTAAGTACTATTCAAAATTTACTAGCAGAGGCTTATCCAATATAGCTTTGTTTTTAACTGGCGACATCATTTTTGAATCTTCAAATGTTTCAATTGGCATTTGGGCAGTGAAATCGAATCTATTGGTACTGCCAGTAATGAGGGAAATAGCGCGAGCAAGCATACGTTCGTCCGCATCTCCCAATACTCCTAAATTCTCAAGAGTTTCATCTATTTCAATATCTGGTGATAGACCTGCTGTATACTCGAAAAAACCATCAGCATTTTCATTGCGGCCTACAAGCGGTTGTATCGCCCAAGAATTTTCCGAATTGATATTCGCTTCTCTATCGCGGTTATAGATATATGTATTTTCTCTATCGTCTACCATTGGTATTGAAAATTCATTCTTACCTCTAGTAGTCTCACCGATGTGCACCACATCCATGTAGGGGGCAAGTCCGTTCATTACCAATTCACTTGCAGAGGCAGAACTGTTTGTGGCAAGTACATAAACTTTGCTGAGGTTTAGGGTGTTGATAGCACTTCCAGCACCAGTTGTTTCCGCGAAATAATCTTCCAACTGTTCTTGGCTTAATTGCGCTTGTACTTTAGAGTTCCAGCGTTGTTTAATATATAGGTCAGAAGTGTTAGTACCGTAAATCATGCTTGCAAGAAGCCTAGATGAATTTACAGAGCCACCTCCATTATACCTGAGATCAAGAACCAAATTTGTGACCCCACCGTCGACAAAGCGACCGAATGCTGCGTTAAGATCCTCATCATATTCGTTGGTAAAACCATTGTACATCAAATAACCAATGGTTTCTCCTTGGATTTCAAAAACTTTATCAATGAATACAGGGTTCTCAGCAAAATTCTCTTGTTTGGTTAGCTCAACTTCCCTATCGCTCGGTGTGATTGTGTTATTTTCCAGTGTTGCCATGTTTAATGTATAAGTTGCGGCATCATCGAACAGCAAATCTAAATTGTTGTTTGAAGGATTGTTTCGGTCCGAAAACAGCGTTTGCCCATTTACTCCAGTAAAAATATCACCTCGCTTTATATCCTTGGTAGATGCATCGGAATTAGGGAGTATATATCTTACAAACCCGAAAACATCATCACTATCCCCAAAGCGTACAAGGCCAAACTCTAAACCGTTGGTTGTAGAAATACCTGACGAACGTTGCGTTAGTATTTTATAATCACTGTTGTAAAAGCTAAAGCGATCTTCAGTAAAACTCAATTTTTCATCAAAGAATACAGCTGGATCTTCCTCAGATTCCAAAAACGTAGTGTATTCGGCATCTGTGCTAAATTTTGTGTCAGAAAGATTAGGAACGTCAGCCTGCCAAAAATACCAGAAGTTCATCGCCTTCCACATAAAATCTTGCACCACGACATTTGCTTGCTCATCTGGATCAGGCTGTTCGCCGGGGTCTAGACTATCATCATTGTTATTACAACTTGTAAAAAACAGCCCCATTGCTAGGAAACATACTAAGTACTTTTTCATTTGTTCTTTTTTTTATTTTTAATTACGTCTTTAAGCACACCAATTACTTACGTAATTTTTGTAGAATTAGATTTATACGTATAACAATTCTTATACTAAAAACCCTACTTAAGCTAGTTGATGCATTAAAGCTTCGCTATGATTCTACTTTGTAAAGATTAGCTTTAAAAGGTAAACATGCCTAAAATATGGAGTTTATAAGGAATAAAAAATTTATTGTAACAAAATTCGTTAAACTTCGTCTTGCTTATGTAAACGGTTAACAAACGTTTATAAAACAACCCAACCAGAATGCAGCAGTCAGAGTTTTTAAACATCGTGATGCCCTTTAAGGATAAGTTGTATCGTTTGGCAAAGCGGTTGCTTACTTCTAGAGAGGAAGCTGAGGATGCAACGCAAGAGATTTTGCTAAAATTATGGGCCAAGAACAAGAAAATGGATTCCTATAACAATGTAGAAGCGTTTGCCATGACCATGACCAAAAACTTTTGCTTAGACCGTTTAAAATCGAAGCAGGCCGGTAATTTGAAGCTTGTACATAGTAATTACGAAGACGGAAATGCTTCGTTACAAAAACAGCTAGAGGTTAAAGACAGTCTTAGTTGGGTTGAGCGAATACTGGAACAACTACCAGAACAGCAGAAATTGGTCGTGCAGCTTAGAGATGTAGAGCAGTACGATTTTAATGAAATTGCACAGATGCTTGATATGGAAGCTGGCACGGTACGTGTAACCCTTTCAAGGGCTAGAAAAACAATTAGAGAAAAATTAATACAAAAACATAACTATGGAATCGCATAATATAGAAAAATTATTGGAGCGGTATTTTGAGGCGAACACAACTACTGTCGAGGAAGAAACAATACGAAAGTACTTTCTGCAAGAAAGTGTACCTGCACATCTTGAACAGTACGTACCTATGTTTCAATACTTGTCCCATGCCAAAGAAGATCGTTATACCAAGCAAGTGCCCTTAAAAACAGGAAGAAAAAAATTACTATTCAAGTGGGTTTCAGTTGCAGCGATAGCCATACTCTTAGTTGGCGTATATTTTAATAGAAATATAGAAACAACCTTAGAAGAAACGTATACGCAGGAAGAATTAGCAGCGGCACAAGAAGCCTTTTCATTACTAGCTATCAATTTCAATAAAGGTACCGATCAATTTGAACATTTGGAAGCGTTCGAAAAGAACACAAATAAATTTTTAATCAAATAATAAATTCCTCTAACACAAATAAATTTAAAATTATGAAAAAGATTATACTATTAGCATTTCTAACGCTAGCACCGCTTTTTAGTTCAGCTCAGGATATTTTCGATAAATACGAAGATAATGATGGCGTAACTTTCGTTGCCATGCAACCTAAAATGTTTCAAATGTTGGCCAAAATGAGCATCAGTGTAGATGATCCCGAAGCACAAGACTTTTTCAACTTGGTGAAATCAATAACCAGCTTTAAGGTGATCACTACAGAAGATGGTGCTATTACTAAAGATATCGGCAGTTGGGTAACTAACCGATTAAAAAGTTCGACCTATGAAGAGTTGATGCGAGTTCGAGATGAAGGTTCAAATGTAAAATTTTATGTAAAAGAAGGTAAGGATGACGACCATGTAAAAGAACTTTTAATGTTTGTAACTGGGCTTTCAAAGGTAAAGGAAGTAGGAGAGGTGAATGTTAACGGAAAGAAGATAGAAACCGTTTTACTCTCTCTTACAGGAGATATCGACCTTACCCAAATAGGTAAACTTACTGAAAAGATGAACCTTCCTGGTGGCGAAGAACTGGGAAAAGCTGGAAAAAAGGGTAAGAAATAAGAATAAAATCAATACTAAGCTGGTAGGCGATAAATTGTTTACTGAGACCTTTTAAAATTTTCGTCAATCAATCTATTAATCTTGGATTTGGCATAAACAACGCCAAGTCTACTTAAATACGACAATCATGAGAAAATCACTAGTAGTACTTGTAATCGCTATTTTTCCACTCTTGGGTTTTTCCCAATCAATATTCGACAAATATGAGGATATGGATCACGTGGCCGCCGTTACTATCAACAAAGGGCTTATAGACTTAGTTAGTTCAGTAGATATCGAGGGAGATGCCGAGACGGAAGAATTTATAGAACTGGCCAAAGGGCTCCAAGGCATTCAAGTATTTATAACCGAGGATAAAAAAGTATCGGCCGATATGCGGTCAACGGTAAAGCGGTATTTAAAATCATCATCATTAGAAGAACTAATGCGAGTGAAGGATACGGACGTCAACGTAAAATTTTACGTAAAAGAAGGCAAAGATGACAACTATGTAACAGAACTACTAATGTTCGTATCCGGTTTTGAAAATACCGACTTAGATATCAATGGGAAAAAATTGGAAACTGTATTGGTTACTTTAACAGGAAATATCGACTTGAGAAAAATCGGTTCTTTGACTAGTAAGATGAACCTTCCTAATGAGTTAAACAATGCCCAAAGCGAAAAATAGGGTAATTGGCAGTCAAGATTATATACAAATTCAATAAAAATCACCACTAATAAAGAAACCATTATGAAAGCATCGCAATTAATTATAGGGTTATTAACGGCCTTCCTATTTGTTTCATGTTCCTCGACTCAGAGTCTTCAGGAGTATTATATAGATAGTTCGGAGAATCCAAATTTTCTTTCGGTAGACCTTCCGGTAAGCCTATTGAACTTGAAAATGGCAGACCTTAATGCTGAAGAAAAAGCCGCGTACGAATCATTAAATAAGTTGAATGTGCTTGCTTTTAAGAAAGATGATACCAATGCAGACGAGTATACCGCTGAAAAAACTAAGGTAAAGGCAATTCTTAAAAACCCAGAATTCAATGAACTCATGAAAATGAATACTGCTATGGGTAAGGCTACCATCAAATATCTTGGAGACGACGACGCCATTGACGAAGTAGTTATCTATGGTGACAGTAAGGAAAAAGGTTTTGTATTAGTGAGAGTTTTGGGAAATGATATGAACCCTGCACTTATTGCACAGTTTATAAAAGCCATGGAGAAATCGGATTACAACGGAGAAGGCTTACAGAAAATAGGGGAGTTTTTAAAGGGATAATTTTTTTAGAAATTAAACCTACTTCTTTCCAATTTTGATTAAAACAAAAAAGGCTTCCAATTTATGGAAGCCTTTTCTATTAGTATTTTTTAATTTTAAGAATCACTTCCACTTTTATCCGATAAAACAGTAAGATTGTTTTTTCCAAAATCCAAGGTTCGTATAGGGAAAGGGATATTGATATCTTTTTGGTCGAAATGTGATTTAATTAGTTTGATTGCCTTGTGCTGTGAGGCAAGTTCCATTTTTTTATCTTGAAGGTCTGTCCAAAAAAGAACAACAAAATTAATAGAACTGTCTCCAAATTCGGTAAAGAAAAATTCAACTTCTTCATTACCTTGCTGCTTAAAATTTTCTTTAATAACCTTTACGGTAAGGTCTTCTACAACCTGCAAATCACTTTCATAACCCACACCACAATTAACGAATACCTTTCCTCTCCTGTTTAAGGTGTAGTTTGTGAAAGCACCATCTATGAACTTCGAATTTGGAATAACGACTATATTGTTATCCGCTTTCGTTAGAATAATGTTCCGCAAAGATATTTCGGTGACTTTGCCCGAGGTGCCTTCCGCTTCAATCCAGTCATTGATTTTTAATTGCGGCATAAAAGACAGTATCAAACCGCCAAAAGTATTACTAAGCGTGCCTTGCAAAGCTAAACCAACCGCGAGTCCGATTACCCCGGCACCGGCGAGAATACTTGTTAGTACTTTATCCAAATCAAGAATTCCCAAGGCAACAAAAAAGCCGATCATTAAAACAGTAACAAAAACTACCTTGCCAATAATTTCTTGAATTGAAACTTGACTAACTTTCCGTAGTAAAACCTTTTTAAAAAATTTACGTAAAACTCTTGCTAGGATATAGAAGAAAATCATGACCAATACCGCCATTATGATATTGGGTAGTTTCAGAATAATTGATTCGATCCAACCATCCAGTTTATCCCATAATTTGGTAACCGCATCTGTAAATGAAAATTTATGTTGCATTATTTATTAGAATTTATAGAAGCAGTAAACAATCTTTTTAATTTTATATGCTGTAAGATTATGAATTAGCTAAATTAAAGGATAACACTTTTACGAAAATTTGTTGCTCTTTTACTAAATTCCTGTATAATTACTTGGGGTAATGGCTTTTAGTTCAGATTTTATCTCAGCAGTAACTTTTAAGGTGTCTATAAACCCGGCAATTGATTCTCTGTTGATACGGTCGTTGGTCCGGGTCAATCCTTTTAGCGCCTCATAAGGGTTTGGGTATCCTTCGCGTCTTAGAATGGTCTGGATGGCTTCTGCCACGACCGCCCAATTATTTTCAAGATCTTGCTCGAATTTTACCTTATTCAATAATAATTTGCTTAATCCTTTTAGTGTAGATTGAAATGCAATCATTGTATGCGCAAAGGGCATGCCTACATTTCTGAGTACAGTACTATCAGTTAAGTCGCGCTGTAAACGTGAAACTGGAAGTTTTGCCGATAAATGTTCAAAAAGTGCATTGGCGATACCAAGATTTCCTTCTGAATTTTCAAAATCTATAGGATTTACTTTGTGCGGCATTGCAGATGAGCCTACTTCTCCTTTTTTGATTTTCTGTTTAAAATAATCCATCGAGACATACGTCCAAAAATCACGATCTAAATCAAGAATAATCGTATTAATTCTCTTCAAACCATCAAAAAGTGCAGCTAAATGATCATAATGTTCAATTTGTGTTGTTGGGAACGAGTGATGCAAGCCTAACTTTTCCTGAACGAATTTTTGCCCGAAGGCCTTCCAATCGATTTGGGGGTAGGCAACTTTGTGTGCATTGTAATTACCTGTCGCGCCACCGAATTTGGCCGCACTGGGTATATCGTTTAATAAATTGAACTGTTCTTTTAACCGAGTTGTGAAAACATCTATTTCCTTTCCCAAGCGAGTAGGGGAAGCGGGTTGGCCATGAGTTCTTGCCAACATTGGTATTGCTGCCCATTCTTTGGCAAGCTCTTCTAATTTTTCCAGTAACTCCAAATATTTTGGAACATAGACCTCATTCATTGCCTCTTTAATAGAAAGTGGAATAGCAGTGTTATTGATGTCCTGTGAGGTAAGTCCGAAATGAATAAATTCTTTATAATCTTGTAGCCCCAATTTATCGAACTCATCCTTAATAAAGTACTCTACGGCTTTTACATCATGGTTTGTGGTTTTTTCAATTTCTTTTATGGCTTGAGCGTCTTTGGAGTCAAAATTTTGATAAACCTCACGCAATGCAGTGAATTTTGAGGTATCAAAATTACTAAGTTGTACTAAGGGAATTTCGCACAAGGCGATGAAGTATTCAATTTCGACGAGCACTCGATATTTTATAAGCGCTTCCTCAGAAAAATATGGTGAAAGATTTTCAGTTTTACTTCGGTAACGCCCATCAATCGGAGAGATGGCGTTCAAATGATGTAGTGACATGGTTCTAAATGTTATTTACGTATTGCAAAGTCGCAAATATAGGAATTAAGAAAGCAAGTTTGGTAATCGTTTTAGTTCCAATTTTACAATTCAAGGTGTTAGAGGCTAAGAGAAAATCGCCTCTTTTTAAGTCACGTTACAAGGGCATGAAACTTACTTTTGAGCTTAATTTTTGGAGTAAAACTCTTCAAGAAGAAAAAAATCAGGAAACCTGTGACTTTTTAAACTATTTTGTGTCTTAATTAATGAATAAATAACCAAAACAAAATTACAGTATGGAAAGTACACAAGTATGGATTGACAAAGGAATAGATTTCGCCACGGATTACGGCCCCAAAATAATTGGTGCGATCGTTATCTATATAATAGGTTCTTGGGTCATCAAAAAATTAATTAAAGTCGTAAGAGGTGGAATGGTGAAAAAGGACTACGACAAGTCTTTGCAGAAATTCTTGTTAAGCCTTATAAAATGGGCACTGACCATCTTCCTTATCATTATGGTTATTTCAAAATTAGGAGTAGAAACAACAAGTTTTGCTGCCGTTTTAGCTGCTGCGGGTCTTGCAATTGGTCTTGCTTTACAGGGGTCACTTTCTAATTTTGCAGGAGGTGTTTTATTGATATTATTCAAGCCCTATAAAATCGGAGACTTGATCGAAGCGCAAGGTGTTCTTGGCTCGGTAAAGGAAATAGAGATTTTTACCACTAAGTTGATCACGCCACAAAATAAATTGGCTATTATACCAAACGGCGCGATGGCAAACGGCAATATCATCAATTATACTGCTGAAGGGAAAATGAGGGTAGATACCGTTGTAGGTGTTGACTATGGTTCGGATATTAAAAAATCGAAAGAGGTGTTATTGGAAATGATGAAGGCCAACCCTAAAGTCCTTACAGATCCGGCACCTTCTGTAAACGTTGAAGAATTGGCTGATAGTTCGGTAAATTTAGCCGTGCGCCCATTCTGTAAGCCAGAGGATTACTGGGATGTGTTCTTTGCAACTGTCGAAGGAAGTAAAGAAGCGCTTGATAAAGCAGGTATTGAGATACCTTACCCGCATGAAGTCAATGTCAACAAAAAATAGTTGAGTAGGTTGTTAATTGATTAAGGCCGCTGGGGAGCGGCCTTTTTTTTTATCTTCTTATTGAATATTATTTTCTTAAGGTTAATTAGTCTTTTTAATCTTAGCTAAAACCATTCTGGCACGAGCTTTATATGCAGCGCTACCTGAGTCATAATTTTGTTCAATAATCATCATTAACTCTGCATGCACCCAATCAAAGGTGTTCCCTAGTAGCGATAGACAAGTCATCGAATACGCTTGGGCTGCGACTTTTTGATCGCTGATCAACCAATCAAAACATGCCGTTGTAATTCGTTTTAAATGAACCTGATTTAAGGCTTTTTGTATCTTGTTTTCAGTTTTAGCGTAGTTCGATATAATAAGATACTCGCATATTTTTGCAATTGGTCTTACGGAAGAATCAAGGTGTATGGTGCCTAATTTGCTGGTAAATAAATCTAAATGTGGAATTATATACGCTAGTTTTTCTTTTGCTGTAAATTCAAGTACCCAGCATGCCCTGCTTGAAATGGATTGGTCAACATCAAAAGCGATTTCTAACAGCGGAGGTATCATGGCCGGTCTGCTTAGTACTAAATCTGCCATTTCCTTTCTTTTTTCTTGAGAATGGTTGACATAATCCAAACGTTTATATAATTCTTTTGTACCCACAAAAATTGTAAATTAGTATTCCCTCGATAGTAATATGATGAAATTAGCAAAAAAATTCCCTCTGTTTCTGCTTGTACTACTTATTGCGATGCAATTTTATCGTCCCGAACAAAATCTTGCCCAAGGCAATCACACCAAAGTATTTTTAAAGCAGACGAATCCGCCCGAAAATGTTAAAGTAATATTACAGCAAACCTGCTATGATTGCCACAGCAATAATTCTAAATACCCTTGGTACAATAATATAGCTCCGGTTTCTTATTGGATTGCAGATCACATAAAACATGGAAAAAAGCACCTGAATTTTTCTGAATGGGAGAATTATTCTGCTAAAAAAGCAGCACACAAACTCGAAGAGATAGCAGAAATGGTTGCAGAGGGGAGTATGCCATTAAAAGAGTACACATGGACACATGACACCGCTCGGTTAACTGATGAACAAAGGCAAGCGGTTGTTGTATGGGCTGAACTTACTAAGTTGCTCTACGAATTAGGTCCTCAACCAGAGTAGGAACTCCGTTTGCAGCAGTTTCTTCGATAATCGAAAGGTTCTTATAATCATTTTCGGAGATGCTTGGCTTTGGGTCAATGAAATATATAGGTACATTTTGTTTTGCAAAATCAATCAACCCGGCAGCCGGGTAAACTTGCATAGATGTTCCGATAATAATGACAACATCTGCTTTTTCAACCAAAGCAGCGGCTGTCTCTAAAAGAGGAACCATTTCTCCGAACCAAACTATATGTGGTCTAAGTTGATGACCCTCAGCGGAAAAATCCCCAATTTTTAAGTCAGTATGCCAATCTAATATTTTAACTTCGTTTTTCACGCTACGTGCTTTCAGTAGTTCGCCATGTAAATGAATTACATTAGTACTTCCGCCACGTTCATGCAGATCATCTACATTTTGAGTAATTATGCTAACGTCATAGTATTTTTCCAATTTGGCCAAAGAAATATGTGCGACATTCGGTTGAACCTTTTTCAATTGTCTTCGGCGTTGGTTGTAAAAATCTAGCACTAAAGAAGGGTTATTGGCAAAACCTTGAGGCGAAGCTACTTCCATAACGTCATGGCCCTCCCATAAGCCGTCGGCATCTCTAAAAGTATTGATGCCACTTTCTGCACTTACTCCAGCCCCTGTTAAAACCACTATTCTTTTTTTCATTTTCAACCCTATTTCGTCTAAAATAGACTTTTATTACTTTAGTACTATGGGGAATCAAGAGCTTTTGTCATATTTAGAAGGATTTATGACCCCAGAACGCAAAGCACGCTTTTTGGAAGTTCTGGACCAGCGCACTAAGTTCATCACCGTAGCAATCGAAGATGTGTTTCAGATGCATAATACCAGTGCGGTAATTCGTAGTTGCGAGGTTTTCGGTCTTCAGGAAGCCCATGTCATCGAAAGTAAATATGGGGAACGACTGGATTCTAAAATTGCAATGGGTGCCGAAAAATGGGTAGATGTACATCGGTATGCAACCACGAAGGATTGTATTAATAAACTCAAGAGTAATGGTTACAAAATAATTGCAACGACCCCTCACGCTGATGATTGTTTTCTAGAAGACTTTCAGCTTAAAGAAAAAACCGCACTTTTTTTCGGCACCGAAAGAAATGGACTAACACAGGAAGTCCTTGACCAAGCAGATGCTTTTTTGAAAATACCTATGAACGGCTTCACAGCGAGTTTGAACATTTCGGTTTCGGCAGCAATAATTTTACAAACGCTGACCAAGCAATTACGAAAAGGAAATTTTCAATGGGCACTATCGGAAGAAGAGAAAGTAGACAAACGAATAGATTGGGCGAAGAAAACCATACAAAGCATAGATGATGTCTTGGCGCGATATTATGGAGAACGATAATATTTTTATCATCTTGTGCGTACAACTAACTAATAGATATAAAAATACATCATTTAGACGGTCTTAAAATGGGATGGGTTCCTATGACGCCCAATGAACCGGGTGCTACAGGCCCATTGGTGAAACACGAAAGTTATATGCCAAGCGAAACGCTCGGCGCGGTACTTTATTTTCATGTGCTGATGTGACGAATGAATTGCGCAGAGTAGAATCTGCTGGAGGAAGCATTCTCCAAGCTAAAAAGCAAATCGGGGCAGGGCATGGGTTTATGGCACTTCTTTTAGACAGTGAGGGCAACAGAATCGCACTGCATTCACAATAATAATCTTCTTAATTATTTTACGAGTTCCAAAAGAGCGATGTCAAAATCATTCTCTAAAAGTACTTTACCTTTTTGTACGACAACCTCGGTTTCGGAGTAGGTATCGTATAGCTTTGTACCATCACCGAAAAAACCTTTTACCCAAAGTGATTTTTTTCCTTTTGGTAGGTCAAGACCAACTACAACTTTGTCTTTGTATTCACCTTCAGAATATGTTCTGCTAAATACGTAGGGTTTTTTTGCCAGTCGTTTGTGTTTGCCTGCACCAATCGCTGGGTGGTTGTCTCTAAACTTACCTAGTTTTTGCCAATGGGCAATTATTTTTTGGGTTTCCGGAATGCTGTCTAATTCTTCCCAATTCATAAAAGAGCGTAAAGTCGCATCGCCCTCGGCACCTTCTATGGTTAAGTCTCGAGCGGTTTCATCACCGTAATAAATTTGGGAAGCCCCTGGGGTTAGTAACAATATATTGGCCGTTTTTATGGGTTGTTGTCTGTCTTTGTCAAAAGGTTGCCCATCGTCATGAGAGGTAAGGTAATTCACCACACTGTTTCCTTTAAGCTTAGTATGCAGCAGGGTATTGTATTTTTTAAAAATCGCATCATACGAATTTTTGGCGTCGTACTTTAGTTCAAAATTGATTAGGCTTTGCAGACCATGAGCATAGTAATCTACTTTCTTATCTCCAAAATCATACTCTCTACCACTTGATATTCCATAACCATAAACCTCACCCATCATATAAAATTTATTATCATCTAATACGTGGTCTGGGTTTCTTTTTTTCCATGTTTCGAAAGCGTGCGAAGCTTCTGTGTATAATTCCGCCCATGCTTTTTCATCGGCATGCTTAACTGTATCTACCCGAAAACCGTCTATTCCTAAATCATTTACATAGTCGGCCAGCCATTTTATAATATAGAAACGAGGTGCTCGAGGATAACCTGTACGTTCAAAAAAGAGTTGCAATTCATCCAATTCATTGCTCAATCGACCTTCTTCTTTCCATTTGGCTAGCAGTGCATCGGGCAATTTTACGGGCTCATCTGAAGCTGTAAGTATATCTGGCAGGTTATCTACCAAAGAGCATGCAGTCGTATTTTCATATGTTGTAAATTCACATGTTGGATATTCTCGAACCCATTCTTTAGGCCAAACAGGATCCTTTTCTGTAACTGGGCCGGTGTGGTTCAATACCACATCCATAAGAATTCGGATTCCTCTCGAATGGGCAGACTTCACTAGTATTTCTAAATCTTTTTTAGTTCCGAAATTAGGGTCAAGTGCTGTCCAGTCTTTGGCCCAATACCCATGATAACCGTAGGTGTTACCAGTGCTTTCGTTTGTGGAGCCGTGAATCTGTTCTACCACTGGCGTAAACCAGATGGCGTTAACGCCTAGATCACTAAAATAACCCTCTTCTATTTTATCGGTTATACCTTGAATATCACCACCCATGAATCCACGAAGAATAGCGGTTGAATCGTTTCGTTCAAAAGTAAGGTCGTTATCAGGATTACCATTCTTAAACCGGTCTGTCAACAAGAAATAAATATTGGCACCCTGCCATACAAAAGGCGCTGCTCTTTTAGGGGTTTCCGCAATGGTATCGCGAACAGCCAAAGGTTGTTTATCAGTGTTTTTATGCTCCTGTTGGCATGAAAAAAATAATAGGGACGCAACTAAAAGGGTGCAGACTTTGGTCATAAGCGTAGTTTTAGACATCACAAAATATGCGCGTAGGGTATATCCGGCATATTTTGTCTAAAACTATAAAATGATATGGGAACTTGAAAATTTATTTTTTACGATTAAGTACTTTGTACTCTTCGTAACAGCTGCTAATGGCATCTAAGATTTGTAGGTCGTTTGCGGTTTTGATAAATGACTTGGAATAACTGCAATTGTTTAGGATATCCTCAATATCTACTTTTTCGATTTGCAATAACTCTTTCAATACTTCTCGGTCGAATTTGCCTGCTAGAAGATTTCGAATTTCATCGTCTTCCTTAATTTTTCTGAGTTTGGCCATTTGCCTCGGTTTCTTTCCAAAAAGATTACGAAGCAAATCGGCAGGGTTTAAAATGGCACCAAGTACTTTGGTTACCGCGCTTGGACTCTTATTGCCAGCTTCATAGCCGATTGATAGTCCTGAAACACTATATTGGTAAGACGTGTTTATGGGAAGATTTTTTACATCGATTTCCAAATAACCTGTAAGTTGATAGGGTGTTACGATTACTTCTTCGAGGGCATAGGCCAATTCTGTCATGGAAACTTTGGTATCCTTGAACTTGAACATGTCGTTTGTTACTCTGATTTTCTGTGGTTTAAAGCCTAAATATGAAAAATAGATTGTATCGTTTACAGCCGCTTTAATGGTAAACTCCCCATCCTCATCGGTAATAGTACCGATGACCTGATTTAGGTTTACAATATGAACACTTTCTAAAGGGTCATCTGTTTGGGCGTTGATAACCAAAGCTTTGATTTGATCTTCTTCAACCTCTTCTGTCTCATCTTGCCCCCAAACCGCTATCGTCAGAAATAGTAAAACCAATGTAAGCCTCTTTTTCATGCTATTCTTTAGACCTTAAAAATACTAAACAAAACTAAAAAATACGCTAGAGCGTATTTTTTAGTTAATAATTAACATGTGTTATTTTATCGAAATCTTCTAAAAGAAATCACTCCTTTTGGTACTTCTTCGTTTTCCCGAATTAGCTGCGCTCTTGCGGTTTCCGTCACGGTCACCTCTGCGTTTTCCCCCATAACCGCCTTTTTCACGTCTTTTTCCACGGTCTCTTCCGCCGTGCCCGCTTCGTCTTCCACCACCACCACCGGGACTTTTAGATACTTCAACGTTTACGAAACGTCCATCTACTTTAAATTCGGTAAAGGTGCTTAGAATCTGTTCTGTAGTTTCAGCCTCAGTATTAAAGAAAGAAAAGCTGTCTTTTACATCTACTTTGAAAATATCTTCTCTACCCAATCCTACGGTATCTCGAATAAAATCTTTTAAAGACATCCAATCATAACCATCTTTTTCACCTACGTTTATAAAATAACGTACGGCACCGTTAGCAGGAATTTTTCCTCCACGACGTTCAGTATCTCCAGAATCTCTTCCACCAACAATATTTAAGTCTTTGCTCTTGTTGTAATAGTTTGAGAATCTGGTAAACTCAACAGAAACTATTTTTTTGATTAATTCTTCTCTATCAATGCCTTCTAAAACTTCACTTATTGCAGGTAGGTAGTTGTCTACGTCTTTTGCTATTTCAGTCTCCTTGATTTTATTCGCCAAATGATAAAGCTGTATTTCGCAAATATCTTCTCCAGTTGGAATATTCTTAGATTCAAATTTTTGTTGAATCTTGCGTTCAATCGCTTGAATTTTACGCATTTCGCTACGTGTAACGATCACCATCGAAATACCCGATTTTCCGGCACGTCCTGTACGACCACTGCGGTGGGTGTAGGTTTCTATTTCGTCGGGTAATTGGTAGTTGATTACATGAGTGATGTCATCAACATCGATGCCACGGGCGGCAACATCGGTTGCAACCAACATTTGTATCTGCTTCTTACGAAAGGAGTTCATGACCAAATCACGTTGATTTTGACTTAAATCGCCATGTAATGCGCCTGCGTTGTACCCGTCCTCGATTAATTTTTCAGCAACACGCTGCGTATCGCGTTTTGTTCTACAGAACACTACCGAGAAAATATCAGGATTCGCGTCTGCCAATCTTTTTAGGGCAGGGTAGCGGTCACGGCCACCAACTGTGTAAAATTCGTGTTGTACCGTACTTGTACCTGCGTTTTTTGCTCCTACGGTTATCTCTTTGGGGTTGTGCATGAATTTCTTGGCGATAACCGATACCTCTTTGGGCATGGTCGCCGAGAATAACCACGTAGATTTTTCATCTGGGGTGTTAGAGAGAATATCCTTAATATCTTCAAAAAAGCCCATGTTCAACATCTCATCAGCTTCATCGAGAATACAATAGTCTATTTTAGAAATATCGACCAAGCGGCGACCTATCATATCTTTCATTCGACCCGGTGTAGCTACGATTATTTGTGCCCCACGTTTGATTTGCCTTGCCTGTTCGGTAATGCTTGCGCCACCATAAATGGCCACCACGTTGATGTTTTTTTCGTATTTGGAATACGATTGAATTTCTTTGGTAATCTGTAAACAGAGCTCTCGTGTAGGGGAGAGTATCAACCCTTGTGTAGTTCTGCTGTTCCCATCTATTTTCTGGATAAGCGGAAAACCAAAAGCTGCGGTCTTTCCTGTTCCGGTTTGTGCCAATGCGACCAAATCGGTTTCACTTTCCAATAAAATTGGGATTGCTTTTTCCTGTACTTCCGATGGGGTTTTAAATCCCATATCGGCAACAGCATCCAAGATGGACTGCTGAAGCCCTAACGCTTCAAATTTTATCATAATATGTTATATAATCGCAAATATGTGTACTGCACAGAGCGATTATTCTATATAACCCATTCGACTCTCCACGCAACACCTGCCATACCGGCGGCATTTATTGAGCGGCAAAGATACGCTTAATTGTTGGATTGGGGATTATTGAGATACTTCAGCAGCTTTTGTATCGCTTTTCCTCGATGGCCGATTTTATTCTTGAGAAGCAAAGGAAGTTCAGCAAAGGTTTTATCATATCCTTTTGGTCGAAAGATGGGGTCATAACCAAAACCGTCTCTGCCATACTTATATAGCGTTATTTCTCCTTCAATCATATCTTCGAAAACCTCATGGTTATTTGCTAAATTAAGTGCAATAACGGTGGTAAATCGAGCATTTCGATTTTGAATACCTTTCAGGTTGGCTAACAATTTGTTTATATTATCTGTTGCATTCTTTTGCTCACCCGCATAGCGAGCAGAGTAGATGCCCGGTTCCCCGTTTAAAGCATCAACTAATAAGCCAGTATCATCTGCAAAACAGGGTAGTGCATAGGTGTTGGTTACGAAGTCTGCTTTTAAAATTGCGTTTTCGGTAAGTGTTTTCCCCGTTTCCGGGATGTCTTTTGTACATCCGATATCATTTAAGGATAAGAGGTCGATATGTTTAGGAACTAGTTTTTGAACCTCGATAAATTTATTTTGGTTGTGTGTGGCGAAGACGAGTTGCATAGATTCAAAAGTACTAATTTTGAAAATCTTAAATTATGTATCGATGAAATTGAAATTACCTCCTGTTGTCGTGGTTACTTTATTTGCGGGTTTTATGTATGTTTTGGCTAGATTTCTTCCCTTTGGAGGTTTTGACTTTTTCGGTAGTCGTTACTTGATGTATTGTTTGTTGGGATTGGCATTTCTTATTGGTGCACTTGCGGTATTTCAATTTGTCAGATCTAAGACTACTGTTGACCCAATGGTTCCCAATAAGGCAGCAAAATTAGTTACTAGTGGCTTGTATAAGTTTTCTCGAAACCCAATGTACTTAGCAATGCTACTACTGTTATTAGCTTTGGGTATTTGGCTTGGCAATGCTTTTAATACTTTATTGGCGGCTGGCTTTGTAGGCTACATGAATCGGTTTCAGATTATACCCGAAGAAGAGACTTTGAACCAATTGTTCGGTAAAGAATACAGGGAATATTGTAAGATGGTGAGAAGGTGGTTTTAAATATAGTAGCGATTATGCTTATATTATACTTTTATAAGCTAAAAGACTTATTAATGCTATTTATTAGTAAATATGCTAATATATTAATATATTAGCGATTTAGATTATAAATTATGCAACAAGCAATTATTACAGGAGACATTATCAACTCAGAACAGCACGATAGTTCAGAGTGGTTGGGCGCGCTCAAAGGCTACTTTTCCAAATTGGGCAAGTCTCCAGAAGATTGGGATATTTATCGCGGCGATGAATTTCAACTTAAAGTTCCTTTAAAGAATGCACTTGAAACCGCAGTTCATATCAAGGCTTTGATGCGGTCGGTGAAGAATCTCGATGTTCGCATGGGTATTGGCTTGGGCGAGATTACTTTTGTCGGGAATGGGGTAAGCGAATCAAATGGGCCAGCATATCGCCGCTCTGGTCGTACTTTTGAGTCGCTCAAAGAAGATAAGAACAAACTTACCATTGCCACTGGCGATGGGTTTTACGACGATACCTTAAATCTTCTACTAAAGTTGGCACTTGATTTTATGAATGATTGGAGTACCGTATCGGCCGAAATCGTGGTGTTGGCATTGGAAAACCTCAACGCTTCGCAAAAAGAAATCGCTAAAAAATTAGGTATACAGCAGTCTGCCGTTAGTCAACGCCAGAAAAGGGCTCGTTTAGATTTGGTTTTTGAGTTATTAAACTATTACTCGACAATAAGTAAAGACCTGGTTTCATGAGCATATTTATAAAATTATTACTTGCCCATCTCATAGGTGATTTTCTATTACAACCTAGTTCATGGGTTGCTCATAAAGAAGAAAATAAGGCCAAGTCAAAATACCTCTATATTCATGTATTGCTCCATTTTGCGATAACGATGCTGCTATTGTGGAATTTGAGTTATTGGAAGATAGCATTGCTAATTACGCTATCACATTATATTATAGATGTATCGAAATTATACGCATCATCGCTTTTCAAACATCAAAATATTCCCTTTTTTATTGATCAATTACTCCATCTTATAATACTCTATTGCTGCGCTTTTTATACCGATTTGTGGGCGCATACCGCATCACTTTTTGATCAGTTAGATTGGTCGTTGGTTACTGCAGTGGTCTTTGTCACCTTTCCCTCGGCTATTATTATGGGCAAACTGCTCGAAAGAATGGCAGACCAAATCGATGATGATCATGAATCGTTACCAAACGCCGGTAAATACATCGGAATCATTGAACGGGTATTCGTTTTGATTTTCATCGTTTTAGGTAATTGGGCGAGCATCGGGCTACTGATTACGGCAAAATCTGTTTTTAGGTTTAACGACCTGAAGGAAAGCAACAATAGAAAATTAACGGAATATATATTGATTGGAACGTTATTGAGTTTTGGACTCGCCATCGTAACAGGATTAATTCATTTGAGCGTAAACTGATGCGAAAAATAGTATCTATCATCCTTTTATTGTTTTCGTTTTATACATCTTCCCAAACCCAAGAATTCAAAAATCTTTTGATGGAACCACTATCGTTTATACCGATAAAGGAAAAGGGAAACCGGTATTGCTTATTCATGGCTTTATCAATACCAGAAAGAACTGGGACAATAGTGAATTAAAGAAAAACTTGTTGGCAAAAGGCTATCGCGTTATAGTGCCTGATTTAAGATTACTGCATTTGCAACAAAAATATCAGCCTGTAACTTCTAAAGAAGAACTTTCCGCAGTAAAAAAGAGTGTTTTAGTTTTGGCAGGTGATGTCGACACCTCAAATGGCGATAAGGGCGAATTAAGCGATGTTTTACCAAATGGTAGATTACAGATAGTGGAAGGCGACCATAACAACACCTACAAGTCAAAAGGTTTTTCAGATGAAGTCCTAGTATTTTTATAATGATTCGTGTATCTTCTTTAAATTTTGATAAATAATTTAGCTGTATTTTGTCTTATTATTTTACCTTTCAATTGTCTTATTTTAAATACTAAAAAGAAAAAAATAGACTGGAAAATAAATAGTTGTCCTGATATTAGGAGTATTTGGTGTTTTGGCTGCTAACATGCAAAATAGGCAAAGTGAAAAAGAAGACGAGGAGTACAGGACTAATGCAGATATCAAAAGAGATAGTATTGATAATGAGGTGTCAAAGGACAAAGAAATGATTGAGAAATTAGCAAGAAACTCTGATGCAGAAAAATATTTCAGAGAAAACAATTTTTCTATTCTAAATGATAAGTTCCCAAATGGTTATATGATTACAAGACAATTAAAGAGTGGTGGCGGGTTTTGAAAGTCTACACACAAGGGAGAATTTTATTACTACGAAAACTTAAAAGATGAGATTATTTTTGATAAGAACGATGTATTTTAAGAAGAATGGGCGATTGGCATGTGTCGGATAATACCTATGAACCAATGACTAGTACCAATTTTGGAGTAGACCTGGGTATAAAAGTTGAACGTGACTTACTTTACAAACTTCAAAGAGCTTGCAGTGTGCAGGTTAATGATTCATGTGATCACTCTATTTTACTAGCGATGCACTAAGACGGTGATACATTCGCAGTTGGCAGAAAAAAAATAGAATGACCTTGATTTTGATTCTTGGGCTTCATTTAACCATTTTTTAAAAAAATCAAATTCCTATCAAATAATATCAATTTGGTTACAGGGATAACTTTTGATAACATTACCCATAGCTGCAGCGATTTAATTTATATTTTTGAGTTCTAATCGCTTAATTATGATTGCTGTGGCACGAAAGTATGTTTTCGATTTTGATAGTACATTGACTAGGGTAGAGGCGCTTGATGTTCTTGCCGAGATGACTTTACAAGGAAAAGCAGATAAGGACAAAGTGATAGCAGAAATTCAGGAAATCACCAATTTAGGTATTGATGGCGATATTTCTTTTACCGAATCTTTGGAGCGCCGTATTAAATTACTGAAAGCGAATAAATCTGACCTTGACGGTCTTGTTTCCGAATTACGGCAGAAAATCTCTAAGTCTATTGAATCTAATAAAGAATTTTTTGAAAAATTCGCTGATGATATTTATGTGATTTCCTGTGGATTTAAGGAATTCATAGACCCCATTGTAGCAGAATACAATATACCATCGCATCGAGTCTATGCAAATACATTCGAATTTGATGCAGAAGGAAACATCGTAGGTTTTGATGAAAAGAACCCCTTATCCCAGCACAATGGTAAAATTGAATGTCTAAAGCAAATGAATCTCGATGGCGAGGTACAAGTTATTGGTGATGGCTATAGCGATTATGTAATGCGCGAAGCAGGTATTGCCGATAAGTTTTTTGCATATACTGAAAATGTTCATAGAGCTAAGGCAGCTAACAATGCAGACCATGTAACACCGAATCTTGACGAATTTTTGTTTGTAAACGATTTACCAAGAAATATTTCTTACCCTAAAAACAGAATCAAGATTTTACTGCTCGAAAATGTGCATACCGATGCTTTTGAAAACTTATCTGAAGATGGTTTTTCTGTAGAGCTGGTGGAGCATAGTATTCCCGAAGTGGAGTTGATAGAAAAAATCAAAGGAGTACATGTATTGGGAATCCGTTCTAAAACGCAGGTTACCCAAAAAGTACTTGAAGCAGCCAATAAACTATTGGTTGTAGGCGCATTTTGTATTGGTACCACCCAGATTGATTTGGATTATTGTAAAAAGGAAGGTGTTGTCGTCTTTAATGCCCCCTATAGCAATACAAGGTCGGTTGTAGAGCTGGCCATTGGTGAGATTATTATGTTAATGCGTAGTGTATTCCCTAGAAGTATCGAAATTCATAGCGGCCAATGGCAAAAAACCGCTGCCGGTTCAAAGGAGGTACGTGGTAAGAACCTTGGTATCGTGGGTTATGGTAATATCGGAAAACAGCTTTCGGTCTTGGCAGAAGCAATCGGAATGCAGGTTTATTACTACGATGTCAACGATAAATTATCGCTTGGTAATGCCATTAAATGTAATAGTCTAGAAGACTTGCTTAATGTTGCCGACGTGGTTACGCTACATATAGATGATAACAAAGCGAACAAAAACTTTATCGGTCAGCGGGAAATTAACCAAATGAAGACTGGAGCTCTACTGGTTAATCTTTCTCGCGGTTTTGTAGTTGACATAAAAGCTTTGGCCGATGCCTTGAAAAGTGGAAAATTGGCAGGTGCGGCAGTAGACGTGTATCCCGAAGAACCTCGTGCAAATGGCGAATTTTATACCGAGTTGCAAGGTTTGTCGAATGTTATCCTAACACCGCATGTTGGTGGCAGCACCGAGGAAGCGCAACGTGATATTGCAGGTTTTGTTCCCAATAAAATAATGGGCTATATCAATTCTGGGAATACGGTCGATGCCGTAAACTTCCCAAACATTAGGCTTCCAAAACAAAGCAATGCGCACCGTTTTCTGCATATTCACAAGAATGTACCGGGTGTAATGGCGAAAATCAATGAAGTCTTGGCGAAGTACGAAATGAATATTTCAGGACAGTACCTATCTACAGACAGCGATGTGGGTTACGTGATTTCTGATTTGGATAAGGAATACAATAAAGATGTGATCAAGGCACTTAAAAATATTGAGAACACCATTAAGTTTAGAGTGCTTTACTAACTCCCCTAAAGAGGGAGGACTTTTTTTAGGACTCCTTCCCTTGAGGGGAAGGCTGGGTTGGGGCTTTTTTACCTGTGATGATAAGGTTCGTTCCTCAAAATTGTAAACGCTCTATACACTTGCTCTACGATAAATAGCCGAACCATCTGATGTGAAAAGGTCATTTTCGATAAACTTATTTTCCCATGGGACTTTTCATATACCACAGGACTAAAACCATACGGTCCGCCAATCACCAAGATAAGTTGTTTTAATCCGGAATTCATTTTTTTCTGAAGGTAATTTGAAAATGAAACGGAATCGAACTGTTTCCCGTTTTCATCAAGTAAAATAAGTACATCCGTAGCGCTTAGCTTTTTAAGAATCAATTCGCCTTCCCTTTCTTTCTGTTGCGCTTCCGACAGATTTTTAGAATTTTTTATATCAGGCAGTACTTCAAGTTCGAATTTTATGTAATGCTTCAGTCTATTTTCATATTCCGAAATTAATTGTTGCATGGCTTTGCTGTCTGTTTTGCCGATGGCAAGAAGTTTGATGGTCATGGGTCAAAGTTAATTTAATTCCTAATAGTCTTATGAGAAGAAATGTGTTGAATTTAAGCGCAGGTATTAATATCACCAACTGAAACATTTTTAGTGGTTAAACTTATTATGGAGTATATGGATTAGCGTTATAAAACTGTAAATCGATTATACAGTTTAAACTTAGGAAACTCTTTGTCACTCAAAAGCTGCTGGGAGGGGTTTAAAACCTGTTTCACAGTCATTTGAAAATAATAAAGTCTTATGTCTTACATCTTTTAGCGCAGCGGTCTTGTGTCTTTCTACGGAGAACGCCGTAAAAGAATTTGTTTTTCTTAAATTAGCCAAGAACAAAAATATCTCAATGATTTCCCAAGAACAATTTGATTTTGAAGTAGAAAACATTATTCAGAATGCCATTCGAGAAGATGTAGGCGATGGGGACCACAGTTCGATGGCCTGTATTCCAAAAACTGCTAAAGGAAAGGCAAAACTACTAGTTAAAGATGTCGGAATTATCGCAGGGGTCGAATTTGCAAAAAAAGTGATGCAGTATGTGGATAGTGAAATGAAGGTAGAAACCTTGATAAATGATGGTGCTGAGGTAAAACACGGCGATATCGTTTTTTACGTGGAGGGCAGTTCTCAAAGCATCTTAAAAGCGGAACGATTGGTTTTAAACGCAATGCAGCGAATGAGTGCCATAGCCACCAAAACAAATTTTTTCGTAAAGTTGTTAGAAGGCACAAAAACCAAAATATTGGATACCAGAAAAACAACCCCTGGCCTCCGTGCCCTTGAAAAATGGGCTGTCAAAATTGGGGGAGGAGAAAATCATCGTTTTGCCTTGTATGATATGATTATGCTAAAAGACAATCACATCGATTTCGCTGGCGGGGTTACTAAGGCAATTGAGAAAACCTTAGGTTATTTGAAAGATACCAATAGAGATTTGAAAATAATAGTAGAAGCCCGAAGCTTGGAAGAAATTCAGAAAATACTTGAATCTGAAGGCGTTTATCGTATATTAATCGATAATTTCAATTACGAGGATACGCGAACGGCAGTTGCACTTATCGGAGAAAAATGTCTTACCGAATCGTCAGGCGGTATCAACGAAAAAACTATACGAAAATACGCGGAATGCGGTGTTGACTACATTTCGTCTGGCGCTCTTACACATTCTGTCTATAATATGGATTTGAGTCTAAAAGCAGTTTAGATGTCGGTTGAAATCGAAGAAAAACTCGCAAAAATTCCGGTAATAAATTGGTTGGTGGCTTTATTGAAAAAAATAAAGCTTCCGGGTTTTGAGGGCCTTTCTATTTATGATTTGAGCGAGATGTATATTCGCGGTATTTTTAGAGGTACACTCTCCACTCGCGCCAGTTCTATTGCCTTTAGCTTGTTTATGGCCTTGTTTCCACTTTTGATTTTTATGGTGACGATGGTGCCATTTTTGATACCTTATTTCAGTATTGACAATGCGAATTTTGATGCGGATTTTTTATCGTTTTTAGAGTCTTTTTTGCCAACGGCTACGGGTGATTATTTTGGAGATGTTTTTCAACAGATAAAAGACCAAAAAAGAGGTGGTCTTTTATCCTCGTCATTTATCATATCAATTTTTTTAATGGCCAACGGGGTAAATTCCATTTTCGGGGGGTTTGAAAACTCCTATCATGTAGAACTAACCCGTAACTTTTTTAGACAGTACCTTTTTGCACTAGCGGTAGGTTTAATACTTTCGATTTTAATAATAGTTGGTTTTGTTGCATTTATATATTTTGAAATTTATTTAGGAAATTTAAAAGAATTATATGAACGCACCAGTGGCAGCGTATTGGGTGCTGATGACGATTTTGGAATACAGATAGCTAAATTTTTATTTTTTATCATTCTATCTTATTTGACTACCGCAATACTATATTACTTCGGAACCAGAGAAGGAAAACAAGCTAAATTTTTCTCTGTTGGGGCTTTGATGACAACCATTCTTTTCATCTTAACCTCGTATTTATTTGGGGTGTATGTAGATAAAATTGCAAGGTATAACGAGTTATATGGCGCTTTGGGCGGATTGTTGATACTGATGGTTTACATATGGCTAAATTCCAATATATTACTGCTAGGTTTTGAACTCAACGCCTCTTTAAATTGGCTGCGAAAAAATTACAATAAAGATGAGATTACGGAATAAAGGGCTGTTATTGCTTCTGCTGTTTTGGGCAACCACGAGTTACGGCCAAAGTGTTTTTGGTACTTGGAAAACAATCGATGACCGCACGGGCAACCCAAAAGCGATTATCGATATTTATGAGAAAAACGGAAAAATGTACGGCAAGGTGGTCAAAATCGTGGAGAAGGGAAAGGAAAATTCTCTTTGTACAAAATGTGAGGGCGATTTAAAAGACAAGCCGGTTATAGGTATGCAGATCATAGATGCAGCAGAGCATCAGGGTGATGGCGTGTATAAAGGAGATACCTTGTTCGATCCCGAACAGGCAATGACATTCCGTTGTAAAATATGGTTAGACCCCGAGAATTCAGATAATCTAAAAGTACGCGGCTATTTAGCATTTATTTATCGCACCCAGACTTGGGTTCGTGTAGATGAATAGTATCTTGCAGCTATGCAGTATTTCATCAACGTAATACTTCCGATTCCTTTAGAAAAATTATTCACCTACTCCATTTCGGAGGCGGAGGCTAATTTTTTACGACCTGGTATGCGCGTTGCCGTACCTTTTGGAAAGTCCAAAATCTATACAGGCTTAGTTTCCGAGGTACATCGAACTCCGCCTAGTGTATATGAAGCTAAGGAGATACACCAAATATTGGATGATACCCCTTTGGTCAATGAGATTCAATTAAAACATTGGCATTGGATTGCCGATTATTACATGTGTACCATAGGGGAGGTGTTCAGAAGTGCTTTGCCCAGTGCTTTCTTGCTGGAAAGCGAAACCTTGATATTGAAAAATACCAAAGCAGAAGTTGTAGAAGGCGATTTAAAGGATGATGAATTTTTGGTTTATGAAGCCTTACAACATCAATCTATGCTCAAAGTACATGAGGTCAGTGCGATTATAGATAGAAAAAATGTACTTCCTGTTTTGAATCGGTTATTGGAAAAAGAAATCATCCACCTGAAGGAAGAAATCTATGATAAGTACAGGCCCAAATTAGTCAGGTATGTAAAACTGGGCAAAGCATATCAAAAGGAGCCCGAATTAGAGCTGTTGCTAAATTCATTAACTCGTGCACCAAAACAAAGTCAGGTTGTTCTATCATTATTTCAAATACAAGCAGTAACCAAGAAACCGATAAAGGTATCAGATTTGGAGCAGGAGAGCGGGGGTTCGAAATCGGTAATAAAATCATTGATTGATAAGGGTATTTTAGAAGAATATCATATTCAGACCGATAGGGTAAATTATGATGGAGCTGCAGATGAAGCGTCGTTCAAAAAGCTTAACGAATTTCAACTATCTGCTTTAGATGATATTAGAGTAAATTTTGAAAATGAAAAGGTTACGTTACTTCATGGGGTTACTTCATCTGGAAAAACGGAAGTATACGTTCAGTTGATAGAAGACTGCTTAAAAGCTGGTAAACAAGCTTTGTACCTGCTTCCCGAGATAGCCTTGACTACCCAATTGATTTCACGTTTGCAAGAGTATTTTGGTGAAAAAATATCGGTATATCATTCTAAATACACAGTTGCCGAAAGGGTAGAGGTTTGGAATAATATTGTAGCTAAAAAAAGCAAGGCACAATTGGTTATTGGGGCAAGGTCATCGTTGTTTTTACCATTTTCCGATTTAGGATTGATCCTTATTGATGAAGAACATGAAAGTAGTTTTAAGCAATTCGACCCGGCGCCACGCTATCACGCGCGTGATGCGGCGATAGTATTGGGTAATTTACACAAAGCGAAAGTACTTTTAGGTTCTGCTACGCCGAGTATTGAAACCTTTAGGAATGCCCAAGCGGGGAAGTACGGTTACGCTAGTATTGACAGGCGTTTCGGGAATGTATTAATGCCTGAAATCGAGCTGGTCGATATAAAAGAAGAAACACGTAAACGAAAAATGAAGGGCCATTTTTCAGAACGTTTACTAGAAGAAATTACAGAAACGTTAGAAGCAGGAGAACAGATCATCCTTTTTCAGAACCGTAGGGGTTTCGCACCGATTTTGGAATGTGTCACCTGTGGTCATTCGCCGCAATGCCCCAATTGTGATGTGAGTCTTACCTATCATCAATATAAAAAGCAATTGCGTTGTCATTATTGTAGCCACCATATCGCTTTACAAGAAAGTTGTCAAGCCTGCGGCAGTCCAACTCTGGATACAAAGGGTTTTGGTACAGAACAGGTCGAAAAAGAAATCGAGAGCTTATTCCCGAAAGCGAGAGTTTGGAGGATGGATTTGGATACCACCCGTGGTAAACATGGTTATGAAAAGATAATCACCGCTTTTGAACAGCAAGAAATGGATATTCTGGTAGGCACACAAATGCTTACCAAAGGGCTCGATTTCAGAAATGTCTCGCTAGTAGGTATCATGAATGCTGATTCGCTTCTTAATTTCCCTGATTATCGTGCCCACGAACGGTGCTTTCAATTGCTGACCCAAGTCGCGGGTAGGGCAGGGCGTACAAAAAAAAGAGGAAAAGTAATCGTACAAACTTACAATCCGTTTCATCAAATATTAAAGCAAGTTTCCACAAATGATTATGATGGTATGTTCAAAGAACAGCTTTATGAGCGTGAGCAGTATAAATATCCCCCAGCAAATAAAATAATCAAGATTACTTTCAAGCATAAAGAATATAATCGCCTCAATGAAGCTGCCGAATGGTTTGCACAAGCGTTGAGAAATGGAATGGGCGGTAATGTGTTGGGGCCTGAATATCCGCCAGTGGCGCGAATCAGAAATCAATATTTGAAGCATGTAATAGTAAAAATCGACCGCAAAACTTCGGTCAAAAGTGTAAAGTTGGGAATCAAAAGAGTAGAAAAATCATTCAATGCAATTTCACCCTATCGTAGTGTGCGGGTTATTTACAATGTAGACCATATTTAAAGACGGGAGACAGGAACCAAACATTAAATTAAGTCTTGGTTCTTTTAGCGCAGCGGTCTGGTATCTAATGCCTCAATGGCTTCTGCTTAAACAAAAAAATTCATTTTATCCCATTAAAAAACCGCCACATATCCTATAAAGGAAATATAACGGTCAATTTATAGGTTAGACTTAATTAGACGTTGCTCAATGCATCCGCTAGTTCTGTCTTTTTATTTCTGCTCAATGGAATTGATCTTCCACTTACCTCAACATTTTTACTGTTGAATTTTTCAATTTTTTCCAGGTTAACGATATACGATTTGTGTATTCGCAAAAACTTTTCTGGTGGCAATTGCTTTTCGAAAGATTTCATTGTTGATAAGATTACGATATTCGCCTCATCGGTAACCAATTTAATGTAGTCACCAAGCGCTTCAATCCACTTGATATCGTTCAAAATAACCTTTCTTTTCTTCAGATTACTCTTTACGAAGATATGTTCTTCGTCTTCATGTACTTTGTGCATTTGCTCATACTTGGCAACCGCACGTTTGATCGAGGCGTCAAAACGGGCCATCGTAATTGGTTTGTGTAAATAGTCCGTTACGTCATAATCAAAGGCTTTGAGCGCATAATCAGGCTTACCGGTGATTAAAATTACTTGCGGACTGTTGTCTAAAGATTCGAGTAGGTCGAACCCGTTGATAATAGGCATTTCAACGTCTAAGAAAATTAAGTCAATCTCATTGTTCTTGATGCCGTTCTTGGCTTCGATCGCGTTGCTGTACTCTGCCACCATAGCAAGGTTTGGATGATTGTTCACCAGCTTCGCGACTGCCATCCGTTGCATGGACGAATCGTCTACGATAATACTTCTTAATTTCATAAGGGGTAGATTTGTGGGGTTAAATCATCGACAAAGTACTTAAAAAACACGTTGAGCTACAATAAAAATTGTTAACAATCGGGCTGATTTTGTTCCATATTGATGACCATAGGTTAAGATTTGGTTAAGTTCGATTTATGATTCTGTTCCATCTATAACGAAGAAAAAACAGTTTTCTTGTGAAGTGTTGTAAATATTCCTATTTTTGCACACCAAAATTAAAATTTGATATATGAACAATTACGAAACTGTTTTCATTTTAAATCCCGTGCTTTCTGAAGAACAGATTGCGGAAACAGTAAAGAAGTTCGAGAATTTCTTAACTAAGAATGGAGCCAAAATGGTCGCCAAGGAAAACTGGGGGCTAAAGAAATTGGCTTACCCTATTCAACACAAAAAAAGTGGTTTTTACCACTTGTTCGAATTTACCGGTCCCGGTGAAATTGTTACTCCGTACGAGCAAGAATTTAAAAGGGAAGAGCGTGTTATGCGTTTCTTAACGGTAAAACTAGACAAGCACGCTATCGAGTGGGCAGAAAAAAGAAGAACAAGGTTAAAAACAAAAGCGTAACACGATATGGCATCATTACAACAACAAGCAAAAGGTAAGAAAGACGGGGAAATCAGGTATCTGACTCCATTGAACATCGAAACGAATACAAAAAAGAAATACTGTCGTTTTAAAAAATCAGGTATCAAGTATATTGATTACAAAGACCCTGATTTCTTAATGAAGTTATTGAACGAACAGGGTAAAATTCTTCCTAGAAGACTTACTGGAACTTCGTTGAAATACCAAAGAAAAGTAGCGCAGGCCGTTAAGCGTGCCCGCCATATTGCATTAATGCCCTACGTTGGCGATTTATTAAAATAAAAGAGAAAACATCATGGAACTGATATTAAAGCAAGACGTAGAGCATTTGGGTTTTAAAGACGATGTGGTAAACGTGAAAAACGGTTATGGTCGTAATTATCTTATCCCAAGAGGTTTGGCGGCAATTGCAACGCCGTCTGCCCGAAAAGTTTTGGAAGAGAACTTGAGACAACGTGCTCACAAAGAAAAGAAGGTTGTTGCTTCGGCTATAAAGACAGCCGAAGCATTGAAAACTTTAGAAATCAAAATACCTGCTAAGGTAGGTACAGGAGACAAATTGTTCGGTTCTGTAACGACCATCGATTTGGCTGCGGCCCTTGGTAAAGAAGGTCATGAAATCGAAAAGAAATTCATTAGCATTCAAGGTGGTAGCGTAAAGCGAACCGGACCGTACAATGCGCAAATTAGATTGCACAGAGATGTTGTGGTCGATTTGGCATTTGAAGTTACAGCCTCAAAAAGCTAAAACTCTGAATTGAAAAAGAACTAAGCCTTTCAGCGATAACCTGAAGGGCTTTTTTATGGATTAATATGAAATACACAAGACTTACAAAACAGCAGTTAGAAGAGCTCAAACCGGAGTTTATCCACTTCTTGGCAACTCAGCAGATAACCGGTGAAGAATGGAAGCTTTTAAAAGAAGATCGCCCTCAGGTCGCTGAAGATGAAGTAGATGTATTTAGCGATCTGGTTTGGGAAGGTGTACTGACCAAAGTAGGGTATATCGAAAATATTTCTGAACAACACATGCATCTTTTTCATTGTACACAAAAAGAGATGAAATTGATTTCGGTCAAAGTGATGAATCCAGAAATTGATTTAACCACGACCATCGGCTTTAATTGGTTCAAGAAAAATTGGCAATCTGACTTTGTAGAATACCTTACCGCTTCAAAAGCGTATACAACCAATAAAAATTTAGATAAATTTAAACTTATTCAACAAGGAGCAGTTATTACCAAGGGAGATTTGTACCAGTGGTTTGAGAAGGTGATACAAGCCCCCTAGCCCCCACAGGGGGAACTTTTACGGGGATGAGATTGAAAGATTGAAAAGGCTTCACTCCTCAGCAGAGCAGGGAGGTGTATGCTAGCGTAGCGATGAAGATGGAGGGGTTAAAAGCCCATACCACCTGTCAAATTCCCAAGCTCTCATTCAGCTAAAAGCAAAGCTAGCAGATAGCCAAAAACGTTTAACGAAACCCTTCCGCCCTTTTGCAAAGGAAAGTGGGGAGAACTATATTTGCAACACAACAAACACCAAATGGCCCAAAAACCAAGTATACCTAAAGGAACCCGAGATTTCTCACCATCTGAAGTCACCAAGCGAAACTACATTTTCGATATTGTTAAGAAGCATTTTCAGACTTTTGGCTTTCAGCCGATAGAAACCCCTTCTTTTGAAAATTCGAATACACTACTTGGAAAATACGGGGATGAGGGCGACCGTCTGATTTTTAAAATATTGAACTCGGGCGATTTTATCAGCAAGGTAGATGATGTTACGTATAGCTCAAAAAATTCTACTACAATTGCTCCTAAGATATCAGATAAAGCCCTACGCTACGACTTAACGGTGCCTTTCGCCCGTTATGTTGTGCAACATCAGAATGAAATCGATTTCCCGTTTAAACGCTATCAGATTCAGCCGGTTTGGCGTGCCGATAGACCGCAGAAAGGACGATTTAGAGAGTTTTATCAATGCGATGCCGATGTAGTGGGGTCTACTTCATTACTGCAGGAGATTGAGTTGGTGCAACTGTATGATGCCGTTTTTACAGATTTACGTCTAGAAAATGTCAACATAATACTAAACAACCGCAAAATATTGGCAGGTATGGCTGAAGTAATCGGCGCAAAACACTTGCTTGTAGATTTTACTGTCGCTTTGGATAAGCTGGATAAAATCGGAAAAGAGGGTGTTGTCAAAGAAATGTTGGCGAAAGGAATCTCCGAAACTGCTATCGAAAAAGCCGGTCCGTTGTTTTCAATGTCAGGTAGTAATGGTGAGCAGTTGAACACTTTAAAACACTTGCTTTCGGGCTCACAAGAAGGGACCAAGGGCGTTGAAGAGCTAGAATTTATTCTCAAGAGTATAACCGAATTAGGATTACAATCAGCGCAGCTCTCAATCGACGTAACCTTGGCAAGAGGTCTCAGTTATTATACAGGCGCCATTATTGAAGTTGCTGCGCCAGATGGCGTGCAAATGGGTTCTATTGGTGGTGGTGGTCGCTATGATGACCTCACAGGTGTTTTTGGATTACCAAACGTAGGCGGCGTAGGGATTTCCTTTGGATTAGACAGAATCTATTTGGTTTTAGAAGAATTAAACTTGTTTCCCATTGCGATAGAACAATCATTGCAAGTGCTGTGTGTGAATTTTGGGGAACGCGAGGCCATGGCCTCATTAAAATTAGTGACCCGACTTCGAAAAGCGGGCATTGCGGCAGATTTATATCCTTCGAACGCCCGGATGCAAAAGCAGCTGAAATATGCGAATAATAGGGACATTCCTGTTGTGATTTTAATCGGTCCCCAGGAACTGGAAAACCAATCTTTCGTTGTGAAGGGTATGAAAAAGGGAGACCAAACTACATATGAATTCAATCAAGTAGACAATTTTATTGCAACATTAACATAGCCTTCTGAAGGTTATTTCAAGCTGTTTTTTATTTCGTTAAAAATTGTTTTATAATACTCTAAGGAGTGGGGAACGTATTTTTTTGAACTTTTTCCTTCTAAAACATCGGCAGAAAAATTGTCTATAGAAATCAAAGTCAAAAGCGCAACTTCTGCGTCTTGCGGCCGTAACGTTTCCAAAGCCACCTTCAATTCACTTAAAAAAGTATGGTGAAATTCACAGTCCATCAAGCCGTTAGTGTGCTGTTGTACGGATTTAAAAACTCCGATTTTCCGTAAATCGGTTCGTAAAATGGAAAAGCCGATTTCCTCTTTAATCTCCCTAATGGCAGCTGTTTCAACTTCCTCTCCCGCACCTATATGTCCAGCTACAGAAACATCCCAAAGTAAGGGATGGGTATCTTTGTTCTTTCCTCTTTGTTGCAGCAATACCTTTCCATCCGGGGTGTAAAACCAAATATGTACGGTAGCATGAAAAAGTCCCATGCGATGTGCATAGGACTTTAATTCAGTTGTTCCAGTATGTTTTCCGTCAGAATCTAAAATGTCAATTCGTTCATCCATTAACCAGAATAGTATTTATTTCTAGGCATTGCCTAGTCGAAGTAACTAAATGTCTCCCCGGGTTTTATAGTCAGTAAGGTTTCATAAATCAACCGAATAACATTTTCAAGATCATTGCGATGTACTGTTTCAACGGTTGTGTGCATATACCGTAACGGCAATGAAATAAGGGCAGAGGCAACGCCACTATTGCTGTAGGCAAATGCATCGGTATCTGTACCTGTCGATCTTGACGCTGCCATACGTTGAAACGGAATTTTCTTTTTCTCCGCAGTTTCTATAATACGTTCTCGCAACTTATTCTGTACTGCCGGAGCGTAAGAAATTACCGGTCCAGCACCTATTTCGGTATGACCCTGTACTTTCTTTTCAATCATTGGGGTAGTGGTGTCATGGCAGACATCGGTTACGATGGCAACATTCGGTCGTATCTTTTCCGCGATCATCTGAGCACCTCTCAAACCTATTTCTTCTTGAACCGAATTAGTGATGTACAAACCAAAAGGCAATTTTTTCTTATTCTCTTTTAGCAATCTTGCTACTTCGGCAATCATAAAACCACCCGCTCGATTATCAATTGCACGACAAACGAACTTATCTTTATTCAATACATGAAACGTATCAGGATAGGTGATGACGCACCCAACGTGAACCCCCAATTTTTCAACTTCCTTTTTATCGGTAGCACCAATATCGATAAAGATATTATCCAATTTAGGCGGCTCTTCTTTCCCGCTTTTACGGGTATGAATCGCTGGCCAACCGAAAACACCTTTGACAATGCCTTTTTTTGTGTGAATATTGACCCATTTTGAAGGTGCGATTTGATGATCACTGCCTCCATTCCTGATTACATAAAGTAACCCGTTGTCCGTAATATAATTTACATACCAAGAAATTTCATCAGAATGACCTTCAATAACAACCTTATATTCTGCCTCGGGGTTGATAACTCCTACGGCAGTGCCATAGGTATCGGTTATAAAAGTGTCTACGTAAGGCTGTAGATAATTCATCCAAAGTTTCTGTCCTTCCCACTCATAACCTGTAGGCGCAGCATTGTTCAAGTATTTTTCAAAAAAATCTAGTGATTTTTTAGTGATGATTTTCTTTTCGGCCATGTATTCTGATTTTAGATACAAACTTAACAATATTCACTATTCTTTAATAATAAGGCTGCGTATTAATCGTTAATTTTGGCAAGGCTTTTGCCATTAATCACGCTATGAAAAGAAGATTAGTACTTATCGCTTGTATTTTGGTTGGTTTCTTTGGTATTTCTCAGGTGGAGGAGCAACAGATAGATTCCGTTGCCGAGAAGATGATTATCATCGAAGGAGACTCCATTTTGCTTAGCTCCATCGATTTGGGGGAGGTCTACGTTTTTAGTAAGCTGAAATTTGCTGACCGGAAATCAAAATTGAGATACTATATTCTTAGACGCAAGACCATAAAAGTATTCCCCTATGCGAAAATGGCCGCTGACCGATTGACAGAACTTAATGATAGTATCGGTAAGATTAAAAAGAAACGTCACAGAAAAAAATATACCAAGAAAGTTCAAAAATTTATCGAAGAGGAGTTTTCTGCTGAACTTAAAAAGCTTACACGCACCGAAGGGCAAATATTAGTAAAATTAATTCATCGGCAAACGGCTACTACTGCCTTTGATTTGGTTAAAGAACTTCGAAGTGGCTGGCGTGCTTTTTGGTATAGTACTACCGCTAAAATATTCGACATTAGTATCAAGGAGGAGTTTCATCCTGAAAATGTACATGAAGATTATTTGATTGAAGATATTTTACAACGCGCTTTTGCCGCGGGTAGATTGGAGCCGCAAAAAACAGCACTGTCTTTTGATTACGCCACCCTTTCGAATAAATGGAGTGTAAGTGTCAAAAATGGAGATTAAGAGACTGTTTGGAAATACCTCGATTATTTTCTTACGACCTTTTTTTGCGCATTATTTCGTTAAAATTTTGAAACATAGCGGTGCTATGCTTAAAAATTTTGCCTCATACTGCATCAAAAATAGGTTACAACAATTCTAATGATATATTTATAAACAGTCTCTAAGACTTTTTTTTCTTTCCGAAAAGGGCATCTACCATAGTTTTGATACTCACGAAGCCCATAGTGATTGCTCCAATTCCTAGTAAACAACCAACGACCAGAACTGGGATATAAAAAGGATGTTCTTGATTTTTAAAGGCTTGCCAGACCACAACAGGTGCTATGAACATTAAGATGACCGTATAGGATAAGAAACGGACGCCTTTAATCAATAAATCTCTATCGGTTTTCATTATACTATTTGCAGTTGCTAAAAATTAAGACAAATTTGCTTTGTTATTCAACTGTAATCGACTTGGTAAAGGTTTGCGCTATAGCAAAATAACCCAGAGCAAAGTTGTCGGTAGTATCAACACCATCTAAAGATTCAATGTTTTCTATGGCGGCGGCATCTTCAATGCTATCGATACCTGAACTGGTTACGTTAATAACGTTTCCACGTACAGTCGCAGATGGTGTCTGAAATGGGCCTGCACTGCCACCATCGGCTTGTGCTATGATTTGATTCATGTAATTGTAGAATTGAACGTTCACACCTAAAATACTGATATCCAAGTCCATTCCCGATATTACCTTGTCATCATAGAAATAGGAAAATTCAAAGCGTTGGCCGGGATAAAAAGTATCCTCTGTGGCGAGATACTCGTTAAAATCCAAATCGAACAGATAAAAATCTGTCCTGTTCGGGGCATCGTTAAAGGAAACGATGATTTCGGTTTCTTCACCTCCGAACAAGGTATTGTCACCTTGAACCAACTCTTCAATTTCGCTCGTAGGCACGTATGCTGTACCTGCGATATATTGCTCGCCTTGATGCTGTACATACAAGCGTAATTCACCACTGGTAAAAAAAGACGTATTCTTAGTGGCTTCATACACCCCAGAAGCGACCTCGTTCATTTCGAGTATTCTAGAGTCGTTTGCATCACTTGGTTCATAATCTAGATTAATTATGGCAATTTCTTCTAAGTTCGCAGTTTGTAATTCGTCAAAAAAGCCACTGGTTATGCCCGCCCTTAACTGTACTGTTTGCAAAGGGTTAGATGCGTCGATTCTAAAAAGTGCATCTATCGTAAGTCTAGGGGCATCAACAGGCACATCGATTTCGATAACGTCCTCACAACCTAAAAGAAGACTCAGCACGATTACTATAGGGAGTAGTTTTTTCATCCTATTAAAATTTAAAATTATAGGTTACCGCAGGCACAACACCAAAAATTGAGGTACGTAAGGCTTCGTTTCCTCCTGTATCTTGATTTCTTCTAAAGTTTATGGACGCGGCATTTTTTCGATTGTACACATTGTAAACACTGAACACCCATTCGCCCTTGAAGTTTCGCCCTTTATTTTTTCTCGGTGTCAGAGTGGCCGCAATGTCAACGCGATGATAGGCGGGAAGACGTTCGGTATTTCGCGATCCATAAAAAGGAACTACAAGTTCTTGAAACTGAAATTGACCAATAGGGTAGTTGGTGGGTTGCCCAGTTTGAAAAACGAAGTTGGCGTTAAAAGACCACTTATCGTTCAAATCATAATTTCCGTAAAAAGAGATGTCATGCGGTTTGTCATATGGGGTATTATACCAATCTCCAAAGTTTATTCCTGTTTCTTCAGGTGTTCTTCCTGGAGTACGTTGTTCCGACTTTGACAAGGTATAGGCCAGCCAGCCTTGAAACTTACCCGTATTTTTTCGCAGTAATAATTCAATACCATACGCTCTGGCTTCTCCATTTAAAATTACCTGTTCTATTGCATCATTTGCAATTAAGTTGGCCCCGTCTATGTAATCGACCCGGTTTTGAATATCCTTGTAGAAAACTTCACTTTCCACGGAAAAGTCTTCACTATTAATGTTCTTAAAAAATCCTAAGGCATATTGATCCAAGAGTTGTGGTTTGGTGAAAGGCCCACTTGGAGTCCAAACATCTAATGGAGTGGGGGAGCTGGTATTTGATAGTAAATGAAGGTATTGAGCCAGTCGCGTGTAACTGGCCTTTATCGAGCTATTTTCATTTACGGTGTAAGCGAGCGATATTCTGGGTTCAAAGTTGTTAAATGTTGCTAGACTTCCGCTTCGACCTGGCGTGGAAACTTCTGTTGGAGACGCCTCGCGGTATACAAGGGATAAAGGATCGAAAAGAACGGGATTATCATTTTCATAATTATTTAGTTCGTCTTGCCCTAATCGAATGAAATTACTGAATCGCAGACCATATCCTAAGCTAAGGTTTGGAGTAATATCGTGCTCAATATCTATGTAGGCAGCAAATTCATTGGCATATTTTTGAATAAGCTCATCCTCTAAAATACCAGATTCCGAATTACTCGGTTCTATTTCACCTGGATTAAATTTATAGTAGATATTGTTAATACCGTAGTTTACCTGCAGCTTATCATTTACATAGTGCTTAAGGTCGTATTTTACATTGAAGTTTCGAATGCCCGAATTCCAGTTGAAACCTACGAAATCTAGTTTTAAACCATAAAAGTAATCTGAATAAATAAGAGAAAGGTTCGAAAATAGTTTGTCTGAGAACAAATGATTCCATCGAAAATTCCCTGTTGTATTACCATAAGTATTCACAAAACTTTCACTGATTCCAAAAACATCTCGCCCAAAGTAACCCGAGAGGTAAATGCTATTGCTATCGTTGATATTGTAATTTAGTTTAGCGTTCAGGTCATAAAAGTATGCCGTATTTTCTTCCCCGGCCGCTTTCAAAAAAAGGTGCGCATACGAACTTCTGCCTCCGATCAAAAAAGCTGCCTTATCTTTCAGTAGTGGCCCTTCTACTAGCAATCTACTTGCTACTGCACCAATACCGCCACTAGCTTTAAACTGTTTGCTATTACCTTCTTTTTGATAGATGTCCAATACAGAAGATACGCGACCCCCGTAACGTGCGGGAATACCGCCTTTATACAGTTTAATGTCTTTTATCGCATCTGGATTAAAAACTGAGAAAAAACCAAAAAGGTGAGAGGAGTTGAAAATGATCGCCTCGTCCAATAAAATTAAATTTTGATCTACTGCGCCCCCGCGCACGTTAAAACCTGAAGCCCCTTCTCCTGCGTTAGTAACTCCCGGTAATAGCAAAATGGACTTTATTACATCAGCTTCTCCTAAAATAACCGGTATCTTCTTAATCGTAGCTGCAGACAAGACATTTACGCTCATTTGAGGCGTTCGAACGTCCATTTTTTCACCGTCATCGGTTACGATTACTTCTTCTAATTGTTCGGCCTCCTCAACCAACTGAAAGTTGAATTTCTTGTTTTTATCTAAGGAGATTTCTTGAAGAATATTTTTAAATCCCAAATAATCGACCTGTATCTTGTAGTTGCCTTCTGGCAGTGTTATTGAGTAGAAACCATATTCGTTAGTGGTAACTCCAGTTTGTAATTCTGGAACTGCAATGGTAACTCCGATTAGCGTTTCGTTACTAGATGCCTCTGATACGGTACCACTTATGGTAAATTTCTCTTGTGCGGAAGCAAGAAAGATGCTCATTAAAAATAGAAAAGGTACTACTAATTTACGTAAGAACATTAAAGCAATTTTGTTTAAAAATAGGTATCAAAAACTGTATGATAAAAACCTTAACTTTTATTTGTGAAGCAAAAAACCCTTGATAGCGCAAGGGTTTATAGTAATTTGCTTTAAAGTTTGACCGCTTATAATTTTGCTAAAATTCCGTTCAAGGTTTCACTTGGTCTCATAGCCTGAGCAACTAGTTCGACATCTGGTTTGTAGTACCCTCCGATTTGTTGCGCAGTACCTTGTGCATTATTAAGTTCCGCCACTATCTTACTTTCGCTTTCTCTCATGGCATCAAAAACTACACTAAACCTCTGTTTTAACTCTGTATCTCTATCTTGAATTGCAAGTGCCTCGGCCCAATAATAAGCCAAATAAAAGTGACTGCCTCTAGTGTCGAGTTCTTTTACTTTTCTGGAAGGAGACTTGTCGTTAATAAGAAACTTTTCAGTAGCACCATCTAGGGCATCACCTAAAATACGTGCTTTTTCATTCCCGTATTTTTCACCGAAGAAATCTAAAGAAACTCCTAATGCTAAGAATTCCCCTAACGAATCCCATCTTAAATGACCTTCTTCGGTAAATTGTTCAACATGTTTTGGAGCCGAACCACCAGCACCTGTTTCAAAAAGACCACCACCATTCATTAATGGAACAATAGAAAGCATTTTTGCACTGGTTCCTACTTCTAAAATAGGAAAGAGATCAGTCAAATAATCTCGTAGCACGTTTCCGGAAACGGAAATGGTGTCTTTCCCATCTTTAATACGCTCCAAAGTAAATTCAGTTGCTTTAATAGGAGAGAGTATCTGAATATCGAGTCCGTTTGTATCGTAATTCGGCAAGTATTTTTTTACTTTTTTGATGATTTCGGCATCATGCGCTCTTTGCTCATCTAACCAGAAAACAGCAGGAAACTTTGTTGCCCTGGCTCGACCTACAGCTAATTTTATCCAATCCTGAATCGGAGCGTCTTTTACTTGGCACATTCTCCAAATATCACCTTCTTCTACAGTATGCGCTATCAAAGTATCACTAGAGTTTATAGCTACTACTTTTACCGAGCCGGCGTTTTTAATTTCAAATGTCTTATCGTGCGAACCATATTCCTCTGCTTTCTGGGCCATAAGACCTACATTCGGCACGGTACCCATGGTTACTGGGTCAAAAGCACCATGTTTCTTGCAGAAATCTATAGTCGCCTTATAAATTCCAGCATAACTGCTATCAGGGATAACCGCTTTGGTATCTTGTGATTTTCCATCCGAATTCCACATTTGACCTGAGTTTCGAATCATTGCTGGCATGGAGGCATCGATAATTACATCACTCGGTACGTGCAGATTGGTAATGCCTTTGTCAGAATTGACCATCGCTAGAGACGGGCCGCTCTGAATAGTCTCATGTATTGCTTTCGCAATAGGTGCTCCTGTTTCGGAGGGAAGTTCTTTAATTTTACCGAGCATACTCTCAAGTCCGTTGTTCGGATTGATTCCGTTTGCTTTCAACGTTTCTCCATATTTTTCAAAGACCGTTGAAAAATAAGCTTTTACCACTTGGCCAAAAATGATGGGATCAGAAACCTTCATCATCGTTGCTTTCATATGTACTGAAAATAGTATTCCCTGCGATTTTGCATCGGCGACCTGTGCTTCTAGAAAACTGGTCAGTGCTTTTTTGCTCATGACCGTTGCGTCGATAATCTCACCCTCTAAAAGAGCTATATTTTCTTTTAAGACAGTAACCTGCCCATCACTTTGATGCAGTTCGATTTTTACAGCTGTTGCCTTAGAAACGGTAACAGACTTTTCGTTCGATTTGAAATCTCCCTGGCTCATAGTGGCAACATGCGTCTTGGAATCGCTGCTCCAGGCGCCCATTGAATGTGGATTCTGCTTTGCGTAATTTTTCACCGCTCTTGGTGCTCTTCGGTCCGAATTTCCTTCTCTAAGCACGGGGTTTACCGCACTACCTTTTATTTTATCATAACGCGCCTTAATATCTTTAGCATCATCATTATCATTGGCTGCGTCGGGATAATTTGGAACCTTGTAGCCCTTCGTTTGTAATTCTAGTATTGCCTCTTTCAATTGCGGAACCGAGGCGCTAATGTTTGGTAATTTGATGATATTGGCATCGGGGCTTTTAGCCATTTCACCTAAAATTGAAAGATCATCCGTAACTTGTTGTTCTCTTTCTAAAAAGTCGGGAAACACAGCAAGAATTCGTGCTGCCAAGGAGATATCCTTGGTTTCAATAGCAATCCCTGAGGACTTGGTAAATGCTTTTACTATGGGTAAAAAAGACTGTGTTGCCAAAGCCGGAGCTTCGTCGGTTCGTGTGTATAAAATTTTAGGCATTATCGGTAGAAGTTTAGTTTAAAGCGCAGCAAATATACAATTTAATGCAGCAATTATTTGGGTTTCAAGGGTTAGTTTAATGGCTAATGGAGAGATATTTTGTTTGGGATGTCAAATTTAAAAAAAACAAAAGCCATATCATTGTACAAGTACATTGATATGGCTTTCTTTTAGTAACTGGCAAACCTTTTGTTCTACTTCTTAAGTAAAACCGCAACCATTGATCGCATCTGCATCGTTACAACCACGTTTGAAATATAAGCTTTAGTCTTAACCAAGTAACTTTTATATTTCTTTCCGTTTATCAAATTTTTATGATGGTTTTTAAAATCGAAATTATAAAAACCTTCTAGCTTCTCACAAAGTTTTAAGTGAAGGCAACAGCTCTCACAACCTTGCTCGTTTCTCACAATCTTGAGTTGTCTCAATTTCGTTTAAAACTAAATAAACAGTACAAATTACGTGGACTTTATAGTTTTCAAAGAATGCTCATCGACAGAGTCATCTTTAAATTCACTTAAATTTAAAACAAAATAGTTAAGAATTCATTGCATTTAACGAATTAGTAATGAACACCTTATGAACAACAGTAGTTCACAAATGTTCATAAAAAAGCATTCCATAGGGAAGGCTATAAATTTTACCCGATAATCAAGATTTGAATGCCCCGAGGTTTACCCGAGGTAGTTTACTAAAACTAAATGGCGCTATGAGCGTACTTCTTTAATTCTAGCTTTCTTACCGGTCAGTCCTCTAAAATAGAAGATACGTGCTCTTCTCACTTTACCTTTCTTATTAACTTCTACCTTTTGCAAAGCTGGCATGTTTACTGGAAAAATTCGCTCTACACCAACAGTACCACTCATTTTTCTAATAGTAAAAGTCTCAGTTGCCCCAGAACCTCTTCGTTGAATAACCACCCCTTTAAAGAACTGAGTACGTGTTTTTTCACCTTCCTTAATCTCATAATAAACGGTAATTGTGTCTCCCGCAGAAAATTTTGGAAATTCCTTTTTAGCGACAAACTCGTTTTCTACAAAACTGATTAATGAATCCATTATTTTAATTTACAATTATGTGCTCACCAACGTTCACGATTTTCGTCAGAGGTTGATTTTACAGGATGCAAAAATAAACCTAAATTCAGAAACAACAAGCTATTTATAAGTTTTTTTGAAGATGAAATTCCTTTCAACCTGATTTATTCCAACAAATCGGGACGAAGTGTTTCTGTTCTTTTTAAAGCCTCTTGCTCACGCCATTCTTCAATCTTTGGGAAATTACCGCTAAGTAGTATTTCGGGAACCCTCATGCCTTTATATTCTGCGGGGCGCGTAAAAACAGGGGGTGCTAATAAGCCATCTTGAAAACTATCTGTTAATGCGGAAGTTTCATTATTCAAAACACCGGGTATCAGCCGTATGATAGCATCGCAGACTATCGCTGCCCCTAATTCACCTCCTGAAAGTACATAATCGCCAACCGATATTTCTTTGGTAATAAAAGCATCGCGAACACGTTGGTCAACACCTTTATAATGACCGCAGAGAATAATGATATTGCCGCATAGTGATAGTGTGTTGGCCATACCTTGGTTTAAGGTTTCACCGTCGGGGGTCATGTAGATTACCTCGTCGTATTCTCTTTCTCCTTTTAAGCTGGTAATACATTTATCTATTGGCTCGATCATCAATACCATTCCTGCACCACCGCCGAACTGATAATCATCCACTTGATAATAACTCTTATCGGTATACGCTCTAATATTATGAAAATGCACTTCTACGAGCCCTTTTTGAATAGCTCTTTTTAAGATAGAGGCTTCAAACGGACTCTTTAACAACTCTGGAAGTACGGTGATAATATCGATTCGCATTTCGCTAATTTTGGAAATTGATTATGCTGACCAAAAGTAATGAAAACAATGTATATCTTTTTCCCATCCCAATCGCTGGTATAGCTCTTGGGCAGGATTTTCAATACCTGTTTCGAGGGCCAATCCTTTAAAGGCCATTTTTTGGCAGTAGGTCTGTGCTTGTTTTAGAAGCGCTTCACCAATTCCTTTTTTGCGATAAGCGGGATTCACAAATAAATCGTTTAAAATATAAATTGGCTGCAACGATACAGAAGAAAATGAGGAGTACAATTGTGTAAACCCTACCGATTTATTATCATCAAAGGCCAAGAAAATTACCGAATCATTTTTAGCAAAACGCATGTTGAGGAAATTTGTAGCGCCTATTATGTCGGATTCTTGTTCGTAAAAAATACGATATTGATCAAAGAGTAGTGCTAACTCAGAAATGTATATCTGGGTAGCTTTGATAATTTTTACCATCGATTTATAGTCATAAAAAAAGCTCCGTAAGGAGCTTTTAAATTATTTAGGCTTTTTCTGCTTATTCAGCTCATCTTGTAATTGCCTGTTGATTTTTTGTTCCCGCTCTAGAGCCCGTCTTCGATGGTCCTCGTATTCGACCTCAAGCTCTGAAAGATTAGCACGGGCTTCTTGTGTTAGCGAATTACTTTTCTTGAATTTAAAAATGAAAAATAATAAAGTTCCTAAGAGACCAGCAATCGTTGTCCATAAAATAGTGTTGTACGTCGCTTTGGAAACTTGAATGCCCAAAAACGACATGCTGTCTTTTTCTGCAGTAACATTACTGAGGTTCCCCGAGGTTTCCTCTAGCTTTTTGTTTAATGAACTAATCGTCGTTTCGTGTCCTGAAATTCTTGTCTGTAGTTCGCTTGCCTTTTTGTTTCTGACATTTATACTGTCAAGAACGTTTTTTCGCAGTTTTTCTAAAGATTGAGCTCTTGCGACTTCATAAACTTTTCCTTCCGACCTGTAGGTGTATGATTTTTTGAATATATACTCGAACTGACTATCTATAGTGCCTCTATCCAAAGATAAAACTTCACTCTCGTCACTTTCCTGTGCGTATTGTAGGCTTACCGTTAATAGAGCGGTTAGGACAATTAAAATTCTTAAACCTTTCATTTTCAATGTAGTGCTAAGTATTAATAAATTAATGATTTAGAAGGCTCAAAAGTAATTCAATAAAATCAATTACGAAAAAAAAACAATCGTTTGATTGTATATCTAATACAATCGAATGATTTTTACAATTAAACTATTGGCGAAGCCGAAGGGAGGAATTTGTTCAACCAATTGCTAAGGTCTAATAATACGTAAACCTACGCACTTTAGCAATATATTTTGCCAATCGAATTACTTGATGAGAATAACCATATTCATTATCGTACCATATATACAAGACCACATTCTTTCCGTTGCCAGCAACTAAGGTTGCCATGCTATCATAAATTGAAGGAGCAGAAGTGCCGATAATATCAGATGAAACCACTTCTTTGCTAAGCGAATATTTTATCTGCTCGACCAAGTCCCCTTCCAAAGCATATTTCTTAATAATGGTGTTGATGCCGTCTATACTTGTTTTGTTATTGATTTCAAGGTTTAATATGGCTAGAGATCCGTTGGGTACGGGCACGCGAATTGCGTTTGATGTTAATTTGCCTTCTAAACTAGGCAATGCTTGGGTAACCGCTTTACCTGCCCCAGTTTCGGTAATGACCATATTTAGAGCGGCAGCACGACCACGACGGTATTTACCGTGCATATTATCCATTAAATTTTGATCGTTGGTGTATGCGTGAATAGTCTCAAGATGCCCTTTTACAAGCCCTAGCGAATCTTCTATTACCTTTAGAATAGGCGTAATCGCATTCGTTGTACAAGACGCTGCTGAAAAAATATTCACTTTGTCCGGAGAATGTTCGGCGTGGTTTACCCCATGAACTATATTTGGTATTCCTTTCCCTGGAGCAGTGAGCAGCACCTTTGATACTCCCTTAGCCTTTAAATGAAGTCCTAAACTTTCCTTATCTCGATATACTCCTGTATTATCTATGACCAAGGCATTTTTAATACCATATTTTGTGTAATCTAGATCATCTGGCGTTTTTGCAGATAGCAGGTATACTGTAGTACCATTGATAAGCAGTGCTTTCTTCTTAACATCGATGTTTACCGTTCCCATAAATTTACCATGCACAGAATCGGTTCGCAGTAAATTGGCACGTTTTTCTAAAATACCCTCATCTATGGCTCCTCTAACGACTATTGCACGCAAGCGCAATTGGTTGCCTTTACCTGTTTTTGCCATGAGTTCCCTAGCTACCAAACGCCCTATACGACCAAAACCATAAAGCACTACATCCTTAGGGCTAATATCTTTAGTCTTACTGGCACCCTTTAATTTATAAATAACGAATGCTTTTACATCGGAATAGTCGCTGTCGTCTGAATGATACTCGTAAGTGAGTTTGCCTATATCTAATTTTGAAGGAGGAAGCGGAATATCATTAATAGCGCGCAAAATTTCGACAGAATCGAAAATCGATATCGGTTTTTGAACAAACTTACCCGCATATTCGTGCAAATTGATGATATCGCTTACGTTCTTGTCGATTACTTGATTTTTGAACAATACGACTTCGATAGCCTTATCATACCACAAATCGCTTGTAAGTTTTATAAATTCGGTTGTTGCTTTTCTGCGGTCGGCCTGAAAGGCAAGTTCTTTTTCGTAGGAACTGATATTCGCCATTAAAATTAATTTTGTTGTATTAGTATCACAAAAGTAATTATTTACAACGTTTTCGTAACATTTCTAGCGATTAAGTAGATTAAACTTTTTTTTTACTCGATAATCGAGATTTAAATGCTCCGAGGCTTGCCCGCCCGCACCATTCGGGCGAGCCTTGAAATTCTAAGGTTCGTTTTCATGCAAATGCCTTATGGGATTGCCCCGAGGTATTTTACGAACGGCAGTTTTATTCATAAAAAAACCCCTTTATGAGGGGTCTTTTAAGTTCTAAACCTTTTATTGAAAAATTAATCGTTCTCGCTCTCCATTCTCGCTAAGCATTGTTATGCTATTTCTTCCACTACTAGACAATCGTTTAAATAATCTTTCGGCATCGCTGATATTGTTAATATCTTGGTCGTCAATCGAAATGATAACTTTTCCATCTAGTCCGTATCCCTGAAACTTTTCCGGAACACTTACAACACGCACCCCTCTTTTTGTATTGAACAGTTTTTTCTCTTTTTCCGAAAGATTTTTTACTTCTAAGCCCATAACGGGAACCCTTAAGGTTATTCTTTCCATAAGTGTTACTGGTAAGACCATACTTTCACCATCTCGTTCAACTAAAACATCAACCTTATCGCCAGGTCGTTTGGATGAAAGGTAGCCATTGAGGTCTGGAAAGTTCTTAACTTTAATATTATCTACTTTCTTGATAATATCCCCTTCGGTAATGCCAGCATTATCTGCTCCCGAATCTAATTCGATTTTGCCAACGTATACCCCTTCGATTTCATTAATTCCGTTTTCTAATGCGTAGCGAGAATTTTTACCAATCACATTGATACCCAATAACCCTTTTTTTACGTTTCCATATTCCAACAAATCATCGACTACTTTTTTGGCGATATTGCTTGGTACAGCAAATGAGTAGCCTACATAAGAACCGGTTTGGGAACTAATGGCGGTATTTATACCTACAAGGTCACCATTGGTATTTACCAAAGCACCCCCACTATTGCCGGGATTCACCGCAGCATCCGTTTGGATGAAGGATTGATTGGCGCCTAAGTTTCTGGCTTTGGCACTTACAATACCAGCTGTGACAGTAGAAGTTAAATTAAATGGGTTGCCAACGGCCAACACCCACTCTCCGATTTTGGTATTATCTGAGTTGCCGAATGCCAGATACGGCAACTGCTCTTCAGTAGCTATTTTAAGCAAAGCGATATCGCTAGTCACATCAGCTCCTACTAACTCAGCATCATAGGTTCTATTGTTATTCAAGGTGACTTGCAATTTAGTAGCATTGGCGACCACGTGATTATTTGTCACGATATGGCCATCTGAAGAAATTATCACCCCGGAACCAGAACCTACTTGTGCACGTTGTCCTTGCCCTTGACCCTGTCCGTAAAAGAAATCCATGATATTGGAAGATCCTGAACTTAGGGTCATATTTTTTACGTGAACTACTGCGTTAACAGTGTTTTCAGCTGCCGCTGTAAAATCTATTTCGTTTATTCCTGAGCCCTTACTAGAAGTAGGGGCGTAATTGGTCGAGAAGGTTTTGTTTTCAGCCGCATCGGTTACAATTGTAAAATTTTGTTTTTCAAAAAAGAGCTTATAAGCTCCCAAAGTTATAGCGCCGGCAAATGCTGCAACGATAAATAAACTTGTAATCTTTTTCATGATTTAATTTTGTTTTACTGTTAACTACGTTAAAATTAAGGAATTTTTCGTGCCGCATTCAGCAGTTTAACGAGTCTTTAACGGCTAAAAATTCGTTAAATAAAGTCATATCTTTGTTGTTCAAAAGCTAGTATGCAACTTCCATTTTATAAATATCAAGGTACAGGCAACGATTTTGTCATGGTCGATAATCGACAAGAAAAATTTCCGGCTCGCGATAAAGCATATATCACTTTTTTATGTGACAGAAGACTAGGAATAGGAGCAGACGGACTCATTCTTCTGCAAGATGACGATGCTGTTGATTTTAATATGGTTTATTTTAATTCCGATGGGAATGAAAGCACTATGTGCGGTAACGGTGGCAGATGTTTGGTGGCTTTTGCCAAACAACTAGGAATTATCGAAAACACAGCAATATTTACTGCTATAGATGGACTACATACCGCAACTATCGATGCAAATAATTCTGTGCGCCTGCAAATGCAGGATGTTTCTGAAATAAGGGAAAAACCTGATTATATTTTCTTGGATACTGGTTCCCCGCATCATGTGCAACTGGTTCATGATTTGGAAACATTTGATGTAGCCAAGGAGGGCGCTAAATTGCGCTATGGAATGTATGGTGCAAAAGGCAGCAATATTAATTTTGTAGAACAAAAGAGTGATAAGGTATTTAGGGTTCGTACCTATGAAAGGGGAGTGGAAGATGAAACCTTGTCCTGTGGTACTGGCGTTACCGCCGTTGCTTTAGCAATGTACCACAGCAAAAAATCTGTATCCAAATCGATTATTTTACAAGCAGAAGGTGGGAATCTAGAGGTCGAGTTCGATCCTAGTAATGGTAGCTACAACCATGTTTTTTTATCAGGACCCACAGAATTGGTTTTTAAAGGAAATGTGGAATGCAAAAATTAAAAGGCGAGCAAATTTTTCTGAGAGCTTTGGAAATGGAAGACCTCGATTTTCTGTACCAACTCGAAAATGAAGCCTCTATTTGGGAAATAAGCGGCACTGTTACCCCGTATTCGAGACACATACTAAGAAAATACTTGGAAAATGCTGATAGGGATATTTATGATGTAAAGCAGTTGCGCTTGGTCATTTGCCTAAATTCCGGTCAAGAAATAGGGCTTATAGACGTTTTTGATTTTGATCCTAAGAACAAACGAGCTGGTGTAGGTATCGTTATTTTGCAAAATGACGAACGTAATAAGGGAGCAGGAAGTGAGGCATTATCTCTACTGGCCGATTACGCTTTCTCTACATTAGAGGTTCGTCAATTATTCGCTAACGTTATTGAAAACAACGCTGCAAGCATTCAACTGTTCGAAAAAATGGGTTTTATTAAGGTAGGTGTAAAGAAGGATTGGATTTTTAACGACGGAAAATTTTCCGACGAAATATTTTACCAAAAAATCAATACTAGAAATGTACATTAAAAAATTACTTTTGGCCCTAGTCGCTATCGGATTGATTGTAGGAGGTGTTTTTGCTTACATGGTTTACACAGCTGTTTTTACGCCCAATACCACTTTTGAGCAAGACAAGGTAGTGGTTCATGTGCGTTCAGAAGCCGATTTTACAGAAGTAAAAGATTCTCTTAAAGCGTACCTTGCAAATATTGAAACCTTTGAACAATTGGCAAAACGAAAAGGGTACACTACGAATGTGAAAGGTGGTAGATATGCAATTAAAAAAGGCATGAATAACAACGAGATTATTAATTCGCTTAGAAGTAACAACCTTCCTGTCCAGGTTTCCTTTAACAATCAGGAAAGAGTGGAGAATTTAGCTGGTAGAATAGCAGAGCAAATCGAAGCAGATAGTGTGTCGCTTTTAAATGCTTTTCAGGATAAGGAATTTTCTGCCGCGAACGGATTCGATTCATACACGCAGTTGGCAATGTATTTGCCCAACAGCTATGAGTTTTTTTGGAATACGTCAGCAGTAAGATTTCGAGACAGAATGCTCCAGGAATACCAGCGTTTTTGGACAGACGAGCGCGTTGCAAAAGCAAAGGCACAGGGACTAACGCCTAACGAGGCGATAGCTCTAGCTTCTATAGTACATAAAGAAACCGCTAAAATAGACGAACGTCCGAGAGTTGCGGGATTGTATCTGAATAGACTAAAAAGCGGTACTTTATTGCAAGCTGATCCAACTGTAATTTACGCATTGAAAAAGCATACGAGTGATTTTGATCAAGTTATCAAAAGAGTACTTTATAAAGATCTTGAAATCGATTCCCCTTACAATACATATAAATTCTCAGGAGTTCCTCCTGGCCCCATAACGATGCCTGATATATCTGCTATCGAAGCTGTTCTAGACCCTGAAAAACATAATTATCTGTATATGGTCGCTAATGTTGAAAACTTCGGATACCATAAGTTCGCTAAGACTCTAGCACAGCATAACCAGAATAAAGTGCAGTACGTCCGGTGGATTAATTCGCAGGGTGTAAACCGTTAAGCACCTTGTCCTAATTTTGTAACACCTTAACTAAAAACAGTCAGTTTTAACTAAATTTTGGTGCTTCTCACTAGCTGACCGTCATATCTTTGTACTTGTAATTCAAAAACCATGAATACTATTTTTGGTTTTTAAAATGCGATAGGTATGAGAAAATGTGTACTATTTTTTTGCCTTTTTATTGGGATTTTGTTTTTGGGTAGCTATGGCTTAAAAGAAGTTAAGGTTCCGAACGATTTATTGGTTTGTGAGCTAGTACCTGCTATATACCCTCAAAAACAAGTTCTATTCACTTCTACCATAGTTATTCCTCCATTTTTAGGGAGTTCATTTGTCGGGTTTAAAGAAGCGTTGGCTTTCAAAGAGTCATCTGGCGACTATTTTAGAACTAATACTCTAGGGTATTTGGGAAAATATCAATTTGGCATCGGCACTCTGCAATTAATGGGTGTTTACAATGCGTCTCGTTTTCTCAATGATCCTATTTTACAGGAAAAAGTATTTTACACCAATGTATCACGTAATAAATGGATTTTGAGAAAAGATATACGCCGTTATTCGGGCAAACGAATCGGAGGCGTTACTATTACCGAATCTGGTATGTTGGCAGCTGCACATTTGGCTGGTCCTGGCAATGTAAAAAAATATTTGAGATCTTGGGGTAGAAACAATAAACAAGACGCTTTTGGAACACAAGTTTCTAATTATCTTAGAAAATTTTCTGGATATGACGTTTCTTATGTAGACCCAGTTAGAAACCCGAAAATATAAGATTTAAGAAATAGATAGGGCTTGGCCCACTTAATTACGATTTTGCGCATTTTTCAGAAAATGTGCCAAATATGAAAATGTCTCCTAACCCTGACCAACAACACTTGGTCAGGGTTTCTTTTTAGGCTAAATTTCTAAGCTTGAATAATGAAAATTGCAGGACGTTTATGTAGTTCAACTGGAGCGTTTTTCCAATCTCTCACCGATTTGGTAGCAATGTACTCGGTTGGTAGGGTAATATCGCAAGCAATACATAGTTTTGAACTTGGAGATAATATGCGAATCAATTCTGCCAATAATTTATCATTGCGATAGGGTGTTTCGATAAAAATTTGACTTTGGTAGTTATCCTTAGAATATCTTTCTAACCTTTTGATAGTGCTTTTGCGTTCGACCGAGTCAATGGGTAAATAGCCATTAAAGGCAAAATTTTGACCGTTCATACCGCTTGCCATTAAGGCCATGAAAATAGAAGAAGGTCCTACCAAGGGTACCACCTGAATATTCTTTTCGTGCGCTATTTTAACCACATCTGCCCCTGGGTCGGCAATTCCTGGAGCTCCTGCCTCAGACAGCACCCCTACGTCATTACCCTGAAGACAAGGGTCCAAAAATGTAGGAACGGCGGCAGTCTCGGTATATTTATTTAATAAATTAAGTTGCAAGCTGGGTTGCGATTTACGCGGACTTATTTTCTTTATGAACTTTCGAGCTGATTTTTCGTTTTCTACAATATAATGATCAATATTCTCGATTGCTCTTTTTATCGAAATAGGTAAAACTTCTAGAGGCTCTGTATCGCCTAAAGTGGTAGGAATCAAATAGAGTTTGCCAATACCGGTCTTTTTCTTTGCCATTTATTCTCTATTTAAGTTCTGGGCAATAATTTCACAAGCGCTGTCAATCATAAGAAACACTTTTTCGAATCCGTCGGTACAACCATAATATGGGTCCGGAACTTCATTATCTTGTAAATTCAGTTCGTCTAAAAGCAGTTTAACTTTTGAGATTTGCGTTTCATTTGTCGCTAACCCAATAATGTTATTATGGTTACTTTTATCCATAGCATATATCAAATCATACTCATCCAAATCAATAGCCCTTAATTTTCTGCATCGTTGAGCACCGATATCGATTCCGAATTTGGTGGCGACTTCGATGCTCCTCGAATCTGGTAGGTTTCCAATATGATAACCACCGGTTCCGGCCGAATCTACGGTAACTTTCTCAAGATTTACTTTGGAAGCTAAAATACCTTCTGCCAATGGTGACCTACAGATATTTCCGAGGCATACCATTAAAACTTTGGTCTTCATAAAATATTACGAGAATTTTTTGGTAAGGTCTTCGATATATTTTCTGAACTGCTTATCGGTTTCAGCCAGATTATCAACGGTCTTGCAGGCATGTAGTACCGTAGCATGATCGCGTTTGCCAATTTGAGACCCAATACTGGCAAGAGAGGCCTTAGTAAATTTTTTGGCAAAAAACATAGCCAATTGTCGCGCTTGTACGATATGACGTTTTCGTGTTTTTGACTGCAAGGTAGCCACATCCATCTCGAAATAATCTGAAACGACTTTTTGAATGTAATCGATTGAAACTTCTCGTTTGGTGTTCTTTACGAATTTTTCAACAACTTGTTGAGCGAGTTCTAAGGTGACCTCTCGTTTATTAAAAGAAGATTGAGCAATTAATGATATGATAGCACCTTCTAATTCGCGAATATTGGTTTTAATATGCTTAGCTACGTATTCTACGATATCATCTGGCATTTCAACACCATCGCGATACAACTTGTTTTTTAGTATCGAGATACGCGTCTCATAATCTGGATTCTGTAATTCTGCCGAAAGCCCCCATTTAAAACGAGATAGCAGCCGCTGTTCGATATCTTGCATGTCTACCGGTGCCTTGTCGGAAGTAAGAATAACCTGCTTTCCGTTTTGATGCAAGTGATTGAAAATATGAAAAAATACATCTTGTGTCCCAGATTTTCCTGAAAGAAACTGTACATCATCGATTATCAACACATCAATAAGTTGATAAAAGTGTATAAAATCGTTGCGGGTATTTTTCTTTACCGACTCTATGTACTGCTGCGTAAATTTTTCCGCTGATATATAGAGAACTGTACGTTCAGGGTATTTGTCCTTTATCTCTACCCCAATGGCATGTGCCAAGTGCGTTTTTCCCAGACCTACTCCTCCAAAAACCAATAAGGGGTTAAATGAAGTGCCACCGGGTTTGTTGGCTACTGCCATACCTGCCGAGCGCGCCAATCGGTTGGCGTCTCCCTCTAAAAAATTATCGAAATTGTAATTAGGGTTGAGCTGTGACTCTATCTTGATATTGCGTATACCGGGAATCACAAACGGATTCTTAAGTTGGGGGTTTTTTGATTTTATGGGCACGTCCATTTCTTGTGCGCCAAAGTTTCCTCGGTTAGAACTAGGTATTTTTTCTGTAAACGGTTCGCGATTGCCGTAAGTGTTTTCCATCTTAATGATGTACACTAACTTTGCAGTTTCGCCCAGCTCTTTTGTCAAGGCAACTTTTAAAAGTTTTACATAATGTTCTTCTAACCATTCGTAAAAGAACTTGCTCGGTACTTGAATACTGAGCGCGTTGTCTGAAAGTTTGACTGGCTTAATAGGTTCAAACCATGTTCTAAATGCCTGCGGTTGAATGTTGTCTTTAATAAAGGCCAAGCAGTTGCTCCATACAGATTCGGCAGTAACACTCATTCTAAACTTTAGTATTTCTTGGTTAGTAATTGTAAGTTGTAGGTCGAAAATGGATAGGAGCGCACTCATTTCCGAAGTGGGACAAATATGTGAACAAAAAAGCTAAAAAAAAAATGAATTACTATTGAATTTTCATTTTTTTTTCGCCATGTTCACGATTCCTTTTCATCCTCTTTAAATATATCATTTTTACCCTTAGGTTTATGGACTTTAACAGAATTTCTTTTCGGGTGCGCTATGCAGAAACGGATCAGATGGGAGTTGTATACCATGGCAATTATGCCCAATACTTAGAGATGGGCAGGGTGGAGTGGTTAAGGCAATTCGGAATTTCTTATAAGAGTATGGAGGAAAAGGGTGTGATGCTTCCGGTTATTTCACTAGGTATGAATTTTAAAAAATCTGCAGTCTATGATGATTTGCTTACCGTTGAAACAAAACTTAAAAAAACACCTTCGGTAAAAATAGAATTCGACTTTAGAATTTTCAACGAAGCAAACGAGCTTTTGGTCGAAGCAGATGTGACTCTTGCATTTATTGACATGAAAACAAATCGTCCAATTAAATGTCCAAATTATGTTTTAGAGGCAATTAAGTAAGCTACCATTAACACGATTTCAGCAAATTTAACATGCTTTACGATGAAATAACCTTCAAACTTCATCGTGAGTTTACAAAAAAACTGCTTTTCCGATAGTTAATATCCTTATTTTATTTTTGATAAAATTGTCATTAAAACGGTCGTATGGCTTGATTAAGTTTTTTCACAACCAAAATTGAGACTTTCACAACAAAAACAACGGCACACCTGGAATTCACACTACCTTAGTCAATTCATAGAAAATGTTCAAAGATTTTTATTTGAATGATTTCTTAGGAAGAAAGATACATGTTAAAAATTGTACTACGATTTGCCCTTATTCTTTATTGCGCTAATTTATCAGCACAATTAGATTTAGACTTGAGCCAATCAGAATCTATCTGTTCTTCGGATGGTAGCATTAGTGCTCAAGCCACAGGTGGTTCAGAGCCATATCAATACAGACTAATCAGCGGTCCTGAGCTTCGTGGATTTCAGACTTCTGGAACTTTTCTTGCGCTTCAGCCCGGAACATACTCTGTAGAAGTTAGAGATGCTGCTTTCGATACCCACTCAGAAAATATAACCGTGCTCGGAAGTTACGTACTTCCTAATCTTGATTTAGCGCTTACACTTCCTACTTGTTCTTCGAGTTCCGATGGGCAAGTTGTATTAACTGGTAGCGATGGAAATTTTATCGGTACCGCTGCATTCCCTACCTATAAATACCGGATCGTAGATTTAAGTACTACCCCTCAAACGGTTATTCAAGAACAAAATACAGATACATTTTCAGGACTTTCAGAAGGACGATATACCTTTCAAATAGAAGATGGTTGCCAAAATATTGCTAGCGAAACCGTTACCTTAACTGCTCCCTCGATTGTGGCTTTAGATAGTGCGATCGATTTTATCGAAAAAGTAGCTTGTGATACGTATGAAGTGGAATACTCGCCCTTTGGCCGCGGAGTTTCGCCTCATCAAGTTACCGTGACTGATGATGCTACAGGTACCGTTGTTTTCTCAGATTCAATAGATACGAGTTCAGGTCTTTCGTATAGTCTTGGTAGCTCCTATAATTTCGAACTTGGTTACACCGTTGATGTTATCGACGCTTGCGGTCAAACCGAGACTAAGAATTTTAGTATAACTCCAGACCTACAAATAGGCAGAATAAAGGATGATGCTTGTTCAGGAGATACGACGTTTTTCGTGTATCCTTCAAGAACAGCTTCTACCGCTATTGAAACTATTGTATTGTTACCGGCAACGCTAACCCTTACGAATCAAGCTAATCCTAGCGATCAACTTGTTTACAACATTACCGACCCTGGCTTTTTAAGAGTTGCCATTCCACAAGATGATGTCACTCTTGGAGCAACATATGATCTCGTTTTAGAAGATGATTGTAAATATTTAATTACTGATACCTATACCTTTATACCAGTACCAGCTACACAGTTTAATGCCTATGTTCGACCGGAGCGAGGATGTATGGACGGTACTACAGGTATGTCATTTGTAGTTGCAGATGGTAAAACAGATTTTATTAGAACAACAATTACTTCTGGACCAGCAAGTTTTACGTCAGAAAATGGAACTGTTACGAACTACAGCTACCCAAGAATATTTGAGCAGGGAAATAATTCTGTTTTTCCTGTCGGTTTCCCTCCAGGGGCGTATACGGCCGAAATTACAGATGGTTGTGATACCGGAATTGTAAACTTTAATATTTTACCCTCCGAAACTGTTGAGCATGATTTCACGTTGGATTTTGTACTACAATGTGGTAATTCTAATTCTCTAATCATCAATCCAAATGTGATTAAAACTGCAGGAACATCTTTTTATACTCGAGTTAGAATAGATAACTTGGATACAGGAGATAATGTGTTTCGTGAAAGTCTATTCTTTTTTACAGAAGGTGTACCTGTAACGGTACCTAATCTTCCTGCGGGGAATTATCAATTAAATCTTGAATTTCAAAGTGGTGGCGAATGTACTTCAACAAATACATTTACCTGCCCATGTGAACCTCAAACAAGAAATGTAACTATACCTGAATATAGTTCAACTTCCTTTGATAGTATTTTTGGATATACCTGTACCGAAGGCTCAGGTGTTATTTTTGCCGAAGGAGCTGATGGAGTGGCACCTTATCAATATGAAATTATTGCTTCTTCTATTTCTTCAAATATTGGGCGAACCTCTAATGATGGTACTTTTACCGCTACAGATGAAGGTACATATACCGTAAGAATTACGGATAGTTGCGGTAATTCTGCCGATGGCGCTTTTGAGGTAACTCCATACATACCCGATTTGATGGCAACTTGTGATGCTTCGGGATCTAGAGTGACTCTTATGGCAAACCCTGTGCCCGATGCTACTTTTACGTGGATTGATTCGGGTGGGGTTATTGTTCAACAAGATACCAGCAACGAACTTGTGTTTGACCCTTTCGACCCCTCTCAAGGAGGAGAATACACCTTGCAGATTTCAGCACCAGGCTTAAGTTGTACTGTTTTTGATGGAGCTATTACCGTTCCGACAATTCCATGTAATGCCAGTATAGATGTAAGTAAAACAGTTGATTCCGGACCTACCTATGCTCTTTCTTCCGACGAGTATACGGTAGTGTATAGAATTACCGCGGATAATACCGGTGGTTTAGCAGGGTCATATGATGTTACGGACACTTTTATCCTAGGAACAGGTTTTACCTTGAATACCGCGACTCTTGCCTATGGAGGAGAAAGCGATGGTACTGATGGTACGATTCTAAGTTCGTTTACTAGTGGTGATCAAATTATAGTTGGTGAATCTCTGGCCGGACTTCGAACGGAAAGTTGGTTGGTAACAGCAAATTTTACAGTTGATAGAGATGCAATCGACCCAACTGAAGATTGTACTAATGGTGGTGGTTTTGGCAATCAGATTACCGTAACAGGTGATACCGATACATCGAATAACACAGCTTGTGTACCTATTGCGATCGGAAATATTACAATTACCAAAGACGGATTGTATGTTGATTCCGATTCCAATGGAACAACCAATCCAGGCGATGCAGTAAACTATACTTTTGTTGTAACAAACGCTGGTAATGTATCAATATCAAATGTAGTTGTATCCGATCCATTATTAGGTGGTACGATTACAGGTCCAGCTTCTGGTGATACCGATGGAGACGGAGAATTGGACG
>Ga0114957_1000274_pt1 | contig 72147 bp, 76 predicted proteins | sample BantaG_FD_87175 | JGI IMG/M metagenome (GOLD analysis project Ga0114957, IMG submission 87175) | Marine algal microbial communities from Bantry Bay, Ireland - BantryBay_4 metaG | ecosystem: Host-associated > Algae > Red algae > Unclassified | place: Bantry Bay, Ireland | collected 2014-11-21 | reverse complement strand
CCGAACCTGACAAACATCCCTAGCTCTGCAAGTTCCAAGCATAAAGCCAGGTTGGCCAAGCTCATAAAAGAGTGCTTCGAAGCACCTCCGGGTTGGCTCTGGGTCGGTATCGATTTCGACTCTCTGGAAGACAAGATCTCTGCTGTAACCACCAATGATCCTGAGAAGATCAAGGTGTATTCTGAAGGCTATGATGGTCATTGCCTACGAGCACAGTCTTACTTCCGAGAACACATGCCGGATATCGAGCTTTGCCCAGCTGACACCCAGGCTTTCAAGGCTGAAGTGGATGGGGTAGCAATATACTTCCACGCCACCGAAACCATCGAATACCTCGGTGAGCAGATTACCGGCCAAGAGCTATATGAAAGGCTATCGAACCATGGATAACAAGCTGTCTGGACAATACAAAGTCACCCCCGAACTTGTTGCAAGCAAGGTCAAATCGATCATGTTCACCAAGATCGGGGACCGGCTGACCCACTGTACCGTAACCCTTGAAAATGGGTTCTTGGTCACAGGCGAATCGTCCTGTGTCGATCCGGCAGAATACTGCCAAGAGACCGGCGAACGTATCGCCAAAGATCGAGCCATGGACAAGATCTGGATGCTGGAAGCGTATCTTCTTCGTGAGGCATTTCATAATGCTGAAACTCAGTGATCCAGTAACGCCTGGATCTCTGAAGAAAGTTGTATCCTCTGAGCATGATGTTCAGAGGATCAACTCCATCAAAAAGAAGTATCCTACATGGCGACAGGACAGTAAACCTCCCACGTTTGCTTTGACCTATCAAGGCACATACATCACGCTCATGGCCAACTGCGGTTTCACCAAAGAACTCGCTCAATCCATTGAAGCGGGCTACCACGAGCTTTACAAAGTCAGTGATCAGTGGGTAGCCGACAGGCTCACCGAAGCCAGTAAAGTGGGATATGTTACTCTTGCTTTTGGTTTGAGACTTAGAACTCCTCTCCTCAAACAAGTTGTAATGAATACAAGCAAGACGCCTTTCGAGGCGGCTGCTGAAGGTAGAACTGCTGGCAATGCAATGGGCCAGAGTTACTGCATGTTGAATAGCCGAGCAGGCTCTGAGTTCATGGGTAAAGTTCGCAAAAGCAAATACCGATTGGACATCAAGCCCTCTGCCCAGATCCATGATGCCCAGTATTTCATGATCCGAGACGACATGGAAACTCTCATGTACTTCAATGAGCATGTTGTCGAAGCAGTTGCTTGGCAAGAGGATCCGCTCATCCAGAATGAGCACATCGATATGTCTGGTGAGGTCTCTATCTTCTATCCGAATTGGAGCAAAGAACTCACAATTCCAAACAATGCGACAGTCGGTACTATCCAAACCCTTATCAAGAAACATGTGGAGAAGCTCAATGAGTGAAAAGACCTCGCCAGAGACTCTAGCGGAACACGTCGTCGGCAACATGGATTACGCAGAGATGCGTCAATCCGCCGAGAACGGTCTTGTGGAGTTCTACAAGAACAACCCCGAGAAATTCGAAGAAGACCTCATCAATGAAGGGTTCAAAGATGGCGAAGAAACTGACCAATGAACACAGCATCGACCTGCCCATGGCAGTCTGGTTGCTTCAGGACGGCTACAGGAGCGGCGCTGACGTGGCTCCAGAGGGCGAGCTGATATCAGTGACCTCCCTGATGAAGCCGGTGCGTCAGCAGATCCTACAGCGGAAGGTGGATCAATCCGCCGAAGCCATGGACCTGAGTGCTCTCATCGCATCTCGCATGGGACACGCTCTCCATGACTCGATCGAGCGATCCTGGATCCAGGGTGACTACGGTGCCTGTATGCGTCGTATGGGCTATCCTCAAGACGTGATCGATAGTATCAGGGTCAACCCCGATACAGCGACCGTCAAGAAAGGAGAGATCCCAATCTACATCGAGCAGCGAGGCTTCAAGGAGTTCGAAGGCGTCATCCTGACCGGCCAGCTGGATTTCTCGATCAACGGTTCCTACCGGGACACCAAGTCCACTTCGACGTTTTCCTACACCTCTGGCAACAAGGATGAAGACTACATCATCCAAGGCTCTCTTTATCGGTGGATCATGCCGAACCTCATCACCAAAGACGTGATGCGGATCGAGTTCATCTTCACCGATTGGGCCAGCTACCGAGCCAAGAGTTCAAAGGACTATCCGCAGTGCAGAATCTCGCACAAAGATTTTCCTCTGATGTCTCTGAAAGATACCGAGGCATGGGCGAAGAACCGGATCGACGAGATCAAAGCCAACGCCAAGCTTCCCCAGTCGGAGATGGTCCGGTGCTCGGACAAAGAACTCTGGAGAGACAAAGATACTTACAAGTATTACGCCAAACCAGAGACCGCCAAAGCAGGCGGCCGATGCACCAAACGCTTCGACAATGTCAAAGAAGCTTTTGCCCACAAAGATGCAAAAATGAAAGGTGTCGTGGTCACAGATCCAGGTCAGGTGAAAGCCTGTCTCTACTGTCCGGCATTCAGCATCTGCGAACAACGAAAGGAATACTTCTCCGATAACGGAGAATCTATTCAGTAGAAACTTCAAACCAAGAAAGTGAGTAAATATGAGCCAGTTCGCCTATGACACACAGAAAGCTCTGAACCACCCTCACCATCCAGCCATGGACGAACTGGTTAGCCTTCTTTGCCATAAAACTGGGAACATTGACAGAAACTTCTTTCAAGCAGAAGTAGCTTATTTCTTGTCTCTGATCCCGTCGGCAATGCGGGCTACGATTGTCAGTGCTGAACGCGGTGAGATCCCGATCAACATTTACTCGATTGCTCTGGCCACATCAGGCTTCGGCAAAGGCCATTCTGTCAACCTCATGGAAGAGGTCATCGGAGCCTTCCGAGACGAGTTCACCCGGACCTCTTTCCAGTCTTATGCTGAGGCTGCCATATACAAGCTGGCGGTCAAGATAGCGGGTGCCAAGGGCAGTGACGAAGACACCGAGCGACAGGCCATTGAGGCCGAGTTCAAACGGTGCGGCACAGCTCCATTCATCTTCGATTCCGGCACGGCTCCAGCGGTCAAGCAGCTCATCCAGAAGCTGCTCATCGCCAAGGCTGGCTCGATCAATTTCCAGATGGATGAGATCGGTTCCAATCTCCAAGCCAATGCCGAGGTGCTGAACGTCCTCATGGAGCTGTACGACATGGGTAAGGTGAAAACCAAGCTCATCAAGAACAGTGCCGACAATGAGCGTGGCATGGACATCCTTGGTTCGACCCCAGCCAACGTGCTGATGTTCGGCACCACGTCCAAGCTGTTCGACGGTGCCAAGATCGAAGATGAGTTCTTCACCTTCTTGGAGACCGGCTATGCTCGACGCTGTCTATTCGGCGTCAGCAGATCCGAGAACCTGACTGCGAACCAGGATCCTGAACAGGTCTATCGCAGTCTGATCGCCAAGAACAAGACGGCAGCTGCGAGCACATGGCGTGGCAGACTTCGGAAGTTTGCAGACCCGACATACATGCATCAGAAGATAACTGTCCCGGAAGAGGTCGGTATTGAGATCGTCAAGTATCGGCTCCACTGCGAATCCATAGCGATGAAGCTTCCCGAGCACGAGGTTATCCTGAAGGCCGAGATCAGCCACAGGTACTTCAAAGCCATGAAACTGGCAGGTGTCTATGCCTTCCTGGATGAGTCAGCAGACGTGACGCCGATGAACTTCCTTCAGGCCATCCGGCTTGTCGAGGAGTCCGGCGAGAGCTTCAAAACTATCTTGAAGCGCGAGAGAAACTTTGCACGACTTGCAAAGTATATCGCAGAAGTCACCGGAGAAGTGACCCATGCTGATCTGGTCGAAGACCTGCCGTTCTATCCATCCAGCACAGGTGCTCGTAAGGAGATCATTGATCTCGCTATGGCATGGGGTGTTCGAAACCGTGTCGTCATCAAGAAAAATGTCGTCAGTGGTATCGAGTTCTTCTCTGGCTCAGCTCTTCAAGAGACAGATCTGAACAAGCTCAAGTTCACCATGTCAGACAACTTCGCTACCGACTTTGCAGTTTACGAGAAACCTCTCGACAAACTGGATAAACTTCTTTCCGCTCCCGGAATGCATTGGTGCAACCATGCGTTCGAAGGAGATCACCGGAAAGAAGACAATGTCATTACCGGCTTCAACATGCTGGTGGTCGATGTTGACGGCACAGCGAAGCTGGATGCAGTTCACGAGATGCTCTCTGAATACATCTTTGTGACCGGCACTACGAAGAGACATACCGATAAACAAAATCGGTTCCGTCTGATCATGCCTATGAACTACCAACTTTATCTGGACAGGTTGGACTATAAAGAGTTCATGGACAGCTTTCTCCTTTGGCTTCCATTCGAGTCTGACACCGCTGCAAACCAGCGATCGAAGAAGTGGATGACACATGAGAACAGCAAGGTTCACATCAACAAAGGTACTGCGCTGATTGATGTTTTGCCATTCATCCCCAAGACCAAGCTCAACGATGACTATGTCAACGGGGTGAAAGATCTTGGAAATCTCGACAATCTGGAACGCTGGTTCCTGACCGAGATCGACGAGGGCAATCGCAACAACCAGATGCACAAGTTCGCCATGATGCTGAAAGATGGCGGATTGACTTTTGCTGAGGTGAGAACCAAAGTGAAAAACCTTAATTCGAGAACTCTGCATCCGCTCAAAGAATCTGAGCTGGCAGCGACGGTCTTCAAGTCCGTAGGCTCGAAGTACGCGAACGAAGCGTAAAACCAGAGAAAGGAGCTATAAGTACATGAACCCGAAATCAGTCCTGATTTCAGGCGAATCAGGGACAGGTAAGAGTCTGTCCCTGAAGAACCTGAAAAATCCAGAGGGCGTGCTCTACCTGAACTGTGAAGGCGGAAAACCTCTGCCTTTCAAAAACAAGTTCAAGCAGATCATCATTACCGATCCTCTGGATATCGTCGGCTATTACGACCAGATCCACGACGACAAGCACAAGCGGTTCCATACCATCGTGATCGATACTATCTCTTTCATGATGGACATGTTCGAATCTCGACATGTCAAAGGTTCCTCCAACACAATGCAGATGTGGGGCGAATACGGAGACTTCTTCCGTAACCTCATGCTCGACAGTGTGGCTGATAGCCCAGCTATGTCGATCTTCCTCGGCCACTTACAGGCCGATCTCGTGGAAGAAACTGGAACCTACCGCTATGTGGTTCCCGTCAAGGGTGCTCTGGCCAAGAAAGGTCTGGAGGCATATTTCACGACGGTCATCAACGTCCGAAAAGTGCCGGTCAAGACGCTCCAGAAGACGGAGTACAAGAACGGTTATCTGGACATCACGAAGCGAGATGAGATGCTTGGCTATAAGCATGTCTACCAGACCCTGACCACGAAAGACACCGTGGGCGACAGGATCCGGTCTCCGCTGGGTCTCTTCAGTGACGAGGAAACCTACATCGACAATGATGCCCAGATCGTCATGGATCGTCTGAACTCTTACTACTGACAAGTAGAGAGAGATCTCAAACTTTCTTCTCCCTCACCATATCTTCAAATCAACAGAGAGAATCTGAACCATGGGAAATATCTTCTCAAAAGCCAAGACCGCCAAGGATGACGGTATCGAAGACGACTATCTCGGTGGTAGCTACACCTTCGACAGCGACATCTATGAAGCATCCATCAAGGCTTGCTACATGCGTGAAGCTGCCAGCTCCAAGGCCATGAGCGTCAACTTCCTGCTCGACGTGAACGGCAAAGAGCTTCGCCAGCAGATTTGGGTGTCAAACCGGAACGGCGACTTCACTTACAAAGACAAGAAAACCAAGAAGGACAAGAACCTTCCTGGCTACAACATGATGAACTCGGTGGCCCTGCTCGTGCTCGGCATGGAACTGGGCGATCTCGAAGTTGAAGAGCGGACCATGAAGATCTACGACGTGGACGCCAAGAAAGAGATCCCGCAGGCCGTCAACTGCTTCGTCGAACTGCACGACAAGGATGTGCTGGTCGCCGTTCAGAAACAGGTCATCGACAAGACCAAGAAGAACGACTCGACCAACGAGTATGAGCCGACTGGCGAAACTCGTGAAGTCAACGAGATCATCAAGTTCTTCGCACCTGAGAAGCGTGTGACGATCTCTGAGGTTTCCGAGTTCATCAAAGGTCTCGGTGGAGACTTTGACGAGATCGTTGCAGACGGTGATCTGCTGAAGGGCATTTCCAAGATGCCTGAAGGCTCCGATGGTTACGCGGAAGCGTGGCTCGACAAGAACCAGGGAAGTGTCTACAACAAAGCCAAAGGCGCTTCCGACAAGGGCAAGTCCTTCGGTGACACGAAGAAGTCGGGCGGCGGCTCGTCGAAAGGTTCTTCCAACCTCTTCGACGACTGATACCCATCCCTGACCGGAGATTGCGAACATGTCTGAGTTTCGAGTCCGACTTCCGATGTACGTGCAAATGTCCAAACGTCGGAGATCATCTCTAAATCTCAACGTGTATCGCAATCTCCACTACCAATCCTTATCGAAGCAGAAACGCATCTTTCAAAAGATGGTGGCATCTCAGATCAGGTGTCTGCCCAAAATGAGCCGGGTCTCGATCCATTACATCGTGAACCCGAAACGTCGAGGGAAGACAGATTTTGATGTGACAAATGTAAGTTCTGTAGTAGATAAGTATTTCTGTGATTCCCTGGTAAACCTGGGGATTCTCCCTGACGACAATTATCGAGTGATTCCCAAAACGTCCCAAGAGTTCGGAGAGTTTTGCGAGGAGCCTCATGTGATTGCCGTCATCACCGAGCTGAAAAGCAAACCAAAGAAGAAAGAGAGAAAGTCGATGAAGATCCATCTGACCAAACATGATTTCATTGCTGCCATGACCTCGTGGGCATTCGCCAACATTCGTGGTGCGACCGAAGTGGAAGTCTCGATCGAAGGTGAGTTCACCGCCGAGGTTATCTGCAATACCGACCTGTCCATGGAATCCATGGCTGCATCGGTTGCTTCCCCTATCGGAGGAGCTGCATCGGCCGCCACTGGCGCTGCACCTGCCAAAGCAAAGGTTGCTTCCGATCCTGCTGATCCTGCCCATGAGGCCGAACGCCTCAAACTGATCGACGAGGCCCGTGCTCTCGCCATCAAGGGCATCCGCTCCGACATGAAGCTGGAGACGGTCAAGGAGAAGCTGGCGGCCTATTACGCGGAGAACGGCGATCCTGACGGTTCTGACGGTTCTGACGAAGACAGCCAGGATGACACCGCGGCCGAACCCGAGACCGAGGAAGAAGCCGAAGAAGAAGCTGCGCCTGAGCCTGAAACCAAAAAGGCCAAGCCTTCGACCAAGGGCAAGAAGAAGAATCCTTTTGGGGACAGCCCCGAGGAATCCTCCGAGGATGAGCCTGACGCCGAAGCTGATACCGATGCCGACGACGATGCTGAGACCGATCCTGAAACCGATGGTGAAGACGACGATGCCGACGACACCAACGGCGAGGATGGCGAACCTGCTGAAGTCGAGCCTGAGCCTGCACCTGCGAAGAAGAAAGCTCCGGCCAAGAAGAAAGCTTCGATCTTCGACGACGATTGATGCTCCGCATCATGACTGCGATCAAGTGGATATCCTGCTCGGTCGCGGTCATCCTTCTATCCATCCCGTTGACCGGGATGATCTATCTGATCACTTTCCTGCTTCCAGCCATCATCATCATCGTCCTCATATGGGGGTGCTGGAAGATGGAAAAGATGGAACATCCATCTAGCAGAAAGAAGAGATGACCCGTAAGGGGAGCCATGTAACAATGGTTCCCCTTATTGGTTTTCAGAGAGAAGTTCTATGTCAGATATTTCACAAGATATCCCGGAAGTTATCAGCTCAGCTGACACTCATGGAGAGGATATGCGAAGCCTCATCAACACCATGAGCAACATGATCCAAGCCAACACTTCCATGCTCACAGGCGTCTCGATCCACAATGAAAGAGCACGTCGAAACAATGAGCCTCTCATTGAAGGCGATGTGGTGAGCAACATGGCCAAGGCCACTCAGGAAGCCCGTCTCAAGCTCGACATCGTCAGAGAACGATATCTGGCATCTGAGAGCACCAATAACGCTGAAGGATAAACCAAGAAGGAAAGCACATGCCCACCACCAAACATATCTGTGACATATGCCAAAGGTCATATCTCACCTTGGCTGAAGCTGAAGAATGCGAAGCTCAGCTGATGGAAGATTTCGATCCCAAAGCTTTCGTCGGCGGATGCTACATGCCTATGGTCGGAGATGTGGTCGAATGCACATACCCGGCTTCCAGCTGGTATGACGGCCATAAAGACTGGCGAGTATGGAGAGAACGTGGTGGGCGCTTCCTGACCGGCTATTACGCCCTCTGGGTGGTTGTTGCGAAGATCCCCTATGTCGACACCCATCAATGGAGATACGTCCTCTGGTCGCCTTCTTCCATCTACGGCAAGCCTCGTGTCTGTTGGACCGGGCCGGGACATACCCGATGCCACTTCAATCGGTATGCCAACGATGATGAGATGAGAGAAGCCAAGGCGGCAGCGGATATGATTGCTCCAAACCGCCTTGATCTGTTATGATTTTCTATGCTGGGGCTTGGCAAGAGAACGGAAGTGCAATCCAGTTCTACGGGCTGCCTGCCCGTCCCCAGTACCAAATTTAATTGGTTATCATATCATAAGCCTGCATGTACGGGTTCAGCTCTGTGGCATTGAAGATCGTCCCAATGCCCAGAGCTGCATCTAGTCTGGCGCTTTCACTGGCCACCGCTACGATGTTGTCCGACAGGACACCCCCATCAATCGCATTGGCCGTCAGCAAGGCTCTGACAGGGTGTTCCCGAAGCGTCTTCATCGCGATCTTGAGGATCCTGATCTTGTAGGCCATGAACCATGTGAGGCCCAGTGCCTCCAGACCTGTCCGTACTCGACCGGGCAGAGGTGTAAAGTTCACAAACTCCTCATCAGCTTTCAAGATGGCTTCCTCATGCTTGATGCCTTCCGATTGGAAGTGATCATAGAGGATCGACTTACCCAGGAAATCACCATAGAGCATCAGCTTCGTCGAAGCATCATGGACAGCCGTTCCACGGTTCACCATCGCCTGATTGATGAAGCCCTGAGCCGGATCCGGCAGCTTCTCCATCTGGGCATTGAACCAACTCTGGATAGTCCCGGTTTCTGGATCGAGATCCAGTGCCGTCAGACCTTCCGAGATATTCTTGTAAAGACCTTCTTGGATCAACGGCCCGATACTCAGCCGGGAGTTCTCATCTTCAATATTCTTCAGCTTCTTCTGAAGCAGAGCAACTTTCGGACCATTCCCCTTGTTCATCGTGATCTGGGTCTCCAGACGGATCACCTCTTTCTGGTTCCGAGTGGCGATGTTCAGCTCTTTCCATTTATCTTTGTATGCTCGAGCGACAACCCTTGGAGCCACTCCGATAGAGAGCAGATGAAACACGTTGAACAAGACGTTGATCGTCGGAACGATCAGGGACCGAACCAAGATGACATCTTTCACGCCGGACACAGCTTCCTGGATTAGACCTTCGGCCTGTCCGACCAGCGGTATGGCCCGGTTCCCGAATGTAGAGACCGCGGCAATTCTCACCACGTTCTGAATGGCAGCCGGAGTCCGGGTCTTGCCGGTAAACATGTCCAGCATCGACGGATCACGGTATCCTGTGGTCAGGTTGATCATGTCGTTCCGAACCATGAACTTGTCTTTGCCAAACTTGCTTTCGATATACCTCTTTGTGCCTTCAGGAATGATAGCCCAAGAGTCCCGGTAGATCGGATCTTTCAGGTCCGGGTCAGCGATATTCGTCAGCTGATCAGCATCGCTGATCTGGGCTTTGTCAAAGACTTCATCCACGACTTCCTGGTTGTAGGCTTCAGCAAGTTTCTCTTCGACCTGACGCCCTTCCCATGCACCGATCGACAGGAACACATTGCTCCGACGATCCATGTGCTTGCTCTGGATATCCGGCCGAATGGCCCTCTCATAATATTTGTCTTCGCCTTTCTCATCCTTCACAGGAATGACCATATCCCCCTGCTCGGTCAGCTTTCCTTTCGACTGGAGAGCCTTGATGATCTTGGCATCATTCCCGGTAATCACCCCGGCCGTATTGAGATTTCCAACGGACAAACCAGTAGTGGCATCCACTCCCCGATAGGAGTTGTGAACCTGCTGGATAGCCCCCTGAGAATAGTTCCCCTGGATCTTCGTGGTAGACTTGTAGATGCCCATTTTGGTTTTCGAATATCCGTCATGGGCCTTGTAGTTTCCGACCCGGACATACCCTTTTGCAATCAAAGAAGCTTCTTCCTTGTCGGGCCGGATTTCAATCGAGACACTCTTTTCAGACTCGTCGGGGATGTACCCTTTGAGGCCATTCATCCGAGCGATCTTGCTGGCAGCCTTCTGCTCTTCTGCAACATTGAGAGACTTCAGATAGACCAGCAATTTGGTCATCGCTTCAGGGTCTCTCTTGTAGACACGAGCAACTGCATCACGATCCGTCTTGGTCATCTTCTCCATCGCATAGAGAGATACCAGCCGGTCGATCAGCACCACATCACCATTCTCCTTGCCCTTGTTGATGGCCAGAGCATTCCGGTTCAGGTCCAGAGAGACCTTCCGGGTCATCATGTACTGGGCAAGATTGTCTGATTGATCCAGAACTCTCTGGAACTCTTTCCCGGACATAGATGCTGCAAGCTTCGTCTCGACATCTTCAATGGCGTCATCCAGCTTGGTTTTGTCCCCCATAATCTCCATGACTTGAGCGATATTGTCAGACTTTGCGTTCAGCAAGTTTTGCATGTCTGACCGGCCCATACCCCTGTGGATGGACTTGGATTCCTTGGTCGATGGCGGCTTCTTGAAATCCTGATACAGAATGATCGGGATCTCCTCACGGAACCTCTGGCGAGTGTTCTGAACAGCATGATCCAGCCGGTTCACCAGCATGGTCATCTTCGAGTTGATATCTGTCACACCCCGAAGTTCAGCGACAGCTTCTCTGAAGGAAACCAACGAGGGAATAGCCTCTCCCTTGTGGGTCAAATCCAGGATACCATCAGCCTCTCCTTTGACTGTATCTTTGTCGAGGAACTGGAGTGTTCTGGTTGCCAGCTCAGCAGGTGCAGCGATGACTTTCCCTGCCTTGCTTCGATCTCTCAAACCGTCCAGCTTGGCGTTCTGTTGACGAGCAGTCCGGGCAGCCAGCTGGAACCCTCCAACCACCAGACCCTCGGTGAAATCGGTAATCTGACCGAGCTGTGTCAGACCTGCAATCGTGTCAGATTTGTTCTTCTCAATGATCACTTCTGCAATCTGATCGAGCAGCTCATTCTGATCTTTGCCGGTGACATCAATGGTGCCAAGAAGTTTCTTGGACATGTAGGCAAAAGCATTCTCCAGAGTGTTATCGAAAGTTCTCTCGTCGGGGACAACCCTTTCCTGATCGGGGATTTGATCCAGAGCATACCGGAACTCGGCATTCGTCTGGGACAGAGCCAAGAGCAGAGCAATGCTGTCCGCCACACCCTGATCGTTCTGGCTCTTGCCCAGAAGCTCCATCAGGTCAGTATACTGATCCGGGTTGATGAACATGTCCGGCGTCAGGTTACTCAGCACATGCTGATACACCTTGTTCAGAGCCTCAGCACCTCGGGGATCGAGCTGCATATTGATGGCCATCAGAGCATGGATCGAGCTGAACACACCTTTGTCCTGTGGCGTGAAAGAGAAACCAGCAAGCTGAAGCTTCTCGAACACGTCTTTTGCGTTCTGGGTATATCGGAGAAGCCTCTTCTGCTTGGCCTGGGTTTTCCCAAGAGTTTTCTCTCTGCCAGAGAACTTCTCTTGCAGCATCCCGATCCAACGCTGATTGAACTCTCTGGCCGTTGGCGTCAGATCCGCTGAATGCTCCAGCAGAGGAGACCTCATCTGTCTGCCATCCGAGTTGGGGTCAGCCCGATCGATCGAGTTTTCAGCAATGACCTGTGTGTTGAACAAGACATTCGAATACATGTCAGAAGATGGAGAAACCCCCATAATTCTGCTCATCAGATCCACGGCTGCCTTGGCCATTGTCGCGAAGACATTGGACTTGGTGCTTTGGAGCTTCTTCGCCAGATGCCTGTTTGACAGAGACCATGCCATGAACTCATTCAGAGCCGCAGCCTTGGTGTTATCCGTCTGGCTCCGACGATGCTTCAGGATAGCATTTTTCGCCTTCACGACGTTCTGGCTCTTCCCGGCATCCAGCTCCATAAACTGATCCATAAGGCTCTCCAGCCGGGTCACAGCCTCCGACACAGCCGGGTTGCTCTCACCGGCATAGTGAGCCTCTAGCGTGGCATAGGTGGCAGCGTGGATCAGCTCATGGGCCATCGTCTCGGGACTGGGCGAAACCAGGTAGATGATATTGTTCACCGTGTCGATCTGACCTCGGGCCGAAAGCACAATCCCATCGTCACCGAAATTCTGTTTCCGGTGCTCGTTGACCTCTTCCAGAGTACCCGTCACGACAGGCATATCCGGGATGGCATTCTGGATTGCCTTCAGTGCTCGAAGAACTGTCTTGTCCTTGGAACTCTTTGCCAGCTCAGCTGCAAGAGTTTTGGCGTTGGTCGCCAGCACCTTGGATTTCTTCTCCTTCGCAGCTTTCCTCTGGGATGCCATGTTCTGATCTGTGCCGTTGGCAAGCTTCTCAGGAAGGATCTCCTCAAAGAGAGATTCATTGTCCAGATCTTCTGTGAACTCCACATCTTCAATGACCCCAGCATCTCCAGAAGATACTGGAGCAACCAGATCGTCGAAGTCTCTGTGGGGATGCACTCTGGACTGAACCAAGCGAGCAAACTCCTGATCGATCAACACATTGATCTGATCGAGAGACATGTAGGTTTCGCCATTCGGTCCTGTCCGATTGTACCCCTGCTGGCCACCGGCCATCTGATGAACGCTCAGCGGAACCTTCTTCATGACATTGCTACGGGCCAGGTTCTTCAGATGGAAAGTTTCCATCGTGGCAACCAGATCATCCATCGTGTTGATGCCGAGGTATTCCAGAGCTTTGTTTCCATCGTAGAACTTCGAACCAATGACGGAATTGAAAGCTTCTGTCAGGAGATCCTGATGCTCGGTCTGGGCCAGCTTTTCCACAGATTCCCGAATGGGTCCGATGGTATCAGCGGTCCATGTTTCGTAGACACTTTCGTTGATCAGCGAATCGAAATCGTGGAAAGAGTTCACATCAAAGTCGACACCATCAAAGATCATGATGGCCTTTTCTGGAGCACTGTCTTTGGACATGAATCCGTTGATCATGGATGCGTCACCACCCCGGCCACCGATGATCAGATTGGCGATGATCTTCACGCCGACATTGCCGGGACGCTTCATCCGGGTCTCGGTTCTGGCCGAGTTTCTCATGTCCGTAGACAGGAAGAACTGGGTGCCTCCCTGCGGTGCAGTGAGACTGTCCACAGCACCCACTTCCAGATTTCCATCCACGGTCGAGAAGTCTTGTCCGACCTCCTGGATCTTCTTCAGGACAGCATTGTAATCTGCCTGAGTGATCGTGCTCTTTCCAGCGAACCCGGATCCTTTCTTGGCGTCGATCAGCTTTTTGATCTCCCGCTCGAAAAGAGCCTGAGCAAACGCCGAGTGTACCTGAGAATAGAAAGTCAGAGCTTCAGACACATCGTCGATCTTTGAACCAAGCACACCACGAGAAGCCGTGACCAGAGCCTCACCGAGGCTCTTGGATACGAACTCTCTGAAGTCTTTTGTCTGGTCAGGAGTGAGACGAAAATCACCTCGCTTCTGGCCCTTCTGGAATGTGATGCCCAGAGCCGTCTCCAGATCAGACTTCAGGCTGAACGGAATATCTCCTTCTGCTTGTCCATCATACTGAAGGTTGGATCCTCCTGTGATGGCTCGATACAGGTTCGTGATCACTTCATCAGCAATGCCCTTGCCGACTCCTCTGACACCGGATCGATACACGATCTTCGTGGTCGGACCTTTGGAACTGCTTCTCGACAGAGTGACTTCTGAACCATCGGTGTTGATCTCGAAATCTGCCATCACAGACATGATCCGGCCGAGTGCCTGTTCTCGAGCAGTGGTCTGCTCATTGTTGAACAGGTCTTCACTGACCCGGTTCGAGGTTGTCTGATAGACATCTGCGTTGTTCTGGTTCTCATAGAACTCGTTGGCAGACATCTCGGTACGGCCCCAGTGCATCCCGATGCTGGCCATCGTCTTGGCTTCTTGCTTGGAGATTTTTCCCTGCCCCAGAGCCATGATGGTGTTGGCCGAACCGTTCGTCATGCCGTCCTTTTCCATGGACAGGGCAACCGGCAGAGTTGTCTCACCCCTGTTCTGAGCGACACGGAACTCAGCTACAGCCCGGATTGCTCCGAACTGCTGGGTATCGAAGCTGTCCGGCATCTTGCTCGTATCGAGAGTGCCACCCTCTATCTGGGCAACCATGGCATCGACAGCATCTCCGAACTCTTCCTGGAACTTTCCCTGGATCTCATTCAGAACATTGTCGTGGAACTTCTTCTCGATCTTGGCAATGCCCGAAGCCTGAGCAATACCCAACCAGAACCGATCAACCGACATCCTGTCAGTCATATCGATTTCAGTGTGGGTCGGCGTCACCAAGAGCCGGAGGATCTTATTGTTCTGAGGGTTGATGCCCTGCATCATGTGACGGTTATTCCCGCCCACCTTGATGTGGAAATATGCAGGGATCTCGGAAACATCTTTCCCAGTCTCTTTGGCCTGATCTTCGATTAACTTAATGACCTGCATCGCCTCATCATAGTCTCGAGAAAGACCCTGGTTCTTGCCTTCTATCGACAGAGCCAAAGGATGATTTTCTGGCAGATGCTCACTCGATTCAAAACCAAGAGCATTGAGCACTTCCTGCCGAGGCATTGCCCGAATACCTTCGAGCATACCATTGGCAATTACAAACCCAACATCCTGGATATTCTTCACAGCTTTCTGCTGAGACCGTGTCAGCTTTCGGCCGGTCTTGGATTGGCGATCGTCGATGTCAGCAATCTTCTCTCCGATCGACGGAGTTTGCCGATCTTTGACACCAAAGATTTTCCGCAACATCCCTTTGGAAGCCGGATCCATTGTCTGCTGATAATCGGTAATCCCGTCGATCAGATAGACACCCGTAGTCACGAGTTTACCACCACTGAAAATGGGGATCTGCACTTGTCTGAATGTGCTGTCCACTTCTGTCAGACCGTGGAGAACCTCTTCGATCATACCCTCCACCATGCCGTTGTAATGCACGAGGGCAGATTTGGAGTTCTTGTCAATATTCAACAGATCCAGAACCATGGGAACCACTTCCCGGAAGATCTGGTTCTTATTAATGCCATTGAGAATGGCGTAGACCTCATCCGCAGTTTTCACATCTTCAGGAGAGATCTTCAGATTTTCACTGAGGATTTTCTCATAGGATTTAGTCTGGGTATTCTTTGCCGTTGTCATCCATTCGGCCATAGCCGTAATGGTCATATCCACGACGTTTTGATCGAACTGACCAGTTTCAGGATCGACAAAAGCCATACCGGCGAACCGAGGCATAAAGACCCTTTTCGGATCTGCCCTCAATTCCTCCAACATGGTTTTACCATCTTTGGTATATTTCACTGTATCCAGGGATTCCTGAAGCACTTCAGAAATTGGATCTCGAAGCTTTCTCACCAGCTCCAGGAAATCTGTAGATCCTTCGGTCTGTTCAAGCTCCCGCATCATGGCATCGTAATCGTCAAACCGAGCAGGATCCTTCCTTGGTTTCAAGGTCGAGCGAGCAAACTCGCTGAGCTTGGCGAAGATAGTTTTCTCTTCGACAGCTTCTTCAACCACAGCTTCGGGCTGGGTTTCAGTCTGAGCCTCAGTCTGAACTTCCGGCTCTGATTCTGGTATCGGCTTGGGATCAAGTTTCTGTGCAACTTTTTCAATAACTTTCTCAGAAGCCTCTGTTCTTTCTTTAGTTTCTTTCCGAGCACGGTCGTTGATTTCTTTCATCGCAGCCGTCTTCCGACGCAAAGCTTCCTGACGAAGCTTCACTACCGGGAACTGACCTTTGCTGTTTGGCTCAATGCCCAAGGCTTCGAGTTCTGTCAGATCAGCATCAGACAGTTTTCCAGCTTCCAACCTGCCCTGCACAGCTTTCACCAGCAGTTCATTCGAGGCGACCGAGATTGGTTTGGTCTCCAAGATTTCAGCAGCTTTCTTTGGGGCTTTCTCTGGAGCTTTCTCTGGAGCTTTCGGAGCTGGCTTCGAGCTGGGCTTGACCTGAGCTTTGTCAGCTTTACCCGGCCGATTACGGCGCTTGCTTTCCTTCCGAAGCTTGGCAACTGGATACGAACCCTTCTCGTTGGGCTGGATACCCAGAGCCTCCAGCTCCGTCAGATCGGCATCATTCAGGTTCGATGCATCAAGCTTGCCGTTGGCAGCCTTGTCCAGAAGGGCGTCAGAAGCCTCTGACAGAGGCTTCAGGTCAATCTGGGTGTCAGTGCTCGTCTCAGGGACGGTATCCGCCTGTGTGGTGCTCTCAGCTTGGTTTTCAGCTTGGTTCTCAGCCTCTGGCTTGAAACCAAACGAAGGAGCCTTTGGCACCGGGATAGACTTTGTCTCGAACATGTCGGGGAAAGCCTTGGCCAAAGCATTGTAGCTCTTCGCCACAGCGACAGCATCCGCATGGACAGCCAGACCGAACCTCACGCTCTTGGCGTTATTCTGGTGGACCTGAATCGGATCCGCCGAGTTCTCTGTCCCTGGTTCAATAAACGCTTCACCGTTGACCAGACTGCTATATTGTGCCGGTTTGCCGGTCTTTACGGACTCTTCCAGAGCAGCAACTTTATTCTGCATATGCTGGGCAAACTTCTGGAAGGAAGCCGCAACATCTTTGCCGTTGGAAATAAATCCAGAAGAGGTCTCCACTTCGAAAGACCTGTCAGGGTTCTGACCGGCTTTCAAGATCTCGGATGTGAAGTCAGCCAGAGATCTCTGGGACCGGCCTTTCTCATCGACGAAACCATCAAGGGCAATAGAGCGAGAAGTTTCAGCAACCGTGCCACCTTTGCCTTTGGCAGGTTTTGTATAATTCGAAAGATCTTTCAGAGAAACACCAGTTTCATCCGAAACAGATATATTACTTTCAGCACGTTCATTAATTGCCTCGGAAATCTCCACGGCAGCCTGAAGGATATTCACCTGCTCAGGAGAAATGTTTTCATCGTTCTGTTCGAGGATTCTTTTGGCAAATCCAGGATTAATGTTTCCGGGCTGATTGGCCGCTACAGTAATAGTTTTGCTGACATTCTCTGGAGTGATCTCGGTATCAGGGCCAAGGCTCTCATTCAGATCAATGCTGTTGAATTTCTCAACAACATCCAAATAAGCCTGAGTTTCTTTAAACTCTATTCCTCTGTCCCGAATTGCCTGATTACCAGAATCTTCCAGACCCATTTCTGTTTCTATGAAAGCATCCATGGCAAACATCACATCGTCATCCGTCATGGATTCGATGTCGACTTTTCCACCGTCGATACTGGAGATGATTGCCTGTGTCGTCTCGACGAGCGAGCTTGTTTCGGTCAAACCAGATTTGGCAAAAGCTTCCGACACCGGAGATGCTTCAGTCGGAGCCGTGATGACCTGAACACTATCAGGTGCATTTTCAGGATTGGCAGCCGCCAACTGGGTCACACCGCTGAGACCTTGGAGCTTCGTTTCTGTGCTCTTCCGGTTGGCTTTTTTCTGGGCTTTGGTCGCAGATCTTTCGAGCTGAGCGCCGGTCACTTCACCAGCTGTTCGAGCAGCCGAACCAGCAACCTCACCAGCAGCCTTTATAGCTTCAGTTGTTGGGCCAGTAGCACTGCCGATCACAGATGGAGCCGCCAAAGAACTGGTCAGCATCGTACCTGCAATGGCACCTGTACCAGCAGCTTCACCGACACCCTGAAGAATATCAGATGCCGTCATGTCTTCGTTGACGGTTCCCTGAATTGCAAGACCTTGAGCAAGCGTACCGGAACCTTCTTGAAAACCTTCTTCAAGAGTTTCTTTACCGATGGTCTTCATGTTTTCCAGCATTCCAGAACCACGGAAAACACCAAGGGGCTGAGCTTCAATCTTGGTGCTCAGCAAACCAACAGTAGCAGCCACAGGAAGCTGGATGGCTCCAGCCATTCGAGCAGTATGCAGCGCCATGACAGATTTGGCGGTATCCTCGTCGAGTTCTCCGCTGGACATAAGTTCCTGGAACTCGGGACGTTCCCGCAACTGTTCCATCGGCATGTCGAGCACAGCGAGGAGCGTCTCACCGTAGACACTGGACGCCTCAATCGTTCCGACACTTGTTGCGATTGCAGCAGTTTTCAAACGTGCCAGACCAGCCGCTCCCAGACCAAATCTTGCTCCCATAGCACTGGCCGCTGCAATGCCTCCTTGAGCAGTGAGCATACTGAACGGAAGAGACCCGGCAGCTTCAGCTGTCAGGTTCCCTGCCATGACAGGATCTGTGACAATTCGGGCGATAGCATCGCCAACACCAAAGACCTCTCGTTTGGTGATAGCCAACCATTCAGGAGTGCCTGCTTCCAGATCTTTGTCGTAGGCTTCATTCCGATCTTGCCGGTCAAGCAAAGACCTGACCTGATCCAGATCTTTTCGATCTTTCAGTCTTTGGGACTGTTTACTCTGAAGATAGCTCTTGGAGATCCGGCCTCCTCGGGCAGCATCCTCTCCCAGACCTGTAAGCCCGACAGAACCGAAAGCCACTGAACCAAGGGAACCAGCCATGGAAGCACCTGTGGCCAGAGCACCCAGCGCCAAGTCAGCACTCGTGCGATAGTATCCCCGTTCTCCGTCATTGAGATTGTCGTAGAGGCGCTCTCCCCCACGCATTTTGTAGCTTTCTCCAGCTACATCTAATCCGTACTTGTTGATGAGACCTTGGTAGCTCATCGTATCAAGATCTTTGAGCGCCGTCGTATCTGCGAGATTGTTGCCTTCTTGTTTGGCAATCTCGTAACTCAACAACGTGTCATCGTCGTTGAGAGCCTCCATGAGAATGTCGCTTGCAGAACGCTGTGGGAGTTCTTCCTGGTTTTCTTCTCCAACCGACATTTCTCATGACCTTTCTACATTTGATCAGCGGCGATACCCGCTGTCATTGTCTGCTTCGATCTGCATCTTAATCTGCTGTTCCCTCAGAACCAAGCCCGGAGGAACTTCTTGATTTCGGCGTTGATACCTAATCATCTGATTTTGCAGATCTGTCAATTCTTTGACACGAGCCGCTGCTGTTGCAGTCAAACTGTCTGCGTTCGATTTCTGGCGTTTGATCCGAGAGTTTGCATCAGGATCAAGAGATTTCAGAACCAGCTCTTCGATCTTTCCATCATTGATGGATTTTCCTGGAACCCAAGATTTGTTCTGAACTGCCTGAGCTACAGCTGCGGCTGCAACTGGGTACTCAATGCCATACTTGGAAGCCACAGACATAACTTTCTGATCGACCTCTTCCCGGCTCCATGTACCAACCCCAAACGGGAACCAGCTCTCATCAAGACCTGTACTGTCTCGAAGAGTTTTTGCAGCATCAGGATCGTCATACTGACCAGCCAGAAACTGAAGCGAACTCCGCTCATTGACAGTAGCTTTTTCCTGTTCGACCTGAGCCAGCTCTGTTGCAGCTTGTACCTGTCGAGGATCCAACTCCTGAGTTGGGTATGCTGCTTGTCCGGTCTGAGATCCCAAGAAAACACCAAGCTGATCTTCAGCGTATTTGACCTTCCTCGGGTCGATTTCCCCGTTGGTTCGAAGAAGATTTCCCTCATAGAGGTTCTGGGCAATATCTTCTTTCGCAAGAGACGGATCGTCATACATGGCCGAAAGACCAGCATCAATCTGCTCTCGCTGCATTTCCCACTGGTCAGCTTTCAGATCCTGTTCAGCCTTGTCAGCCTGGTTCTGATTGAAGACCGTCTGGCTCCGTCTGTCAGAGTTGGCCGCAAGCTGTTGCTGTGCTCGAGAAGCTGCTCGCCTCGAAGCATCAGTGTCCAAACCAGACTGGGCAATGCGATCTGCAAAGTTCGCCTGAGATTCAGCTTCTTTGGCTTGGGCTTCAGCCAACCGCTTCCGAAGGTCTTCCCTCTCAGGAAATGCATCCAGCTCCAGCTGAGCTTTCTCCCGGACGATCTTGGCCTGTTCCATGTCAGCGTTGAACTTCTCCAGCTCCTGACGCTGCTGTTCAGGCAAAGCATTGAGCTGAGCTTCGCTGAATTTACCGGCCAAAGTCGAAGCCTGAGTTGCTGCATTCCGGGCAGCAACAGATGCCGCGGATTCGTCTCGGACCATCTGTTGTTTGTCACCCTGAAATGCCAGCTCTCCAGCGGCGATTTCATTCGCTGTTCCAGCTCCAACATTCTGGGTCTCAAGCAGAGCAATCCCAGCATTGTCTTTCCGCACAGCACGATCTCGATCGGCCGCCATGTTCTGATTGGAAAACCGCTGCTGTTCGTTCAGCAATACCTGACCGGCATTGCTTGCTTCTCGCCCAGTATTCTGGATCCGACCACCTTTCTCGGTGATCAGTTTTTGACGCAATGCGCCCATTTGTTTCTGGACAACCGGGGACAAGGTTCGACCGGCGATAGCTTCGCTGTTGAAGAAAGCATCAGCTTGCTCTTCGGTTTTGATCTTGTTCATCTCTTGCAAGATGCTGCTGTCCACTTTTTCCTGCTCACCCTCCCGGTACTGATCCATGATGCCCTTGGCACTGGCCAGTCCTTTGTCGAGGTGGTTTGCAGAATCTCGGAGGATGCTTGCCGTACCTGCAAAATCAGGAGCCGTCACCCGTTGAAATTGAAGTCTTCCGCCAGCCATGATCTGTGCTCCTGGTTCTACTCTTCAGTCTTTTGGTTCTGTGGTTTCAGCCCTTAGAGCTTGTTCTTGTCGATGTAGGCGTCTGCTTCACCAGATCGTCCCTCGGTGGCATACCGGGAACGGATCCGATCTTCCAGTGCCGTGTTGTAGCTCTTGGTGCTGGCTTTCAGATTGGTCTCGAAAGCTTTCTTCTGAAGGCCATAAGACTTCTTTGCCAGCTTGTTGGCATTGTAGGAGTTCCACAGGCTGCCGACGGTCTGAAGAGCGCCCAGACCCATGCTGGCATAGCCCAGATTGTTGGCAGTTCCCTGAGACATCCCGCTGATGCCGAAGCCTGAGCCGGTTCCTCCAGGATCTGCACCTGGGAACTGATACTTTCCATTCAGAGCACCCTGCAAAGCAGGCACAGGATTACTGGCTACAGGGGCAAAGCCTCCAGAACCTTGAGCCTGAATTGCTGCACCTGCAACCGAACCCATTGGACCCATGGTGACTTGAGGATCCCATCCATTATATCCGTTCATCTCGCATCTCCTATTTGGCTCATTTGTACGGTAGCTGAAGTGTTAAATTCACGTAGTTCTGTACCATAGACAATGTGACTTCAGCAATGTCACTGCCTACCATAGTTGTCCGGTGAATAAAGTCATCAGCACTTTCTGGAACAAAAGTTGTAGCTCCGCCCAAACCCTGACCTCGGCTCTCATCAATCAGCTGCATCGGGCTGAACGACAGGTTGCCATTATTCAAGCCCAACTCTTCCATTTTCTGATTAATGGTGTCCATCTGACCTTCATACTTTTCTTCCAGATCAGTAAGTTTGTCGTTCCACTTCTCAGCGTTGTAATCGTTGAAAGCGTTCAGCGTCACATTGGTCACGGCCAAGACATTGGTGACGGTCATCAGATCACCGAAGTTCGCACCCGACAGACCGCCTGTCACAGCGATGCTGAGCACGGTTCCGACGATGGCACCAATCCGGTCTCCGAGCAGCTGCTTCGAAGCGTATGTGATCACTTGGGTCAAAACCAATGCAGCAACAGCATTAGCCACAGCTCCAGCAATGACCGCAGCGGTGCCTGAGAGGCCCAGAGACGCCCCTACAGCTGCATTGGCCCCGAGTATGCCCACCGTGCCTGCACCTGCTGTAGCGACCGTTACAGCGACGATCAGGATGACAACCAGGATCTTGAAACCAAGGGTCTCATACCACTTCTGTTTCGTGACCTCATAGGTGTTGATCACCATGTAGGCATTCGCCGTGGTCATCTGGGTCGCATCGACGAGACCCATGTTCCTGACTGTGGGATTATGGAGAGGGATCAGGAAGCCTGACTCTTCAGAATCGTCCAGAGCATCATGCCCACTTATATTTACCGATTTACCTTTGTAGATAAGGTTCTTGTGCTGCAAACCATAGATAGTCATCTTCTTGTGAGAAGTGTCACTTGTCTGGTAGTACATCACGATAGTTTCCAGAGAAATCTTCTCTGAACTGAATCCGTTATTGCTCTGCCACTCGAGCGTTCCGCCCTTTTCGATCTTTACATTTCCGCCATTGGCTCCAGCCTCATAGAGACCGGCGATCACTTCGACATCAATGTTGAACCAAGAAATGCGATTATCAAAATCGTCGAGAGACACATGATCGGTATTGATCCTGATCGTGGTGTATTCAGGAATATCGATCGTTGGAACATCAGGTCTTGGCGTGTTGAACAGGGGATCCGTATTGTCCCCTTGAGCTGTGACCCAATTTTCATACGCGGCAATCGCTATGTCATATGCATCAATGTTTGCTTGCAGGTTTGTGATGCTCGATCCAGTGGTATTCTGGAAAGGAACCAAACCTTCAAAGAAGTTGAACAGATATTTCTTACTAGAGTTCTCTGCAACATTAAGAGGAACTCCAAAAAAGAGATACGCATAATCAATGTCGCCCAGATCCGGGTTATCTTCCAGACTGTCGATGGTGCTGTTGAATTTGTTTTTCCCAAAGGCTTTCCGATATGCTGTCTTGCTCGACGCATAGAGACCGTTGCCGGTCACAGAATCAAATATCTCATCTTTGATTGACTTATTGCTCAAACGAATCGGAATGAATGGAAAGAACTCTGGAAGAGCCGCAGGTGCAGTTGTCACCAGACCATTCAGGTTGGCATTGGTTCCACCGATCTTGTAGACAAACATCTGATACCCACCAACCACCTTGCTGGTGGTGGTGATCTGCTCTTCTATCGAGTAATCATATGCAGGTTCCAGAACTTCTGTCTCAACAGTTGTCGTGACAGTTTCTGTGACACCCCCACCCATATCATTGGTAGTAGTGGTTACAACGGTGTCGACACGGATTGCTCTTTTCTCACGGATTGTGAAAATGAAATCAGATTCAGTGGTCTCAACAGTATCTCCGTTTGAACCATTATACTCATGTTTCAAATAAGTAGTATCTTCATTCTGAAAAGTCTCAGTCGTGAATGTGCTCGAGCTTGTTGAAGTCGGAGGAGTCGCATCAGAGTAAGTTCTATCTTCTGTGGTCTTCTCTTCAAGATCTACAAAAGTCTGAAGAGGCGTTCCTACAGTATCCAGATTGTCGAAGGTGTATGAACCAGTGGAAGGAACCAGAGAGAAATCTATGATGTCCATTCCGCTGTCGATCTCAGTCCATGGCCCTGCTTCAGTCGGGAGAGACTGATAAAAATATGCGATGATATACTGAGCTGCTGGATCGTAATCTCCAGCAGGAACATATTCGACAGAGGTATCTTCATATTGGATTACAACTTCATGATCTTCGGCATCATAGTCTGCTACCCAATCAGTGTTGTAGAGAGCTGGAAAATTATCCAGGATGTGTTTCTCAGCCACCCATGAGAAATCACCATCTTGAAGAATAGCCGATTGCATCTGAGTGACCAGACCGGCAGGTGTTGCCGGGACAGGGATCTCAGCTTTTACCGTTTCCAGATCAAGCTTCTGCTGAGAAGCAATGCTGGAAACTGGCAAGCCTTCATAAGAAGTTCTGACGGCCCAGTTGTAGAACTGTCTTTGTTTGATGCCGGGGCCGGTCAGATAGTTGTTGGTCAGGGTCTCTCCAAGGTAGGAACCATCATCAGCAATGATGGCTCCGAACACAGAACTCTTCAGAAAATTCGGACGTTGATCGACCGGCCCTGCCAAGTTGTAAAGCGTGGAGGAAACGGTGATCGTCTTCTTTCTCGAAAAGAGTCCCATGAACTTTTACCTTGTTAGATCTTATGGAGTGCTGGTCAGTTCGTTCCCGGTTCGGATCGATTCCAGCACGGTGTTGACCGTGGCATTCTGAAGCTCGGTCGGAGCCAAGAGACCTTCATCCAATGTCTTCTGAGTGATCCATGCATCCAGATACATCTTCGCAGCTTTATGACGAGCATCTTTCTTGTAGCTGTCAATCTGCTGATCGTAGAGTTCATTCTGTTTGCCGACCGAACCAGCGACAGGAGTTGTTCCATCAGATCTGGTGTCGAGGGTTTTGGCTCTCTCGGATTCCCTTTGCTCGACGAGGATGTTCTTCTGAAGAGCGATCAAACCACCAATGGGAGTGAGATCATCAGTTCGAGTATCCAGGGTCTGACCTCGGGCAGCCTCCAGCTGTTCCAGTACAAGCCGGGTCTGAGCTGGCATGAGCTGGGTGATCTTGTGCTGCTCTTGGGCAAGCTGGACCGGCATCATTTTGTCAATGGTGAAACGAAGCTGACCATATTGGGCATTGGCCACAGCAGTCTGCATCTTGGTCAGGGCATAATTGGCAGCAGAGGTATGCACATCGTAATACATCTTGCTGGCAGACAGTTTCGCTTCATCCAGATTGACCATTGCCGCAGTGGCATTGATCTGAGCTGTTCGAGCATCCATCTGGCTTCGAATTGCATCGAACTTTGCCTTGTCTCTGGACAAGACAAACTGGGTAGCATTGCCCATAACTCCAGTGATCAGTTCGACATAGACTTTGGCGTATTGGTCGCCTGTGATCCTGTCTTTCTTGAACTGCCGATCAATGTGAGCATCGACCGCTTTCATCATCACGTCAAAAGCACCGTCTCCACTTATCGTGGCTTCGGTGACATGAGCGATGGTCAGATTTTCAGGGGTTTCAAAAAGAGGGTTTCCGCTCTGATCAGTCGGGTCGAACGTATAGTTCGCTGTCGTGAAATCAAAAGCTGGAAGGGTTACAGAAACATCTTTAAGGGCAAGAGCCAGCGTGTTTGCCACCTCTTCTCCTTTATAGGTGTTCGAGGTAGTAGACATATCGCTGGCTCTCTCTGTGTTTGTTATCCGGGTTCAGATATACCCTTTAGCCGATCGACTGGGAAGCAGTCTGGCGTTTGGCCAGCTCGTCGATCTCGCTCGGCGTCAGGTCCGGCAGGTCGATGATCTGGTACTTCGGCATCATCCGATTGGAATACTGCTTCACGCCGAACTTCGAACCTTTCTTCTCACGACGGAGAACGAACTTCTGGCTCTTCAGATGCTCGTAGAGAATGTTCGGGATGTGATAGCCGCCATCGGAGTCTTCACCGAACGGGATGTATTTCGCCACCTTGCCGGTATACTTGTTCGACACCGAAACGATGGTCCCCGACAGAGCCGAATCACCCGGATCGAGATTGACGATCTGCACCCGGCGAAGACGGAGTGCCTGTGCTCGGATGGCGACACGGCGGAGATTGGGATCTTCGATCTGGGTCACATCCATCGCAATCAGCTCAGGGACCGTAGGTTTCTTGGGCTTCTTCTTGACCTTCGTGACCTGGATCGGAGGCTCATCCTTGGCCTTGGCGCTCAGAACATCCGGCACGTCGTCATCTTCAGAATCGTCTTCGGAGTCGTCTTCGGAATCATCATCATCTGAATCATTCGAATCATCCGAACCATCGGCGGAATCATCATCGCCTTCTTCCGAAGTCTCATCGGAATCTTTATCAGCATCTTCGGCCGCTTTGGCCTTGTGCTCGTCGATCTTCTTTTTCAGCGTGGAAGCGCCGGTATTCCCGGAAAAACCAATGCCAAGAGAGGCAGCTTCTTTGCGGAGTTCTTCGATGTTCAGGTCTTCATCAGCCATGGGGTTTCCTTCGGGTTACAGGTTTTGGTTCCACATATAAGTAAGGGGGCAAATGCCCCCCTACTCACTCGCTCACAGGAGCATAGTTCTCATCGGCCCCTAGAGATTACTCAGGAGCCGTGGTCTTCACAAGTCCGATCCGCTCGGGGCGAAGGCTGATGAAGCCGTGCCAGAAGCTGATCGAGCTGAAGCCGACCTTGCCGTAGGGGTCCGTCCGGTCAGCGATCTCTTTCCCAGGCTTCTTGACGATGATCTTGAACTTCTGCTTGCCGCCCTTTTTGCCCGAAGACTGAAGGCCGACCGTTGCGAAGCTCTCACCGCCGACGACGAGCATGGGATAGATATCGTAGCGACCACCCGTAGCGGCGAAGCCGGGGTTGGTCCCTTCTTCTGCACCGGCACCGGCCCAGCGAAGCATGTTCGGCACGACGACGATACGGAAGTCCGCGATCGATCCGATCTCACCGTTCAGCAGGTTCGACGCATCGGCATACTGACGCACGGGGACATAGGCCGGATTGCCGAGGGCATCGACCATGTTCTCCACGGTAGTCTGAAGCTCGGAACCGATATACATGATCCGGGCCGCATTGACCGTGCGGGTATCCGTCATCCGAGAACCCTTGATCACTTTCGTATTCTTGGGCGTTCGGTTGTCGTCGAGCATGATGCTCAGGCGCTTCAGGTCAGCATAGTTCACGACCGAGGGATCCGCACCTTCTGCGGTGGTCGAGGCGTCGGAGGTTGCCGTGCCGGTATAGACCACAGTGCCAGCGGCGCTCAGGAGATCGACCTGAAGAAGATCTTCGGTAATCTCATTCGCACCGGCCACCATCTCGCGGGAAACATGCGAGTACAGATCCGCATCGGTATCGAACATCAGGCTGTCTTCGGTCCACTCGGTAAAGAGGCCGTATTCCGCGATGGCACCCGTGCGTTCCAGACGGGTGAAGCCCACCCGGTTCACGCGGCCACCTTCTTCGGTCAGGGTCGGCATCTTCGCGGTGATCGTTCCGACATCTTCAGCGGAGCCGTACAGGTTCCCGCCGTTGGCCTGAGCACTGGCACCGACGCCCAGAGCGACGACAGCATCCGAATCGGTCTCGTCGGCGTATACCGCAGAAACGTCGGACAGGGTGACTTCGGCAAAACCAGCAGCTGCGGAATCATCGGCACCGGCAGTTGCGGTCAGGGTTGCACCCACGTTGTCTTCGATTGCGGTGACGGCGGCGGCCTTGTCAGCATTGGCAACGCTCAGAACCAGGCGAGGAAAATTCACCGTGTACTGAGACGGAACCATGGTGACACCGGCAGCGTCGATACCCTGATCGTTCACGTTGCGGTCGTCGAGCATCGGCACGTAGTAGAAGACTTTCAGCTCTTTGCCGTAATGCATCGGCATATACCGGGCATCGGCCAGAGGGCTGAAGAACATCTGTTCGGCGGCGTCGATCAGAGATTTGCGGTCCCAATACTCGGTGTTGACCTGTGGGCCAACCGTCGAAGGGGCAGCGGGAGGGCTGTTATAAATGGCAGTCATGACGTATCGCTTCCTTTTTCAATCGCTACCAGATCAGGACTTATGCAGGAGCTTCCAACTTCAAGAAGTCTTCATCTGACATAGTGCTGAAATCTGGCGTTTCTTCGCGTTTGGTGTTCTTCGTGGTGCGGGGCTGTTTAGTCGAAGAAACAACAGGATTGGGCTTTGAAGCTTTAGCCTTCCTAGAACCAGTGCCGACAGGTTTCTTGCCCTGTGGGGTGGCTACGTCCTTCTTGGTCTCAGCAGTTTCGGTCTGCTTTGCCGAACCAAATGCACCAGCTTTTTCCATCTCGACACCAACGGCGTCATAAGCTTCCAAGAAGGGGACACCTTTGAGATATCCCATGGTCAACTGATGATCTAGTTCAGCAGTAATCTTTTCATATATACCGGAACTTCTTTGTTCAAGCAAATTATCAAAGATTCCAGGGTTCTTTCTGAGGGCTTCTTTCGAAGCGTCATCCCAGTAACCTTTGGCGTCATTGATATCTTGAATAAGTTCCTGACCACCTTCTTTCTGATAGGTCTCTTCAATGGCTTCACGGAACGACATGCTCTGCGGATCCGGGGCATAGTTCTTCGGCTGATAGCCGTCGGCCTCATCCATGTCGATGTCGAGAGGATCGATCTTCTGATCTTTCAGAAGTTTCTTGATCGCTTTCTCGTCGCCATTCTTCAGGTCGATCAGGAAGCTCACATCTTCTTCGCTGGTCAAACCATGTTGCTGAAGCATGGCATTCATCGCCCGGAGAGGCTTCAGTTCCTGCATCCGCTTGGAATAGTTCGTCCCCATCTGCATGAGACGGATTGCTTCCTCGGGAGTCCGAACCTGAACGTCTTTCCCGTTGGCTTTGAACGGAGCCGTAATCTTGTTGTAGAAATCGGCCATCGTGCTTGCATCGGCTGAACCAGAAGCAGAAGCATCAGGGTCTACTTTCGCATCCTTCTGATCGCCCTTTTTGGCAGATTTCTTTTTGTCACCGCCATCGGCTGATGCAGGATCTTTGACCTCATCAGCTGGGTCTGTTTCATCTGCCGGTTTCTTTTTTCCGCCTTTAGAATCGCCATCGTCTTTCGACTTTTGTGCTGCCTCTTCATCATCATCCGATTCAGAATCTTTTGTACTTTTAGCATCGTCATCAGATCCGTCATCCGAGGCATCATCATCGTCTTCGCCCTCTTCTTCTTTTCCGTCTTCGTTATCTTCCTCGTTGTCGGCCTCATCGTCGTTTTCATTTTCGTCGTCAGAATCGCTGTCGTCATCAGCATCATCCTGACTGTCCTGATCGTCGGTATCACCCGGTTCGTTCTCAGGCTCTTCTTCAGATTGTGGTTCAGGCTCTGCCGGATGATTCGACAGGCGTTCGATATCCTCTCCGCTAAGAGCTTTCACTTCATCGTCGGACAAGCTGTCCAGATCGATTGTACCTTTGCCGTCTGCCATGGGGGTGTCTCCAGTTTTTATATAAAAAAAGGTTCAGTTCACGAACCATGCGCCATGAACTGAACCTCAAGTTGGGCGGTATCTATCGGTCGAGGAATCAGTCTTCGTCGGGTCCGAACTCGTCGAAGGTTGCAATGGCGTGCTGAGCCTGTTCCAAATCGATCTGTGCCGAAGCACCCATCTGAACAATCCGCGACAGAGTATTCTTCAGGTGTCCGATAGCCCGAAGCTCTGCCGTCACCACATCACGCTGCTGTTCGCTGATCTCGCCGGAAGCCAGAAAACTGACCAGACGAGCCGGTTCTTTCTGCATGTAGAAATCCAGGATGAGATCTTTGAAATCCGGGTTCTTCGCCAGACGCTCTGCTTTCTCAGAGGTCGCAATGACCTCTTTCAACATGGAAGCGTGCTCACGGACTTCTTCGATCGTGGCAGCCTGCGGTGCGGTATCGACTTGATCGTAGATGGGGTTCTGGTCTCGATTCATGACGTATATCTTTCGGACTGATAGAGTTGAACTTTTGAACTTCTATTCTGTAATGATCCTATACTGATTGTAAAGGACCAAGCTGTTGATTCGGAAGAACTTGTGGTTGCTGTCCCTGCATCAGAAGTTCTTCGGCGCTGGGTTGACCGGGTGGAATGGGAGGACGCACATCGTCTTTTCCGTCGATCAGTTTGTTGTAACCGACGGCTGCTTCAATGTTTCCTGCCGGGGTATCCCCTTTGAGAATGCCCTTGGCTACTTCCAGATCACGGTTGCCACCGGCCTGAGCTGCCTGCTTCTCGACATCACGGGAATGCTTGACGCCTTGAGCATCCAGCTCGGTATCGAGATTGGTGTTCTTTGCTCGGGCCTGAGCTTCCATTGCACGAGCCTTGTCCAGCTCAATGTCAGCTTTCATCTTCTCCATCTCGAGCTTCTGCATCTCTTGCTGCATCGGATCAGGCTGAGGCTGATAGTTCCGAATCTTTTCAGCCAGAGTTGGCATTCTCTTCAGGTCAGCAATCTCGGAAATGATGATCTGGCTGAGACCCGGATCCATGTCCGGTCCCATGGTTTGAAGCATGTAGCCAAGATCCTGAGCACGCTCCTCGTCGACTTTTGCAGTGGAAATATCCACCACCATGTCGAAGTTCCCTTGGATACTTTCTCGAGAAATATCCACGAACTCATCATTGGTCACTCGAACGGTCTCTTCGTCAGACAAGAACTTCGAGTTCATGGCTGTGATCTTGATGCCGATAAGTTTCATACCCTCTGCCAGACGGCGGAGAATGCTCACCTCACGCTGTCCTGCGGCATCAGATGCAGCTGCAATGCCCTTGGCCACCTGACCATAGGATTCACCTGTGATACCGCTCGAAAAGCTCTTGATGCCGGACAGACCTTCAGCTTCCTGGTTCTGTTGCTGAAGCACCTGAAATGCCGAGTTGGGGATCTCAGGATATTTCAGCTGCTGGAGCATTCCCCGAGGATCGCCGTTGGGATTGAACTCGAAATCCTCACCAGAGTTGAACCGGCGCTTGTTGACAGGATCCAGGAAGCCTTTGGCGTAACCTTGCTGAGCATTCGCAGACCGGCCCAGAAGGTCAATCACGCCTCGTGTGACAGCGCCAGTGATGCGCTGGGCATCCTGAAGCAGGCTCGCATCAGCTTCGCCGTAATGAGCCATGAGGACAGGCATATACGGCACGATGATGAATGGAGGCTTCCGATCCGGGAACGGGTTCTCGGTCATTTGGATGATCGTGTCACCGATGAATGAAACCAAGATGGGAACTGTCTCTTCGTTGTCGTGAATATCGGACAAGCCCCAATACTCGTGAACAACGACCATCTGCTTTTCTTTATTCACCCGAGTATCATTGCTCGGAGAATTGGTTTCATGATCAGGATCACCCAGCTTGCTTTTGACAGCATTGGATTCCCAGTTCACCTGATCGAGATTCTTGAAAATCTTTCTTTTCTTGAGATCTGCTTTCGTGGTCTCATAAGTGAAAACCATGAACTGAGCATCCTGCCATTGCCCATCGCATGACGGGTCAATAAACAAGTTCCGACTGTCCACAATCTTTACACTTGGTTGATTGTAGGTCAGCACATCTTCCGTCACTTTTTCAGTGCCGGTTTCTTGAGCGATGACCATGATGCCATCTTCATTCTCCAGAGAATACTCTACGGAAGCTTGAAGATCTTCAGGCAGCCTTTCATAACCGGGATCGTCAGCCTCATACATCTGGATTGCCTGCTGAAGCATCTCCATCTGCTGTTCGTCCTCGACTTCGAAATAGTCGTAGACAGGCTTTTCGATCGTGACTTTTTCGGTCTTGTTGTCCCAACCAACACGAACAATCACCGTGCCTTCATCGACCACGGTTCGGACATATCGATCAATAAAATCAACTTTGTTCAGCTTGGTGTCGAACTGCCAGTTCAGCAGGATCTGGTTCTGCTTCGCAGCTTCTCCATCCTCGAACGTCCGAGGGTTCACTTGGAACATCCGTTCGGTGTTGAGAAAAGGTTCCGACAGAGCAGGGTATCTCCACTCGTTGCTCTTGCGGATCATCTTCGGCTGAATGCTCGACCGGCCGGGTTGCTTCTTCCCACCCTTCACCCCGGACTCTGCCCCGGTGGTGTTGCGAAGAGCGAGCCAACCATCAACATTGGTCTTGTGGTTCGTGTTCTCTTCTCGAGCGTATTCGAGATCAGCTTTCAGCTCAGCAATCGTAGGTTCTTTTGCCCAGTCTGTCAGCTTGCTGTCCGGCGATTCGTCCAGCTTGCTGGGGTCGTAATGCAGCTCTCGACTGGATTCATTCAGGTTGGATTTGCCCCCCTGTTCTTCAGTTTCCATATCCACGATGCACTCTCCTAGCTGAACTTTTTAAACTTCTTTTGTGATGAAGCCGATCGAAGTTTTCTCCAGAGCTTTTACACGCCTTGTCCAGCCTCTGCCAAACCTTTTCCAAGATCGCAAAGTTTGCATGAATGCCAGCCTACGATGGCACATGTCTTGGATCAAAAACACTGGATCCGCTTCATGGGCATGGCGAAGCGTGTAAGGACCGATCACCCCATCAACATTCTTCTTGTTGAAACCAAGGGATCTCTGGAGATATTTTCCTGCGGTTTTCGGGCCGGAGTTGACCGCGAAATCGAACACGCAATAGTCGACACCATCAGGAAGATCCTGGCATCGACACTTGTTCCAATAGTTGTTTTTGTAGATGAGCAAAGCTTCATTTTTGGTCAGGAGCTTTACATCTGAGATGGAAACCGAATCGACACCACGCCAGTCCGCAAGAGTTCTATGCGTGATGCCGAAGTTGGTCGCCCCCCCATTGTCTTGGGGATCGTTCACGAAGCCCCCCTCATAGGGGAACATCGCATTCGCAGACCGCATGAATTTAATTGTTGAAGGCGTATTTCCGGCTCCCCGGAATACGTTTGGACTCATCATTTGACTTCTCCCCAGAATAAGGAATGTTCGGATCATATATATCCGTACAGATCTCTGGAGTTCTGTCTATAACTTTGGTGTCATAGGTCTCGCTCTTGTATCGCAGGCAGACCTTGAACGGGATCGTAGGAACTTTAGGGGTTGGAGTTCCATCTTCAGGATCGAACCATGCAGACCACTTCCACAATCTCGGATCATCGTCCGTGTCGGTATAGTCACCGTAGCCTCGACGACTGAATAGACGAGTACCGTTTTCAGCAAATACCGTGGCAACCCACAGACCCCTGACCGGACCAACGCTCTTATTGGCGTCAGCATCATAAAGTAGCATAGGCTCATTCGGGCCTGGTCTGATCTCCAGCACAGCCGTAATAAAAGGACGTTGAACCAGATACTTATGGTAGAAAATCCCTATGGGTTTTTGAGCCATAAGCAATGCAATACTCACAAGACAACCCACTACAAGCACTTTGAAGTCGTCTCGTGCTCCGCCTTGTTTTGTTGAACGCAAGAATTGTTTCATGGTTCTTATCTCTCATCTTTGGCTGACTTTTCAGCGGTTTCTTCTTCCCCTTTAGATATAAGCCTCTCAACGATTGTCACGGCAACAAGGCCAGTCAGGAAAGAAATAGCGGTCAGTGTACCGATAGCTCCAGCCATATCTTCAGGGACGTTTCCGATCCATGGTTCCAGGATTGCTGGACCCATGACACCAATACCAAACGACACAGCTCCGCCGACAAAGACGACTCGCAGTCCTTCCTTCCATGTGGTTTTCAGGACGGTGGCTCTTACCGAGCCACCTAGAGCGCCGAAGAAGGTGAGGAGCAAAGCTCGCTCGTTGAACACCTCCGATAGCAGCGTGAACTTGCTTGGTTCCATTAGACGAATCCTCTGTCCGACAGCTTATCGTCATGCATAGTCTCAGATGTGGAACTCAAGTCCTTTTCCTCATCAAAGCCTAGATATCTCAGATAGGTAGCAAAATACCTCTCACCCTGTCTCGAACTTTCTTCCCCTCCAATGTGCGATAAATATAGAGACGCTACATATATCTGAAGAGCTGTGAGCATGTTCGGCGGCAGCTTAATAAAGTTCTGGGTAGAAATAGGGGCAAACCCTGGAGAAAACACTTGTTGTCCTACTTCCGAGTTCCCTTGCTGCATGTAATCGATCACGTTCGACGTGACCCATGGATGCCGAGCCTGATATTTGATCCTGATCTTGGGACCAAGCTCTCGGATCTTTGCAGAGGTAAACCTGAGCGTGTTAAACTCCGGCGTCATGATATGGCCGTTGGTGTCTGTGAAGTGCTTTTTACCTTCGGCGTCAATTATCTCAAGAAACCGAATGAAATAGTATTCGCTAAACGGATCCGTATCGTCATCGTTCAAATACGGATAATAAGCGTCCAACACCATCTCGTAAGTTTTCTTGTCATCAAGAAATATTAGATCAACCGTTCTCGTAATGATCGTCTGTCTGACACAGATATCTGTCAGACCTTGATTGACGTAACTTACTAGCTCAGGAACCTTTTCTTGAATGATCAAACCATTTTCTGTGCAAGACGCATTTTTCAGCTGACCTTTTGCAAGGATATCCAGAAATTCGTCAATGCCGGTTGAGCTATACATGTCTTTTCATCCTTTAGATTTGGTTATGTCTTAAACCATGTAAGAACCAAACGATGAATCGTCGTGCTCATCCTGAATATCGCTGGTTCCCCAAACGCCTGTATCGTCTTTCTTGTCTTCTTCAGGGGGGATGTCCTCAGACGGTTCCCATGGATTCATGTACGGCAGCATTGAAACTGTGTCGATGCAGTCGTCTTTGCCTTTTAACCCATCCTTGGTGGCCAAGGCAATCTGACCCAGGAAAATGCCCAGCTCTTTGGAAAGCTTCATCTCTTCAGCAAAATAGATTTTGCTTGTCTTGAAGTAGGGTACGACCATGTTAAATCGAGCAAGCTTATCGGTGGTGGGACGAATCCCCGCACTCCCATTGTGCTGGGTCAGAGGGAAATACACGCCCCTGTTGTCCATCTCCATAAGAAGCCAATCCACGAAGCCCCCCTGTTGGCCTGTGGTCTCTACTCCGACCCCTTGAGGGTCATACTCTCCTACCAGCCTGAACAGATCGTTGATGGTCAGGTTCATGCCCTGACGCTCGACCACACCATCTACCCATGTCCACTTTTTGTCTTTGTCATAGGCCCAGACCGAGAGCACAGAATAATCTGCTGTCTGCTTCGACGAGGTGGCAAAATCTGTCGTGATATAGAAGTTGTACTTGTACTTGTTCTGGAGGATCTCTGATCTCTTTCTCCAGAGGATCTCTTTGTCCTGAACCAGCTTGCTTTCCTCGCTGGTAATCCTGAGCATCAGTTCCTGCCGGAAAGATTTCTCTTTTCCTTCTTTCACAGCATCGTCGTACTTTTCTTTCACATAGTCGAAATTGAACCTGTCTTCCCAAGCTCCCTGAAACTCGGATCTCTCGCACGGAAATCGCTCACAGACCGGGAACACGTTCACATCCCAGGATCCTGATTCAATGGCTTCGTAAACGATGTCCTCTTTGTTGAAAGGTGTCCCGTTCAGGATCATCTTGTACCGGGTCGGATCGAGAGCATACTGGACCCCGGAATAGACTGTGTCTTTGATGGCATCCATAGCGGTCTTGGATTTGGAATCAGCATCTGAAACCAAGTCATCCATGACGGCCAGCGTTGGGCGCTTGTTGAAAATCTTCGTCCCACGAATACCGGACTTGGCACCAAACATCTTGATGCCAAACTTGTGGCCGGACCTGTTTTGGAACTCGATATAGTTTTCAGTGAAGTGTGCGTGAGGCACCCAATGTTGCATGAACTCGGAATTATCATACCTGAACTGCATAGAGTTCTTGGCAGACTTCACACCGTTGTCCATTGAATCCGAGATATAAAGCATCCCGTTGATCTTGCCGAAATTAGGAATCTTTCCAAACACAGCAATATACAGAGCAAGATACTCAATAAAGATCGAAGTTTTACCTGACCCACGAAAGCACAGATTGGCGATCTTTTTCTTCTTGTTTGCAATCTTGTCCAGCATAGACAAGTGCATCACAGGGGTTTTGTTATCTTCCCCCATGTCACCATTTACCAGCTTAATGAAATTCATAAATTTCAGGGCAAACTCTGTTGGCACATAACCAACAGAGCCATTCAGCGCCATGAGATCTACTTCATTAAGATAGTCATCAACTGTGCTTTCAGTTGGGGCCATGTCCAACATCAGTTCACCTGTTTCATCGGCATATGGGCAATGTCCTGAGCAGACACACCCGGATTATTCTCGATAGCTTCGATCTGTTTTTGGCTGATCTCGGTCAGAGATCTCTCAAGAGCGGCCATACCATCATTCAGAGCCACGTCGATCTTCAACTCAGTCTTGATCGCTTCAGGCTTCTTCAGGTGGGTCAGCAGGCTGTTGGCTGCTTCGCACCGAACTTTGTCCGAGACATCCACATCGGTCATCAGCTCGTATTGGGTGTTCAAAGCATCTTGGAACATGCTCTGGTTCAGAATCCAGGAAGGCACAATGGCCTGTTCCATAATTTTTGTGACCAAGATGTTTTTATTGTAAGCCGAAACCAAGGAAGCAATGTCTTTGGGTTCTTTTCCGGCTGCCACCTGAGCTGCATGACGATCTGGAAAAGTCGCCTTGTACGCTTCAAGATTGGACTTGTTCATCATCTTGTGAGAGACGTACATTACGGCCCGAACGTAATCGCCCAGCTTGAATTTGCCCTCACTCAGGATCCGAGAATACGAGACAAAGTTATCTCTGATATTCTTTGCTTCATCAGGATCTCTCGACAGTGCATTCAGCTGATCCACCATATCTTGAGTGATGTTGGCCCGATGGTTTGACGGTAGGGTGTTCTGCACTTCAGCCAACGTAAGCATTGCCAGATTCTCCTGTCTCATGATAGCAAAATGTTCAAGATCTCATACAATTAGAAAGTAGTGTACCTCATGGCTATAACCAAAACTACTGTCACAGGTCCAGTATATCTTGTGAACGCAACCGCACCTCAAGAGGCACGAATTGTCTTCGAACTTTCTGGTTGGGATAGAGAAGAAGATGAAGCGGTCTTTGTCAGCGGTCCTTTTGCCGCCGACCTTGATGCAAACGGAGATTTTTCTGTAGATCTCTTCAGCAACTCCAACGGCCAGAACAATGTCGTCTACCGGATCAGCGTGATCTACAAAGACAGCCTTTCCCAGATCAAGAGCGAGTATATCGGCTTTGTCGCTCTGCAAGGTGCTGGACCTTTCGAACTTTCCGAACTTGAGATCGTGAATGAGTTCGATCACAGCATTCTTTCTTATGATCTCCTGGCTCATATCAAAACCGCTGAGGCCAGCATGGCTGCTTTGACGGCAGCCGGTCTCAAAGGCGACACAGGTGCTCAGGGTCCGACAGGCCCAAAGGGTGATACCGGAGCGACCGGCTCGACAGGTGCTCAAGGAATCAAAGGCGATACCGGAGCAAAAGGCGATACCGGGGCGGCAGGTTCTGATGGGGCTGACGGAGCTGACGGATCAAATGGCACAGACGGTGTCGATGGAGCCAAAGGAGATAAGGGAGACACGGGAAACACTGGGGCAACTGGTAATACAGGTGCAGCCGGGGCCGATGGACAAGACGGTGCTGACGGTGCTGACGGTGCTGACGGCGTTGATGGTGCTGATGGGAATGACGGTGCTCAGGGCGTCAAAGGTGACACTGGGGACACCGGAGCCAAGGGAGACACCGGAGATACTGGCGCTACAGGAGCAACAGGAACAACAGGTGCAGCCGGTAATGACGGAGCAGATGGGGCAGACGGGGCAGATGGAGCCACTACTTTCTTGGCTCTGACAGATGCTCCGACTTCTTATACTGGCCAAGCTGGAAAGATTCCTGCTGTCAACACTACTGAAGACGGTCTCGATTTTATCGTAGCTGCTTCTGGACCCGCAGGTTCAACAGGCGCTGCGGGAGCCGATGGAGTTGATGGAACTGATGGAGCCGATGGTGCCGATGGAGCAACTGGAGCCAAAGGTGACAAGGGCGATAAAGGTGATAAAGGCGACAAGGGCGATACTGGTGACACTGGCGCTGCTGGCGCTGACGGTGCCGATGGTACGGATGGTACGGATGGTGCTACTGGGGCAAAAGGCGACACTGGTGATACCGGAGCTACCGGGGCCGCAGGTGCAGACGGTACAGATGGCGTAGATGGCGTAGACGGAAACGATGGTGCAGACGGAGCTGCTGGAGCAACGGGTGCTGCCGGAGCGGATGGCGCGAATGGCGCAGATGGTCAGGACGGTGCGGATGGAGCGGATGGGAATGATGCTCCGACTGTCTTTCTTGGTCTGACTGACACCCCAGCTACATTTGCTGGCAAGGCCGGTTTGGCCGCAGTTGTAAACCAAACAGAGAATGCTCTGGAGTTTGCAGCTGTCAGTGGAGCTGAAGATCCTGGCTACTATTCAGATGTGCATCTTGCTGCTCAATCTCTTCCGGGCGACACAGAAGCTTCTGACCGTGGGCAAGAGTCTTTGGTCATTGCTTCAAACAACAACCCTTCCGTGGTCACTTCTCCTGAGAAGTTTGGCACTGCCATGTATTTCTCTGGAGACGATAGCTGGTACACTTTTTCCGGCTTCGACATGGATCTTTCCGGGGAGTTCACCTGGGAAGGTTGGTTCCGTCTGGCCAGCAACAAAAGTGCCGGTTTGTTCGGTACGGCCAATGTCCTTCTCTATTATGATGCAGGTTCTACAAAACTTCGGTTCTATCGAACTGCTTCAACAATCTTGATCACAAGTGTTTCTACTTTCGCTGTAGACACATGGTATCACGTCGCCATTGCTCGAGATGATGCAGGAACCACAAGAATGTTCATTGATGGTGTTCTGGATGCCAGCACCACTGCCTCTTACACGTTGTCGGAGACTGCAACTACTTTTCGGCTTGGTAACTACAGCGGGTCAAACTCCTACGATATGGACGGCTACCTGCAAGATGTTATTCTAACCGAAAAGTGCAAGTACCCGACCGATACTACTTTCACACTTCCTACCGAGCAATATGATGCCAAAGATCCGTTGGCTTTTGATGGTTCTTTTGTTTCTCTTTATGATACCCCTGAAACTCTTATCGGTTACGGCGGTCAAATTGTAGCAGTCAAAGAGAATGGTTATGGTTTGGAGCTTCTTCCCCCTGCTTCCATTCTGGCTGCTGCTTCTGAAGAAGTAAGCTACTATGATGACGGTCTTCTTATCTTGCAGGCGTTTCCCTACAAAAATGAGCTTGTAGATGGGAGCCGATATAAGCACCGTCTTTATCAAACCAACTACCCCAAGATCACAACAGATGTTGAGAAGTTTGGTGCGGCGGCCTACTTTGATCGAAACAACAGCTGGTACACGATCAACGATATCGATGCTGCCATGGCAGGTGAGTTTACTCTCGAATGCTGGGTTCGTTTTGGTGCTGATTCCACGATGGGTATCGCTGGTCGAGAAGAAGACTTCTTTCTTTACCGCTCCACTTCTGGGGATGCGATTCGCTTCTACATCGACAACACTCTCATCTTGACCAGCACTACTGCCACGTCCACAGATCAGTGGTATCACATTGCTGTGGCTCGAGATGATTCTGACAATATTCGTCTCTTCATTGATGGCGTATTGGAAGACACTTACTCGACCGCAATCACAATTCCTGCCGGACACACAACTTTCTTTGTGGGTAATCACAGGGCAAACACTTCTACAGATCTCAATGGTTGGATCCAGGATCTTATCTTGCTTCCCAACACTTGCCTCTATTCGAATGACACTTCTTTTGTGCCTCCCACTGCTCAATACGAGAATGGGATAAACGTCAAAGCTGCTCTCACTGGTTTGTCGGATGTTGCTGGGCCGATCACAAATCGTACCGGATCTCAGTTGGTCGTAAATCCTTCTTCGGATGGTTTTAAGATTGTCCCTGCACCCGCTATGTCAGAAGATCCGTACTGGCCCTTTGTTACAGCATTGATCCAACCTGTCTCAGCAACTGATAGTGTTGTAGACAAGTCAAACTACCAGCATTCTCTGACTGGAGGTTTTGGCATCTCCATATCCAAAACCAAGTTTGGAGCTGCATTCGAGACTGCCGGTTCAAGTGATTCCATCACTTTCTCGGACTATGATGCTTTCGATTGTACTGGGCCTTTCACTCTTGAAGGTTGGTTCAATGCAAATGACTGGGATTCGCTCGATTATGTGATTCAGGCTTTCGATCGCTTTGACATCCGGGGAGCCAATGGCATTCTGACTTTTGATGATGCCAAAGGTAATGCCATGGTGTCCAACTCCACTGCTCTGGTGATCGACCAATGGTATCACCTCGCATGGGCCATGGATGCAGATGGTGTCCTCCGCATGTTCATCGACGGAGTTCTGGAAGATACTTCTTCTGGTACTTTTGAACTCGGTGGTTACGGTGCTCTTCGCATCTCCAACAATTCGAATGGCTGGAGAGGTTATATCCAATCGTTCCGGTTCACTTCTGGTGTTTGCCGGTACACAGCTTCCTTCACACCTCACACTGAACTTCTTCCTGAAAGAGATGCTCGTATCAACTCTATTCTTTCTATCCCTGATGCACCTTCTACTTACAATAAGAGTGCAGGGAAACTTGTAAAAGTGAACCATGATGAAGATGAAATTATCTTCGCGTCCGGTGATACGGTCGAGATGGATAAGCATCTTAAAAATGTGACACTTCTTCTTCAGCCTCGTGCTACTGTCACTACAACTTCTATCGTTCCTCCTGATCTTTCCCCTCGTAAGAGAACCATGGGAAGAACAGGTTCGGCTGACCAGAACCCTGCTCAAACGCTCTATGGCGGTGGGCTGGATATCCAAGGCACCTCTGATTGGTACTGGACCCTCGGCACTGAATACGATGATTTTGTAAATGACCACACCATCGAATTTATGATGTGGCCTTGGCAAGATGGAGAGATTCAATATGTCATCGGGCAGGATACAGACTGGTATCTGACCATTGAAGCTAACGGGATCCTCAAGCTTTATATCGACGACACTTACAGATGTCAGTCTTCATTGTCCGTGAACTTTGAAAATTGGAATCACGTAATGATCATAAGAAGCGGTAATATTTATACCGTTTATGTCAGAGGAGACAAAGGTATAAACTCCAGCTCAGTCACTCCGACTGGGAACCATGATGGGTACATTCGGATTGGTGGTATTCCTACCAAGCCTACTGGGGTCGATGGGGATTTCCACGGCTACTTCCAGTCTGTTCGTATCACGACTGGGATTGCCCGTTATACTTCTGAGTTCTCCCCGCCCAACGAACCTCTGGGAATCTACCCTGCCGGAGTTGGTGTTTTCACTGATCTCATGGATACCCCTGATGATCTTACCGACAGTGCTGATAAATTTGTAGTTTTGAACTCTGAAGCTACTGGTTTTAAGTTTGTCGAGAATCCTGATAAGTACAACTTCCAGGTTGAACGTGAAAGGTACTATGCCGGTGATCTGGCTAAGATCACAGGATACACTCCTTCCAAGCAGATCATTCATAGCAGCGTCATCTATACTCTTGTTGCTGCTTGTGATTGTGATGGGACTAACACATGTCGCTGGTATCCCGATAACTACAACTCTTGTCCTCGTCTGGTAATCGCTCCTTCTGGGACGATTACCCAGAGCACAAGCAGTATCGATATGACTGAAACAGGTATCCACTTCTTTTATGTCGGAGGATCTACTGTTGCGGTCAATGATCCAGGATTCAAGTTTGGTGTCTTCGGAACAGGGATGCTGAGCCTTCAATTCTATGAAGGTGCTGACAACTTGTTCTGGGAATTTGGTGTCGCAACAACTCCATCTTTTGATGAGGATCTTCCAGCATCTGCTGTTCCTCGTGGTGTCGTCGAACTGAAGCTTGAACCTTCTTCCTTCACATTGGTAGGACCGTTCAAACATATCCCCCGGTCTGTTGAAGTTCTCATGTGTGGAAACACAGATTGTAGTCTGACAGGTGACTGTGCAGACCTTCCTCCACGGCTGACAGCCGCACCTTGGTACAACACTGACATCACTCTTACCGGAGATATAAGTAAACTTCCTGCAACTCTTACAAGTTTACAACTCAATAACAATGGAGGTTCATCTGACCTGACAGCAACTGCACCAATCAATGTTCTCTTGGTTACTCTCAATCTCGAGAACTGTGTTCAGACAGAAGCTGCTGTTGATGCAATCCTTAAACAACTTGTTGCTGGAGGTGCAACAGGAGGAACAGTCGATCTGGGAGGCACCAACCCTGCACCGAGTTCTGTAGGGGATGCAGATCGAACAATTCTTCTTGGTCGCTCTTGGACTGTTATCGTAAACTGATATAAGTCTCTCTCTTTTCTCTCTTCTCTCTTTTTCTCCTCTCCTCTGCCTCGTGCAGGGGAGGGGATTTTTTATACCCAAACACTCCGTATACAGATATTTTCGCCCACTATACTCAGACCCATCTTTATATGTATTAGTATGATAACTCTGAGAATCAAATAATAACTTATCCACAGAGTTATCCACAAGGTATACCCTCTATACTCTATTTGTTATTATACCCCCCATCTGCATTTGATCTGCCCTTGGCCGCTTCCACAGCCTCTTCCACACTCTTGAACCTCTGATAAGGTTCATTCCCAAAAGCCTCTCTCATCTTCACAATCTCTCTACTCTCATCTTCAGAAAGATGATTTCCTCTCCCTTCATCATCGAACCAAACCGTAGGATGATTCACCCAACTCCCATCTTCTAACTGAGAAGTAGTAGTCAACTCAGTAGTAAGAGATCCATCTTCATTGACAATCGGCTGATCCCTTTCAGGATCAAATGGCCGCATAGACATCATCCTCTTGAACTGATCATCCGATATAGCCTGAGTTTCCCCACTCATATTATTGTCCATGTTTTGTTCTCCTATGTGCAGATTCTCTTTATCTGTATAAATCAAAAATCCTATGAAGATAGAAAAAAGTAGTATGGAGAAAGTAGTAATTTTGCAGTAGTAGATATCTATATATGTAACGACAGAGGTGAAAAATAGTAGTGTGCAGAAGCACAAAATTTTAGTGCATGAGATTTATATAATTAACGTCAGAGGTGGGGGGTTCTGTCTGGGTGGCCACCTTCACCAAACCCACCCCCCCGGCTCATTACACATTCAGGGGCTAACGCCCCCTATGAGTTAATCATGACTCACATACCATACCAGGAGCACTCACATCATGGGTCCATTCGCATTCATCAGCACCATCTTCGTCTCCATCTCTGACTTCATCACCAGCATGAGCAACTACTCCAAGGTCATCGAAGATCACAGCCAACGCACATATGCATCCTCCAAGCTCGCAGGCTCTGCAAAAACCCGTACCGAGATCAAAGAGAAGATCGCCATGTACGACAAGCGTACCAAGAAGCTCAGCAAGACCAACGTAGACTCCGAGCAAGTCGACAAAGACTTCGAATCCATCATGAACAACTTCACATCCACCGAAGAAGAATAAGCTACAGCCTCACAGGGAAACCTGTGGGGTCAGCTTTTTTACACATACACATAAGATAGAGAGAGTACATCTCTATACTATAGTAGAGGAGGCTAACGCCTCCAATGACAAGATCACTACATTCTCACCAACATGCTACAACTTTGCACTATCAACATCCCTCTCATCTGGACACCAATCATGACCACATCACCACGGGATACAGACTCAACACTATCCTCCAAACCTGATGATCCAATCATCGTTCAAGCTACCAATCGCAGATTATCTATTGATCGGGCGATTTTAACTTTCCAAGAAGATCTTGAGAAAGAGAAATCTAAATCTTTAATTGAGAGGGTCGGGAACAAAACGTAAACAATTCATCAACTCTTAAACCAGGAAAGAAGAGATCATCACCATGATCATCGCTCTCACCATCATCGCTTTCGTCTTCATCACCGGCTGCTTTTACAAGCCTCCAACACCTGAGCAACAGGCTCAGGCTGATGCTGAGCTTCAGGCATATACCGACAAGGTAGCTCGTAAGACCCAGCTCAACATCGACCGCAAACTTGCTGATTATGCTCGTCACAGCAAAGCTCTCGGCTCCCGTTGTAACATCATCAACATCCGTAAAGATGTCGATGCCATGTATGCTGAAATGCAGAAAAGAAAGTAGAAACAATACCATGCTCATCCTCGCATTCATCGTCCTCATCGCTTACTGCCTCATCAAAACTCACCTCGAACAGAAGGATCATAGGCCCGCTGATAGACCTCAGAAGCCTGCCAATATCACCATCCCTGAACAGCTGGATGATCTTGCTCGTCGAGAGCAAGCTCTCCGTGATGACCCTGAGACAGACATCAACCTTGATCAGATCGATCAAGACTTTGATGCTGCTCTCGCATCTCTCCGTAGATAGGATATCAACATGCTCACTGAAACACTTGATCTCACTGAACTCTTCAAGTTCCCTGAATCTGAAGTTGAGGCTCCTGTCCCAACTTCCTGCTCTCCATATCTCCTGATCGAGTATCCCAAGACCTACAGCTGGAACACCATGCTCGCAGAGGATTGGGCATGATCGTCGAGCGTTGGTACGAGCGGTTGTTCAACTTGTTGTTCAACCATGATCAACATCTCCGGGATCAGAGGCTCCGTAAGGAACTTGCTGATGCCCGCAAATTATCCCAGAAATCTGAATGATATCTGGAACTTCTGTAAATTGCTGAACTATCTGTCTTAACTGAGAGAGGCGCTAACGCGCCCTATGCGTTTCAATCAAGAGACGCTGAAACCAACATACTGTTCTCTGAAAGGAACTATCACCATGGCACGTAACCGTAAAAACAACGACGTTCTGAACACCGCTGGCCGTACCCGTGGCGGCTCTTCGAAAACTTCGAACCAGAGCAACCAGCGTACCGGCACCGATCGCAACGGCAACGAGTTCATCAAGGATGACTTCTGGATGAACATCGGCTTCAACCTCGAAGTCGTCGGAGAAGACGGTGAGACCACCACCGAGTTCTTCCGCCTCGCCAAGGGCATCCCTCTGTCCGCGTTCGAGCGTATGACCACCTATCCGAACACCTCGGACAAGCAGAAGACCCGTATCGCTCGCCACAACGCCATCATCGACGCTCTGCACGTTCAGGGCGACAAGCTCGAAGACGGCGAAGGCAAGACCGTCAAGCTCTCCGTGAGCATGTATAAGGTCCAGGCCGAGGTCTCCGAAGACGATGCATCCGGCGATACCAAGTCGGCTGAAGAGCTGGCCGACGAACTCTTCGGCTAAGATACCAAGATGCCCAATCACCTAATCAGGTGGTTGGGCATTTTTAGTTCAATAGATAGAACAGCTTAGTTCTCTTTTGGCGTCTTCCCAAGCAAGCTCAAGGAGTTCAAATTATGGATAATAAAGTTAACTGGCCAGATGACTGGATCCAGGATCTGATCGACAACCCTCCAGATCATAGACACTTCGAACAGCTGTTCCTTCAGGAGACATACCTGCTGGAATCAGAGATTCTGGGAGATGAGAACAAAGTTCATATTGAGGATTAACTTAGTGTTCTGTTTGTTCTTGTCGTTGTTCCTGTTCTTATTGGTGGCACCGTTGCCCGCTAACGCGGCCTTCGGTGGCCTTCCGGGGGTTTTGAGAGTTAACTTGAGTTGAATCCTCCAAAGTTCAGACTGGATCCTAAAATCTCTATTCCATTCAACTTTGACTGGACGTAGACTTAATCCTAAGAAAGAGAAAGAAGTATGTTAAAGAAGTGGAAATATCTATCTATAGAAGTCTATGCAGCCATATTCGGATGGCGAGTCGAGATCGATTTCATCCCATTCCAATGGGCAAAGCCTCAGTTCGGCTTCTCTCGATCCATGGGAGAACCAATCAGAAAACCTTCTCTCAAAGCTGGACCGTTCAGCCTCTGGACAATGTCATGCGAGAAGGTCGAGCTGGGCATAGCAGCTGATCTCCGTGCTGCATTCCATACCGTCCCGTTCCAAGCTGTCTATCCTGGGGCAGTGGTATGGCCAAAGTACCAGAAGAAGAAAGCTTAATACCATGCATACAGAAATGTTAGTTCTAAGAGTTCTTCAAGAACTTTCCAAATTCTACCTACGAATCCTCGTGATGCCGAACGGGTATGTGGTCAATGACTTCTACCAATCAGGCACAGCAGAGATCCAGATCCAAGGTGAAACCATCGTGATCAAGACTCGCTACGAGCGAGAGGTGACATGTCATTTCAGCGAGTTCCTCCAAACCCTGATCGACGAGAACCTCCACTGGTATCATGCCAGCAAAGGAAAGACCGGAACCTGGGATGAGATTGCTGAACCATGGAGACGAATCATGAATCATTACGACAGAACCGGAGACATCAATGCCGAAGGAAAAAGAGAACCAGAGCCGGAATCTGAACCAGTGGTATAAGTGCCAGTGCGGTCAGGAATGGGAAGCTCCGGGACATCCTGATCCCAAGACCTGCCCAGAATGTGAAACCTCAAAAAATGTGAGAGAAATATGAGCCAGATAGAAAGATACATCATCGGCCAACACTTCATGATCGCCAAATCCCATGGAAGATTCATCCTGCCCATCGCTCAGAAAGTTGTTTTCCCGTCGGGAGAAATATCTGGTGAGGGAGACGGCCGAGGATATGTCTCCGAAGATGGAAGAATCTTCAGATCTATTGATGGAGATACTTATCCAGATGAGGACACTGCCAATCTGGCAATCAAGAAACTCTTTTACGGATTCGTAGAAAGAAAAGAAAAGTTCCTCAAAGTCTGTGAAGGCTGTGGATCAGAACAGGTCTCATGTGATGGCTCAGCTCGCTGGTCTGTTCAGGATCAGGACTGGGAACTCGTCATGCTCTACGACAAAGCATCCTACTGTGATGACTGCGACGGAGAGACAAATATAGTATCTAAGAAAGTTCCCTAACTTTCTTCTTTGCGTTCTCTAATCTTATGACAGGAGTAATCTATGGCACAGCTCAATGAGCCACTCAGCAACAAGAGAAAAGATATCACCGGACAAAAGTTCGGTAATCTCACTGCCATCATCTATACCCACAGCGATCAGTCTCGCCATTCGATGTGGGATTTCCTCTGCACCTGCGGTGATACATATAATGAGCGTATGAACACCGTCACAGGCCGCCATAGCAGCGGTAAATTCAACGCCTGTCCCAAGTGCATCACAGCTCATGCTGACGCTCAGGGAGGGCTACAGGCCCAAGAGAGAGCATTGCCCAAGCCTCCACTGGATTTGAAACTCAAGTCAGGTGTGAGACCTCAGCAGAAGCCCAAGGTCAAGAAGGTGAAAACAAAACCTTTTGTCAAGAAAGCTTCTGAGCTGGAACCAACGGTGTTCAACAAGCACCATGGTACTCCTCCAGCTGATGCTGTCTACATCGGCCGGGGATCACCCTATGGCAATCCATTTGTCATCGGCAAAGATGGCAACCGAGACGAAGTCTGCGATCGGTTCGAGAAAGAGATCCTTCCTGATCTTGATCTCACGCCTCTCTATGGCAAAGATCTGGTCTGCTTCTGCTCACCTCAGCGATGCCATGGCGATGCTATCTTGGCCGAAGCCAAGAGACGCCAGACTCAGGGAGAAGAAGAAGATAAAGCTCAGAAGCCTGATCCCTACAAAGATAAGTTCTATGCTCAGGAACTGATCGAGAAGATGTATGACAAGGGCCAGATCCTTGACATCCTCAAGGAAGAGTTCGCTTCGGTATCGGATGATCCATTCGAGAACGAAGCTCTCTGTCAGATTTATCTGCACAAGTATGCAGATGCTGAAACCATGGTGGGAATCCTCAGCCCCAAGCATGGCACTCCACAGGAGGTAGCTGACAAGCTGCTTGCTATGGTCGATGAGGACTTCATGGACCTCGACGAGCTAGGCCGGTTCTCTGTCATCTGGGAACCAGAAGAAGACACTGAAGCACGCCTCAGCAAGCTCCAGTATCCTCTGCCCATGATCGTCAAGCCGAACAAGCTCAGGAAGAACACTGACACCGGCTACATGACCATCTCCAAGTGTGCAGTCCTCAGTGGTGCCGACCACAGGTATGAGACGAAAGATCTCTGTCTCGATCATCTGAACAGGATGAACTCCGTAGGTCTGGCAACAGACTGGGGAGTGGTGGAATCACCTGAAGCTGTATTCGTTCGACCGAAGCAGAAAGAAGATGAGACCTCCAAAGAGTATCAGAAAAGAGTTCAGGCCGATCAGAAGTTCTATGACATGTCGATAGATGTGTTGGAGAAACTCGACTCGATCACGAACACTTTCTACCTCACCCACCGATATGATTTCCGCGGCAGATCCTATGCCTCCGGCTATCATTGTAATACGCAAGGCGATGCCCTCCATAAGGCCGTTTTGCAATTCGCAACAAAGGAGAAGATCACTGACTCAAAGAGTTCGTAAGCCGAAAAACTACTGGGCAGGCACAGCACATCAGCTTGCCCAGCTGTACCCGGCATCAGATGCCAACAGTGGCACAGGCTACATTCGCATCTGTCGTGATGGCGAAGTCATCGACATGCATTTATGGATCTGGAAAGAAATCTATGGAGTTATTCCTCATGGTTGGGAAGTCGATCACATCAACCATGTGAAAACAGACAATCGGTTGAAGAATCTCCGGTGCATTCCTGGCGCAGAGCAGAAACGAAATCTGCCTATCAGATCTGACAACGTGTCTGGAGTGCTCGGGGTATCCATCTGGAATGCGACTCGACGAGGTGATCAGGTTATCCACATGTGGAGAGCTGTCGCCAATGATCAGAATGGAAAACAAAAGATCAAAACATTCTCGATCAAGAAATATGGAAACCAGGGTGCCTTCGATCTTGCCTGTGCAGCTCGAGCACAGATGAACATCGACTATGGATATCACCCCAACCACGGAAAGTAGTTATGATCAGCTTCAACCTGGAAAGAGCCTTCAACGAATGGTTCACTGCTTGGAAGGCCAAATACGGAGATCTGGCATTCTCCAAGACAACACTCGAGCTGGCTTTCCATGCTGGTTTCTCTCTGCACTCGCAAACGCAGAAGAAGAGATGGATCGTCCTTCTGGACTTCAACAGTGAGGGTTCCAGCGAAAGCTGGAATACCAACTACATGGAGTTCTACTCAGCAGCTTCGGAAGAAGAAGCTGATTTCGTAGGAGCATATGAGCTGGCACGTCTTCTCAATGAAGATTTCGATCACTTCAACGATGTTGATGATGGATTTAACTACGGATCCTATGAGATTCGAGAAGAAGGGGAAGAGGCAGACTGATGATCAAACTTGTTGTCAAACCATATAACGCAGAAGAGATGTCTCTGGGAGGAATCACCAGATTCATCTACTTCGAAGATGTCATGCCCAACGTAGAGGTGGGATCATCTTTCGAAGTGTTCACTCCCTACAACATCGTCGATCCAGTGTTCAGTGAAATCGTCACAAAGATCGAAACCATAGAAGTACATGTCACCCAGATGTACCTCAATGGAAACCTTCTGCCGAATCAGATCTACTCGAGAGATCAGATCGAAGAAACAGATAACGAGTTCGCAGAGACCTGCGGATTCGAAGGCTTCTCGGAAATGAGAGATGCCATCTCCACCTCTATCTTCGGACCTGGGAGACCTCTCCCTCTCACCGCAAAAGTAATGAACTGGAGCTAAGAACTATGTCAGAAGAACCATACCGAGGAGAAAACATCCTCCTTGAAGATGTGAAGACCCGTGCCTCCGCTCTCTGGATGGACAACGAGAACCTCACCGAGAAAGAAGCTTGGGAGAATGCTCGTGAACAGGTCTCGGAAGAACTCCGTGCTCAGGGTCTGGAAAACTCGGCCGAGGCCGTGATGTATTTCGACAAGCCCAAGAGCAACTAAGCCATGGCAGAAGAAAAAGAACTTATCCAGATGAGTGAAATGCAGGTTGGTTTCATTGCCAACAAGCTCTGGATGACGAATCGGGGAGAAACCCTGAAGATGTCAGACATGGCAACTCAGCACATCTTGAACTGCATAACGTGGATCAGGAATCACCGAGGCATTGCAGATACCCGACGAGGCATTACCCAGAGTGATGTCTATTTCGGGATTGAATGCATCAGGCTGTTCGAGGAAGAACTTGCTTCTCGGATAAAAGATAACTCTCAACTTTAGGAGACAGAGAATGTTTCAGACATTCACCGGACTTGAATATCTCAAGATGGATATCGCAGCGAACCATAAGAAAGAATGCGAGAAGGCCAACTGGGACGATCGCATCCGTCATTTCTACCAGATGGGCGACCTGAGAGACGAAGCCAATGTGGCCCAGCTCTGTGAGGGTGCCAACAACCCAGTGGGTCTCAGGGCTGCTATCCTGGCCTATCAGGACACTCTGGCCGACAAGGCCACTGGCTACATGATCTCGCTCGACGCTCACTGCTCGGTGCTCCAGATCCTCTCCCTGCTCATGTCCTGCGAAAAGAGCTTCAAGCTCTGCGGTGGTGACAGCGACAACCTGATCGATACCTACAGCCACATCTACGAGGCCATGGATCTCGAAGGCACCCAGATCGGCCGCAAGGCTCTGAAGGCTGCCATCATGGAGTCCTGCTACGGATCGGACACGAAACCTGCCAAGGTCTTCGGAGACGACGAGGAGCGGTTCTACGAGATCATGGACGAAGAGATGCCGGGTGCATGGTCACTCTCCGGGGATCTCGTGCTCATCTGGAATGACTTGGACACTCCAGGATACTCTTGGTTCCTGCCGGATAACTTCTATGCAGAAGCAAGAGTTACCGAGATGGCTGAGGAAACCTTCGAGTTCATGGGGGAAACCAAGTCCATCATGGTTCATACCGATGAGCGAGCGGATTACCACAAGGGCTGTGCAGCCAACATTGTCCATTCCATTGATGGTTTCATCGTCAGGGAAATGTTCAGGCGCTGCATGTTCGATATGGATACTTTCTCCAAAGTCGTTGAATGTCTCAACGCTACTGGAACAAACGGTAAACATGAACAGGCAGTCCAGACGCTCTGGGGCAACTATCTGGCATCAGGATTCCTGAGTGTTCGGATTCTCGACTATCTCGACGAAGGCACCATGGGTCTGGTAGATCCTCTGGTCATCGCTGAGCTGCTTCAGTCTCTGCCGGATGCACCGTTCGACATCGTGACAATCCATGATTGCTTCCGCTGTCATGCGAACAACGGCAACGACGTTCGACGCCAGTACAACAGAATTATGGCTGATATATCAGGCAGTAACATTCTGAAGTTCATTGTATCTGCCATCTTCAATGAGGAGATCAATGTGGCGAAGACCGGCACCATCGACCGAGCTACGATCGTGGATGCGAATTACATGATCGGTTGATACCGAGACTGATATCTACCCCTTCCGGGAAACCGGGAGGGGATATCTATTCCATAAGATAGAAAAGGAAAATTTATGCCCAGAGCTTACTACTGGGGTCTCATGGCTGGAGCTGACAACAGGCTGGATGGTAGGAGAAGAAATCTTGTCCATCAAGACTGTATGCCCAAGCTCTTCACCACCAGACAGAAAGCCATCGACTATCGAGAACAAGTCTACGGGTACATGCGAAAGAGGCATGACCTCAAGGCTGAGCCTCATGGCTGGATCTATCCGAGGCCAGTGAAGATTTATATTAATTGTCCTCAAATAGACAAAGAAATGGAGAATAAATAAAACTTATGAATCCGTTAGACCTCACCGGACAAGTATTCGGTAGACTTACTGTCATTGGTCAATCAATCAGCCGACCATCCAAGCCTAGCAGGCGACGATTTGCTCCCACAATTTGTTCATGCGGCAACTCTCAAGAGGTTGCTGTAGCTTTGCTTAGAAGAGGCAAAACCAAATCATGTGGGTGTCTTCGTAAAGATCTAACCAGTGAACGTGCAAGCACTCACAAACAATCTGGAACAAGACTCCATAAAACATGGAAAGGTATGAAGCAGAGGTGTTTCAATCCTAAAAATACTGATTACGATCTTTACGGTGGCCGTGGCATTACAGTCTGTCAAGAATGGTTTGAGTTCGAACCATTTCATTCTTGGGCATTACAGAATGGTTATGCAGATCACCTGACAATCGAGCGCATCGACAATAACGGAGAGTATTCTCCGAACAACTGTCGATGGGCTACCCGGCTTGAACAAGCCAATAACCGGAATCCAAGAAGAAAGAAGTAGAACTTTCTTTTTTGTGGTAACAACTTATAGCTCAATCAGGAGTACAGACTTATGCGACCATTGAAGCCTTCGCAGGCATATGCCTTTGCCCAGCGGGCATTGCGGATGAACAGGGTTCCCTACCTCAGTGGACCGGCAGGTATCGGCAAGAGTTCCATCGCAGCTCAAATAGCCGACGAGTTCAATCTGAAGCTCATCGACATTCGCCTTTCCCAGATGCTCCCCGAGGACATGATGGGCTTGCCCCAGATCGAAGGCGACAGGGCTTCGTACAAGCCGTTCACGACGTTTCCGTTGGCCGAGTTCGACAAGGTGCCAGACGGGTTCGACGGCTGGCTCATCCTGCTCGACGAGCTGTCCAGCGCCTCTGAAGAGGTTATGGCGGCAGCCTATTCGATCATCCTGGATCGGCTGGTAGGCGGTCGGCAGATCCATGCCAAGGCTCGGATCATGGCAGCTGGCAACCGCTCGACAGACTCGGCCATTGCACGTCCTTTGCCGGATACCCTGATCACCAGGATGCTCTGCATTGAGATGAAGCCCAGCGTGAAAGACTGGATGCGATGGGCAGAAAATATCTGCAAAGCTCCCAACGAGCACACCATGGCGTTCATCAAGAAGCACCCCTCCATGCTGCACGATCTCGGTGACTCCTCCAAGCGTTCGGAGCTGGAACCGTATCCGAATGCTCGAGGCTGGGAAGCTGTGATGACGGCCATCAACGCTCACCAGAGGATCACCGGCAAGGATAGTCCAATGGATGAAGTGACCCTTCATACCGTTGAGGCAGCCGTTGGCTCCATCGCAGGCACGACCTACAAGGAGGATTACGATCAAGCTCTGACCCTTCCGAAACCATGGGATTGTGCTCAGGCTCCGGCAGCCACTCACATTCCACCATCTGCGATCGGCAAATCCACGCTGACCAAGGATCTGGTGAAATACTATCTGGAGTCCGGTGACGGTCCCCGAGAAGGTGTCATCAAATACATGAACCGGATCGGTGGCGAGTTCAGCTCGCTCTTCGCTCAGCTGGCTGCTGAACAGATGGGTCAGACTGCATCTGAAGTGGCACTTCTCGCCAATCTGAAGAAAGAGCTGAACATCAACGATCTGAATTTTGATGACGAGTTTCTGAAGCCTCCGCTTCCAAAGAAACCCGGTGTCAAACCAGGAAGCAAACCTTCGACCCTGAAGCCTGTGACCAAAGGTAAGAAGTCGACGCCTGTATCATCTACTCCGGTCCAGAACATCGTCCCCGATTTCGATGCCGACATGGATATCGGAGATGAATACGACGACGAGCCGTTCGACTGATATCATCAGATCCCGCCTGATCCCCGAGAGAAATCTTGGGGATCTCCCCATATTTTTGAGTCAAGAAGGGAAACTTCATGTCTGCTCAAGTTCAAGCCCAACAGGGTCCACCACAGGTTCAAGGCCCACCGCCTCCTCCTGTTCAACAGCCTCCAGAGATGCTTCCAGCAGGTGAGCTGAAGCCCCTCGTCGAGGAGCTGATCCGTCATCCTTCCATGGTTGGATACTCGGTCTACCTGAACCGTATCCAGATCTTCTGGAGCAATGAAATTCCTACGGCCTGTGCCGGTCATGGTTTCATCTTCTTCAACAAGATCTTCTACTACTCGATCCCGAAACCTGCTCGGGTGACAGTTCTGGCCCATGAGATCATGCACTTGATCCTCCGGCATCTGGACCGCGGCAAACAGGCAAATGCCAGCACCTATAACATCGCCGCCGATCATGTGATCAACACGTCTCTGAAGCATGACGGGTTCTCATTCGTCGGGCTGGAAGACTGCATCTGCGACATGAAATACTCGGGCTGGAGCACCGAGGATGTCTACAATGTCCTCGCCAAGAACCCACCGCCTCCACCGCCGAACACACCATCCGCTGACCAGATCGAAGATCTGATCAAGGATGCTCTGAAGAAGATGGCTGAAGCCGGTGAGGTATCAGTTTCTTTCGACGAGCAAGTGGTCAAGGCTGAAGGTGATCTGAAGGATCTGGAAACCAGCATCGGCAGCAATCCCGGCATGATGACCCGTGTGATGCTCAACAGCACTCGAGCTGTGATCATTGAAGATGCCACCTATCAGGAGATCTTCTCGGACTATCTGATCGATCCTCTGAACCTTCGTCGGAGAACATTCAGCAGGCCCAGCCGCAGGTTCAAGTCCCAGAACTTCGTCCTGCCGGGAAGGCTCAAGAAGCAGACCCCCAGCAACCGGCTCACCCATCTGGTCTATGCTTTGGACGTGTCTGGATCCATCAATGCCCAGCAGGCTCAACAGTTCCATGACTCGGTTCGTACCATCAAAAAACTGCTCGATCCTGAAGCTCTGACAGTGCTCTTCTTCGACACGAAGATTGTGCTGGAACGGGTGTTCAAGTCTTCTGAACCTTATACCGAGATCCAGGTCCGGGCCGGTGGAGGAACGCATCTCGGTGCAGTCTACAAACGGACGGAAGAACTCGAGCCGGAAGCTCTTGTCGTGTTCACAGACCTGGCTGTGAAAATCCCGACCAAGATGCCCTGCAAAGATGTGATCTGGATTGTTCCGTTTCTGGTCAATACAAAGGTTCCATACGGAACGACATATCTCATTCCGAAACTCGAACAGTAGAGGAAAACCAATGAAGGTAAACGGCTCAAGACTGCTCAGGGCAGCTCCTATAGCCAACATGGAAACCGAGAAGATCAAGTTCGAAGGAACGTCGTATGGCCTTGCAGAAGCAGGCTACGACATTCGTTTGAAACAGGATGTCCGCTGGGTCAAAGAGATCAAGCGAGCACCCTGGATCATCAGGCTTCTGCGGCTTCACTATCTGGTTCGGCACTCTCTCTATGTCGATGGAGAGTTCCAGGGTTTCACCCGGTTCACTCTGGCATCCGGGGTAGAATACTTCCAGATGCCCAAAGATCTGGTTGCCCAGATTGCTGACAAATCGACCCATGCTCGACGAGCATTGTCGGTGTTCAATACTGTGGCAGAACCCAACTGGCGGGGAAATTTAACACTCGAGTTGGTCTACCACGGTGAGGACGAACTGCATCTCAAGGCAGGCATCGGCATCGCTCAATCACTCTTCTCTCAGCTGTTCGAAGACGGTGATTACGGAGAAGATGGCAAATACCAAGATCAGCCTGATCGGCCGGTCGAAGCTAGAGATTGATCTGATCTGTCTCTGACAGTATAGTTCCCTCACAGTGTTGAGGGAGCTATACCATGCAGCAAATGAAATTATGTCGTAAATGTAAAAATGAATACCCGGCTACCCTGGAGTATTTCTACAAAAACTCTGGAGGAAAATATGGTCTTACGCCGAGATGTAAATCTTGTGTGAATGAAGACAATGCAGAAAGCCATGCACGTCGCAAAGCCAAAGATCCTGACAAAGTCAAAGAACAAGGCAACAAGCGTTCAACCAAACATTATCACAAAAATCTTGAGCTATCTCGAAAGCGAGCCAGAGAATCGGCTGCCAGATCCAGAGCTGATCCAGAAAAATATGCCAAGATCCAAGCTCGAAAACGAGGTGGAGCTGCTGGTCTGACTCCTGAAGAAATTGAAAAAATCCGAGAAAAACAAGATAATCTTTGTGCAATATGTGAAGATCCTGATCCTACAGATCTCGACCATTGCCACGACACAGGTGACGTTCGATGGCTCTTGTGCAAACATTGCAACAGAGGTCTGGGTGCGTTTAGAGATAACCCAGATATAATGGAGAAGGCAGCTGCCATGCTCCGAACCAGAAAAGGATAAAGCCATGCTCGAATCCCTCCGAACTCTCGTCGATGTCATTTTCATTCCCGGTGTGCTCGCTCTCATCGGAATGATCCTCTTCAAATATACCGGCATCACGATGGAACAGCGCCATGCAGACGCCCTGACCGGCGCTCTGGAAGCCGGTGCTGACCTCGTGCTCAACCGGGTCGCTGAAGGTCAGATCGAAATGACCCCGAAACAGATGCGTCAGGAAGTCGTGAAGCACGCGGAAATCCATACGCCGGATGCCGTGGCCCACTTCGAAAAGACGCCCGAGCAGCTGGCCAACATGGCCGAAGCTCGTCTCGCTTCTCGTGCTCTGCTGACACGAGAAGATCTGATCCCTGAAGTGGCAGTTCTCAAGTAGGGAACTTGACAAAAAGTAGAAGGGCATCCGAGTATGCCCTTCTTCAAGTTTGAACAGAAAGAGTCAGCTATGGCCGATCAGAAAGAAAAAACTCTGCACAACTCGACGATCTCTGGCGCTCGAATGAATGTCAAAGATATCAAGGTTGTCGGAAATGGAGACATGTTCCGTCTTCTCTGTAAGGCATCCAGCGAAGCTGAAGGTTGGATGAAATCCACCAAGGCCATGCAGGTTGTCGGCGGATGTGTGGTACAAGTCACCACCCAGCAGAAGAACCCGGACGGCAGCTATGCCGTTGCAGAAGCTCTCACCTATGTTCCTGGCGTCAAGCTGGAAGATGATGAGAACAACGGTCGGCGGTTGGCTCCTCTGGGCAACTGATACCTACCTCTTTCAACCAACAACCAGCAGAAAGTGAGCGCCAGATGCGAACATCTCGAACTCGACTTCTTCTCATTGGCTCAATCGGTGCAGGTCTCATGGCCCTGAGTGCCTGTGCCTCGTCAGATGACATTACAACGGGAGGCAGTGGTGGAGTTCCCAGCAGTGTCGCTGCTTCTTTCACGCCTGAGACCGTCGTAGCCGTATCGACCAGCGCCCGACCTGTCGGCACCGCTTTGGAAGTTCTCTTCTCCAACAATCTCTGCGGAGATCTCCAGACGATCTGGAATGCTTCTGATCCCATGCGTCGTACCGCCGATGCCGAGAACGGGTTTATCGAAACCTGTACCCTCATGGGAACCGTGGCGGCATCTTTCATCCCGATCGAGCGAACGGTCTATGATGACCCGGTTCAGGCAGCCTGTATTTCGGCTCCGGCCGGAACCTATTACCAGCACTCTGGCGGGTATGCAGGTCTCCGGTCTTCGGTCTGCGACAAGTATCGACCGGGAGCAAGCCCATGAATCAGGCTGCCCTTCGCAAGCTGGCATCGTCTGCGGACAAGCTGGCTGAGCAAGCTCAGATACTGTCGGTCGATGCTTTGGCAATGCTGAACGCCAGTTCTCTGGCTCAGCCCGCCAATGTCTCAGGGGTGAACGGCAAGGCTGGAGCTTCAGGCGTCAACGGCGCTCCTGATGCCATCGTCGCTCCGTCGCCCTTCGGTCTCTTCCCGGAGATCCATGAGACAGCCTCCATTGCTGGAGCTTTCTCCACATGGTTCAGTCTCTGGGGCGGCACTATCGGTGCAGGTCACTCGGTTGAAGCATGGCCTCAAGATCGTGAGCAGTGGCCTGCATGGACCCGTGGCAAAGAACTGATCCTTCGGCCCGATGGTCTGGATGTTGCTCTCTTCGGCTGCAACGCCATTCCTGTCCGACCGCCGACCGTTCTCCGGGTGAAAGACCGGGTGCGGATCCGTGGATACCCTGCGGGTGTCACCCGGCCTGATCACTATGAAGTCCGAAACGGCTTCGCCTACATGGACCGGCCCGAGGATATGCGGAACGGAGATGCTCCATCCTGGATCATCCAGTTCGACGACGGCTCTGTGCTCGCCATGAGCGGCATGTCAGGGGGCGTTGGTACAATCGTGCTGGAAGATGCTTCCGAAGTGCCAGCGATGGTCCTAATCACCCAGAACAGCCGTGCTGACCTGGATGGTGACGGAGACGGGGATCATTCTTCGGATGTGGTCGAGCTGATCGACGTGTGGACAGCGATCATGAAGGGAAAAGAACGCCTCAGTCCGGCAGCTTTCGCAAGCTGATCTTCCAACCATGAAGAAAATACATGAACGCCCTTTGGTTACTCCAGAGGGCGTTTTTGTATTTACTTTAAATTTTAAATGAAAGAGAGGAGCCAAATGGAAAACTTCACATTCAACCTAGAAATGACAGGAGACTGGAGAATTGTCTTATTCGCTTTCACTCTTCTGTTCTGTTTCATATCGGAGATGGCTAGGTTTATAGATAATCTCTTTTTCTGGAACAGACCAGATAAGATGATGCCTCCGAGAGAATACTATGTTTCAGCTCTGGGAGTATGTCTTCTTATATTCTTTGGAATAGCAACCGCTGCTTTTGTTCAGAATGAGCAAAACAAAGCTAAACCTTTAGAGTCTGTAAAGTATGAATACTTTATGAAATGTAACATGGATGTCCCACACATCAGAGGCATCCATTAAATAAAGGAGAGAACCATGCCAGTTAATCTGACAACTACAGTCTTTGATGTAGACGAAGCCAATCGGCTTTACGCCTATCATCTTCAGATGGCTGCAATGTATTTCGAAGCCACATCCATTCCTGTGAACTTGTTACAGGACAGTATGCCGCTTCATGCAATGCCTGCGGCTCAGGCTTTTACTAATGCTCTGGAAAAGTATTATTCAGACCTTGATGAGGAAGAGAACGATGGCAGTTGAAATACTCTGCAAATCCAAACCATTCACCGTCTTGTTCAGGCTGCCTGATGACATCGCCAGCGATCAGAACTGTGCAGCTGACACGATCTATCGAGTTCAGACCAACGGCAAAGATCCGGCTCATGCTGTCAACATGGCGAGCTACATCGTCGCTCAGGACATTGAGTACGAGGGCGATGTTTTGGATATTGAGCCGGTAGCAGTCTATGCTGGCCACCTTACCGATCTTTTCAGTAAACTCAGACAAGAGAGTATCTCATGAAAATCCTAGATAAGTTGTTCAGACGCCGTGTCACCTATAGCTCTCGAGAGCCGGGTATGTGGCGACAGTGGTATGAGAACGGTCAGTCTCTGGAAATCTGCTGGGGCAGGGAATGCTCTATCGGTATCAAATACGGAATCACTGGTAACGAAGATGATCTGGGAGACCGGATCCTGAACATTTCTTTACTCTTTGCCCAAGCGTTCATTCCTCTGGGTGTGGTCAACAAAACCTATCACCCGATGGAAGGTCCACGCTGGGGCGTAGAAGTCTCTCGAGAGTTCGGTATGCAGTTTTACTGGGGCGATCACTGGAAAAGCTGGGATCTGCCTCTGACCCTTTACACAATCCGCTATCAGTATCTTGGCCAAAGTGGCGAAGATTGGTTCGATGTTCGTGAAGAGAGTAACGGCGTCTTTCCTCCCATGACGGCTGTTCACCCTTACACCTATCGTTTGGAAAGTGGTGAGATCCAAAACCGCTGGGCCACGATCAGCCGTCGTCGGCATATTCTGGGCCGGAAGTGGGTTCCCAAATGGCTTTACGCCAGAGAAGCTCAATCGATCGATATCGAGTTCAGCGATGAAGTCGGAGAACGATCCGGCTCTTGGAAGGGTGGAACCATCGGGTGCAGCTACAAACTCCGAGAAGGTGAAACCCCTGAAGAATGTCTCCGTCGTATGGAAGAAGAAAGGAAGTTCTGACATGAACCGCGATCAACAGAACCAAGAGCGGGATAGCATCCTGCACTATGAGGCTCTGCGGGATTGGTGTGATTCAATCACATTTCTCCATGGCACCTGGGTTATGAAATATCCCATGAGCCTGATCAAAGAGTATGATCTCAACCCAGAGATTCAGAAGACTTTCATTGGTATTGAGAATGCCTACTACTTTATGTTGGGCATGAACCAAGTGATCCAATGGGAACAGATCCAGGCGAATGTCTTGAGCGGTGCTCGAGCATATGAGCCTGAGATCTCCGACGGTCGGCCAATGGCTGATCATGCGTTCATCACTCTGCTGGTGGACAACAACTGCCCTGAAACCTACTCCCGGCTCCAGAGCTGGAATGAAGGTGCATGGGACGAAGCACTGGAAGGGCTTGTGCAATGAACCACGCTGAACGAATCAAAGCTTTGATCGACAAGGCTTTCGCTGACACCTCGGTTCCACCGGAAAAAACCATGGAGACCATGGAAGAAGTCCGGGGCCATTGCGAGATGCTGATCGAAGCTCTCAAGGAAGATGGGGATCTATCCGAATGACCAAACCTGAAAACCTGAACCGCAAACCCAGGATCCTGCTCATCGGCCATGCCCAGCATGGCAAGGATGACACCGCTCAGATCATCACGGAAGAGATGGGAGTGAACTTCAGCTCCTCCTCGCATTTCGTGGCCACCGAGTTCATCTGGCCCTTCTGGGGCAAAGATCGGTACGGCAATTACGACGCCTTCTTTGAGGACCGGAAAAACAACCGGAAACTCTGGGCGGATATGGTCGAAACCTACAACACGCCGGATGCCACCAAGACAGCATCAACGATGCTCGACCGGGGCAACCACATGTATGTGGGAATGCGTCGTCGTCGGGAGCTGGTGGCTTGCAAGGAGAAGGGTGTCTTCGACACAGTGATCTGGGTTGATGCCTGTGACCGAAAGCCTCTGGAAGATGAAAGCTCCATGGAGCTGAATCATATGGATGCAGAGTTCTTCATCGACAACAATCCTGAAAAGAACTTCACGGAGAACATTCGTCGACAAGTTCAACATATCCAGAAGGCTCTGTACCAGAGAGGCTTCAACGTCAAATATGCTGAGCGTGTTGCCAAGGATCATCCGATCGTTCGGCATGAAGAGCTGGCCATGATTGCCGTTCCTGAAAAGACCATGTTCGACATGCCTGACGGAGCAACCCAGGTTCTCGATCATGGTTTTTTGCATCTGCAAGAAGTCATGGGGTCTGACAAAAGTATCGCTGATTCAGCTCGCATGAGCTACGGCCGTGGAACCAAGAGCGTGAACAACGATCAGGGTCTCATCAATTATCTGATGAGGCACAAACATACTTCTCCCTTGGAGATGGGTGAGATCAAGTTTCATGCTCGGGTGCCGATCTTTATTGCTCGCCAGTGGATCCGGCATCGAACAGCCAATCTCAACGAGTATTCTGGCAGATATTCTGAGATGGTTCGGCTCTTCTATGTTCCGAAACCTGAGCAGATCTGTCATCAGGACCGGCTCAATAAACAGGGTTCAGCAGAACCTCTGTCTATCGGTGAAGCTCGAGAAGTTCAGGAAGAGATCAAGAGAGTATCCAATTACTGTTTTGATCGTTACGAGTTTCTTCTCAACACAAAGAAAGTCTCTCGTGAGACAGCTCGTATGGTGCTTCCCCTGAACACCTATACCGAGTTCGTCTGGAAACTGGATATCTCCAACCTGATCAAGTTCTTGTTCCTACGGGACGATGAACATGCCCAGTGGGAGATCCGCCAGTATGCCGGGATCATCGGGGAACAGGTTCAGTTCCACTTTCCGTTCGTCCATGCTGCATACATGCAGGCGAAGAGGTCTTCGACTCTCTCGCCTGAGCAGATTCATACCCTGCTGTATCCGAATTGCCTGACGGATCCGCAGAATGGTCTGTCCAAGAGCGAGACGGCCGAGGTTATCAAGCTTCTGGATATGTATGATATCTCCCGTCCTGATCTAGGAGATTAACATGGGACCGGCATATAGCGCCATTGCTATGGTTGGCAGCGGAGTATTTTGTTACTTCGTCTTCCAGGTGTTTGATCATATCAAACCTCGTTGGGCAGCATGGTTCGCCATGATTCTGCCCATGGGAATCTACAGCTTTACGATGGCCCATGCTTTCGTAAAAGCTCTTGCTGGATAACTGATAAAGATGGAGCCAAGGGGAGAACTTTCTTTCCTTGGTTTCCAAACTTAATCAGTTTCAATCAGTAGAGGTCAATCATGACACCTGAAGCAGCAATCCTGAACACCACCGAAAATACGGGAGTGGTCATTGAAGATATGGTGATGCTTTCCCAAGCGACCCATGACTATATGCCCAGCACTCTGGAAAACATGTTTGAAGAAATAGCTTCAGACTTGTGCGATGGAGATGGCCCCCATCAGTCGATCACCGATCTCATGGGCAAAGATGCCAACATCGAGTTCTGGCAAGCCAATTCTGAGCATCTCGAAGATGATGAGCTGGTCAGCGAGTATTTCCATGAAGGCTGGCTTGTTCAGCTGATCATCAAAATTCCGCAGGATGTGGTTCTCGCCGGAGATGGTTCTCTTCTCAGCTCCACCGCTTCGTGGGGCATTGCCACGACGGAAATCGTCTGGGTTCCGGTCCTCGACGATCTGCCCAAATACATGAACCAGTTCGCGGAAAAGACCAAGCAGACTGCTATTCGCAAAGCTCGCAAACTGGCTCAAACCTCTGATCAAACCCATGGATGAAAGGTTCATCCTGGAGCACGAGTTCGATGACTATCCCATCTACATCATCGACACTCTCGACGGAATTGATGAAGCCATTGCTTCTGTCGAAAGATCCTCCAAACCACAAGTAGATGTTCACCGGGCCACCATTATGTGTGCTGCCCTCAACGAGAAAGCTTCTTCAGATGAATGAACTTATTCGAGTTGGTGATCTTGTCATTGTCGGAGAAGTCGATGCTCCAGAAGCATCAATGGTCGCTGTCGTCACGATGGCAGACGGCCACCGCTTCGTCCGCTATCTCGGCAAGAGAGCCTGTCAGGGATCCTTTCGAAGACCCTTCATGGTGACAGTGCCTCTCACGCCCGTAGAGATGTTCTCTGTCCGCATCACGTTCCAGAAAGGCTTCATCGTCCCTGTAGTTCTCCGAGGGGTCTCCAGCGCCACCTATGCCGATGGAGAGCGCCGAAACTGGCAAGGCGGAAACCGTCAGGCCGAGCTGGCTGACTGGGCCAAGAAAGACCGCAGGTTCAAGGGATGAAAACCAAGCATGCGTTCTGGACCGGGTTCTGTCTGTCTGCCCTTGTCTCTTCGTTTCTGACATGGGCTTTCACCGCCGACCATTATGGTCACATTTACCGCGGTGATCTGATCGCCGGTATCATGTGTCGGGTCCATAAGCTCGAGACTGTTCGTCATGGTTCCTTCGGAGATACGATCAATCTCTGTGTGGACCTGTCTGATGCCATCCCAGAGGATCAACTCTGGGATGAGGCTCTTGCACTTATAGAAGAGAACTTTGCTCTTCGTAGAAAACTAGAAAGTGAGAAAAACCAATGACCGAAGCTTCAGGACTGGATACTCCTAAGCCGCCTCTCTACGGATGTCCGTTCTGTGGCAAGGCTCCACACTGGTCTTTGACAAAGACCCGTACCCATCGCGAAACTGGAGATCGTTTCCAGAGTCGTGTTATTCAATGTCCCTCTGGACATTCTCGCATCACGGCTTTCACCAACGCTGAAGCTGTCAAGAAATGGAACACACGTTATGACTGATGAGACCAAGAAAACCAACGAGATGAATGGTGCCGAGACGGTCGAGCCTCAGAAGCCGATTATCCAGTACCCGATCCTCGTAACCATTCAGGTTATGGTGATCAACGTGAAAACCAAGCAGTCTGGTATGGCCGATTTCCGAGTTCCTGTCTTCACTCTTCCGACCGATAAAGGCATGCAGTCGATCCTCACCGAAGGTCTGACCGCCATGCCCCAAGGCTATCGGATCATGACTCAGCAGGAAGCTCATACCTACGTCATGCGGCAGAAAACCGGAAATCCCAACGTCGTCTCGACCGGAGATCTTCCCGAGGGACAGGAGTGGCATGTAGATGGAACCGACAGCACCAAGCACTGATCCAGGGCCAGAACCCAGCATGATCGAAAAGATCACGTTGGGTTATCAGGCTCTCGCCCGGATCCTGGCAAACATGCCTCGAACCACGAAGGGAGACTGGTCTGCCTTCATCGACGATTCTGGTGACAAGTGGTCAGGTTGGCCTCTCTCTGTTCATGCAGATTCTGAAGATGATAAAGTTGTCGTTCGGTCTGGGGGTTTCTACCCCTACGAATGGGACGCCAGCATGTCTCAGGAGGAGGCTGTGGCCAACTCATTGCATATCGCGATGACCGGCCCCAACCCGATCGAGCAGATCTCCGATGGCTACATCGCTCTCTATGAGAAGTCAGCAATCCTGGAACAAGAACTGGAAAAAGCCAGGGAAACTGAGCAGCGCCTCAGAACTTCTCTGGTCATTACCAGAGACCAGATCCAGAAGCTGAAGGATGGTGCTCCGGCAACTCAGGATGAGAAAGATGCTGTTCAGCTCTTGGTTCGACTGACCAGAGCAGTCGAGCGAGGTCATTCTGATACAGGCATCAAGGCCAAAGCCTCATCGGCAACTGGCTGGTTGAATCGGTACTATGCGAGAAAACCTCGTCGGATCCTTCGTATTGCTGACCTTCCTCAGATCCTTTGGGATATGAAGAAACCATGATAGGGGTCATCTCGCCATGTGTGATGTGGCCTATTGAATCCGACGATACTGAGGGGGCAGTTTATTTCCTCAATAATCTGGCGTAGGTTTGTCCGCGTCAGCCGGGTGTTTAGGAAACCCGGTGCCTCCACCAGTATCCAGCCAGCAAAAGGACACGCTATGTCTTTCAAACAAGTCGCTGATTTCGACCCAACCGATAGCCATCGCGTGATCCTCAAAGATCATCGGCTGCACGATGCAGATATGAATCCTGAAGCCATGGCTGAAGCTGTGCTCATGCCTGAGAACGATGACGGCACTCGAGATGCAGAAGTCGCCGTGTGGAATAATTACCAAGACAAATTCGAAAGCAAGACTGTCGAAGATGTTCACATTGCTGAAGCATTGCCCCTGCCAGCTATCAAAATTTCCAATGCTTTCAATGAACTTCTATATCTTCTTGGAGGCGTCATCTCAGGTCTGGTGATCTTTCTTTGTGGTGTTATTTACACTGAAACCAACAAAGAGAGAGTCATCATACTGCTGAGTGTCGTCTTGAGCATTCTGTCTATGTATGTCGTCTACCTCTTCGTCAAACGATGGAGTAATCTCGATGATTTACGCTGGAATAGGCGCAAGAAAAACACCCGCTAATATCCTGGAAAAGATGGTGTCCATAGGTCGGTACATGGCTGATCATGGACACATCCTGAGATCAGGTGCAGCCGACGGAGCTGATGCAGCATTCGAAGAGGGATGCCGACAGCACGATGGTCAATGCGAGATTTATCTCCCCTGGAAAGGGTTCAACAACCATCCAAGTGGATGGAGCAATCTCAGTCTCAGAGCCTATGATATGGCTGTCGAGCATCATCCCAACTGGGATGCACTGAGCAGCGGAGCCAGCAAGATGATGGTCCGCAATTCCTATCAGGTTATGGGTCGAGACTGCCGGACCCCAGCGGATCTCATCATCTGTTGGACACCCGGAGGGCGAATCACCGGAGGCACCGGGCAGGCACTTCGCATTGCCCAAGGCCAGAGTATTCCAGTGATCAACTTTGGCAATCTCGAGTTTGACGAGGTCCGTGAGCGGATCTACGAAGTCATTGGGCAGCCTGAATAATAGCTTCAAATTTACGCATTCAGTTTGGTTTCGGATCGTGTAACTTGAGCGGTTCGAACCACAGCTGTTCCCTTCAACCAACAGAGAGAAAGTCCCAAATGGAACGAAAATACAAACGCATAGATTGCGAAATCAAGAATGGGGCAGGCGAAGTCATCTTCAGACATTCCAATGTCGAAGTTCCAGAGCACTGGTCTCAGGTTGCTTGCAACATCATGGTCGAGAAATACTTCCGAAAGTCAGGCGTTCCTGACATGGCGGAGATACAGCTCGAAGGGAATATCCTGCCGGAGTTCTGTCCCTCCAAACCCCATGCAGAAGCAACATTCGGCGGAGAAACATCTGCCAAACAAGTCTTCCACCGGCTCGCCGGAGCATGGGCATACTGGGGTCTGATGCAGGGCCACATCATCAATGAAGAAGCCCACAGGTTCTACGAGAAAACCGTGGACATGCTGTTCAATCAGAAGTTCGCACCGAACTCTCCTCAATGGTTCAACACGGGTCTCGACTGGGCCTATGGAATCACCGGCCCGACCCAGGGTCATTACCATGCTGCTCTCAAAGGGGATGTCGGCGTCGAGCTGGGGACCATCATCCAGTCCGTCAACGCCTATACCCGGCCCCAAGCCTCGGCATGTTTCATCCAAGGCGTCTCGGATTCCCTGATCAAAGACAACGGCATCATGGACCTCGTGTCCAAGGAAGCTCGGCTCTTCAAATACGGTTCAGGATCCGGCACCAACTTCTCCAACATCCGTGGAAAAGGAGAAGCTCTCTCAGGTGGAGGCAAGTCCTCTGGTCTGATGAGCTTCCTCAAGATTGGCGACGTGTCAGCCGGTTCCATCAAGTCTGGTGGCACCACTCGACGAGCAGCCAAGATGGTCTCTCTCGATGACGATCACCCCGATATCGAAGATTTCATCAACTGGAAAGTCGGAGAAGAAGACAAGGTTGCATCTCTCGCTGCTGGCTCAGCCTTGATCCATCAGCACCTCTACAAGATGCAGGAAGACTTCGGGAAACCTCAGTTCCAGGCTACTGTCTTTGCAGCCAAGGAAGCTGGTGTCCCGGATGGTTTGATCGAGCGTGCTCTTCTCGCCCTCGACCAAGGCATCAATATCAGCGTGGATGTGATCGGCACCGATTGGCAATCGGAAGCCTACATGACGGTGTCCGGCCAGAATGCCAACAACACGATCCGGGTCTCGGATCAGTTCTTGGAAGCAGCTGACGGAATCACCGAATATGATCGGAAGTGGGATCTGATCAGTCGCACCACTGGTGATGCTGTGAAAACTGTCTGTGCTCGAGATCTTCTCGATCAGGCGGCCTATGCTGCATGGGCTTCAGCTGACCCCGGCATCCACTATGCTGACGTGATCGACAAGTGGCACACCTGCAAAAACGATGGTCGGATCAAAGGAAGTAATCCATGCTCGGAATACATCTTCCTCGACGACACAGCCTGCAATCTGGCTTCGCTCAATCTGGTCAATTACACCGATAAAGACGGTAACTTTGACCTCGAGAAGTATGCCGAAGATTGCCGACATGTGACGATGATCCTGGATATCACCGTCGGCATGGCCCAGTACCCTACTGAAGCCATTGCTCAGGGATCCTGGGACTATCGGACCATCGGTCTCGGCTATGCGAACATCGGCGGTCTCCTGATGCGTTGGGGTATCCCCTACGACTCGGATGAAGGCCGGTTTGTCGCTGGTGTTCTCTACAGCATCATGACTGCCTCCGCCTATCTGGAGGGAGCCAAGATGGCGAGAAACCTCGGACCCTTCCCGAGATACGAGGCGAACAAGTCTTCTGTCCTCGGTGTCATGCACAAGCACCGTGCTGCTTCTGAAGCTGAAGCCTTCTTCGAAGGTGAATGCATCCCTCTTCCACGGATCGATCTCGACCATGATCTGTCTACTGGAACAGGGGGTCGGTTCCTACAGGACGCACGAGCCATGCAGGAAGCGATCTGGGAGCGTGTCTGTGTCAATGCCCAGGATTATGGCCTGCGGAACGCACAGGCCACTGTGGCGGCTCCTACAGGCACTATCGGGCTTGTCATGGATTGCGACACCATGGGGATCGAACCGGACTTCGCTCTCACGAAGTTCAAATCTCTCGCTGGGGGTGGATTCGTCACTCTGGTCAACCAAGCAGTCGAGCCTGCACTGAAGCATCTCGGTTATCCTGCTGAAACCAGAAACGTGATTCAGGAACAAATCCTTCAAGGTATCCCGCTCGGAGATATCGGGGATCTGCATCCGTCTCACATCTCGGTGTTCCACTGTGCCAATGAGATCTCCTACGAAGGCCATATGAAGATGCTCAGCGTCTGTCAGCCTTTCGTGTCTGGTTCTCTCTCGAAGACGGTCAACCTGCCTGCCACGGCAACGGTTGCCGAGATCAAAGAGATCTTCCTGTTCGGTCGCAAGATCGGTCTGAAAGCTCTCTCGGTCTATCGGGACAAGTCAAAGCTGTCTCAGCCTCTGTCCAGTTCGTCGAAAGTCATGACGATGCTGGCTCAGATGGAAAACATGGAAAACATGGAGAGCAACGAGAAAGGTTCTGAAATCAGAGTCGATGAAGAGAAAGATCAATTCATCTTCGAAGATAAAGTTCCTGATCCGGTTTCCGATGCTGCTCTGGCTCAAGCCATGGAAATGACCATGGGCCAGCGTGTCCGGCTGCCGAACGAACGCAATGGCCACACGGTCAAGCTCATCGTCTCAGGTCACAAGTTCTATCTCAGGACGGGTGAATATGCAGACGGTCGGCTCGGTGAGATCTTCATCACGATGTATAAAGAAGGAACCCTGATCGGGTCTCTTCTGAACAACTTCGCGATCAGTATTTCTCTTGGTCTCCAATATGGAGTTCCGCTGGAGGAATACGTGGATGCCTACGTCCACACGAAGTTCGAACCGGCAGGCATGGTGCAGGGCCACGAGAACATCAAGATGTGCTCGTCGATCCTGGATGCTGCGTTCAAGCATCTGGCGATGCGATATCTCAATCGGTATGATCTGGCACAGGTCAAACGATACGTGGGTGTCGATGAAGCTGGGCCTGACAGGGATTACACGGCGATACAGGTCTGGGATCCGAAAGCGAAAGACGACAACCTGGCTCGTCTCAATCGCAAGCTTGATCTCGAAGCGGCAGCCCAACGCAGTGCTGAAGCTGCTGACAAGCCTGCTCCGTTCGCCGGAGACCAGTGCAAGCATTGCCAGAGCCATGAGCTTGTCCACAACGGCAACTGCCTCTTATGCCGAGCCTGTGGCGAGACCACTGGTTGCAGTTAGGTTTGAAGAAAAGCTGATCCGATTGAAAAGTCGGGTCAGCTGCATCTCTTCTAAACCAACAAAAGAATCGAGGTATCTCTCAAAACTCAAACCAAGGATGGAATCCATGCCCTTAAATCACATGCAGCAAGAAGCATTTCACGACGTAATTAGTTTCATCAATTCAGATCGAAAATACCATTTTATCTCTGGCGGTGCAGGTGTCGGTAAAACTTACTTTATCTCCAAGGTTGCCGAAAATATTCTGAAGCACTGCATACCCAGCAAACCTCTCTTCAATGTTCAGATCACTGCTACCACAAACAAAGCTGTGGCAGTTATTCATGCGGCTTGTCAGGGACAGTTCAATATCCAGACCGTCTATTCTTTTCTGAACCTTCGGGTTTCTGAAAACTATTCGGATGGAAGCACGAGCTGTGTTCCGACTGGAGCTTTCACGGTCTATGGCAACATCCTGCTGATCATCGACGAGTGCTCTATGGTCAACAAGCAGCTGATGGAATACATCGAGAAAGCCACGAACGGCACTTGCAAGATCCTCTTCGTCGGAGACAAGAACCAGCTCGCTCCAGTGAAAGAGACGCTGTCCCAGATCTTCAGAAGAGGGTATTCGGCATCCTACCTGACCAAGCCAGTTCGCAACGCCGAGCAGCCCGCTCTGATGGCTCTCTGCGAGCAGGTCAAGAAGACAGTGGAAACTGGCATCTTCACGCCTATCGTCGAGGTGCCGGGTGTCATCGACATCATGGATGGTCGAGGGGTCAAAGACTATCTGGATGCCGAGTATACTGCCGAGGATCCATCCAAGAGGATCCTGGCCTATACCAACGACAAGGTCATCAACTACAACAACTATGTTCGACAGATCCGAGGCTATACCCGGACTTTCGAAACAGGTGAAATCGTGTCGAACAACTCCTCTTGCGAGTTCCGGCCGAAGGTCACTTTCTACGCCGATCAGATGTTTGAGATCGTCAAGACCAGTGCTCACTTTCCTCGGAAAGATATCGTCAATGGTCAGGAGATCATGGTGATTCCTCTCACCGTGAAAGATGTGAACAACGGCCTCACCTATGAGTTCGAGACGTTCATGCATTCCGAAGATCGCAAACAAGTTCTGAAATACTATGCCAACAATAAGAAGTGGCATAAGTATTTTGGGATCAAAAACAAGTTCCCTGATCTCAGGTCCGTGGCAGCTTCCACTGTCCACAAGGCCCAAGGTTCGACCTATGACTCCGTCGTGGTCGATCTTGCAGATATCGGGAAATGCACCCAGCGAGAGACCACCGCAAGGCTTCAGTATGTTGCCCTGTCCCGGCCCAAAAAGAGGGTTGTGATCCGCGGTGAGCTGCCACCTCGCTACTTTAACTGAAACCAGGAGAAAGAAGTATGGACTGGAAAGTAGTCTCTGAATCTCTGGGAGATACTTCTCTCGGAGCCGAATCGACTTCTCGAGTCGTAGGCGGTGAAAACCGTCTCGAAGCTCGGATCGTTGGCGGTGTTGCAGCCTCTATGTCTACGGCACTTGCACGAGGGCATATGGAAGCTCAGCACAACAAGCTTGATCTGTCAGATGTTTCTTCTGCTTCTTTCTTCGAACGCCAAGATCATTACCTCAAAGGGTATGGGGGTAGTGATATCAACGCTCGTCTTGCTGTTCTGCCTATGGCGAACACAGCTGTTCAAGCTGAGATGCTCGACGAGATCCATCTGATGCTACGCCATCTCTGTGGCATCAAAAAGTAGGAACCATGAACCATGAGATATGAAATCATTGGCAAAGATCCTGAGATCGCAGTGCTCTGCCCTGTGATCAATACGGGCGAAGTCACCAAGCACTATGCGGATGACATTCCTCTCATGGTTTGTGACCTCCACATGAGCCAAACCAAGAAGAAGACTCCGGCTGCCGAAATCAAAGAGTACCTGTCAGATCTTCTGCCTCATCTTGTCGATGCAGGCATCAAACTTCTGGTTGTCACTCACCCGGAGTATTTCAAAGTTCTGACGAAACAATCCAAGACAGATGTGACCATCGGTGACATTCTGCCATGTGTCGTCAAGGATTTCGAAGTCACCTACTGTCCCTACTACAAGAGGATCTTCTACGATCCTGACAAGATCAAACCAAAGATCGAAAGGTGCTTCACAGCCGTTCGAGCATGGGTCCGGGGCGACAACAAAGCCGTCGGCAAAGACATCATCAAGTATGCAGATTTCCCAACCAAGGATGATGACATCATCGCTTGGCTCGAGAAACTGTATCAGATGGATGTCCCTCTGACCGTGGACATTGAGGGCTTCGACCTGAAGCATTACGATGCTGGTATCGGGACGATTACCTTCTGCTGGAGCAAGCATGAGGGCATCGCCTTCCCTGTGGATTACGCCCCTGTGCTGATCGGCAAGGGTAAAGGCGGTGGGCAACAAATCACCAATCACCGGATCCGGCGAGCTTTGAAAAAGTTCTTCGAATCTTTCCAGAACAAGTTGATCTATCATAACATATGCTACGATGTGTATGTGCTGATCTATCAGCTTTTCATGGATCATCTGCTCGACCAAGAGGGGATGCTCTATGGCATGGAAGTGATGCTGAAGAACTGGGATTGCACCAAGATCCTCAGCTACCTCGCCACCAACTCTTGTGCTGGCAACGAGCTGGGACTCAAGGCTCAGGCCCAGGAGTTTGCCGGGAACTATGCCGTGGAAGAAATCCATGACATTACCCTGATCCCGATGATGAAGCTCCTCCGGTATAACCTCATTGATGGTTTGAGCACATGGTTCGTCCACGACAAGCACATGCCCACAGTCATCGCTGATGACCAGCTGATCCCCTACCATGATCTGTTCCGGCCAGCAGTGCTCGACGTGATTCAGATGCAGCTCACGGGTATGCCGATGAACATGGAGAAGGTCTTGGACCTCGACAACATGCTCCAGGCTGAAGCCAGGATCGTCGAGAAGAGGCTCTTGGCCAATCCTCTCATCATGAGCTTTGTCGATGTGATGAAGGATGAGTTTGTCGTCAAAAAGAATGCTTCCTACAAAAAGAAAGTTATCACCACTGCTGATGTCAGACCGAAAGATGTTTTCTTCAATGTGAACAGCGGTCCCCAGCTTCAGCGGTTTCTCTATGGTGAAGATTTTCTTGGTCTTCCTGTCTTGGATCTCACCGATAGCGGACTTCCCGCGACAGGTTCCGAGACACTGGAAAAGCTGATGAAGCAAACCATCCCCGATGAAGCTCGAAGCTTCCTTGCGGATCTGGTCGAATACAAAGCGTCAGCCATCATTCTGAGCACTTTCCTACCGGCCTTCAAAAGAGCCGTGAAAGCAGATGATGGTTGGCACTATCTGTTCGGCAACTTCAATCTCGGCGGCACAGTCTCTGGTCGACTTTCATCCAACAAACCGAACCTGACAAACATCCCTAGCTCTGCAAGTTCCAAGCATAAAGCCAGGTTGGCCAAGCTCATAAAAGAGTGCTTCGAAGCACCTCCGGGTTGGCTCTGGGTCGGTATCGATTTCGACTCT
>Ga0114957_1000269_pt1 | contig 72580 bp, 71 predicted proteins | sample BantaG_FD_87175 | JGI IMG/M metagenome (GOLD analysis project Ga0114957, IMG submission 87175) | Marine algal microbial communities from Bantry Bay, Ireland - BantryBay_4 metaG | ecosystem: Host-associated > Algae > Red algae > Unclassified | place: Bantry Bay, Ireland | collected 2014-11-21 | reverse complement strand
GCACCTTATGAAATGCACCTAGTGCTAATGACTATTATCAAAAGTTTATTGCATAGTAAGTGCTGGTTCTATTATATTGGCCTTTTACAAGAAAAGCAAAGCAAACAAAAACGAAACCTTAGTCCATTAAATGCAACGATTGTCTAACGTCTTGTATCTAAAAGCAAAGCGGTCTGAAATCTATCCCCGAATAACTTTGTAAAAATTTATGTAATCCATTTAAGGGATTCCACTATTTTTGCCAAAACGGTATACATGAGTTCCAGCACCAGTGAAAGATATAGCCAACGAGGAGTTTCAGCATCAAAAGAAGATGTGCACAATGCCATTAAAAATATTGATAAGGGGCTGTACCCAAAGGCATTTTGTAAAATTGTTCCTGATTATTTGACCAATGATGAGAAGTACTGCCTGATCATGCATGCCGATGGCGCTGGTACCAAATCTTCGCTCGCCTATATGTACTGGAAAGAGACGGGCGATATTTCTGTTTGGAAAGGAATTGCCCAAGATGCGCTGATCATGAACATCGATGATTTGATATGCGTGGGAGCAACAGATGATATCATGCTTTCTTCTACAATTGGGCGCAATAAGAGTCTTATTCCGGGGGAAGTACTTTCGGCAATCATTAATGGAACCGAAGAGTTGATTTCTGATTTAAAAACCCATGGCATCACTATTCATTCCACTGGCGGTGAAACCGCCGATGTTGGCGATTTAGTACGAACGATAATAGTCGATTCTACGGTAACTGCCCGTCTTGAGCGAAAAAAAGTTATCGATAATTCAAATATTAAGGCCGGTGACGTAATCGTTGGCTTAGCGTCTTTCGGGCAAGCCACTTACGAAACTGAATATAACGGGGGTATGGGCAGTAACGGGCTCACTTCGGCAAGGCATGATGTATTTTCAAAATACCTAGCTGAAAAGTATCCTGAAAGTTTTGATGCCGCGGTACCCGAATCGCTCGTCTATTCGGGACGAACAAAACTTACCGATGCCGTTTCTAATTCCCCTTTAGATGCCGGTAAATTAGTGCTTTCGCCAACACGAACCTACGCCCCAATTATTAAGAAAATTTTAAACGATTACGATGCAACCGATATTCATGGTATGGTGCATTGCAGTGGAGGTGCACAGACAAAAATTCTTCATTTTATTGATAAGGTACATATTGTCAAAGACAATCTGTTCGAGGTACCACCATTGTTCAAGTTAATTCAAGAACAGTCGGGTACAGATTGGAAAGAAATGTATCAGGTTTTTAATTGTGGTCACCGTATGGAACTCTATGTAGACCCGGCAGTAGCAGAAAATTTGATTGCCATTTCGGAAAGTTTTGGGGTAGCGGCTCAAATAGTAGGTCGCGTGGCCGAAAGTGAGACCAAAAAGCTAACTATAACCAGCGAATACGGCACGTTCGTGTACTAGCTGAAATTCACTTTCATTTTATTACCGTGCATTAGGTCGAATACCCCTATTTTTCAATACGATAAATTGTCTTTTTGCGTTTTCCTACTAAAAGCTTTTAGTTATGGAAAGAAAAGAATTTTTAAGAAGCCTAGGAGCCGGAGCTGCATTTGCACTTATTTTTCCCTGCACGCAGGGTTGTAGCAAAGACGATGTAGAGGGTGAGTTGAAAGAGGTGCCTACGGGTATCGATTTCACTGTGGATCTCAGCTCAAGTGAAGCTGCTAATTTGGAGAATAATGGCGGATTTATTTTAAAGAACGATGTTGTATTGGCTCGTAATCTGGAAGGTACGCTAATTGCCGCTAGTCAAATTTGTAGTCACCAAGGGTATGACCAAGTACGTTTTGTAAGTGATGACGGCGGAATTTTTTACTGCGATGTACACGGGTCTCGTTTTGAGCAGAATGGTACTCCTTTAAATCAGATCGGGAATACTACCGCAAAGGCTTTAAAAGTATATCAGACGTCACTAACTGGAAATATATTAAGGGTGTTCGAATAGATTCTGGCACCGATTTTGCCTAGAAAGCACAGTATGAAAGTTTTATCATTATTTATTCTTATGACGTCGTTTACAGCGATAGCCCAAAATTGGGAAAGTAGCTATGATGATGCGCTAGCAAATGCTGCCAAAACTGAGAAATCCTTATTAATCGTTTTCGCCGGTAGCGATTGGTGCGCTCCCTGTATAAAGCTAGATAGGGAGATTTGGTCATCCGAAGATTTTATAGCTTATGCTAAAGAAAATTACGTTTTGTACAGAGCGGATTTTCCAAGGAAAAAGAAAAACGAACTTGCTGCTGAAGTGGCTACCGCGAATAGGCAATTGGCAGATAAATTTAATCCAGACGGATATTTTCCCCTCGTGATATTACTCGATTCTGAAGAACGTGTTTTAGGGAAAACATCTTATAAAAAAGTAACTCCAAAGGAATATATTTCGCATTTAAACGCCTTTTTAAAATGAGATTGCTGTCGTCATTTTTTTGCTTTTTCCTTGTACTAAATCTTGTAGCGCAAGAAGCGCAGTATGTAACTGTCAACAAATCGATGAAGCTCATGGGCAGCGGCTTTGATATTACAATTGTTAGCTCAAACGAAGAGTTGGGGTACATTCATATTGATGAAGCAGTAGCTGAAATTACGCGTATCGAAAGAATGATATCCTCTTGGGACGAAAATTCGGAAACCTTCGCCATCAACAAAAACGCAGGAATTAAACCGGTAAAGGTGAGTTCCGAACTATTCAAGCTCATTGCGCGATCCAAAAAAATTTCAGAACTGACAGACGGTGCTTTCGATATATCATATTCTTCAATGGATAAGATCTGGAAGTTTGATGGTTCGATGAAAAAAATGCCTTCAAAAGAAGAAATAAAGAAATCGATTCGAAAAGTCGGGTATGAAAAAATCATTCTAAATTCCAAAAATCAGACTGTATTCTTAAAGCAAAAAGGAATGAAAATTTCTTTCGGTGCAATCGGTAAGGGCTATGCAGCAGAGAAAGCAAAAGAGCTTTTGGTAGCTAAGCAGGTTCGAGCTGGGATTATTAATGCTTCTGGTGACCTTACTACTTGGGGCACCAAACTAAACGGTGACAATTGGTTGATCGGTATTGCGAACCCATTGAGTAAAGAAAAGATTTTTTCATGGTTACCTGTGGTAGAATCATCTGTGGCGACCTCGGGCAATTATGAGAAGTATGTGGTTTTAGAAGGCAAGAAATATACGCACATTATAGATCCTAGAACCGGTTATCCTGCATCAGGAATCAATAGTGTCTCTATTTTTGCTAAAAGTGCTGAGTTATGCGATGCTCTGGCTACTGCCGTTTTTATTATGGGTAAGGATGCCGGAATCTCCCTAATTGAGCAACTGGGAGGAACCGAGGTTATTCTAATCGATTCTGAAAATAAAATTCATAAAAGTGATGGTATTCTTTTTGAAACGAATTAGTTAAACACAGGCTAAAGTGAAGCAATAAATTAAGAGTAATGAGTATGTCAACCATTAAATTTTTATGTATTTCGATGCTGTTCTTTTTGACCTTATCATGTACCGAAGAAATAGAAGAAGACCCGATTATTGATCCCGAGCAAATTGAAGATACGTTACTTTTTTCTAAAAACCCCAAAGGGTACAATGAATTGTATAAGCTTGAAAATGGTATTGAATCGATTCTGTTGAGCGACTCAAATTACGATTATTGGTGGCCAAAGGTAAGCCCCGATAATACTAAAATACTTGTTTATAGATCCGCAGTAAATCCAGATAAAAACCATGATGACTATCCTAACGCGGAGTTGCTTTTGGTGAATATAGATGGAAGTAACCCACAAGTAATAATCCCCAAAAATGAGAATGGATGGAATGCCCAAGGCGTGTGCAGGTGGAATAAAGACGGCACTAAAATACTAATGTGCGCCGAATTAGAGACCAATGTAGGTGTGCAATGGCGATTGATTTCTACCGATGCTGTAGGCAAGAACCCAAAAGTGCTTTCTGACCGTTGGGCAATAGACTGTAATTATTCTAAAGACAATAATAACGTCGTATTTATGGGCTTTGACAATAACGACCTCAATTTTGATTTTACAAAATTGGAATTACAAAAAGGCGATTATAATGCTCAAGATGATGTAGTAAGCAATGTGATAAGTCTTACGCAGAATAATTCTCGTGACCATGATCCTGATTTTTCTCCAGACAATACCAAGATTGTTTTTTCAGGTGGTAACGCCGAATACAGTAATGTAGATTTGCTTTTGTACGATATGCAAACCGATACGGAATCAGTGTTGCTAGATGATGCCAATGCCAATGGGGGTAGTATGTGCTGGTCGCCTAACGGCGAGTACGTGTATTTTCATAGTTTAGAAGTTTTCAAGTCTCCGTTCAGGATAAAACGCATCAATGTTGCTACTAAAGAGGTCGAAACTATCTTACAAACTACGGATAACAACTTTGACTTTTTTCACCCAGAAGCGTATTAGAGTATGTTGCTGTTTGGTTTTAATTACTAACTTTAGTTTATGAAGAAGTTTCTCCTGTTACTTTTTTTGGCATTGTTTGCAACATCATGTGTAGTGGTTAAAGAATATGACAAAGTATATCTGAACGATGAAGAAATGCAATTGACAGCGAAGGGTAGCGAACGCTTTGAAACTAATTTTCAGATTTATAGAGAAGCTGCTGCAGGGGCGAATGGTGGTAAGACCGGCGGTGGCTGTGGTTGTAATTAATTTTACTATTAAGTTTAATACTCAATTAACAAACCACTTTGAATAATTATTTGGCGCTTTTAATTTTATGCTCAACTTGCTTTGGGTTTGCACAGTCCGATTCTACGGTTTACAAGAAACGGGTTCTGGAAAGCGCAGAAATAGATTTATTATTCAGTTATTACGGTCAGGATGGTAACAATGCTGCTGTTACTGGTGGTGAAGGCACCGAAAAGTTGACCGACGCGACTTCAAGTATTGTGGTCAGCATTCCCATAAACCCTGATGATGTACTTACCGTTGATGTTGGTATTTCTGCCTATAGCTCGGCATCTTCCAGTAATGTAAATCCGTTCGATGGTGGCCCTGGTACCATTAGTCCGTTCAATGCATCTTCAGGAGCTTCGCAAAGTGATGCCTTGGTTCATTTAAATCCAACTTATTCCCATAGCTCTGATAGCCGTAATTCTGTTTGGTCTTGCAATGCCTATATTGCTTCGGAATATGATTATTCTTCAATCGGTTTCGGCGGAGGATATTTAGGATTGTTCAATGAAAAGAATACCGAACTTTCAATAAGTGGAAATGTGTTTTTAGATAAATGGAATCCTCAATACCCGACCGAACTTCGGGAAGGTTTTTTTGATTCGCGTACAATCGGCACTGGCACCTATTCGAGTTCATTTACGCCTTTTGTCGATATAAATAGAAATAGTTATTCCCTATCCGTAGGGCTATCTCAGATACTGGGCAAGAAAGTACAAGGGTCTATTTTTGCGGATGCAGTAATACAAAACGGACTTTTAAGCACCCCATTTCAGCGGGTATACTTTGGTGATGTCAATGACTTTTTTATTGACGAATTTCAGTTGGCTGATGATATTGAAAGATTACCCGATTATCGATTAAAGATTCCGATTGGGGCTAGACTAAACTATTTTCTTAGCGACCGGTTTGTAGTTAGAAGTTATTACCGGTTTTATTATGATGATTGGGGTATTACCGCACATACGGCCAATTTGGAAATTCCAATAAAATTGTCTGATTCATTTGCCATTTACCCTTTGTATCGCTATTACACCCAATCAGCATCTGATTATTTCTATGAAAAGGAGGGCGCAGTATCCACACTAGATTTTTATACTTCAGATTATGATTTGTCTGCATTTGATGCGCATCAATACGGGATGGGTTTCCGGTACAAAGATATTTTTACGAAATCCAAAATCTGGATGTTCGGTCTAAAGACTATAGATCTTCGAATTAACAAATACGATCGCAGTAATGGCCTAAGTTCTTTTATTGCTACTTTGGGAACTACTTTCGTGGCTAATTAATACCCTGTCTTACAGTCGTGGTTTAAAGGAGCTTTGAATAAATCTACCTCAAAAAAAATCGTAAATTCGTATTCCAGTTAGGCACTCCACATGATTGATAAATTAAATATAGTAAAACAGCGTTTCGATGAGGTTTCAGACCTTATCATACAACCCGATATTATTTCGGATCAGAAACGTTATGTCGAATTAACGAAAGAATACAGTGACTTGAAAGCATTGGTCGAGAAGCGGGAACTTTATATCGAACTCACCGATAATATCACCGAAGCAGAAGAGATTATAGCCGATGGTAGTGATGCGGAAATGGTCGAAATGGCTAAAATGCAATTCGATGAAGCCAAAGCTGGCCTGCCTGTTTTGGAAGAAGAAATTAAAATGATGCTTATTCCCAAAGATCCTGAAGACGCGAAAGATGTCGTAATGGAAATCCGTGCTGGAACAGGAGGGGACGAGGCGAGTATTTTTGCGGGTGATTTGTTTAGAATGTACACCAAGTACTGCGAATCAAAAGGATGGAAAACCAATGTCATTGATTTAAGTGACGGTACCAGTGGTGGCTATAAAGAAATTCAGTTTGAAGTTAGCGGACAAGATGTATACGGCACCTTAAAATTTGAAGCAGGGGTACACCGAGTGCAAAGAGTACCACAGACAGAAACACAGGGTCGGGTGCACACCAGCGCTGCTACGGTAATGGTATTGCCAGAAGCTGAGGATTTTGATGTTCAGATAGAGGCCAAAGACGTACGTATCGATTTTTTCTGTTCTTCCGGTCCGGGTGGTCAGTCGGTAAATACGACTTATTCGGCCGTGCGCTTAACGCATATTCCTACTGGTTTGGTCGCACAATGTCAAGACCAAAAATCACAGCATAAAAATAAGGATAAAGCTTTTCGCGTATTGCGTTCCAGGTTGTACGATTTAGAACTGGCCAAAAAGCAAGAAGAAGACGCCGCCAAACGAAATTCACAAGTAAGTAGTGGAGATCGTTCTGCCAAGATTCGTACCTACAATTATGCACAAGGCAGGGTAACCGACCACCGAATCGGACTAACACTTTATGATTTGCAGAATATTATCAATGGCGATATCCAAAAAATAATCGACGAGCTTAGTTTGGTAGAGAATACGGAGAAACTGAAAGAGGCTTCGGAGATTTTTTAAATTATCATGACAAATTTTTGTCCCTTCGAGCGCAGTCGAGAACTTGGGGACAGTAGCGCTTAAATAACCTCTCGACTGCGCTCGAGAAGATAGCAAGTAAATGACCACCAAAGAATTAGTAAACCAAATACATAAAAAAAAATCATTCCTATGTGTTGGTCTGGACACCGATTTGGAAAAAATCCCGCCTCATTTATTACAGAAAGAGGATCCTATTTTTGAGTTTAATAAGGCAATAATCGATGCGACACATCACTTGTGCGTCGCCTACAAGCCTAATATTGCATTTTATGAAGCGTACGGGATAAAAGGTTGGCAAGCGCTTGAAAAGACTATCATTTATTTGAATACCAACTATCCTGAACAATTTACGATAGCCGATGCCAAACGAGGGGATATCGGGAATACCTCGACACGTTACGCAAAAGCGTTCTTTGATGATTTGAATTTTGATTCTATTACTATTGCCCCGTATATGGGAAAAGATTCAGTGGAACCCTTTTTGGCTTTTAAGGATAAGCACACGATTTTATTGGCATTAACATCCAATCAAGGAGCTTATGATTTTCAGACCAAACTAATTGATGGCAAGGATTTGTATAAAGAGGTGCTAGAGGTCTCTAAAACCTATGAAAACAGTGAAAATTTAATGTATGTAGTAGGAGCGACCAAGGCGGAGTATTTGACCGATATTAGGAAAATAATTCCAAATCATTTTCTTTTGGTTCCCGGGGTAGGGGCGCAGGGTGGTAATTTACAGGATGTCTGTAAGTATGGTATGAACAAGAATATCGGCTTGTTGGTGAATTCCTCTAGAGGAATCATTTATGCATCGAATGGAATCGACTTTGCTGAAAAAGCGAGGGAAAGGGCAGGAGAGATTCAAGCTCAAATGAGCGTAGAACTTGCAACTTTAAATTCTTAAACTAAGTCTTCTAAAATTTTATTCAATTTTTGGGCTTTCTGCTCAAAATATTCTTTCAATTGAGTATCACCGTTAGATGCTTTTTCCAAAAAATTTTTGTATTGATATTCTAACATAGCAATGGCCTGTCTTCCTGAAGTCATTGGTGTACTAGTACCTACTTTGCAGTATTGTTTTTCCATGATATTGGGTTTTGTTCTATCAAATATACGGGCGAACTGCAATTTCGGACGTAATAGATCGTCATATTATGCTAAAAATCAGTTCTTTTGATGTTAACCTAACAATTACCTAACGAATTACAGAGGATACCATTCGCTGAAATGTTAAAAAACTAGATATATGTAAATACAGCGTAAAAGTTTAATACATTGGATAGCCCTAAAATTTATATGCCTAAATGCTAAATTATACTGTATACGAACATAAGACAACCTCTGATTGGGTCACGTTTGTGCATGGTGCAGGCGGTAGTTCTTCCATTTGGCATAAACAATTAAGAGAGTTCAAGAAACACTTCAATGTATTATTATTAGATTTAAGAGGTCATGGTAATTCCAAACCAAACCTAAAAGATGCTTTTGATGAGAAGTACACCTTCGACTCTATTACAGACGATATTGTAGAGGTAATAGATTTTGTAAAAATCGAAAAATCACATTTTATAGGTATCTCTTTGGGTACTATTTTAATTCGGAATCTTGCAGAGCGCTACCCGAATAGGGTTGCGAGTATGGTCATGGGCGGAGCTACAATGAAGCTCAATTTTAGGTCACAGCTTTTGATGCGTTTGGGAATAGTTTTTAAATCTGTCGTACCGTATATATGGCTATACAAATTTTTTGCATTTATTATAATGCCCTACAGCAATCATAAAGAATCGCGCTTGTTGTTTGTGCGTGAGGCAAAAAAACTATATCAAAAGGAGTTTATTCGCTGGTTCAAACTCACTTCTGAAATAAATCCGCTTTTACGTTTTTTTAGAGCAGCCGACATTAAAATACCGACGTTGTATATAATGGGCGGTGAAGATTATCTTTTTTTGCCCTCGGTAGAGAAAGTGGTGCAAAAACACGAAATGAGTAGTTTGGTTACTATTGCATATTGTGGTCATGTAGTGAATGTAGAGCAACCACAAATTTTTAATCACTTAGTTATCCAATACCTCAAAAATACTAAAAAATAAAAAACCGGTGCTCCCACCGGTCTTTAACTAACTAACTCAAAAAATTACTAACTCAAAAAATTTATTGTATTTTTTTTTGAAAATGAAAGATTAATTACATCATTGGTAACGCCTCTTTAAATTTTAACGGTATTTTCTTTTAGTTATTGTTGATTCCTAGGATTTTAATCAAAATTAATCCTGCATTCGAAATACTTTCTTCAAGAGGTCCGTTGTCCTGGATGCAACATTACTCCGAATTTCTTTTTCTTCGATTGCGATCATAGTGTAAACTCCTTTAAGTGCTTCTTCGGTTACGTAGTCAGAAAGGTCTGTATTTATGTCATCGGTCAAAGGAATACTGTTGTATTTGTTAATGAGGTTCGTCCAAATTTCATCAGCCCCTACTTTACTAAAAGATGTTTGTATTACGGGTTTAAATTTATCGTACAGCGCGCTTCTTGTGCCATTATCCAAATATTGGGTTGCTGCATTTTCAGGGCCCATTAGAATATTCCTGGCATCGGTAAAACTGATTCCTTTCACGGCATCGATAAAAATCGGCGTTGCTTCCCCGACAGCATCTTCCGCTGCTCTATTGAGTACTTTTAGCCCTTCGTCAGCAAGTTTTGACAGTCCGATTTTACGCAGTGTGTTATCGACTTTTTGCAACTCTTCTGGTAGTACTATTTTTACCAGTTCATTTTTGAAAAATCCGTCGGTTTGGGTTAATTTACTGACCTGCTTGTCAATTCCTTTATACAATGCTTCACGCAGCGCATTTCCGATTTCAAGGTTACCCATACCTTGTTCGGTTTGTGGTAGTTGATTCACCACTTGTTGTAACTCGCCGCAACTTTGAAAAAGAATAATAAAAGAACTGATAAAAATTATTTTTTTTGTCATCACCTTAGGTTTTCAATGTAAACGGGGCGATTAGGAAAAAATTACAGTTTTGTTATTATAAACCATTGTTTTGTGAAGCAGATGTAGTTTTACCGCACGCGACAGAACTATTTTTTCGAGATCACGACCTTTAGCGATAAAATCTTTTATTGAATGAGAATGGGAAACGGTAGTTACATCTTGTGCGATTATAGGCCCTGCATCTAAGGCTTCCGTTACATAATGACTCGTTGCGCCAATAATTTTTACACCACGTTCGAAGGCAGCATGATATGGTTTGGCTCCTGCAAATGCTGGTAAGAAGGAGTGGTGTATGTTGATTATTCTATTTTGATATTGACTTATCAGCGTATTGCTCACGATTTGCATATATCTCGCAAGCACGAAAAAATCGATATCATGTTTCTCGAGCAACCGTAGTTGTTCTGCCTCTGCCTGGGGTTTGTTTTTTTTGTTGACGGGAATATAATGGTAAGGTATGTTGAATTGCTCTGCAATGGGCCTCAAGGTTTCATGATTACTCAAAATGAATGGTATATCCACACGAAGTTCTCCGGATTGATATCTGCTTAATAAATCATATAAACAATGATTGTATTTAGAAACGAATACCGCCATTCTAGGTTTGGTGGTATCGGCATAAATAGTCCAATCCATCTTGTAAAGAGCTGCGATTTTATTTTGAAACTCTTTCTTCAAGTAGTCAATACTAATGTCGTTGCTTGGAAAATGACATTCTAAACGCATAAAGAAAATATTTACCTGTTGGTCTACGTGCTGGTCTAAGTAAACAATATTTCCTTTTTTTAAATGAAGAAAAGAAGTAACAGCATGAATTATTCCTGCTTGGTCAGTGCAATGTATAAGTATGGTTGTTTTCAAGATGGTAACATTTTCCATCCAAAATTAAGGCAATTCAAAAAGGAAAGCGCTAGTCAGCTTTGTTTTTTTTAAACGTAACACAAGAAATGTATGTTTTACAAATCGCTAAGTAATGAAGTTCGCCATTTTTTAAAAGAAGCCCTAAAGCTAGAGATTTCACTTCGTAGCAGATGTATGTATTCTTTTTCTTTTACCCCATCTTTCTCCAAACCGGTGCAATAGGTATTGATATTTCGGATAATGGTATTGATAAAATAAGCACTCTCTTTACGAACAGCTTGTGAGTTCGAGAATTCGGCCTGGGCTATTTGTTTCTGAATTAAGATTGAATCCGTAAGAATGGCATCCAAAATAGTATCACGTAGGCTCTGTGATTGATATAGTTTAAGTAAATCTTTATTAAAAGAAAAGTACGAAGCAAGTTCTCTGCTAATGTTGCAGAGTTCAAGAGCCTTTCCGTAAACGGGTACCTTTCTTAAATTCTTGTGGGACATAATTTTTTCAATAGCACTAGTCTTGTAAAATTACGCCGCAATCACGATTTTTATCTTTCGATTAGTTAGCTATTTTGTAATTTCGATTTTAAATCGAAAGAACTTAAAGAATAAAGATTTGAATGTTAAGATAGATGATTTAAACTGGAAAATTCTTGGCTGTCTGCAAGAAAACGCGAGAGCATCGTTCGCTACAATTGGTAGACAAGTGGGGTTAACGCCGCCAGCAGTGGCCGAAAGGGTGAAGAAAATGGAAGATTTTGGTATTTTGGAAGGCTATAACGCAATGGTTTCACATGCTTTGACCGGTCACCAATTAAGAGCAATTATTACTTTAAAGGCCTTTATGGGAAAATTAAAGCCTTTTTTGGCGACAGTGCCGTCTTTCAAAGAAGTAGTTAATTGCTACAGAATTACCGGAAACGAGAATATTGTAATGGAGGTAGTATTAAAAGACCAATTTCATTTAGAAAAGTTTATAGATCGGTTGCTAGTATATGGGGAAACTAGAACACATATTATACTTTCTAATGTAATTCGCAATGCTCCAATTGATAAGTCTACCATTCCAAATTAATACTTGCTTGTAAAAAGTAATTGATTTCAGTCATAAGAACATTCCATAAATCCTTTTAATTCAGACGGTAAAGTGTTAATTCTTTGTGTCTGACGAAATAATTGTAGGAATTCTAAAGTTATATAATGACCAACCCGAAACCATGCGTAATTTTTGGCTCATTTTATTGCTTTGTACGGCATTTTATTGCCGTGCCCAGATTGATGTAGCTACTGATCTATATACCGTAGATGAGTTGGTTCGTGATGTATTGATAAATAGCAATTGTGCCGAAACTTCAAATTACAGTTCATTTACGGGAATTGAGCAAGGCGTAAACGGCATTGGTTACTTCAACGCCAATAGCTCAGGTTTTCAATACCAAGAAGGGATTGTACTTTCAACAGGGCATGCGGTCGATTCTGAAGGGCCGAATACTATGGAATACAATACAAGCCCTACGCAATGGACCGGTGATGTTGACCTAAGCGGAGTTACAGGTAAACCTATTTTATTTAATGCTTCTTTTATTCAATTCGATTTTGTTCCCCGAACCAATAGCATCAGTTTCAATTTTTTATTCGCTTCAGAGGAGTACGGGGATAATTATCAATGTATTTTTTCAGATGTTTTTGCATTTATACTAACTGGCCCGGATGGGGTGTCAACCAACTTAGCGGTGATACCCGATACAGACGAACTTGTGAGTGTAACGAGTATCAGACCCGGAATTCCGGATCTCTGCGAACCTGCGAACGAGGAGTATTTTTTTGATATTAACGGTTCTAATTCCCCGATTTCCCAGCAGGGTCAAACGGTAAGCCTTACGGCCAGATCATTGGTGGTGCCGTTGGCTACCTATACCATTAAACTGGTAATAGCCGACAATAGGGATTCAGAGCTTGATTCTGCTGTATACTTGGAAGCGGGCAGTTTTTCGATAGATGTTTCTTTGGGAAAAGATAGAACTTTTGCCGAAGGTAACCCTATATGCAATGGAGAAACAATAAGCCTAAATGCTTTTGCAGATGGTGCTCAAGATTACATTTGGTATCGCGATGATGTCGAATTGATTACAGAAAGGAATAAGCCCGCTATAGAAGTATCCGATACAGGAAAGTATTCGGTTCAGGTAGTATTTTCGGCAACTTGCGTTTCTAATGGCGAAATTACCTTAGAATACGTAGTTCCGCCTGTAATTGCGGAACAGCCTTCTGATTTAACTGCTTGTGATATTAACGGTGATGGTCTTGAGATTTTCGATTTTAGCCAAAACACCGGTATGATTTTAGGCAATCAAGACCCAGCTATTTATCAAGTGTATTACTTCAATACTTTAGAAGACGCCGAAAATTTCGATAATCAAATAAATGTCAGTGATGAATACCAAGGCACGCGACCCAATGAGGTAATTTATGCAAGGGTATCGTCGCAGCAAAGTTGTTATGAGGTCGCAAATTTCGAGATACATATACAAGAGCTCGATTTTACGGATGATTTAGAAGAGCAGTATGCCCTTTGTCTCGATGTATTTGGTAACCCGATAACTCCTTTCCCAATCCTAAATACGGGCTTGTCAGAAAACGATTATGATTTTCAGTGGTACCGGGGCGCTGTTTCAGAGGAAAATAGTATTGTCGGAGCAATTGAACCATCGTTTTCCGCTTCTCAAGCAGGAGAATATAATGTTGTGGTGCATATTTTGTCAATAGGTTGTAAAGTTCCGCTTTCAACAATGGTAAACATCTCAAGTCCGCCAGAGTCGGTAACAATCAATTTGGTGTCAGAACTTTTTGCTTCCAATACTATAGTTGAAATTCGAGTACCGGGTGCCGGTGATTATCTGTATAGTTTAGATAGTGGCCTTTCACAAAACAGCAATAGGTTCTCAGGAATTGGCCCAGGTAAACACACAGCAGCCGTTTTTGATACGAACGGTTGCTACAATATCACCGAGGAATTTGTTATTATCGATTACCCTAGATTTTTCACTCCGAATGCCGACGGTAGTAACGACACCTGGTCGATTATTGGGCTAGATGAGATTGAATCCCCAGAAATAACTATTTATGATCGTCAAGGCAAGCTTTTATATCAATTATCGGATATCGGTTGGGACGGCATGTTTGACGGGAGACCATTACCTTCGAGCGATTATTGGTTTCGAATTTCCTATGCGCTTAATGGTGGTCGAAAAGAATTTAAGGGCCATTTTAGTCTAAAGAGATAGTACGAAGATGTCGACCAAAACTATTTTGTTTGAATAAATTACTTACTTTTAAGATCAAAGTTATTTGGCCTTATTTTTGATGCTTAGTTTGCTATGAAGAAATTTTTACTCGTACTGGCTCTTGTTGCTATAACTCCGTTGTTCGCTCAAACACTCACACTCTCAAAAGGAAAAATACAGGATTCTTTGATGGTTAATGATACCATTTTCGAAAGCTTTGCCTTATATCTTCCGACAAACTTCGATGTTCAAAAAAAATGGCCTGTCGTCTTTGTTTTTGATATGCAGGGTCGTGGAAAACAGGTAGCAAGTATGCTTGCGCAAGCTGCTGAAAATGAGGGTTACGTGGTAGCAGGCAGTAATAGTTTAAATGATAGTCTTACCATTACAAAAAATGTATTGATTGCATCTAGATTGATGGGGCGCGTTGCTTCGATTCTGCCGGTTGATTCAAACCGTATTTATACAGCGGGCTTTGGTGGTGGTGCCCGCATGGCTTCTTTGTTGCCCACCTTTATTTCTAAAATTGCTGGAGTATTATCCTGTGGTGCCGCTATTAGCAATATTGAAGTGTTGAACTCTAAAAAGCCATTTCATTTTATTGGTGTAGTCGGGGTTGAAGATTATAACTATGCCGAGATGTTGGCAACCCAGAAATTGCTTCATAAGCTAAAATTTCCCAATCAACTTTTGACGTTTCAAGGAGGGGCCAAATGGCCAGATCGTAGGCTTATTTCTATGGCTTTTAGAACGTTTACCCTCGCCTCAATGGCAAGAGGTAATGTAGAAAAAGACGATAGTATTATCCAAAACGCTTATAACGGGCATCTTGTTGAAACGAACAATTTACTTGCAGACCAACCCCTACAAGCGCAAGATCGCTTATGGACTATCGTGAAAATTTTTCAACCTTTTAAAAACTTAGATTCTTTAAAAGCAAGTTTGAAGACCTTAGGCAAAACCAAGTTGTATCGCAGCCAAAAAAGAGATCGTAGCGCTGCTATGTTCAAAGAAACGCTGAAGAAAGAAGATTTTGGGTATTATTTGGATGAAGATGTACGCACCTATAATTATAACAATCTGGGTTGGTGGAAATATCAAATGGAGGAACTGAACAAATATCAAAAGAGCCTTGATGGTTTTGAGAAAAACATGGGCAAACGCCTAGAAGGTTATTTGAATGCTTTGATCGAGGACAATCTAGATGCACTAGCACAAGAAAAAATCGTTGATATAGAAGCGATGAATTTCTTGTATATGCTCAAAACCATTACGGCTCCAAAGAAACCTGAAAATTACTTGCGGGTAATAGCCAATAGTGCAACTATTGACGATTTCGGCACCGCATTGTTTTATTTGGAAGAGCTTTTAAAAACTGGTTTCTCTGATTCGGAAAAGATATATACTATTGAGAATACTGCACTATTAAAAATTACTCCGGAGTTTAATGCAATCGTGGAAAAGTATCTTAAAGATTCAAGATATGAACCTATTGAGGAGTAGTGCCTATAAAGTGCGGTACTTCCGATAGTTTCCAGTCGATAACGAGTCCGCCGGCCAATGATTCGGCAATTTCCTTCCCATATAAATATTCACAAAGATAAAGTGCCGCTTCAAAACTTTTGGCGCCACCTGCTGAAGTAATGTACTTGCCATCGTGTACGAACAGTACACTATCTTTCACATTCAATTCGGGAAACATTTTCTTGTAAGCAGTAACATCGCTAGGAAAAGTGGTGGAAGCAACGTCATTCAAAATACCAGCTTTTGCCAATACGAATGCCCCATCGCAATGGCTAGTCATAAATTGGGCAGTAGCATCTATCTTTTTTACAAAATTAATAAGTACAGCGTCCTCTAAATCGGAGTCGAGGTGATGCTCCGCACTCGGTACTACCAATACATCTATTTGGGGCAACGAATCTTTGGTATAATCAAAATCGGGTAAGATACGTACCCCTTCAAAAGTAGTTACCGGATGTAGGGTATTGGCGACTGTAAACGTATTCATCGCCTTTATGTTTTTGCGGTATTGGGTATGCTGAAAAATATCGTAAGGGGCCGTGAACTCAGTATTGTAGGTGCCTTCCATAATGAGGAAAGCCACATTGTAGCGATTTGGCTTTAGTTCGGGTAGCAAGCGTTCTGGCTTTTCTTGAGACGACAATGCCTGTTTGTTATCCGTACAGGCCGACATAATTAGTATCATTAGTAAAATACCTACTTTTCTCATCGGTTCGAATTTTGAATAGGGGAAAGGTACAAAACCTAGCTATCTGAAATTGCAAACTCCTGAAAATTGTATTTTTATAAAAAATTGAGATAATGGTTAAGCTATCAAAATACAATCTTTTAGTGCTACTCGTATGTACTCTTGTGGCGTGCAAGTCTGATAGTAAATATTCAACTGTGGATGACGAAAGTGAATTTCAACTCAATATTGCAACGAGCGTTGATCAAGACGATGTACTCATATTAAATAATTCTCACCGCATACCCTATGCTTGCCCATTGGATTTACGAACTTCAAAATTAAAAAATGGAATTAAAATCGCTTCCTATTTTATTCTTGATATGAAAAACACAGTTCCTACGCTTGGTGATTTAAAACCAAAATACATCATGAAAAAGAAGAAAAATGAATCTATAGTTTACGCGATTAAAGTAGGGGATACCCTTGCATTTAAACTCATTGACTACCCTAAAAAAACCAACTAAATGCGACATTTTTTTCTCCTTATATTCCTTTGTTCACTTTCGTGTAAGTCGGATAAAAAATACCATGACACTGGCGCAAAAGAAGGCACCGTTGTTCAAATCAATGCCATAGCCGATATCGCCGCATTTCAAAAAAAGCTGAATACTGAGTTTAAGAACCCCGAAACTTCGCCGCTGCCAGATAGATATAGAAAAGATTTTGATGGGTTGGAATTTTTTGCCCCGGACACTACCCTAATAGTTCTAGCGAGGTTAGAACTGACCCCGAATGCCTTACCTTTTGATATGCCAACTACTACGGAGAGATTATCTAGAGAGGTAGTCTATGGCATAGCCTACTTCACGCTAAACGGAAGTCCGCAACAATTAGAAATTTATCAGAACAAGGAATTAAATCTTCAGGAAGGGTATGAAGATTATTTGTTTCTCCCGTTTACGGATGAAACAAATGGAGAAACAAGCTATATGGGAGGCCGTTATTTAGATTTGAGAATTCCATCGGGAACATATATTGAAATTAATTTCAACAAAGCGTACAACCCATCATGTGTTTACAATAAGAAATATAGCTGTCCGATTGTACCTTCGGTTAATGCCTTGGATTTTAAAATCGAAGCCGGTGTAAAAGACTTTAAGCTTTCATTAAAATAAAAAATCCCGACGTGTTGCCGGGATTCTTAAATTATTTGTCATAGTTACTTAGAACGCATAAATAGCTGCTAAGTAGAATGAAGATAGATTGTCTTGAAAATCACCGTCTCCATCAGGATAAGGAGAAGCATTGCTCCAGCTATCCAGTCTAATTTCTGGTTTTATAGTTAAATTGTCAATTGAGTAACTACCCGTTAAGGTTGCAGCGAAAACGCTAGAACTATCAACATTATCTACATCGGTGTGAAAACCAAAGTATTCTGCTCTTAAACCAATAGAAAAGCTATCGGAAGCTGCAATTTGGGGGTATAGCGCAGCACCGTAAAAACCTGCTTTAATCTCGGTTCCTGCATCGTCAAAAGTGTTTGTTTGATAGGCTCCGTTTATTCCAAGAAAGAATTTATCCGATACGTCAAATCCACCAGTGTAATCTATCTCGAAACCAAGCCCGGCGTCATCTAGTAAAAGATTCAAGTACTGGCCCGAATAACCCAATTGGGCTCCGAAAGCATACTTACCGTCAGAACTATTGAATTCTGTAAAATCGGTCGGGTTCATTACTGCCAACATTAAGCTAAAGTCTTCAGATAATGCAAAATCAGCTTTAAGACCAGTGTGTGAAAACGGACCGCTAGAGAACAAAAATGATGTACTATAGTTGAAATTGCCAGTAGGGGAAATAACCTCATAACCCAGGAAAGTATTAAAGTTACCAAAGCTCAATTTCACCTTGTCACTAACATTCCAGTACGCATATAATTGGTTGATAACATTTCCTGTTAACGAATATTGAGGTGAGTTGAAAATTGCATCTGTTCCTCTTGGTCCGAACACCAAATCAACTACTGCGCCTACCTTTCCTGTTTCGTAAGAACCAATGATATTGGCCATGCCCAAAGCGAAACCATCTAAGTTGGCAAAAGATGAACCAGGAGAAATACCTTGGTCATTTGCAGCATTCAAGTTGGCTTTATAATAGGCATCGATACTACCTGAGACAGCGAATTTATGCTTCTTTTCTTCTTCTGGCTCATCTTGAGCATAGGTAAAGGCAGATATTGAAACAACTAAAGCGAGTGTAAATAAATTTTTTGCGTATTTTGTGTAAGTAATCGTTTTCATAAAATTAGATATAGTGATTCCAACGGAATCGTTGTTAGAGAAATGATTTTTGAAAGGGTTATATAAACGGAGCGTTCTGCAAAACGCTCCGTTCGTTTTTTATTTGATTAATCGTTGGTAAAGTCAGGGTACGCATCCATACCATGTTCATGAAGGTCAAGGCCCTGAACTTCTTCTTCCTTAGAAACCCGAATACCGGTGATTGCTTTTAATGCACCTATTATAATACCCGAAGTAACAATACAGAATGCACCGATAATCAACACCCCATATAGTTGGGTCAAGAATTGAGCACCACTTGCCATTTTACCAAATATCCCCACGGCCAAAGTTCCCCAGATACCACAAATTAAGTGAACTGCAACTGCACCAACCGGATCATCAAGTTTTAATTTATCTATCAAAGCCACCGCCAATACGATTATAATACCAGATATTAAGCCAATTACGATTGCATTATCGGGCGACATTTGGTCGGCTCCCGCGGTAATACCTACTAGGCCTCCTAGAATTCCGTTTAAGAACATGGTAAGGTCAAGGTTTTTATAAAGAATAGAGGAAAGTACCATAGCTGAAACCCCACCTGCGGCGGCAGATAAACTAGTGGTTACTAATACTAGCGATGTTAATTCTGGGTCCGCAGACAGCACAGAACCACCGTTAAAACCAAACCATCCTAACCATAAGATAAGCACACCAGCTGTCGCCAATGGAATGTTGTGACCAGGTATAGCTTTGGGTTTGCCGTCTTCGCCGAATTTTCCAATTCTTGAACCCAATAGGAAGATGGCAACCAAAGCTGCCCAACCACCTACGGAGTGAACCAAAGTAGAACCTGCAAAATCATAGAATCCCCATGAGTCAAGAAAACCACCGCCCCATTTCCAAGCGCCTACTATAGGATATACCAAGCCGACATAGAGGATGGTAAAAATCATAAAAGCACCGATTTTCATGCGCTCTGCAACTGCTCCAGAAACAATTGTAGCCGCCGTAGCTGCGAACATTCCTTGAAACAAGAAATCTGTCCACCATGTGTAGCCACCATCTGCATAAGCAGCGGTCATTCCATTTTCAGGAGCTCCAATTCCAAATCCTGCAAAACCGAAAATCCCAGAAGAACCTTCTTCAAAGCCGGGGTACATCATGTTGAACCCCCATGCATAGTAAAGCAATAAACCTACTGTTATGATGAATATGTTTTTAAATAATATGTTTATCGTATTTTTTGATCTTGTCAATCCTATTTCTAAGAATGCAAAACCAGTGTGCATGAAGAATACCAAAGCGGTAGCCAACATCATCCATACGTTATTTGCTGTAAATAATCCTGCGTCCATAATTATGTTCTTTAATGTGGGTTTTTATTGAGTAGTTAGTTGATACCTGCTTGTCCGCTTTCTTTGGTTCGTATTCTGTATGCTTCTACGACGTCTGAAACAAATACTTTTCCATCACCGACGTTTCCGGTGTAAGCGGATTCTAGTATTGCATTTACCGTTTTTTGCAAAAATTCATCAGATACGACCACGGATAGGTAGCGTCTTTGAATATCGCTTGTACTGTAGGATATGCCACGATAGACATGACCTTGTTTTTCATTACCTACACCGGTAACATCCCAATAACTGAAGAAGTTAACCTCGATAGTATGAAGTGCTTTTTTTACATCATCAAATTTCGATTTTCTAATGATGGCTTCGATTTGTTTCATTTTAGATTTTATTAGTTGATTTGCCAAATATATGTTAATTATAATGTCGCCCTAATTTTTTATGGGGTAAGATTGTAATTTTTGTCAATTTAAAAAATTGACCCCCTATAATTTGAGGGTATTCAATAATTAAATGATTTAATTAGGGATATGAAAAGATTGATTTGAAAAACAAAAGAAGATAATGGCATTCGGTTTTCCCGATTGCAGTCTAAAATAGTGTACTAAAAGTTTTAAAGTCTTGCAAGCCAGAGACCTAGCGCAACAGCCAGAACGCCCACGGCAATACTAGCAATCGTATAGAACGAAAAATGAAGTAGCCCGGCATTTCGCAATACACCATGGTTTTCGAAAGCGAAGGTTGAAAAAGTGGTGAAGCCGCCACAGAATCCTGTAACTAGTAATAAAGTATGATTTTGAGAGAGTAGGTTCTCTTTAAGAGATAGTCCTAGAAGAATTCCGATTAACAGGCATCCTATTATATTGACCAAAAAAGTGCCGAGAAAGAAATGTTGAAAATAACCATTGAATAGTTTTGAAATGGCGTATCGCAGCATACTGCCTAATCCTCCACCAAGGAAAACAAGTAAAAATTGTTTCATGAGTACGTATTCAAAACAAGCTTTGTTACCTACTAATACTATATAAGATTGAGATAGTAATACAGTATGTCGAAAGCATTCAGTGTTGCGATGCGCTATAAAGGTATAAAACTAGGATATATATTAATGCAGTCTTAGACTGCTTTATTGAATCAGGAGGAACCTGAATTCAGGAACAAAAAACTAAGTTGTAAGTAATCAACTACTTATTTGTCTGTTTTTGGCTCTTTTGAGGAAGTCCCGGTAAGACTAAAAAACATGAAGATTGCATTTGCTCCTAAAATAATGAATAAAATGGTAAAAAAACTCAACATTGTATTGCCCCTTTTGTACTGATAACGCAAAATTACACTATCTGGTATCATATACGTTCGAATTCAGAATTTTGTTGTGAAAGGGTGAATTTTTGTGGTGTGCGCAACCAAAATGTTAATTTTTAGTCAAAAATTTAATTATAAAGAGGATAATTATAAAAATTATAAAGAAAATACCTACCCACTTAACGCCTTTGTAATTTTTTTGATGTAATTTTTTGTCCTTTATATATGTATAGCTAATAGCTGCGGCAAAAACGACAATAAAGGCTACTGCAAAAATGAGTTGTCCCGTGCTGAACATATTGCTTATTTTTAGCAAAATTAACTTAAATAGAATTATAAATGAAGAATAAGCTAAATGCGGTAGAAGAATTTCATAATGCCTTTGGTTTAGGAGTATCGCAAATAATGCGTGCAGATTTGGGAGAAGCAAAGAATGCCTTGCGCTTTAATCTAATGGACGAGGAAAATAGGGAATATCTCGAAGCTGCGGCCAATAATGACCTGGTTGAGGTAGCTGATGCATTGGGCGATATGCTGTATATACTATGTGGTACGATACTAGAACATGGTATGCAGCACAAAATCGAGGCTGTATTTAATGAGATACAGCGCAGTAATATGAGCAAACTGGGTGCTGACGGCAAACCCATTTATCGCGAAGATGGTAAAGTACTAAAAGGGCCCAACTATTTTAAACCAAATATTCAGACGATTTTAGAGCAGTAAACGGCTTTATATCTTGGTGCTATTATTTCCTGATAATTTTATAAGTTTTATTAAGGTTAAGGGTTGTAACGGTCAATAGATAGGTGCCTTTTGATAAATTGCTGGTTTGCAATTTTATAACCCCATTGCTGACTTCATACAAGTCGCTTGATAGTTTTGCGCCGTTCATAGTGAATAAAGCGATTTGTACATTTGTTTCTAGACCACCCTCTAAAGTTATGTTCAACGCCTCACCCTCAACTGGGTTTGGGTAGACATAGATGTTTGGGTCTAACCTTATGATTTCTTCGTAGTCAACATCACAATCCCTTCCTGTTGAAACGGTAAGTATGTTATTCGTTTTCGTTAGCGCCAAGGTAATTTCATTAGCATTTACCACCGTGATTTCTTCGTTTAGGCTAACTGTATATTCATCGTTTCCGGTAAAGAAAAGTTTCAGTTCATTGGTACCATAATCAATTTCGGAAACAACTGAAAATTCTTCCGGAGCGTCCAAGTCGATAGTAATGCATGTTTTATAACTATCGTTCCCTTTTATGGTAAAGCAAAGGTTGTACTGTCCGGGTTCCAAATCCTCGAATGCAATAGTTGAGGTGAAGTCTTTAACAACGGTTTCGCCATTGAAGGTAATGGCTGCAAGATATTCATAACGCTCTCTAGCGCTAACCGCTATTATTCCTCTATTTGTAGAACAAGAAATGCTTTGAGACAGTTGATAGTTACTTCCGTCCAAAGAAAAATTCTCACAGCCTTGTGCGTTTACCCCTGTTCCAGCGGGTGTCTCGGCACATTGGTCAAGCTCGTTTTCTACACCGTCTTGGTCTATATCAGCATCGCACACATCGCCAATACCATCATTGTCAAAATCGGCCTGATCGTTATTGGCATTGAGCGGACAATTGTCCACAATATCTAAAATAGTATCATTGTCGTCATCGGTGTCGCATGTGTCACCTATACCGTCGTTATCGGTATCTAATTGGTCTGGGTTTGCAATAGAAGGACAATTATCGTTTTTATCTGCGACCCCATCGCCGTCTTGATCGTCGACTGTGCTATCGCAGGCATCACCGATTCCATCTCCGTCAACATCTTCCTGATTAGGATTTGCCACCAAAGGGCAATTATCATCATCGTCCAAGATACCATCTTGGTCGTCATCTCTATCACATACATCACCTATACCGTCGTTATCAGTGTCCAATTGATCCGGGTTGTTGATTTCAGGGCAATTATCAATGGTGTTCGGAATGCCATCATTGTCACCATCATCATCACAGACATCGCCAATACCGTCTTCATCACTATCTTCTTGGTTGGGATTGGCAATTGTTGGGCAATTATCGTCTATGTCTAAAATCCCGTCTGCATCATCATCGTTAAGTATTTCACAGACATCGCCAATACCGTCATAATCAGTATCAGCTTGATCGGGATTACTTGTTAGCGGACAGTTATCGTCAGCATCAAGAATACCATCATTATCATCATCTTCGTCGCAAACATCGCCCATACCGTCATTATCGGTATCAAGCTGATTCGTATTCGCCGTAAGCGGGCAGTTATCGACGTCATCTAAAATACCGTCGTTGTCATCATCGTCATCATCTAATTGAATGCCAGAAACTACAAAATCATCGATAATTACACCCTCTTCGGTAACGAACTCGTCGGAGTGGAAAACAAACCTGAACAGAATGTCTGTTTCTTGTGTAAGGTCGGTTTCAGTTAAAGCATTAAGGGTGAAATCATAGGCGTATTCGTTAAATTGGGCATTGCTACCTGTCCATTGTCCACCGGGACAAAGTTGGCAATCAACACCGTTTGTAGTGCTACTTCTATTGCTGTTATACCAATTGGGAAGACTGTTTTGGCGACCTAGTAAAGACCAGCTACCACCAGAATCCACTGAATATTCCACATAGGCAACATCGTAATTTATTTCAATATCATAAGCCATGTTAAATCTCAGCACTGGGTTTTCAATAGTCGATAAATCATGACAGTTGGTAACTAAAAAACTTTTTTTACCATCAGGATAATCGCCTCCTAAGTTTGTGCCATAAACACTAGTACCGGAAGTAGTGCTGTTTAAAACTGTTCCTGTGGGGGTTCCTCTCTCCCAAACTGGGGAGCCTTCTGTATCGTCATAGCTGATCAGGTTATCGTTTTCGGTTTCAAAAGTGTTTATTTGAGCGGCCACACCGGACTTGTTTGCAAAAAACTGTCTAACTATGGTATTATTATTGGGCAGGTCGTCGTTCGCAGTTTGTGCAATTACCTCAAAATCTACTTCACCCGTTGTATTTGCGGTGATGGGCTTTAGATTTAAAATAACTGACTCCTCGGGCTCCAATGTGTTTGAAAAAGATTGTGCTTGTTGGGCTTCTTGGTTAATACGGTATAGTATAGTGAACCCAACAATATTGTTAACCCCGCTATTTTTTACTTCGACAACTGGGGAAATACTTCCGCAATGAATACTTTTTTCGACAGGTGTGATACTTATCAAACGGAGGTCATCATTAGGGGTTTGTACTGTGTACTGTCCTGAAATCGAGTACATTCCAATGCTTGCGTAATCGGAGTAACCATTGTCGGCGGTACCGAAACCAACGCCTTGTACTTCAAGAAAATAAAGTCCAGATGCTAAGTTGGTGGTAATTTGAGCACCCAATCCTTGAGGATTGCTTTGGGCAACTTCATTACCGTAAAAGTCCAGGATTCTTGCTTTAATATCTAAATTAGGGTGTACCTCATGTGGGTGAAAGATAAATGAAGCCTGACCTGTTTCTGCCAAGAAAGAAAACATATCAATATCGTTACGGTCTTGAACAACACCGAAATTCTCAGATTTAGCTACATTGCCCCCTAAATCTGCTTCTAAAGGGGTAGATGAATTTACATCGCCACCATGGTCGTCTGTTGCAAAACCAAAATTATTGATTGAACCAGCGATGATTTGTATGTCGTTTTCCATATTGGTTGCATTGGTGTATTCTCCAATACTCCATTGGGCAACTGGTCGATTAAGGCTAAACCCCATAATAGGAGCCCAATTATTATGACCTGAATAGTATTCGCTGTTTCCTTTGCCATCGTGATCTAGCCCCATAGTGTGTCCAATCTCATGCGATCCCGTATCCCCTGCACCCTTGGCATTACCTATATTGTAGACCCAACAAGGGTCGTCGCTATTACTTGAAAAAGAGTTTAAATATGCTACACCTCCAGAACCAGGCTGGGCGGTATCGGTAGGGGTAAAAATGCACATCATTCTTCGATTTCTTGAGGTGGCCTCAAAAACGTCCCTATCTGTGACGATGTTAATATCAAACGGACTAAAATCTTCGGCCATAATCTCCCATGTGGTTGTAATTTCGGCGTCAGAAAGTCCTGATGGTTGCGCATCTATGGTATTACCGTTATTCCAATTGGTATCTGTTACTACTTCGCCATCAAAATCTAAATAAATTACTGCAGTTGCACTGGGTCTACTCTGTAATTTTAAAGGCGGTCTTTTACTAGTACCGCTTATAGATTTCTTTTCTGACTGGTTAGATGAGGTTTGCTTATCATAATCGATACACAGAATAGTATTGATATTGGTTTCTTTAGCGTAGACCTGGTTGTTTTTTACGCTATAAATAAGGTATGCTCTTTTCTGACTTTGTAGAATAATATGACCATTTAATGTGCCCTTTTCATAGGTAAAGCTGAAAGAAGAAGACTTTTTGTTCTTAACCGAACCGATAAGCCGTAACGAATTCTGTTCTTGTTTTCTAAGATTTAGCTCTAGTTCCAACACTTCATTCGATGAAACGCTAACAGGAATGGTATTTGAAGTTTTACCGCTTGCATTGGTTTCGGCAAAAGAATCGACAAATACCGAGAGGTTATCGGAAACAAGAACAGGATTTTCTTGCGATTGGGCAAAAGTTGCCGATAGACTTGAGAATAATAGAAAAAGGAATAATCGAAGCGTAATACTTTTCATAGTAAAGTCGGTTGGGGCCTTATAACGCCTCAAATACCAACTTAATTCATGAGGATCCTACTTTTCGATGTAATGCACTCCGCTGCGATTTTTAATTTGTGAAAGAGCTTATTTTTTAAATAACGTTATGCCATGCCCATGCCTTAAATTCTGCCTTTTTATCGGCTGACCATTCTTTAAATTGCCAATGGCTTCATAATAATATGATTGGTCTAGATTATAGTTAGCTCTATGTATATTAATCAATAGAATTCCTCAAGGCTCTGCCTCGGGTGAAGCATTCGACTGATAAAAGAACCAAGAGTCTAGAGCCAAGACAAAAAAAATTAGTCTAGTTTCTTGATTCTTGTAGCGCAGCGGTCTAGTTTCTGATACCTCGATGGCTCTGCCTCGGGGTAGTTTATTGCAGCTGCCTTTCCCATAAAACTCGAAGCTGTTTTTTTGAGCAATCAACTTTTAATTGCAGTCAATAGTTCAAATATAGATAACGGCCAACTGCTACTGCCTGCTGTATGTGAAAGATAAATTTCACTCATATTTGAAGACCTATTCTAATCGACTCCAAAGTAGCATAATTAAATTTTATACCGCCATCCAAAAGAATCTTCAGAACGATTGAACTGAATATCGGTAATAATTTTTTTAAATCTTGTAGCGTAGCTATCCGATATTTCCGGTAGGTCGTAGTCGGTTTTTCTATGGCCAAAAGTAGCGATCGGTGAAACAACTGCCGCAGTACCGGCCCCGAACATTTCTTTAAGACTTCCATTTTTTGCAGCCTCGACAACTTCGGTAACGGTAATCGTTCGTACTTCTGTTTGTATACCTTCCGCTTTAGCGATTTCCAAGATGCTTTTACGGGTAATACCGTCTAAAATACGATCACTAATAGGGCCTGTAATCAAGGTGTCGTTGATGCGAACAAAAATGTTCATGGCACCTGCTTCCTCTATATTTTCATGTTTGTTATCATCTGTCCAAATAACTTGGTCGTAACCGTTCTTTTTGGCAAGTTGTGTCGGGAAGAACTGCCCCGCATAATTACCACCTGCTTTTGCATAGCCTACACCGCCATTGGCAGAACGGGAATATGTTTCTTCGATCAGTACTTTTACTTTACCCGAAAAGTACTCACCTGATGGGGCGAGACAAATAATAAATTTATACTCATTGGCAGGGGAGGCATGAAAACCTTTTCCCGAAGCAAAAATAAAAGGGCGTATGTAGAGTGAGCTTCCTTCTTTTTGCGGAATCCAATCTTTATCCAAGTTTACCAGTATTCGCAATCCATCCATAAAAAAGGCTTTCGGTACTTCTGGAATCGCCATACGGCTTGCCGAAATATTCAATCGCTTATGATTGTCCTCGGGGCGAAATAGAAATACATCGTCATTAGCATCTTTATAAGCTTTCATGCCTTCGAAAATCGATTGGCCATAGTGAAAAATCTTTGCAGATGGTTCAAGACTTAATGGACCGTATGGCATAATTTCAGGAGTTTCCCAAACACCATCTTTATAGGTGCAAACAAGCATGTGATCTGTAAATACAGAGCCAAAAGCCAGATTATCGAAATCAACTTGACTTATTTTTGATGTTTTTGCCTTATTAATATTGATAGCAGTGGTAGTAGTTTCCATTTAATTCGTTGTTATAAGTATTAAAATTAATTAAATATCCGTATCCACGCTTCCTTTTTAGGTCAAAAATGCCCAATTTTGCATTGTAACCTTAATTTTTATGGTATATGAAACGTTTTAACATATTACTTGTATTTTTCTTTACGATTGGGCTGTGTTTTGCGCAAGAGTCGCAGTCGCAATTTGTTTCGTTAGGAGCAGAGATAAGTCCGGATGCCACCTCGAATACGGCTGTAATGACCGAAAAATATGAATTGTTAAAGGCAAACGATACCCTTCAAGTTAAATTCAAAGGGGTAGTTACAGAGGTTTGTCAATCGAAAGGATGTTGGATGAAATTAGAATTGACCAACGGCGAAAAGGCGATGGTGCGGTTTAAGGATTACGGATTTTTTATGCCTATGGATATCGCAGGAAAAGAAGTAATCGTAAACGGATTAGCATTTGTTGAAGAGATGAGCGTAGAAGATCAGCAACATTATGCCAAGGATGCCGGTAAGTCAGCCGCTGAAATCGCACAAATTACCAATCCCAAAAAAACATACGGTTTCGAAGCCGATGGTGTATTGCTTAAAGAGTAGTGTGAAACGCAAAATCATTACTACAGCAGACGGCTCAACAACGATACAGATAGAAGATTGGGACGAGCAGTACCATTCCAAGCATGGCGCTGTTCAAGAGGCCTATCATGTGTTTATCAAAAATGGACTTTCCCTTTTTTCAAATCAAGAAATAGCGATTTTAGAAATAGGTTTTGGTACTGGGCTTAATGCGTTTATTACTTTTTTAGAAGGAAGCAAAACCAGCTTGAATATTAATTATTACGGTGTAGAAGCATTTCCCGTCTCGGACGAAGAACTAGCGCAACTCAATTATCTTGAAGCATTAAAAACGGAAACTTTTAAAAATGAATTTAATGAGATTCATGAATGCCAGTGGGAGTCGTTCACTGCCATCTCAAAAAACTTCCACCTCAAAAAACAACAGAAGCAGTTCGAACAAATAGCCGATGAAGATTTGTTTCACCTTATTTATTTTGATGCTTTTGGAGCGCGGGTGCAACCTGAATTATGGACGGAGAAAATCTTTCAAAAAATGTTCATCGCGTTAAAACCAAAAGGTGTCTTAGTTACTTATGCGGCAAAGGGCAGTGTACGCCGAGCAATGCAGGCCGTCGGTTTTGTGGTTGAACGGTTACCCGGGCCACCGGGAAAAAGAGAAATGTTGCGTGCCACAAAACCGCTATAAAAGTAATCTTATAAATTTTCTAAAGGATTTTGCAGTCCGAAAAAGCTTTGACAATATTGTTAAATCGAAATTAAACCTACCCGCTACCCAATCCAAAAAAGATACTTTTGCAATATGAAAGTGTTGATTACAGGAGCAACAGGTCTCGTCGGAACTGAAATTACGGCATTATGCCACAAAAACGGTATTGCGGTTAATTACCTTACCACAAGTAAGGATAAGATTAAACGAGCAGATAATTACCAAGGTTTTTACTGGCACCCGTCTAAGGGTGAAATCGATATTAACTGCTTTAATGATGTTGGTGCAATTATAAATCTGGCAGGTGCTAGTATTTCTAAAAGATGGACACCCAAGTATAAAAAAATAGTACTTTCTAGTCGAATCAACACCTTACGAACACTTCATAAAGGGCTTACGGATAGTGGTGCCAAAGAAATTAAATCATTTGTTTCTGCATCTGCAATAGGTATCTATCCAGATTCGTTGAGCAAATTCTACGAGGAAGATGAAACCGCTGTTGATGATAGTTTTTTAGGTGATGTTGTTGAAGCCTGGGAAAGAGAAATCGATAGTTTTAAGACTTTTGATTTTCCGGTTGCGGCCGTACGCATTGGTTTAGTGCTCTCCAAGAATGGTGGTGCTTTACCTGAAATGGCCAAGCCAATCAAGTTTTTTGTTGGATCACCCTTCGGTTCTGGAGACCAATGGCAGTCGTGGGTTCATATCAACGATTTGGCGCGAATTTTTCATTTTATCGTTGCCCATAAACTAAACGGAATCTATAACGGTGTAGGTCCTAATCCCGTTAGCAATACAAAAATGGTGAAAGAAATTGCCAAAGTATTGGAAAAGCCATTGCTATTGCCAAATGTTCCCAAATTTGCAATGAAGGCCCTCTTAGGAGAAATGAGCTTTATTCTTTTTGCAAGCCAACGCGTAAGTTCAAAGAAAATAGAGGAAGAAGGTTTTATCTTCAATCACACCAATGTTTGCCTTGCGTTAGAAGAGATTTATGAAGTAGAGCGAAAAAAAACCACCGATTCGGTATACAGCTAAAAAATATTGGTGTTCGGTAAACTTCTTAGAAAATCCGTAGGGTATAGTCAATATCAATGATTCAAAAGTAATCGCCACAGGGCAACTTGCTTTTTTCGATTTTGAAAAATAGTAAACGAATGCTATATAAAACTCTGTTCTTCAATGAGTTAAAAATTTAGTCTTAGGTCTTTTTTCTTTTAGCGCCCCGACGTTTCGGGGGACTTAAGTCTTTAACCGGACAACAGTAGTTAAAAAACTTTCTTTTTCCAGAAAAATTAATCTTGCATTCGACACTGCAACTTTGCACTTCCGTGTTCAACTTTCTTTTAATGACATTTTGACATTTTCAAAGAATTGGCAGTACTTTTGCCATCTCTAAAGCGATAATAAATTTTAGGTCAAAATGAGCGAACAACATAAAGAAAAGGAGATAAACCAAGAAACCTCCGAAAATACAGCAGCTACTTCAACAAAGGAAGAAACTAATCAAGAACAAGAAGCCGAGGTTCAAGAAGAGGAGATTAGTATAGAAGATCAATTACGAGAAGATTTGGCGAAGGAAAAAGAGAAGTTTTTACGTCTTTTTGCGGAATTTGAAAATTTTAAAAAGCGTACCTCAAAAGAACGTATTGAGCTTTTCAAAACAGCGGGTCAAGAAGTAATAGTTTCCCTTTTACCTGTATTAGATGATTTTGAACGAGCCAATAATGAACTTGCCAAGTCTGAAGATAAAGAGCTTGTGAAGGGAGTAGGTTTGATTCAGAACAAACTTAAAGAGACTTTAAAGTCAAAAGGGCTTCAAGAAATTACCATAGAACAGGGCGATAAATTCGATGCCGAAGTGCATGATGCCATTACTCAAATTCCTGCACCCAGTAAAAAGTTGAAAGGAAAAATTATCGATGTGGTCGAAAAAGGCTTTTCATTGGGAGACAAGATAATCCGCCACCCAAAAGTAGTGGTTGGTAAATAAAAGCACAGACTTGTATCATCATGAAACTAAGAAACGGGTTTCTTTAAGTCGCAGGAATCAAAAAGAAATAAACTTTTTATGAAAGAAGATTATTATGACATTTTAGGTGTTGGTAAGGGTGCATCTGCAACCGAAATAAAAAAAGCCTATCGAAAAAAGGCAATCGAATATCACCCAGATAAAAATCAGGGAGACCCTAAGGCCGAAGAAATGTTTAAAAAAGCTGCGGAGGCGTATGAGATTTTGAGCAATGCAGATAAAAAAGCACGTTATGACCAATTCGGTCATGCAGCTTTTGAAGGCGGCGGTGGTTTTGGCGGCGGAGGTATGAATATGGATGATATTTTCAGCCAGTTTGGTGATATTTTCAGTGGTGGCGGTTTTGGAGGTTTCAGTGGTTTCGGAGGCGGTGGAGGTCAACGGCGTGTGAAAGGCAGTAATCTTAGAATACGGGTAAATCTTACTCTTGATGAAGTAGCTAACGGTGTAGAAAAGAAGGTCAAAGTGCGTCGTAAAGTTAAAGCTGATGGCGTAACCTATAAAACATGTGCAACTTGCGGGGGTCGAGGACAAGTAACAAGAGTTACCAACACTATTTTAGGGCGTATGCAAACAGCCGCCGCTTGTAATGCCTGTGGTGGCAGCGGACAAATTTTAGACAAAAAGCCAAATGACGCCGATGGGCAAGGTTTAAAGGTTGCAGAAGAGACGGTTTCTATAAAAATTCCTGCAGGAGTCGAGGATGGTATGCAGCTTAAAGTGAGTTCAAAAGGGAACGAGGCCCCAGGAAATGGTATACCGGGTGATCTTTTGGTTGCTATAGAAACGGTAGACCACGACACCCTAAAAAGGGAAGGTGATAATTTACATTACGATTTGTATGTGAGCATATCAGAAGCCGTTTTAGGAACTTCGAAAGAAATCGATTCCGTTGGTGGTAAAGTGCGCATTAAGTTAGAGTCCGGTATTCAATCTGGGAAGATTTTGCGCTTACGCGGAAAAGGTATTTCTAGTTTAAACGGTTATGGAACCGGTGATCTTCTAGTTCATGTAAATGTGTGGACGCCGAAAGAGTTGAACAAGGAGCAAAGAGAATTTTTCGAAAGTATGCGCGAAAACGAGAATTTTGAGCCGAAACCCGAAAAATCGGACAAGTCTTTCTTTGAAAAAGTGAAGGATATGTTCTCTTAAACATAATTTTATAGCTCATTTAAAATAAAAACGTATATTTGAGATTAGTATCAGGAAACTGGTGCTAATTTTCTTTTTCATAGCAATTTTTTTCCCATCCTTGATTTTATCGAGGGTGGGTTTTGTTTTTTAGGGCTTTTATTGATTATAATCATACTAAGTCAAACTATTGAGCAGATCGGTTAATCGCGCCGCAGGAATAATCTTTATTACGAGTTAGTTTTAATACTAAATCATACTGAACGGTGAATTCAAAAGATGAAAGGATTACACAGGTGGACTTCGAAATATCGAATTGTCAAAATAAGCTGGATAATTCGAAAAAACGGATTCATGGGCTATTCCGGGTGGAATTGGATTCGCTTTTTGCTCAAATTTATGCGCTGTATAGACACCTATTTGTTCTCAAAAGACTCAATACAAACCAATTTTGTTTTGATTATTAAACCGCCCTTTTAGCTATCTTTGGAAAAATTGTTTGCATGAATTCAATTTTGGTTACTAACGAGGTTACCAAGCGCTTTGGTTCGTATACTGCCCTGAACAAGGTGTCTTTAGAAATTCCGAAAAATAGCATTTATGGCCTTCTTGGCCCTAATGGGGCAGGAAAAACCACACTAATCCGAATTATTAATCAAATTATTTATCCAGATTCTGGAAAAGTATTCTTTGATGGCGAACCACTGCGACCAGAACATATTTCAACAATTGGTTATTTGCCGGAAGAACGTGGCTTGTATAAAAGCATGAAAGTTGGGGAACAAGCACTTTATTTGGCACGCTTAAAAGGACTGTCTAAAGCAGAGGCCCGCAAAAGATTAAAATATTGGTTCGAGCGCTTGGAAATAGGTGACTGGTGGAATAAAAAAATACAAGAATTGTCAAAGGGTATGGCCCAAAAAATCCAATTTATCGTAACTGTGCTTCACGAGCCTAAATTGTTGATTTTTGATGAGCCTTTCAGTGGTTTCGATCCGATAAATGCGAACCTTATCAAAGACGAGATACTTCGTTTGAGAGACAAAGGAACTTCTATCATCTTCTCGACCCACCGTATGGAGTCTGTCGAAGAATTGTGCGAGTATATTGCCCTTATTCATGAATCTGAAAAAATACTGGATGGTAAACTGATGGATATTAAAAAGCAATACAAGAACAATCGGTTCGATATTGGGCTTTTTTCCGATAGTGGAGAACAGCTGCAACAACAGATCGCTTCGAATTTCGAAATAGTATCTTCCGATTATGATCCTATTGAAAAGCAATTCGATTTCTCAGTTCAGTTGCCCTCGGATAATTCGAAAGAATTATTGACTTATCTAACTTCGATAGGAAATATAAACCACTTTGAGGAAAAGATACCATCGGCAAACGAGATATTCATCAAAAGCATACAAAGCAAAAGCCTACATGAGTAAATTACCCTTGATCATTAAAAGAGAGTATTTAGCCAAGGTGCGAAACAAATCGTTCATAATCATGACTTTTTTGAGTCCGATTTTGATGGTGGGTATGGTCGTATTGATCGCATATTTAACTAGTTTGAACGATTCTGAAAAAAAGGTAGTTGCCGTACTGAACAACAGCGACTTTTTTGCAACAGATTTCACCACTACCGATGATATGGCCTATTTTCGATTTTTCAATTTAGACTTGCAGCAGTCTAAAGATTCTGTCGAAAATATGGGCTATTCGGGTTTGTTGTTTATTCCAGACTCCACATCTCTAGAAGAAACGGCAAAGAACACTTACTTCTATTCTAAAGATGCCCCCAGTTCAATGTTATTAAAACAGTTGGAATCGGTAATTCAAGATCGCCTTCGTGAAAAAAAGTTAAAAGATCTAGGCGTTTCTACCAAAGATTTTGCAAGCGTGCGTAGTACATTCGAAATCAATACCGCTACCTATGCCGGTCAAAAGAACCTTAAAGGTATCAATGAAATCAAAGCGGGCATCGGAGGGGCATTCGGGTATTTGATTATGATGTTCATCATTATCTATGGCGGATTTGTAATGCGGAGTGTAATAGAGGAAAAGACAAGTCGTATTATCGAGGTGATTATCTCCTCGGTCAAACCATTTCAGTTGATGTTGGGCAAAATTATCGGCACAGCATTGGCAGGGGTAACACAGTTCGGAATCTGGATTATTTCGGTGGGACTACTTTTTCTTATCGCCTTGGCCTTTCTTGATATAGATGTCAGTTCCTTAACCGCAGGCCAAGACATGATAAAGGGCATGGCAGGTGATATGGCACCACCGATTCCTACGGCCAACGAAACTATAAACTTGTATTCGCAAGAGGTATTCAAAATTCCTTTTCTGATGCTCTCCGTTTTCTTTTTGATTTATTTTGTGCTAGGCTATTTAATATACAGTTCAATATACGCTGCTATAGGTGCAGCAGTTGATAATGAAACCGATACGCAGCAATTTATTTTTCCGATTATACTGCCTTTGATGCTTGCTATATATGTAGGTTTCTTTTCTGTTTTCGGAAATCCGCATGGGCCGATTGCGGTGGGTTTTTCGCTTTTTCCATTAACCTCTCCTATAGTAATGATGATGCGATTGCCAGAGGGTATTGGCGATGGTGGTGTACCGCTTTGGCAAGTACTTAGCTCTATTACGTTTCTTATAGTTACTTTTATAGGTATTGTATGGTTGGCCGCTAAAATTTACCGCATAGGAATTTTAATGTATGGTAAAAAACAGAGCTACAAAGAGCTTTATAAATGGTTGAAATATTGAACCTAATAGAATGGAAAAATTAGAACGGTTTGTAATGTCGATGGAAGAGTTTCTTTCGTACAAAATTATTCCGTGGGCAGATATCGATATTACTGTAGGTACATTGCTTACTATAATTATTGCTATCGTTGTGATAACCTATCTGCTAAAAATCATTCACAGGTTGGTTACTGCAAAACTTCCGAAAGACGATAAAAATAAATTCATCAGCATTTTCGGATTTTTAAAGTACCTCTTTTACATTTTAGTGACAGTAACTATTTTACACTCTTCGGGTGTGAATCTTACCGTATTGCTCACCGCATCAGCAGCCTTGTTCGTGGGTCTTGGTTTTGCCTTGCAGTACTTGTTTCAAGATATAATTTCTGGTATTCTCATCATTTTAGATCAGTCGTTACATGTTGGGGATATCATTGAATTGGATGGTAAAGTAGGCCGCGTTTTTGAAATGCGTTTGCGAACCACTAGGGCGTTGACTAGAGACGATAAGGTTATCGTAATACCTAACCATATGTTTCTGACCAACAGTATTTACAATTATACCCAAAACCATAACACCACACGCGAATTTATTCAGGTGGGCGTTGCCTATGGTAGCGATGTTGAGAAGGTATCCCGTTTGTTGGAAGAAGCGGTGAATACGCAAGAGAAAGTGCTTAACAACCCTAAGCCTTTTGTGACTTTTGATGATTTTGGCGATTCTGCATTGCTATTTTCACTGCACTTTTACATTACCGATAGCTTTAGAGACCCCCGCATAAAAAGTGATATTCGCTATGCGATTGATGCTGCTTTTCGCAATAACGGCATTTCTATTCCGTTTCCACAGAGAGACCTACACATTATTAGAAATTCGAAAAACTAACAGTTATCAAGCAGAGCAATCCAGTTTTTCTAAATTTTATCCTGTGCTCAATTTTAGTTGGTATGGGCGCAATTTATGCGCAAACACCAGATTTGGTACGTTTGGAATATACCGTAATCCCAGAAAATGAGTTCGGAATTCGCACCAATCGTTATCGGGCTCTTATAAATGCCCCGATAAAGTTGACCGAAGAAAATTACCTGATCACAGGCATGGAGTACAATCGCTATGAATTTGAAATATCTCGTGATTTACCTTTTTCGTCTAATAATTTCGAGCGTTTACATATTATCGACTTAAATCTTGGGTACACCTTTATGATGAATCCCGATTGGCGGGTAGTTGGGGTACTTACTCCTCGTATTGCCTCCAATATCGAACAAGGATTGGATAATAATGATTTGCGCTTAAATGCGTCACTTGTTTTTTGGAAAGAGAAAAAAGACCTTGACCAGCCGTATCGTCTAATTCTTGGCCTAAGCTACAATAGCGCTACGGGACTTCCCTATCCATTGCCTTTAATCAGTTATTACAAAAGATTCAAACCCAATTGGTCTTATACTTTAGGAATTCCTCGGAGCGATTTCAAATTTCACATAAAAGAAAAGCACGTTATACAAACGGCACTATTTTTGGACGGATATTATGTGAACATTCAAAAAGGAATCGATTTGCCAAGAGCCAAGAATGGGACTTCAATTTCATTATCCGCTTTTGTCGGCGCCTTAGGCTATCAATATAAGATTACAAAAGAAATTAGTGTTTACGCCCTTGCGGGATATTCTATACTTCAGGAGGGTCTTATCCGAGACGGAAATAGAGACCGGGCTTTTACCCTGAATGATGAGGGAAATTTTTATCTTAGAACGGGCTTTAAAATAGGAATCTTTTAAATGATTTTTATTTAGTAAGAGTAATGAAAATAAACAGAATTAAATCAACAAAATTCCTTCGATATCGAAATATTTTCGAAGTTGTTATGGGAATACAAAATACAATCTATGTCTAAAATATTGGTTATCGAAGATGAAGCTGCAATTCGGAGGGTATTGGTAAAAATACTATCGGAAGAAAATGATTCGTATAATGTAGAGGAAGCAGAAGACGGTTTTAGAGGCATAGAGGCCATAAAGAACAACGATTACGATTTGGTATTATGCGATATTAAAATGCCTAAAATGGACGGTGTTGAGGTATTGGAATCTGCAAAGAAAATAAAACCGGAGATTCCGTTTATTATGATATCGGGGCATGGCGATTTAGATACAGCTGTGAATACAATGCGGGCAGGGGCATTTGACTATATTTCAAAGCCGCCAGATTTGAATCGGCTATTGACAACAGTTCGGAATGCGTTGGATAGAAAAGATTTGGTCGTCGCAAATAAAATCCTGAAGAAAAAGGTAAGTAAGAATTACCAAATGATAGGGGAGAGTAAAGAGATTGGTGCTATAAAAGATATGATTGAAAAGGTTGCCCCAACAGATGCTCGGGTTTTGATTACAGGATCAAATGGTACAGGTAAAGAATTGGTAGCGCACTGGGTTCACGAAAAAAGCCCTCGAAGTAATTCTCCGTTTATTGAGGTTAATTGTGCTGCCATCCCTTCCGAATTGATTGAAAGCGAATTGTTTGGTCATGTAAAAGGGGCTTTTACTTCTGCAGTTAAAGATCGAGCCGGTAAGTTCGAAGCTGCCAATAAGGGTACGATTTTTTTAGATGAAATTGGTGACATGAGTCTTTCTGCTCAAGCAAAAGTACTGAGGGCATTACAGGAAAGTAAGATTTCAAGAGTAGGTACCGATAAAGATATCAAGGTCGATGTTCGGGTAATCGCTGCGACCAACAAAGATTTGAAAAAGGAAATTGCCGAAGGTAAATTTCGTGAAGATTTATACCACAGGTTAGCGGTTATCTTAATCAAAGTACCTGCGTTGAATAACAGGCGCGATGATATACCGTTATTGATAGCACATTTTACCAAACAAATAACAGCTGAACAGGGTATAGCGCTAAAAGTGTTTTCTAAAGAAGCGATAAAACTGCTCCAAGGTTATGATTGGACCGGTAACATTCGTGAGTTGCGAAACGTTGTAGAACGTTTGATTATTCTAGGAGGTAAAGAAGTTACGGAAGGTGATGTGAAATTGTTTGCAAGCAAATAAACTATTTCTCACATTTGAGATTAATATGTTCCAATGCTTGTGCAGTTATTTCCTGTGTTTTGAGATTATAGTATTTTTTTGGTTCTGAGAGTCCATCTTTCAAAAGTTCCTTTTCACTGGTGTTGTAGATTTTTTCTGCAAACTCCCTCGCATCCTTACAATTAACAGTCTGTACTACTTTGTTCAAAGATTGTCTGTATTTTTCTAAAGACGCATCTATTTTCTCTTGGTAAGTTATTGGCTTGTCAGCTTCGGGCGCGGTATTACTTTCGCCTTCTTCACTGTTATTAAGTGCAAGTAGTTTACTTGACTTTTTACGTGTATGTTCTTCATCATGAATTTTAAGCGCATCAATACTACTAACTGTATTATCCAAAGCACGCTTTAAAAGATTCTTTGCATCATCTATATCGTTCAATCTGCTAGCTCGCTTCAAAAGGTATGCACTTTCTTCAATACCAATAGAGGCATATTCACATTTACAAGCGCTCATCTGCTTTCTAGATTTTTCAATAGCGTTCAGCGCTTTAAACGTATAATAGCGTACAAGCTTCAGGTCATCTTTTGCAAGTGCCTTTTCAGTCTGGGTTTTTACAAAATTAATATTAGAGCCCGCATACTCACAAGCCGAAGTTGGCTTAAAAGAAGAAAATAAGAATAAAATTAGGGCAAAGCCTAACAAACGCAAGGTATTCATAACAAGCATATTAAGTAGTAAAATTTGGGTATTCTACGCTATAAAGGTACGCATGGCTTGGGCTTCTAAAAGACTTTTTTCGACGCATGGTACCCTAAAGTGGATATAATGGTTTAACTGTTTTTTTCTGCGGTTAAATGGCTTAATTTTTTAACATTTAATGCAGTTCAACGAGTAAAAAATTCTATATTTCACTCATGGATGATTTGAAGAGTAGCTCTTACAGAGCAAATAAAGACACACGACTTACCGATTGCCCCACTTTAGAAAATTTTGGCCTGTCGGATAAGGAATTGAAAAAACAACTTCAAAAAATTAGAAAAACACTGGGCGATTTCCAAAATACGCTCTACGCACACGGAAAATACAGCGTTTTAATCTGCATACAAGGCATGGATACTTCTGGAAAGGATAGCCTTATTCGAGAGGTATTCAAAGATTTTAATGCCAGCGGTGTCGAAGTTCATAGTTTTAAGGTGCCTACCGAGTTAGAATTAAAGCACGATTACCTTTGGCGCCACTATATCGTGCTTCCTGCTAAAGGTATCTTCGGTGTTTTCAATAGAACACATTATGAAAATGTATTGGTTACCAGAGTGCACCCGGAGTATATTTTAGGAGAACACATACCGGGAGTACATTCCGTAGGAGATATTGATCAACAATTTTGGGACAATCGTTTTGAGCAGATACGTAATTTTGAAAAACATATTGCTCAGCACGGCACCTTAGTGTTTAAATTTTTTCTGAACCTTTCTAAAGAGGAACAAAGAAAAAGATTATTAAGGCGTTTAGAATTGCGCGAAAAAAACTGGAAGTTTTCTCCGGGCGATCTCAAAGAAAGGAAGTTATGGGATAAGTACCAGGAATGTTACCAAGAGGCAATTAACGAAACCTCCACAACTCAGGCTCCTTGGTATGTTATTCCCGCCGATAATAAAAAAGCAGCTCGTTTTATATTCGCTTCTATCGTATTGGAAGAACTTACGAAATATACCGATATCAAAGAGCCTGAGCTCGAAGACAAGATAAAGTCGAATTTAGAAAGCTATAAGCAACAATTGCAAAACGAATAACTATGAATAGAATACTGTTGATTTTTTTACTGATCGTCGGCACTGTGAATGCTCAGATTGACGATGAAAAACAAATAAAGGCCATTTTTGATACCTCACTAACCGAGGGTATGGCTTACGATTGGCTCAACCATTTATCAAATCAAGTCGGGGGCCGTTTATCGGGTTCGGTGCAAGCTGAGATGGCGGTCGATTATACGAAGGCCCAGCTAGATAAATTAGGTCTTGATAAAGTATGGTTGCAGCCTGTAATGGTGCCCAAATGGGTAAGAGGGGTTCCCGAATTTGCTTATATGGAAACCAGCCCGGGAGTTACTACCAATATGGATATTTGTGCACTTGGTGGTTCTGTATCAACCCCTTTGGGTGGCCTCAAAGCCAATGTTGTCGAGGTTCAGGGTATAGATGAACTTGCAGCTTTGGGCAATGATAAAATTGAAGGGAAAATAGTGTTCTTTAATCGCCCTATGAATGAAAAACTCATCAATACTTTTCATGCGTATTCAGGCTGCGTAGACCAGCGAGCAGTTGGCGCTACAGAAGCCGGTAAATATGGTGCGATTGGGGTTATTGTGAGGTCGATGAATCTACGTTTAGATGATTTCCCTCATACGGGCAACATGCGTTATGGCGATGAACCTGTAAATGAAAGAATCCCCGCTGCGGCGATCAGCACCAATGGGGCGGAATTATTGAGTACCACGTTACAGTTAAACCCAGATACGCAATTTTATTTCAAACAAAGCTGCAAGCAATTTGATGATGTAAAATCGTTCAACGTAATTGGTGAGATTACTGGAAGTACGTACCCCGATGAGATTATCGTAGTTGGCGGTCATTTAGATTCGTGGGATTTGGGAGATGGCTCGCATGACGATGGTGCAGGTTGTGTGCAAAGTATGGATGTGCTACAAATTTTAAAAAAATCGGGCTACACCCCAAAACGTACGATTAGAGCAGTGCTTTTTATGAACGAGGAAAATGGACTCCGTGGTGGCACCGAATACGCAAAAGTAGCTAAGGATAAAAAAGAGAAGCATGTGTTCGCTTTAGAAAGTGATGCGGGTGGGTTTACGCCAAGAGGATTTTCCTTCGACACCTCTGATGCCAATTTTAAAAAGGTAGAAAGCTGGAAAGCACTTTTCGAACCTTATATGATACATGCATTTGTTAAAGGCGGAAGTGGTGCAGATATCGGCCCCTTGAAAGATGAGGGTATCGTACTTGCAGGTTTGCGCCCAGATTCGCAGCGTTATTTTGACCACCATCATGCGGCCAATGATACTTTTGAGCATGTAAACAAACGAGAGCTTGAACTCGGTGCGGGGGCAATGGCAAGTCTGGTTTATCTCTTTGATACGTACGGGGTTGAATAATCTGTAATCAAAAATTTATACCTATGGAAAAATAGACTCAAAAACTATTTTAATCAGTCGAATGCAACACTCGAGGCTTTGCCTCGAGTGTTGCATTCGACTGATTAAAGAACCAAGAGTCTAGAGCCAAGACAAAAAAAGTGTAGTCTAGTTTCTGATACTTCAATGGCTCTGCCTCGGGGTAGTTCATTACTAGTAGCGATAGTAATCATTACCGAAATAGCCTTTCATGCTTTGTGGGGTCTTTTTAATCCTTTTACATCAAATTAGGTGCTTTAAAAGCAGTAACAATTTCTTACCTTTGCCGCTCATTTAAATAGAGCACTATGCAAGAAGGTATATACGCAAAATTCAATACGTCGAAAGGCGAAATCTTGGTTCATCTTACACACGACAAAACCCCGGCTACGGTTGGTAATTTTGTTGCATTGGCTGAAGGAAATAAAAAAAATGAGGCTAAAGCCGATGGAGAACCATATTACGACGGACTTAAATTTCACAGGGTAATTCCTGATTTTATGGTTCAAGGAGGCTGTCCTCAAGGTGCAGGAACAGGACACCCTGGGTATAAATTCGATGATGAATTTCACCCTGAACTTACTCATGATGGTCCTGGTGTGTTATCTATGGCAAACTCTGGCCCTGGAACTAATGGAAGTCAATTTTTTATTACTCATGTTGCTACTCCTTGGTTAGATAACAAGCATACTGTCTTCGGGAAAGTAATTACCGGTCAAGATGTTGTCGATGCCATCGCGCAAGGCGATATTATCGATAGTTTGGAAATAATAAGAGAAGGTGATGCAGCAAAAAAATGGGATGCACTAGCTGCATTTGAGAATCTAGAAGCCGATAAAGCCAAACGTTTGGAGGAAGTCAATGCAGCACAAACTGCTGCTTTGGAAAAGGTTGCTTCGGGTTTTGAAGAAACAGCAAGCGGACTTAGATACAAGATCATTCAAAAAGGAGATGGTGTAAAAGCTGAAAAAGGGAAAGGTGTTTCTGTGCATTATGAAGGATCACTTTTGAACGGGCAGGTTTTTGATTCTTCATATAAGAGAAACGAGCCTATCGATTTTCAATTAGGTGTTGGTCAAGTCATCCCAGGTTGGGACGAGGGTATCGCACTTCTTCAGGTTGGTGATAAAGCTCGTTTTGCTATTCCGTCAAATCTAGCTTACGGCGAATCTGGCGCTGGAGGGGTAATTCCAGGTAATGCAACCTTGATTTTCGATGTTGAATTAATGGGAGTAAAATAGTTAATTACTAGGCATAATTAGACTTCTAAGTTTCCGGAATAGGGGCTAATTTTTAGAATTGAAAAATCCCGGTTATTGCGGAATTTTTTTTTATGAAGTAAAATGAATTTACTTATTTTTTTTGGTGCCGTTGGCCTTGTCAACACTAACTAGCAGTAGAATTAGGTTGATAATTACTAAAATTAGTAGCACATTAAAGAAGGTTGTCATAGTGTCAAGTAGTTCAAAAGCTTGGGGCTTTAGTAAATAACAACTCAACAATAAATTACCCTACTTTAAAAATGGAGATTTTAAAACTTCTCCACTTCTTTTGCGCTATACCTCATCAAGACTATATTTAATAGTACGAGAAAGGCTAAAATGCTCAATAAATAAATCATAAATATGTAATTTTTGGGGATTGAAATCAAAAACTATATAATGAAAAACGTTTTTTATTGCGATATAGTGTTTTAACAATAGTTAAAATTATCAAAAATATAATTGAAAAATTTAAACTCAAAAGTAAGTTATCTTCAATTTTAGCGAAGACAATAGGTCAAATAAAATCTTAATAAAAATCTCTTTTCATAATTATAAAATTAGTATAAATCCTATTTAAAATGGGAGTTTCAATGCTATTAAATTGTTAAGGAGCTATTGGGAAATTAGTATCAATACTAACTCTATAATTAGACTTGTTAACAAATTTTCAATGAGAATTTGAATTTTTAAAATAAAAAAGCCCCGACACATTGTCGAGGCTTTGTATAAAAAAAGTTTGTGCGTATACCTAGTCTACTACTTTCACATTTACCGCGTTTAGTCCTTTTTTTCCTTGTTGTAGTTCAAATTCTACAACATCACCTTCGCGAATTTCATCGATTAAACCAGAAATGTGTACAAAGTGATCTTCGCTTGAACCGTCTTCAGTGATAAATCCGTAACCTTTAGAATCATTGAAGAATTTTACTGTTCCTTTACTCATAATAAAAAATTAAAATTAAATTAAAGTTCAAAGATAATATAAAATCTTTAAACCGTGTTATATTGAGATAGATATTATGCATATATCATGCCAACTTATGTAACACCCGATAAGATGTCTTGAATAGTTGATTTTCAAATGCTTAAAGTGCTTAATTCCTCGGCATTTAGTCCCACTTCTGAATCGGTTGATAGTTCATATTGGTATAGTCCATTTTCTCCTATCGCAATAAGCAGTTTATCCCGAATGATGACATCAAAAGCCTCTCGCTTTATAGAAATGGTAAGTTTGGACTCCGCTGGGTCTGTGATATCGAAAACTTTAATCTCATCATCACACACGAACAGGAAGTTACCATAAAGCCCTAAACCTTTTGGATACGTTAGGTTTCTACTATTTAATAAAATGGGGTTTGTTACATCAGTTACGTCATATACTTCGAGCACATTAATGTCGTTGCCGCAAAAGGTGTCGGAATGCAAGCTCACATAAGCATGGGTATCGTTCGCAACAACAGGGTCGCAGGCGGTAAAATGTTGAACGCTTGAAAGTTGTTTGGGAAATTCGGGGTTGACCACGTCATAGATAAACATACCGTTTTGAGAACCGATGTAGAGATATTCTTTGTAACTAAATAGTGTTTCGATATTAAAGCCGATAGGTACAGCGTTTACTTTAACAGGATCACTGGTATCTGAGACATTGAAAACATTTAGTCCAAAATCATCAACTGTATATAGGTAATCACCTTTCAGTGTAAAGCGCGCCAGAGAACCTCCTTGACCATCATTAGTTGGTGGTTGACTGTCGCTTTGGGTTGAATCTGAATCACATCCTAAAAATAGGGCAAGCGCAAGAATTAAATAACTGTATTTTTTCATCTCTATTAATTTTTTAGTTTCCAATCAATTACCACGGTATTTTCAGGAACATCGAATGCGAAATCCCCATCAGGTGATCTTAGCACAGGAAATGTATCGGGTATACGTTTGGCGAGAGCTATCGCATTTGTTGCGGGATTATATTCTACGGCAATCAAATCTGTAGCTTGGTTTATATAAATCATGTTACTGCGAATGGCCATGTCAGTAGCGCCCGGTGCAGCTATAAATTTGAAGGATGTAGGATTTGTTGGGTCACTGTTGTCATAAACATGAAAACCTTTGTACAGTTCATTAATGAATAAAAAGTTTTCTTTAACATAAATTTTTCCAGTAGTACCTATGCTTATGGAATTTTTAAGTGCTACTGAATTATTAAATTCAGCCCTGTTAAGAAAAACAGGTTCATAACGTGATACGGGTTCCACAAAGTCATCCTCACAATTCATAAATGGTGAACAGCAACTTTGAAAAACAATAAAGAAAAGCAAGGCGCAAGCAATTTTCATATTTTTCATAAACGGGTTATTTGTATTTTAAACAATCGAAAATTTAATTACCCTACTTGAACAAGCGATAAGTTTAGATGGATTCCTATTGTAAAAAAAATACAGCATTTGATGCTATAAGTTCAGTACTTTTAATCTTATGGAAAACGCAATCGAAAAACTACGGTATCCTATTGGGCATTTTAAAAGCCCGAAAGAAATTAAGGAGGAACATCTCAAGAAATGGATAAATGTTTTGGCAACCCTGCCAGAACGACTGCGCCAGATGGTAAAAAATCTATCTGAAGAACAGTTGGCAACACCATACAGGCCCGAAGGCTGGGCAGTTGGTCAACTCATACATCATATTTCAGATAGTCACCACAACAGTTATATTCGCTTTAAGTGGGCCTTGACGGAAGATAAACCGATAATTAAAGTTTACGATGAGAAAGCATGGGCAAATTTATTCGATAGTCGAAAAGCACCTATTAGTATGTCTTTACAACATTTGGCGGCCGTTCATGCCAAGTTGGTGTATCTTTTAAAAGGACTCTCAACGGAAGATTTAAACCGCTCGTTTATTCACCCAGAAGGAAACGTAGAAACGACCTTAAAAGAAAATATAGGAAAATATGCATGGCACAGTAACCACCATTTTGCGCACATTGAAAACTTGCTAAAAAGAAAGGGTTGGATGTAGCATAAAATTGATACTCAACTTAAATTTCATTCGACAAAATGTACATAGGTCTTTCTTTTTCCAACACGCCAAGAAAGTGAAGCGTTTTTTTCGAATGGATGACGTAACCGTTCTTGAGGTAAAATGCTAAGGCAGGCCCGTTTTTCATGGTGTCTAGCCAGACAATTTTTTTATCCAATTCTTTTGCTCTCAATAGTACAAATTGAAGTACTTTTTCGCCAACACCTTTTCCTGTGTACTCAGTTGATATGTAGATTTTATCTATGTACAGCCCATCTTTTTCGGAGTATCCGGCCAGTTTGCAATTGATAGTGAATTTTAAAATGCCGACTGCCGTGTTATTTTTGTTAATGAGAAATAAGGATGTGTTTTTATCGTTCTCTTCTTGCTGCAGCACCTCCAAAGTAAAACTACTTTCACTGTAGGGTGCAGAGTCGTTTTCTGACCACAGGTGCTGGTAGTGATGGGTATATGCTCCGCTATATATTGGTCATATTTAGCTGGCGTTAATGGTTCCATATGAACAATGTTCATCATGCCCATTTTATGTTGCAACCCATACTTGGTTTCTGAATTTCTAACATCGCGCCTCCTTCCAATAGTGTGTTAATTGCTTTTTTAAGATCGCTTCCCGTAAGCGGAATACCGTTTTCAGGGCGAGAGTCATCCAATTGCCCGCGGTAGGTTAATTTTAGATTTCCATCGAACAAATAAAAATCTGGGGTGCAAGCAGCATCATAGGCTTTAGCAACTTCCTGCGTATCATCGAACAAATAGGGAAAAGGATACCCTTCTTCATTTGCTTTCCGTTTCATCAAACCTGGGCCATCTTGAGGGTACTTATGAATGTCGTTGCTAGATATGGCGATAAAATTAATTCCCTTTCTCTGAAATTCTGTAGCTAATTCTACCAGCATAGGGTTTACGTGAATCACGAAAGGGCAGTGGTTGCAGATGAACATAATCACTGTACCATTTTCCCCTTTCAGTGTTTGCAGATTTACAAGTTCATCAGAAACCGTGTCAATAAGATTAAAGTCGGGTGCTGTAGTGCCCAACGTCAGCATATTACTTGGAGTCATTGCCATAGGTGTCTCTTTAGAAATTAAAACAAGCTCTAAGATAAAAGTATTTGATGATTCTTGCTCTTCACGAATGCTATTTTTAACTTGAACTTTTTGCGCATCGTAATTTTGAATAGCCTTTGGCCTATGACCAATACCCTTATAGATACAGTTCAATTGAATTTCGATACCGATGCACAATGGGTCTTGAATGTGGTTTTGGCATTTGTCATGTTCGGTATTGCGTTAGAAATTTCGGTAAACGACTTCAAGGCAGTGCTTCGGACACCAAAAGCTATCTTGGCTGGTGTTTGTAGTCAATTTTTACTACTTCCAATAGTAACTTTTTTACTTGTCCTGATAATACATCCAACCCCTAGTATGGCATTGGGAATGTTCTTGGTTGCTGCTTGCCCGGGGGGCAATGTGTCTAACTTTATAACGCACTTCGCAAAGGGCAATACGGCGTTATCGGTTAGTTTAACCGCAGTCGCTACATTATTTTCAGTGGTAATGACCCCTTTGAACTTACAGCTATGGGGAAGTAGCTATGCCCCAACTGCAGATATACTCAATACTATTTCAGTCTCGCCCTATGACATGGTCAAACTAGTTGCTTTACTGTTGGGTTTGCCCTTGCTATTGGGCATGCTAATACACAACAAGTTTCCCAATACTGCTAGGCAGATGGCCAAGTTTTTTAAAACAGCTTCTTTGGTATTTTTTATCGTGCTGGTTTTTTTGGCGCTTTATAACAATAGAGATATTTTTATGCAGTATGTGTTTTGCGTTTTTTGGTTGGTATTAGCACACAATATTTTGGCCTTTACAACTGGTTTTTCAATTGCAAAGTTATTTGGTTTGTCTAAGAAGGATACAAGGTCGATTACAATCGAAACGGGAATTCAGAATTCAGGTTTAGGGCTGATTTTGGTTTTAACGTTCTTTGATGGTTTAGGCGGAATGGCCCTGATAACTGCGTTTTGGGGAATATTACATTTGGTTTCAGGTTTGCTGCTAGCAGGATTTTGGAGTAAAAAGCCAGTTTAAATCAATTCCAATATAAAAAGGTTTATTTGAAAAATTTAGGGTATAATTTACTGAAGTATTGGGTCAAAGGTGGGCTCTACTGCTATTTCGGAAAAGTTAAGATTTCCGGTAAAGAAAATGTGCCTAAAGATAAACCCGTGCTGTTTCTTCCAAACCACCAAAGTGCATTGATAGATGTACTATTGCTTGCCGTAGATTGTAATCGTAAACCGTGGTTTCTAACCCGTTCCGATGTTTTTAAAAAACCGACCCTCAAAAAGTTCTTCCATAACCTTCAAATGATTCCTATTTATCGTATTAGGGATGGGCGCGAATCTCTAAAGAACAACGATGCGATTTTTGAACAATGCGCAGAACTTTTAGAGGGTAAAGAAGCCATTCTAATGTTTCCGGAAGCAAACCACAATATAAAGCGAAGAGTTCGTCCACTGAGTAAAGGGTTTACACGAATCGTATTCGGTACGTTGAATAGGTCTCCTGAATTAGATATTCAGTTGGTACCGGTAGGTTTGAATTATAAAGATTCACAAAGCTTTCCAGACCAAATTGCTATTAACTTTGGTAAGCCTATTTCTGTAAAAGAATTGTATGATAAGAACGATATTCGCAGTTCGACCAGTATTGTTAAGGAAGCGGTTTCAAAAAGTTTGAAAACACTTACTACCCATATTGAGGATGAGGAGAATTATGAAAAAATTATCTCCCGATTAAATGCTTTCGGAGTAGATTATTTAAAGTCGACCGAAGTGAACAAGGCGGTTGAAGAAATGGGAATGCAAAAAACAACTATTGAAGATAAATCCAAAAAAAATGTTTTCGCTATTTTGTTCAAACACCTATTTACACTACTGAATTTACCCCTTGTCTTAGGCTGGCGCAATTGGGTTAAACCGATGGTCTGGGAACCTGAATTTACGGGAACCCTACGTTTTGGGTATTCTTTGTTGGCAAGTCCAGTCTACTATTTACTGGTGTTCACTATTCTAGCCTTGGTTTTTACTCCCTTGACCGGACTCTGTGCCGTACTTGGTCTTGTTGTTTTCAATTGGCTTTATGTGAAACTTAGTTGAAAGGCTAGATAACGAACTACATGCTATCCCCAAAAAATATAGCGTTCATCAGTAACTTGTTAGTACCATACCAAAAGGCCCTGAAATTCGTATTATCTGTAAAACCGATTACGCGACCTTTTCCGTTTCGTTGAATCTGCACAGGAACACTGTTTTTAAGCATTTCTAGATTTTCTTCGGATATATAACCACTTAATAAAGGAGTGTTGGTATAGGTTATGGGATTGTTATAACTATTCTTATTAGGTTTGATATAGATATTCGTGTTTCTAAACAAGGCCAATTCGTCATTTTTATACCCAAAATTAATAGGGTGTGAACGGTCTAATTTTGTTTTGAAAATAGCACCGCCCGTTACTTGGGCTCCCCTAAAATCTTGCCGTTGGTCAAAGGAAATATTCTTGGCTACCAAGGTGTCCTTTTTGAACTTTAATTTCATCAAGGCATTTTTGGAGAACCATTCTACCGTGCTTCTATACCCTATAAGCGTGCCACCATTTTTGACCCAATCTTTTAGTTTTTGCGTTCCAGCTTTGTCGATAGTTCTGCTCGATGCACTTGGAATAATTATATCGGTGTATTCACTAATGTCTACTCTGTTAAAATAGTCCGAATCGATTTTGGTCAATTTCATATCGTAGCGTGTATCGAACAAATGCCAAATTTCACCAGCGTCGTACGACCGCACCCCATTACCTATTAAAATGGCTACTTTTTGCTTTTTTACCGGGTCGAAATCGTTACTGCCCAAATCAATGCCTTTCGTTAAACCGGTACCGACCGCGGTAATCTGTAGCTTGCTATCTTGAGCGACTTTGTTCAAGAAATTATAAAGCGCTTTCGCATCTAAATCTTGATTTTGCACGGGAACCATAATAGTACCGTAATCATAGGTTTTACCCTCTACCGTAAAAGGCGATTTCGCAAATTTTGCACGAATACCTTTATTTACTATGGTATTTAATGCTTTTGGGGTGTAATACTCATTCCATTCAAAAAGATACGCGTAGTTACTTTGTGTATCTGCGCTGCCAGAGAGTTCTTTTAAATCGGTGATTTCGGGACCCACATTGACGAGTGAACCGATTTCAGCGTAATCAACATTAAATGCTAATGGCAAAGTCCACGCAGATACATCATAAAAAAGACTGTCGGTAAAGGTGGTGCGCTTTTCGAACATCGCTTTTATTAAGCGAGGGTTCTTTTGGTTCATGGGTACAACATAACTTTTACCCTTCACATATTGTTTTCCGTTCAGAGTTGCATCACTTGTCAATTCGTGAAATTTTATGCCGTGTCTGCTGAGTATCTCTGCCAAGTGCCAAGTTTTGGCGGCATCTTTACCATCTCCAAAAACAATTGCCTTGGTTTTACTTTTGGCACCTTCGTTTTGTAAGGAGGAATAATAGTCTCTTTGAAATTTCAAGATTTTAGTTCGCATGTTTTTTGCAGCTTCAACTGTAGATAGTGCAGCGGTGAATTGATTGCGAATGGTGAACGGAAAGGTTAGTATTCCGTTTTCACTTTCCTGTATATGACCTCGCGAGCTTCCTTGTTCAAAGAGAATTCCGATACTTCCGTTTACATCAGGGAAGGTCGAACCTTTTCCATAGTAATAATCGTCATAACCTTCTTCAGAATAATAAAGTGACCCGATTTTATTCAGGGCTTTGGCATGATACGTACCTATCTCTTCTGTAAGTTGTTGATTCAATTTTGGAGTGAGTGGATGTACTCGCGTAGGTTCTCCGGGTTGAAAGAAAAAGGTAGAGTTCGTTCCCATTTCGTGATGATCGGTCAAAATATTAGGCAGCCATTTATGAAAGCTTTTGATACGAGCCCTACTCTCCGGAAGTTGAACTGGCAACCAGTCGCGGTTCATATCGAACCAATAGTGATTTGTTCTTCCACCGGGCCAGACTTCATGATATTCTCGTTCGTTATTATCCGGATTTAGATTAATACTCCTATTGGTATTCGCCCAATAAGCAAAGCGTTGCAAACCATCGGGATTAAAAGAAGGGTCTAATAGTACGACCATATTATCAAGCATGGCATCTATTTCAGGACCTTGTGCTGCCGCTAGATAGTAAGCATACGCTAAACCCGCATTTGCACCACTGGGTTCATTACCATGAATCGAAAAGCCTTGATAAACTATAATTGGCATCTTTTCTAAATTCATAGCGCCGCCGCCATTCTCAGTAAGTGCGATATGATTTTGCCGAATCTTATCTATTTGCGTATGATTCTGAGGTGAGGTTACGGTTAATAACAGGATTGGTCTTCCCTCAAAAGTTTCGCCTCTATTTTCCATCGTAATTCTATCGCTTACTGCTGCCAGCGTTTGCATGTAAAATAACAACTTATCATGTGTAACATGCCATTCGCCAACTTCATGCCCAATAACCGATTTTGGAGTTGGTATATTCGTGTCGTAGGTGACATTTTGAGGTAAATAATAATCAAGCGTTACAGGTTCTTGGGCTGTGCTTAAAAAGCAGATAGCAAGTAATAAAGGAAGTACGAATCTTTTCATGTTCTCAGTAGTTTTCTCCAAACTTAAATATAAAAAACGACCTGTAAAGAGGTCGTTTTCTAAGAATTTTATGTGAATCTCAATTAGATGTCATCGAAGTCGACATCGGTAAAGCTCTCAGTTGTTTGAGTTTCCTCTGTGCTAGTAGTATCGACCGGAGCGGTATCTTCTTCTTTCTTGTAATCTTTTTGATGGCGGTCTGAAATTACTTCAGTGCCTTTTTCGTCAATAATAAAGTCCATCATCTCGGCGACATGTTCTTTAAAGGCATCAAAATCTTCTTTGTACAGATAGATTTTATGTTTTTTGTAGTGAAAAGAGCCATCGTCGTGCGTGAACTTTTTACTTTCGGTAATCGTTAAATAATAGTCTCCCGCCTTAGTGCTTCTCACATCAAAGAAATAAGTTCTTCGACCGGCTCTTAAAACTTTGGAATGTATTTCTTCCTGATCCTCGTGATATTTCTCCCCCATGATTAGTGTTCTAAATGTAAATTACTTATTGGTTGTACTATCAAAAATGGAAAAAAAAAGTGTGATCAACAACAAATTATTAGTTTTCTTTCTCCGATAGTTGGTGCAAATAGAGCTCCTTATAGTAGCCATCCCTGTTGTTTAGTTGGTCATGAGTTCCCTCTTGTAGTAATTTGCCATCTTCTAAAACCAGTATCCTATCAGCATTTTTTGCCGAAGAAACCCTATGGCTAACGATTAAAGTGGTTCTGTTTTCGGAAGCCTGTTTCAGATTATTCAAAATCTCTTCCTCGGTCTCGGTATCAACAGCCGAGAGACAGTCGTCGAAAAGATATACCTTTGGGTCTTTGAGCAACGCACGCGCTATGGATACGCGTTGCTTTTGTCCTCCGCTTAATGTGATACCACGTTCACCTAAAATAGTATCGTATTTCTTTGAAAAGCCCATGATATTTTTATGAACCACGGCATTTTTAGCAACTTGAACTACTTCTTCATGGCTGGCCTCGTTTTTTCCGAATCGGATATTGTTTCCGATGGTATCGGAAAACAAGAAGGCATCTTGGGGAACGGTTCCAATGTTCTCGCGCAGACTAAAAAGATTCAGTTTTTTTATTGGAATATCATCCACTAGAATTTCCCCTGAACTTACGTCGTATAGGCGGGTTATAAGTTCTAAAATCGTTGATTTACCCGAACCTGTTTTCCCCAAAATAGCAACGGTTTCTCCATTTTCAATTGTAAAAGAAAGATTTTTTAGAGCTGTTATTTCGGTATCGCCATAGGTGAAAGAAACATTTCGAAATTCTATTTTCCCTTTTACGGGTGTTGTTTTGCTAATCTCGTTTTTGATGCTGGGGGTTTCGTTTAAAAATTCGTTAATCCGTTTTTGGGAAGCTTCCGCTCGCTGCACGATTGATGTTAGCCAACCAACAATGGCAACGGGCCAAGATAGCATATTTACATATAGGATAAATTCGAAAATGATACCCACCGACTCAATTTCCCCGGCCATATATTGCTGTCCACCTATATAAATTACGAACAGGTTGCTCACTCCGATAAGTAGCACCATCAGCGGAAAGAACCAAGCCTCGACTTTGGCCAGATCTACACTTTTATCTTTTCCTTCATTGGCCAAATCGGTAAGTTCTTTGTTGATGCTTGGTTCTAGCCCATAAGCTTTGATGACACTTACTCCAGAAAATGACTCTTGGGTAAACGTTGAGAGCACCGAAAGAAATTCTTGCACCTTGGTACTGCGCTTATGAATGATTTTACTTATTTTATAAATAAGGAATGAAAGTATGGGAAAGGGGAGAATCGCATACAAAGCAAGTGTCGGTGCTTTGATGAACATAAGCGGAATAAGGCAAGCAAATAGCGTTAAAGCGTTCATGCCGTACATTATCGCCGGACCAGCGTACATTCGCACCTGATTGACATCCTCGCTTATACGGTTCATAAGATCACCAGTACGGTTATTTTTATAAAAATCAAGATTTAGACGTTGGTAGTGGTCAAAAATCTCATTCTTCAAATCATACTCGATATAACGCGAAACATTGATAATAGTTTGGCGCATTAAAAAAGTAAATAAGCCAGAAAGCAATGCTGTGCCTAGGATAATAAGAATATATTGAAGGGCAAGGTCGCGTAGTTCAGGTTCTAAAATTTCGCCACCTGTATAATCCTCGAAGAGGGTAATCAGCTTATTCACATAGGAGGGCATTACCAATGAAAAGATACGAGCGATTACCGTAATGATAACCCCGATGAGCATCTTAAGCCAGTATTTTCGAAAGTACTTGTTGAGGTGTTTTAACTCTTTCATTCAGTTGCTGCGACAGGTTTACAAAGATACGCTCGAAGGAATTACTTTACAAGCTGAAATAAAAAGGAAAAGTGATTAAACTTTATCTTAGACAGTAGCTTTTTTCAAGCAATCTGCTATGAAATAGGTGCTATTGCCAAATAGATTCCTATTTTTGCGACTTCAATCGGAAAACCAAATCGATAAAAGTTCTTTAGCATGTTAACAAGAAGGCATATCAGGGTAAAAGTGATGCAGTGTATTTATGCAATTGTGCATTCTAAAGATGACTCTTTAGAAAAACAAGAGAAGTTTTTAACCCATAGCATAGGCAATATGTACACCCTGTATTTATTGGTGTTAAGTCTTCTTATTGAAATACAGGCGCATGCAAAGAACCAAGTAAACTTATCCTCTAAAAAATACCTCTCCAATAATTCAGATGCCTATTCCGATAAGGAGAAATTCGTGAAGAATCGACTTTTAGGACAATTAGCAGGTAATTCTTTGCTGAAGGAAGAATTGAAAAAACGAAAGCTGAAGAATTGGTATTTAAATGGTGAGTATGTTAAGTTGTTGTACAAGGCGATAATAAAGAGTAATTTTTATAGTACCTACATGCTTTCTGCGGACAGTAACTACGAAGAAGACAAGACCTTGGTCATAGATTTATTTCGAGAAGTAATCGCACCAAACGAAAAAATTTACGACTATTTTGAAGATGACCAACTTACTTGGGTCGATGACATTCCGATTGTAAATACCTTTTTCTTGAAACAACTTAAGAAAGTGAAGGAGAGCAAACCAGAATCCTTCTTTTTGCCAAGCCTATTAAAGGATGAGGAAGATATGGTATTTGCCAAGCAATTATTGACCAAGACTCTTTTGAACAATGCCGAATGGGAAAAAGAAATTGAAGGTAAAACACCAAATTGGGATAAAGATAGGATTGCCGATATCGATAGTATTTTATTAAAAATGAGTATTTGTGAATTATTGAATTTTTCTTCAATCCCCGAAAAGGTTACCATTAATGAGTTTTTAGAGATTGCCAAAGAATATTCTACGCCAAAAAGTAGCATCTTTATAAACGGAATTCTCGATAAACTCGTTAAGGAATATAGGGCCGAAGGAAAGTTAAATAAAATCGGTCGTGGGCTATTATAAAATAATTATCTAATTTTGTAAAACTAAAATAAAAATTATCATGAAAAAAGTACTTTTAATATGTAGCGCTTTCGCACTGTTAAGTTTTGTTGGCTGTAAAGAAAATGCAGCAAGTAAAGTTAATACTGCTAATGTAGCTGTGGCCGCTGAAAGAGATGCCGCTGCAAAACAAATTCCGGTGATGACCTTCGAGAAGACCGAGCACGATTTCGGTACAATTGAGCAGAATGCCGCGCAAGAAACAATTTTTACATTTACTAACACTGGTAATGCACCTTTGATCATTACCGATGCAAAGAGTACTTGTGGCTGTACTGTTCCTAAAAAACCAGAGGGGCCAGTTGCACCAGGTGAAAAGGGAGAGCTTGTTGTTAAATTTAATGGTTCTGGCCAGAACTTGGTTCAAAAGACGATTACAGTAACGGCAAATACCCAAAAGGGACAAGAGCTTTTGAAAATCAAAGCGTTTGTGAATGCCAAAAACGCTGGTCCTCAGTTACAGTCTGTTGGTCCCGTATCGAACAACTAGTATAACAAGAGTATAAGATAGTTTTATGGGAGATATTGGGCAATTTTTGCCGATGATTTTGATTTTCGTGGTTGCGTACTTTTTTATGATACGCCCACAAATGAAGCGGCAAAAAGATGAACGCAAATTCGGAGCCGAACTAAAAAAAGGCGATAAGGTAATCACCAAAAGCGGATTGCACGGTAAAATTATGGAGTTGAGTGACAAGGATAGTTCTTGTGTGCTCGAGACCATGGCCGGCAAACTGAAGTTTGATCGCTCTGCCATTTCGATGGAGATGAGCAAAAAACTGAGTACAGCAGCGGCAGTCAAGAAATAAACCGAATCTCTTTAAAAAATTATAGCGTCCCGATACTAATCGGGACGCTTTTTTTATATCTAATTCCATTGGTGTCCGGTAAACTTTTTTAAAAGCTGAGTAAATAGCCTTGACCATTAGTAAGTCAGCCCAAACCAATATGTGACACCTTGCTTTTTTGATTTTGGATAACGCATTAGAATATTCAAAAATAATTCATGTAATAAGTTGTTTAACGTTAGTTGCATTTTAGTATTACGTCTTAACTCTAATAGTGCCCCGACGCTTCGGGGGTCTTAAGTCTTTAACCGGACACTATTGATCTAATTTTTAAATTTATCGATACATATCATTTAACCCTACACCCTCGGTAATCATGGGTAGTATTTTTTCTAAGCGAGACAATTTGGTCTTCTCCTGTTTTGCGATAGTAATATACTCGCAATATTCTTTTCTTTTGTAGGCCGATAATGCGGCGAATGCTTTTTTTATAGAATCCTCTTTTTTAAAAACCGCCTCCAGTTCTGGGGGAACTATAGCCTTACTCAGAGATTTCTTTTTGGGCGGGAGTTTTACCCCTTTTCGCTCATTTTCAATTGCTTCGTTAATGTAGGCCGTAACTTTCTTTACATCAATGCTGGAATCTTTTAAGAATTTCCAATGGCGCATGGCCTGCGTTTTTCCTTCTTGGGCATTCTCCAAAACATCTTCTACATCACTCAGAAAAACACCATTAAAAAACCAAATACCACAATGATTCTTAAATCTACATATAGCGAGCACATTCTTACCATATAGCATATAGGTAGGGAACGCCCATTTAAAAGTCTCCTCTAAATTACTTTGCAGGGCTAATTTTCGAAGTAAAGCAATACTTTTTTTGAAGAGATGTTCTTCCTCAAAATAAGCGACTACTTTTTCTGATGTGTTCATAAGAAGAAAAATTGCTAAAGAAGTAGTTATAACTCCTATATTTTATAATACCCAAAACTATAAATTCAATTTATCCAACAATCCAACAATCCAACAATCCAACAATCCAGCTAGTTCTTTTCCGCCACTAGCTCACATATTTTAACAATAACCTCAACAGCTTTTTGCATACTTTCTACGGGTATGTATTCGTACTTGCCGTGGAAATTATGTCCGCCAGCAAATATATTGGGGCAGGGCAGCCCCATATAACTAAGTTGTGAGCCGTCAGTGCCACCGCGAATCGGTTTTATAATGGGTTCTATGCCAACGGCTTGCATCGCCTCTTTCGCCACATCAACGATATGCATTACGGGGACTACTTTTTCCTTCATATTAAAATACTGATCTTTGATCTCGATGTGAACGCAATTGTCATAAAGTGAATTCAATTTTTCGGTAATATCAAATAATAACTGTTTACGCTTTTCGAACTGCAATCGGTCGTGGTCTCGAACTATCAATTCAAAATCTGCATGTTCGATACTACCTTGCATATGATGAATATGAAAAAAGCCATGTCTACCGCTAGTATTTTGCGGAGTTTCCTCAATCGGTAGAATCCACATGAATTCGTTTGCGATACTTATGGCGTTAACCATTTTACCCTTGGCATAACCAGGGTGCACGCTTTTTCCTTTAATAGTTATTTTGGCCGATGCGGCATTGAAATTTTCATACTCTAGCTCGCCGATTTGACTGCCATCTATCGTGTAAGCCCATTTGGCACCGAATTTCTCCACATCAAATTTATGCGCCCCACGGCCTATTTCCTCATCCGGGGTAAAACCGACTCTAATTTTGCCGTGTTTGATTTCGGGGTGTTGGATAAGGTACTCCATAGCGGTCACGATTTCAGTAATCCCAGCTTTGTCGTCTGCACCTAATAGCGTTGTGCCATCAGTTGTAATAAGGGTTTGTCCTGTATATTGCAACAAATCATCAAAATAAAAAGGGGAAAGAACCACTTTGTCCTCTAGATTCAGTACGATATCACCACCATCGTAATCGGTGATTATTTTTGGGTTTACGTTTGTTCCCGAAAAGTCGGGCGAAGTATCAAAATGTGAAATAAAACCGATTACAGGTACTTCTTTGTCAATTGTACTTGGCAAGGTAGCCATGATATAGGCGTTATCATCAATGCTAACGTCTTGCATACCAATACGAGTAAGCTCATCTACCAAAAGGTCGGCCAATTGCCATTGTTTTTGTGAACTTGGAGTAGTTTCAGATGTAGGGTCGCTCTGGGTGTCTATCTTTACATAGCTGATAAAACGGTCGATAATATGCTGCATTAATATAATTTTTAGATAAAAATACAGTTTATATAGGAACCACAACAGCTGTTTTAACTCATGGACTTCTCAATTCGAATATCATTTTTTGCCTTTTTAGTATTTCTTTTAACCTATTCTACTGCCTCGGCGCAAGAATGTACCTTGGATATTGGAGGTAAAAATTACAACACGGTTATCGATATTTTTCAATTGAATGCAGAACAACAGGCTGTAATGGAGATGCTTAGGGCAGAATTGGAAATTGCCAAAAAAACGATAGAAGAAGATATTCAAAAACTATTTGATACGCATCCGCAGAGCACCCAGAAAGAGCTTACTACTTTGGGTGATAAGTACAAAGTGCTCAAAGAAAAAATGGTGAGCCTAGCTTGGGAGAGCGATAAGAAACTCCTAGAGACATTTAATTCAAAACAATATGAGCGTTACGAAAGCCTGTGCTTTGAAGCAGTGCGTAAACCAATAGCGATTACTCCCGTTTCGTATAAGGACAGTATCATTCCTGAGTAATTAACCTTCACTGTTAATAAAATCGGCTGAGATAGAAAATATACTGACATTCTGTTTGTATTTTTGCTCAAATCTCACCTGTTTACATGTATAAGCATTTCTTAAGACCACTTCTTTTTTTATTAGACCCCGAAAGAGTGCATCATATTAGTTTTAGGGGAATACGGTTTCTCTCCAAACTCGGGTTTTCAAAGATTTTCAGGAATATGTACGTGGTCAAAGATGCTCGTTTAGAACAAGAAGTTTTTGGCTTGAAGTTTCCTAACCCGGTAGGTTTGGCAGCTGGCTTCGATAAAGACGCTAAACTTTATAACGAATTGAGCGATTTTGGTTTCGGGTTTATAGAGATAGGCACACTTACTCCTAAACCTCAAGCGGGGAATCCTAAAAAAAGGCTATTTAGACTAAAAGCCGACGAAGCGATTATCAACCGCATGGGTTTCAACAATAAAGGTGTCTTCGATGCAGTTGAGAAATTAAAGAAAAAGCATCGTGTGCTTATCGGAGGAAACATTGGAAAGAACAAAGTTACGCCGAATGCGCATGCTAAAATGGACTATCTCATTTGTTTCGACGCATTATTCGAACATGTTGATTACTTTGTTGTTAATGTGAGCTCGCCCAATACACCCGGACTAAGAGAACTACAGGACAAAGAGCCTTTGACTGATTTGTTGCAGGTGCTCAAAGAAGAAAATAGGAAAATTGCGAGAAAAAACGAGTGCAAAGAAAAGCCGATACTTTTAAAAATTGCTCCTGACTTAACGAACGACCAATTGCTAGATATTATCGATATTGTTGCCGTAACAAAAATCGATGGTGTAATCGCGACCAATACAACTATCGCTAGAGACAACCTAAAATCGACTCTGGTACATACCGAGGAAAAGGGAGGATTAAGTGGAAAACCGCTTCGCAATAAAAGTACTGAAGTTATTCGGTTTTTAGCTGAAGAAAGTGGAAAGGCTTTCCCTATAATAGGAGTAGGCGGTATTCATAGTCCAGAAGAAGCTTTGGAAAAATTGGAAGCTGGTGCCGACCTCATTCAAATCTGGACAGGTTTTGTCTACGAAGGGCCAGGATTAGTTAAGCGTATTAATAATGCGATTCTCGCAAAGAAGTAGACAGTGGCAGTATACAGTAAACTAGCGCAGGCATGATTGCTATATCTTTTGTTTTATTCTACTATTTCCCATTCCCCTTTCCTAAAATACACATTGTTGAATTTCGGAGATTTAAACACCATGAAAAAATCCCATGACGCTCTGTAGATAGTGGGATTAGTGCTTAGAATATGATGGCTTGGATTCTCCATTTTAATAGCAAGTCTTGCTGATTTGTATGGAGCAACTGTGGAGATTTTGCCTTTGTAGGTTTCGTTTATTTTTTTTCCATCGGTCACGTAAAAATAAATGGAATCATTTTTCAGTATCTCAAACCTGAAGTTATTATACTGCCAGTTCGCTTGTTTTCCTGCAAAGTAACTTCTGTCAATTACATATTCCCCATAAAAATCTGATTTTTCTAATACTATTTTTTGCCTAAGAATACCTATGGTTGACATCAATATTATAGATACTGCCACTACTCCATAAAAAGACAAGATAGTTTTACCGATAAATTCTGATTTCTTTTTTAGACCATAAAGAAATAGTCCGATTATGAGGGGAGAAACAACAAGTAAGACAAGAAGTTTTAGGCCTAAGAACATACGTAAAAGAGTATCTTAAAAAATATGGCTAAGCTGTAAAGCAAACTCTTGAAAGAGCATAAAATTACTGTCTTAAGCTGTCAAATGCTGCGGAATACGGCCCACTTTTCAGGAAGTCCAATAATCAACGACCAAAACATCTTCAATATGGCCATCCAATAGCGATACGAACGCTTGGTGGTCGGCATTCGGTAAATAAGCGGCTCTATCTGCTTCACTCTTAAAGGTGATAAAAAAGCAATGAGTGAATCCTTTATCTAGTCCTTCCGGACTATTGTTGAGCCCCCATTCAAAATCGTGAACTTCAGAAATTTTTGAAGGTAATGCACTAAAAGCTTGTTGAATTTCATTGATTTTATCGATAGACGTACCCTCGTTAAACTTAAAAAGTACCATATGGCGAAGTACACTATCCTTATGAATCTTCTTCATATCCTCTTTTACTTTCGGAATATCGTTCCAGTTTGCTGAAATTAAAGTTAGCGACTACAGCGTGATAAATAAGAGCAGTGCGGTATGCGAATTTTTCCTAGGGGAGTTAATTTGTGGAAAGATATGCAAATGGAATCAAACTTTAAACTTATTCGTATTTTAGGTTTTGAACATGGTTCTTTTGTTCGAACTTGAGTTGTAATAGAAAAAAAAGTGAATTACGAAACGCTGTATCTATTTATCGTAGCGACCGCTTCGCTGGCCATATCACCTGGACCTGATAATATTTATGTCCTCACCCAGAGTATCACAAACGGAAAAAAATATGGTCTAGCAACGGTAGCGGGCTTGATTTCAGGTTGTTTGGTACATACTACTTTGCTTGCTTTTGGTGTTTCCGCTATTATTAGAGCCAATGGTGCACTATATTTCGGAATTAAGGTATTCGGCGCGCTATACCTTTTGTATTTAGCTTTTCAAGTTTGGCGCAATGATGCATCGATTATATTTTCCGACGATAAACCATCTCAAAAAAGTCTACCGCAATTGTTCAGGCGGGGGTTTACGATGAATGTATTGAATCCTAAGGTGACGATATTCTTTCTGGCTTTTTTTCCTGGTTTCCTATTCAGCGATAGCATGAGTACCATAATCCAATTTTACGTTTTGGGAGTGCTTTTTATGTTCGTTTCTGGACTGATATTTAGCACCATAGCCTTGCTGGCGGGTAGTATTTCAAACTACATTAATACTAATCGTCATGTTGGCGCTGTCCTAAAATGGGTACAGATTATTGTTTTTATAGGTATTGCGGCCTACCTCTTACTATCGGATAAATAATGGTAATTTTACAAGAGAAATCAACTAGGTTAATGCCAGAGATAGTCAAAGTAATCGAATGCCCAAGAGATGCCATGCAAGGCATCAAGACTTGGATTCCTACCGAGGAAAAAGTGCGCTATATTCAGTCCTTGTTAGGTTGTGGCTTCAATACCATTGATTTTGGCAGTTTTGTGTCCCCAAAAGCGATTCCGCAAATGGTCGACACTGCAGAAGTATTATCACAATTAGATTTGTCAGATACTGAAAGCAAATTATTGACCATTGTTGCCAATGTTCGCGGAGCGCAAGACGCCTGTTTACATAATCAGATTAACTATTTGGGATATCCTTTTTCGATTTCCGAGAATTTTCAGATGCGGAATACCCATAAGACAATCGCACAATCTGTAGAGAGCTTAAAAGAGATTTTAACTATCGCCGATGCTTCCGGAAAAGAAGTAGTCACGTATATTTCAATGGGATTTGGCAACCCTTATGGCGACCCTTGGGATGTTGATATCGTAGGGGAGTGGACAGAAAAATTAGCAGCCATGGGGGCTCGAATTTTATCGCTATCAGATACTGTCGGAACTTCAACCCCAGAGGTCATTGATTACTTGTTTTCAAATCTGATTCCGAAATATCCTGAAATCGAATTTGGCGCACATTTGCATACAACACCCAAGAAATGGCACGAAAAAGTAGATGCGGCATATAAAGCAGGTTGCCGTAGGTTCGACGGGGCAATTCAGGGTTTCGGCGGTTGCCCGATGGCGAAAGATGAATTGACGGGTAACATGCCCACCGAAAAAATGCTTTCTTATTTCAACACTGAAAAAGTGGATTCGGGAGTCAATTGGTTGGTATTCGAAGCTGCTTATAATAAGGCTTCCAAATTGTTTTCTGAATACCATTGAGCTGAAAAGATGAAAAATTTAGGACAAAAAATAGGTGTACTGCAAGATGAATCTCGTTCGTAACCTTTTAATAAGGCTTATAACCTAAATAATAAGGCAAAAAAGGGCTAGAATGATAATACTATAATCTGGGTTACTTCGAAAATCCTAACTTTGAAAAAAAATATATCAATGAACAAAGCTATAGAATCACTTTTGAACGATCAGATAAAATACGAAGCAAACGCATCTATGCACTATTTGGCTATGGCCTCTTGGGCCGACGAAAGTGGTTATAATGGTATTGCTGAATTTTTCTACGCCCAATCGGAAGAAGAACGGGTGCACATGATAAAGCTAGTAAAATTTGTCAATGAAAGGGGCGGAAAGGTTCTGGTTTCTGCTTTAGAAAAGCCCAAAGCAACCTATAAATCATTACAAGAGCTATTTGAGGCATTCTTAAAAAGCGAAATGTTTGTAACCGAACAAATCAACCACGTCATATTTGAATGTCTAAATAAGAAAGATTACAACGTTCATAATTTCATGCAATGGTATGTAACCGAGCAATTAGAGGAAGAAGCCGTAGCTCGAGCCTTGTTGGATAAATTGAATATTATTGGTGATGACAAGTCCGGTCATTATATGTTTGACAGAGACATTAATACCATAGCAACTTCTGTAGATACTGCAGAATAGCGTAAATATTTGTTGAAAAACTTTTAAAAAGGTGCTGTTTTTCAGCATCTTTTTTTTGTAGATTTGTCATTATTTAGATTTAATAAAAATAATGAAAGCAGCAGTATTTCTCTCTCCATGTATTATAATAGCCTCAAATTGTGGTAATTGCATTGATGGCGATAGAAAGAAAAAATGCTGTAAAAAATATAAGAAAAAAGGCAAGAGTAATTGCAAGCGATGTCCTAAGCTCTAGTATTTTAATGATGTTACTTTCCACCTTATAGCTCACGTACCTCCTGAATGTTAAATTATGAATATTATTTAGATTTATTCTAAATAAAGTTGCCCGAATAGGTTTTGTGTTTTAGATTTGCATATCTATTTAAAACAAGTCTAAATAAACATAGTGAGTATATGAAAAGAATAGTTATAATGTTGACTGCAATAACTGGATTGGTATTTACCTCGTGCAATTCGGATGATAATGACCCAGGAACAATCACAACTTGTGCCGATGGTATGCAGAACGGAGATGAAACGGGTATCGATTGTGGAGGTACTTGTGCTCCTTGCGAAACTGTCATTGAAAATCCAGGTAGTTACACCTTTATCCGGGATGGGGAAAGTACAGTTAGTTTTAGCGGGCAAACGACTAGACTGCAAATGGGAGCTGAAATTCTGAAAGCCTTTAATAAAGAAGCGAATACAGTCGAAAAAATTAGGGCCATGTACGCACATGAACAAGGTGCTATCGATTTTGATCATGCAAGTCTAAATACTTCTGATAAGAGTGTTAGAAGCAAAACGGCGGCTTCAGCAGATTTCTTTTCATCAAACGCGACCGACCAAGCGTTGATACGAGCGGATTTTGATGGGTGGATTAGCGCTCAAGTAGAGGAGGTATTTCCAAATTGGGGCGTTGCGGCTACAGCTGGTACCTCTGGCCAAATTGCCGATGGTACTTCAACTAGATACATAAGTGCCAAAGGTTTGGAGTACAATCAGGTGTTCAATAAAGGACTAATAGGAGGTTTAACAGTAGATCAAGCTTTAAATAATTATTTAAGCCCGGTGGTATTAGACGCCGGTTCTAACCGAGACGATAATGATAGCGGTACTGTTGCAGAGGGTAAAAGCTATACCAACATGGAGCATAAATGGGATGAAGCTTATGGGTACGCTTACGGGTTGAACGCAGACCCAGCAAACCCAAACGCAGATTTGGGAGCAGATAGTTTTTTGAATAAATATATCGGCAGGGTAGAAGGAGATGATGATTTTGCAGGTATTGCAGATCAGATTTTCCAAGCTTTTAAATTAGGTAGAGCTGCAATTGTTGCCAAACAATATGTTATTAGAGATGAGCAAGCTGCTATCATTAGACAAAAGATTTCGGAAGTAATAGGTATACGGGCCGTATATTACCTGCAGCAAGGTAAGAATGCGATTAGCCGTGAGTCGCCCGATTTTGGAGGTGCTTTTCACGATTTTTCAGAAGGCTACGGTTTTATCTACAGTCTCCAATTTACAAGAAAACCAAATTCTTCTGATCCTTACTTCACAAAAACAGAGGTAGATGCTTTCCTAAACGATCTTATGAATGATGGTGAAAATGGCCTTTGGGATGTGACGCCGGCAACACTAGATCGTACTGCAAATGCAATCGCAGATAGGTTCGATTTTACATTGGCGCAAGCAGCGGAATAAAAAATTGAATGTTCACAAAAAGACAGTTCGATTCTAGGTTAGACCAAGCTGCTTTTTTACTTTTGTTTAATTAGAATAAATAAGAATAAGCTATGAAAAGAATTTTTGGAACTATACTATTAGTAAGTCTCATATGGGCATGTACTTCTGACAATGATTCCCCTACCGATGATGTTGGTCCGGGATTATCAAGTTTCGCTAGAGGTCCAATGCTCATCAATTGGGCCGATAATATTATAATTCCATCTTACGAAGCATTTTCTGCGGAAATTGATAAATTGAACATCTCTTTTAGCAATTTTAGAGATGATGCTAGTGAGGGTAATCTAATAGCGCTACGAGCATCTTGGTTGTCAGCTTATAAAGTATGGCAACGTGTTTCGATGTTCGAAATTGGGCCTGCCGAAATAGCTGGTTTTCGGTTGAATATGAACATCTACCCGACCAATGTTGAAAAAATAGATGGTTTAGTCGATTCGGGTAGCTATGACCTCTCCCTTTCCTCTAATCGAGATGCGAAAGGCTTTCCCGCTTTAGATTATTTGATAAACGGTTTAGAAGATACCGACCAAGAAATCGTATCTCGATTCAGTACTTCCGAAAAAGAGGAATTGATTACTTATATAGAAGCCGTGCTTTCCGATATGACAACACTTACTTCCAATGTTCTTTCGGGGTGGAAACATTCGTACAGAGATACTTTCGTCTCCAAAGATGGCGCATCTGCAACGGCATCTGTAGACCGTTTTGTGAATGATTATGTTTTCTACTACGAAAAGTTTTTACGTGCCGGAAAAATGGGAATACCCCTAGGTGTTTTTTCGGGGAGCACCTTGCCTGAAAATGTAGAGGCTTTTTATAAGGCCGATGTTTCTAATGAATTATTTTTGGAAGGTTTACAGGCAACGCAGAATTTTTTCAATGGCCGCCATTTTGGAAGTAATGCCTCAGGAGAAAGTTTGGCTTCTTATTTAGATGAATTGAACACCGTAAAATCAGGAGAGGACTTAAATAAAATAATCAATGATCAATTTGATACGGCTCGCGCAATGGTGGGGGGGTTAGGGGCTTTTCGTAGTGAAATCGAGAGCAACCCAACACCGACCAATATGTTAATGGCCTATGATGAGGTGCAACGTGCAGTACCCTTATTGAAAGTAGATATGGTGTCAGCCATGAGTATTAGTATTGATTTTGTTGATGCTGACGGCGATTAAAAAATGATTTCATTTAAAGAGAGATATATAAATCAGCTTGCAGAGGCCGCCCCATTGGCGGTCTTTCGTATTCTGCTTGGTTTGATGATGTTTCTGAGTATTGTTCGGTTTTGGAGTTATGGGTGGATTGATAAACTTTACGTACAACCTAAATTCTTTTTTTCATATTACGGTTTCGAATGGATAAAACCAATCGGTGATTACACCTACCTTCTCTTTGCGATATGCGCTATAGCAGCAATTTTTGTTGCCCTGGGATATAAATATAAAATAGCGATAATTGTATTTTTTCTCAGTTTTACCTACATCGAACTGATGGATAAAACCACCTATCTAAATCACTATTATTTCATAAGCGTCGTTAGTTTTTTGATGTTATTCCTTCCAGCAAACAACTACTTTTCGTTAGATGCATATCGTAACCCTAAACAGGCATTTCAATACATACCTGCTTGGACCATCAACAGTATAAAACTACTATTGTGCATTGTGTATTTGTATGCTGGCTTAGCCAAATTGAATTCCGATTGGTTGGTGAAAGCCATGCCATTAAAAATATGGTTGCCTTCGAAATTCGACATTCCGTTCTTAGGAAATTTACTCAGTCAAGAATGGATGCAGTATGGGTTTAGTTGGTTGGGTGCGGGGTATGATTTAGCAATTCCGTTTTTATTACTGTATCGCAAAACCAGAACCTTGGCTTTTGTTTTAGTAGTGGTTTTTCATGTCTTGACTAAAGTTCTTTTTCCTATCGGGATGTTTCCTTACATCATGATTATTTCGACCTTAATTTTCTTTGATTCAAGCGTACATCACAAAATACTGATATTCATCGCTAAGGTATTTAGAATTACTAAAAATAAATTCGATACCAATAAAGCCCTCATTTACAAAACGGGAAGAAGCACGCATATAAAATATGGTTTGGTCATCTTGTTTTTTGCCTTCCAATTACTTGTTCCGTTTCGATATCTGTTATATTCCGGAGAATTGTTCTGGACCGAAGAAGGGTATCGTTTTTCATGGCGGGTCATGCTGACTGAGAAGTCTGGCTATGCACAATTTAAAGTTATAGACGGGGTATCCGATAAATGGTTTTATGTTGATAATTCTGATTTTTTAACACCGTTTCAAGAAAAACAGATGGCATTTCAGTCTGATTTTATATTGGAATACGCGCATTATCTTAAAGATCATTTCGAAAAAGACGCGCATCAAAATGTCAAGATTTATGTTGATAGCCAAGTGTCATTAAATGGTCGATTAAGCACACGATTTATTGATTCAGAGATTGACTTGGCTCAGGAAAAAGAATCATTCGCACACAAAACTTGGATAATTCCGTTTAAAGATGAAATTAAAGGATTTTAGTTATATCATACTACTACTGGTGTCGTTTCCTTTATGGAGTCAAAACACCATCGCCGGAAAGGTTTCTAATGAAAAAGGAGAACCTATCGCCGATGCCGAAGTTTATTTAAAAGAAGTTCAGCAACTGCAATATACCGATGCAACTGGAAGTTTTGAATTTAAAAATAGCTCTGGTGGTAAGTTTACTATCATTGTTTTCGCTTTTGAGTATGCTGTTTTTGAAGAAGAATTAACTTTTGATAAAGCGCTCAACCTCAATATTGAACTCAAGACTTTAGCTACTGAAAAACTGTCAGAAGTCGTTCTTACTCAACAACGGGAAAAGATTTTCGCATTACAGCAGCTCAAAAAAGTTGAAGGTACCGCGATTTATGCGGGGAAGAAAAGTGAGGTGGTTTTATTGGATGGTATTACAGGAAATCTGGCGGCGAATAATCCAAGGCAAATTTATAGTCAGGTCGTTGGTCTTAATATATACGATAGCGGTGATGCCGGATTGCAACTCAATATCGGTGGTCGAGGATTAGACCCAAATCGCACCGCTAATTTCAATACCCGACAAAATGGTTATGATATCAGTGCCGATGTGTTAGGCTATCCTGAAAGTTATTATACCCCACCTGCTGAATCGCTTCAAGAAATACAGGTAGTACGCGGTGCTGCATCGCTGCAATACGGAACACAGTTTGGCGGCTTGGTGAATTTTAAATTCAAGGAACCCAACCCGACAAAAAAAATAGAATGGACCTCAAGACAAACTGTGGGCTCTTTTGACTTGAAAACAAGTTTCAATAGTTTGAGCGGAACTGTAGGTAAACTATGTTATTACACGTATTTCAACTATAAAGAAGGAAACGGTTTTCGACCGAATTCCGGCTATAATAGTAGAAACTATTTTGCGCGTGTGGGCTATCAATTTTCCGATAAAACTAAAGTAACTCTGGAAACAACTTTTCTCAATTATCTGGCAAAACAGCCAGGTGGTTTGACCGATGCCCAATTTATAGACGACCCTAGTTTTAGTAACCGTGATAGAAACTGGTTTGATGTAGATTGGAAGCTATATTCTTTACGATTAGATCATGAATTTTCTTCTAGAACAGATTTTAGCCTCAATGTCTTCGGATTGGATGCGTCTCGAAAAGCTTTAGGTTTTAGAACCAATCGCGTGTCGCAACCTGATGACCCTGAAGAACCTCGAGAATTATTGATCGATAATTTTCGGAACTGGGGGTCTGAAGCCCGAATTTTAACACGCTATAATTTATGGAATAAGGCTTCGGTTTTATTAATAGGGTCTAAATTCTACACCACTCAAAACAACCAAAGGCAAGGTCCTGGGAGTTCTGCTTCGAATGCTGATTTTACCTTTGCTGATTCAGAATTCCCTGATTATGAGCGACAATCACAATTCGATTTTCCCAATCTAAATATTGCTTTTTTCGGCGAGAATATTATTAATCTAACCGATAGACTAACGCTAACTCCTGGTTTTCGGTTAGAGCATATTAAAACCGAAAGTTCAGGGAGTTATAAAAATATAGTTTTGGACTTGGCAGGAAATCCCTTGTTGAATGAAGATATTGAGGATGATAGAACCTTTGACCGTACTTTTGTTTTGCTAGGCCTTGGGCTAACCTATAAGGCATCGCCCAGTGTTGAAGTATATGGAAATTTCTCTCAAAATTATAGGTCGGTAACATTTAGTGATATTCGTGTTGTGAATCCCTCCTTTCAAGTGGATCCTAATATTAGTGATGAAGATGGCTTTACGGCTGACTTAGGTTTTCGCGGTCGCTATAAAAATGTCTTGGCCTATGATGTAAGTGGTTTTGGCCTGTTGTACGATAATCGATTGGGTGAGATTCTAAAACCGGCCACACGAACTGATGCCGACGGAAATGAAATTGAAACAGGAGGTATCGTCCGTTTTAGGGGAAATATCGGGACCGCATTTATGTACGGCTTAGAAAGTTTTGGAAATTGGAGTTTGAAAGAAACGTTTCTTCCCAATACCGAAAAGTTAAAGCTTAATCTCTTTGTGAACTTAGCCGTGACACAGTCAGAATACCTTTCATCCGAAGAAAATAATGTAGAAGGAAATCAAGTGGAATTTATTCCTGCCCTCAATCTAAAAACAGGTCTGAATTTTGGTTACCAAAACCTTTTAGGAAGTTTACAGTACACGTATTTATCCGAACAGTTTACAGATGCGACGAATGCCTCACAAGATTTAAATGATAACCAAAGAGGAATCGAAGGCAGTATTCCTGCTTATGACATTCTTGATTTTTCATTATCCTACACCTATAAAAAATGGAAGATGGAAACAGGTATGAACAATGTTTTAAACAATAGTTATTTTACTAGAAGAGCAACAGGGTATCCCGGGCCGGGAATAATACCGTCCGAGCCGCGAACGTTTTATACCACGCTTCAATTTAAATTGTAGAACTCTTTTGCGTTAATTCAAAAAGAAAAAATCATACTAAACTTATAAACTTATAAACTTAATAACTTAAAAATATGAAAATCATAAAAAAAATATTGGTCGCACTATTGGTTGTTTTAATAGGCCTTCAATTCTACCGTCCGGAAAAAAACAACGCCGAATATCGTGATGTTGCTTCCTTTGAAGCAGAAACCAAACCAACTGCGCAAATCAAGTCCATAATGGAGCAACATTGCTACAATTGTCATAGCAATAAGACCGATTACCCGTGGTACGCCGAAATTTCTCCTATTTCACTTCTGATAGCCGACCACGTTGAAGAGGGAAACGAGCACTTTAATGTTTCGAAATGGGATAGTTACGAGGATAAAAAGAAAGACCATAAGTTAGATGAGCTTATCGAGGAAGTAGAAGAAGGCGAAATGCCAGAGGAAGGCTATGCTTTGATACATGGCGGTATTTCTGAAGCTGAAAAAGAAGCACTTATTGCTTGGACTAAAAAGGTGAGGGAGAAATATGAGATTAAAAAGTAAAATAGTATTTGCCGCTCTTGCTTTTATGGTGAGGTGTATGTGATGATTATGCGTTAAAATTCACTACATTTGCACGCAATTAATCTCTTAATTGCTATGCAAGCTCACCCTAATAAAATTGTTGGAGAAGGTCTCACTTACGACGACGTACTCTTAGTCCCCGCCTTCTCAGAAGTCCTTCCGAGAGAAGTCAATATTCAAGCGAAATTTACACGAAATATTACCATCAATGTTCCTATCGTTTCCGCAGCTATGGATACGGTTACGGAATCACAAATGGCGATTGCCATCGCCCAAGAAGGTGGTATTGGCGTGTTGCACAAGAATATGACTATTGAGCAGCAGGCCATAAAAGTGCGTAAGGTAAAACGTGCCGAGAGTGGAATGATATTGGATCCCGTTACAATGCCCCTCGATTCTAAGGTAAGCGATGCGAAGGCCAACATGAAAGAACATGGCATTGGCGGAATCCCGATTGTAGATGATGCCGGAAAACTAATTGGTATTGTAACCAACCGCGATTTGCGATTTGAAAAAAATAACGAACGACCCATTAGCGAGGTTATGACCTCTGAAAATTTGGTCACCGCGGCCGAAGGTACTTCCTTGGCAGAAGCCGAAGACATTCTTCAGGAACATAAGATTGAAAAACTGCCCGTAGTAGATAAAAACAATAAATTAGTTGGTTTAATTACTTTTCGTGATATTACGAAACTGACTCAAAAGCCTTCTGCCAATAAAGATCAGTATGGTAGATTGCGAGTTGCGGCAGCCCTCGGGGTTACCGGTGATGCCGTAGAAAGAGCTGAAGCTTTGGTGAATTCCGGCGTAGATGCAGTAGTAATCGATACTGCCCATGGCCATACAAAAGGTGTGGTCGAAGTGCTGAAAGCTGTGAAAAAGCAATTTCCTAAGCTAGAAGTTATTGTTGGGAATATTGCAACCGGTGAAGCAGCCAAATATTTGGTCGAAGCTGGTGCAGATGCGGTCAAAGTCGGAATCGGTCCTGGGTCTATCTGTACGACTAGAGTTGTTGCGGGTGTCGGGTTCCCACAATTTTCTGCGGTTTTAGAAGTAGCTGCGGCCATAAAAGGCAGTGGCGTCCCCGTCATTGCTGATGGTGGTATTCGCTATACGGGCGATATTCCGAAAGCAATAGCCGCTGGGGCCGATACGGTAATGCTAGGTTCTCTTTTGGCTGGCACGAAAGAATCGCCAGGCGAAACAATCATCTATGAAGGAAGAAAATTTAAATCGTACCGTGGTATGGGTTCTGTGGAAGCTATGAAACAAGGTTCGAAAGACAGGTACTTTCAAGATGTGGAAGATGATATTAAAAAGTTGGTGCCCGAAGGTATTGTGGGGCGTGTGCCTTATAAAGGAGAACTTTTTGAAAGTATTCATCAATTCGTTGGTGGGCTAAGAGCGGGAATGGGCTACTGTGGTGCAAAAGATATCGCTACCCTTCAAGACACTGGCCGTTTCGTAAAAATTACCGCTAGCGGTATAAACGAGAGTCATCCACATGATGTAACAATTACTAAGGAATCTCCTAACTATAGTCGGTAACAGGCTTCTGTAATCTTACTTGTAAAGACATGAAACTATCGCGCATATATCAAGGTATATGTTTTGTATTGGTCTGTTGTTCGTTAAACTCTTGTGCGGTCAGTAAAGTAAACCCCGATGCTAAAGACATTGATCAGGTGTACTTTTTCCAAAATGGCATATCTCATATTATAAAAGATGATTTTACCGAGCTACGGCTGAAACGGGAGCCTTTTGCCATCCAATTTTTTAACAAAGCGTTTTCTAAAGAACCAGATGGGTATAATATTAGTAGGCTAGTTGCCGTACCGAATCAAGAAGAATTTGATAAGATTACAATAGGGGTCGAGACTAAAAAAACCGTAAACCTTGAAAAGTGGAGTGCATTGGCGGTATCAACGAAAACAGGCTATGCCAAACAATTATTTATTAATGATTACGGCCATCATATCTTATATTATACCAATGAGGAAGAGCGCACGGTCGATGTAATAGGTAGAAAAGGGGATTATCTATTGTTTCAATTTGAGGTGGCACTCATTTTCGATAAACCTGATTTCATGCCGATTGCAGATTCTGATTTGGATACGATCTTCTTTGCCGTTTTTTCCGATTTCAATAAGAATAAGATAATAGATTCCGGTGAACTTACTAAGGTCAAACTGAACCTGGAATAGCAGTGTTTTTTTTGCAATTTGCTTAAACTTGGTTTTTGTTTTTATTCCTCAGGTGAACATATAAGTAATTTGGTACGCCCTTTCAAAACTGCTTTTGACATCATAAAATTCAAAAATAAATTTGAAGCTTCTTTTCATTTAGCTATCAGTCCTGCTGTATTATTTACTATCGGCATCATAGGTCTTCCAGTCTTTCTCTTTGTAGATATTATCGCCAAAG